>Ga0256835_1000059_pt1 | contig 89651 bp, 81 predicted proteins | sample PIR30metaG_FD_185972 | JGI IMG/M metagenome (GOLD analysis project Ga0256835, IMG submission 185972) | Hydrothermal vent microbial communities from East Pacific Rise, Pacific Ocean - PIR-30 | ecosystem: Environmental > Aquatic > Marine > Hydrothermal vents | place: Pacific Ocean: East Pacific...
TTTTGAAAAAATATCACAAGAGAGGAGATAGCGAAAATATCATAAAAGAGTATAAATGGGATATAGGGTTGAGGAAGTTTTCATCGGGAGATGGACACAGGAATGGAATAGTGTTTTTATTCGGAGCAATAGCTCAGAGTTTAATAAGATATTTTACTATTTTATATCTTCCCGATAGTTGGGAAAGTTTAACTGTTTCAAGTATAAGATACCGTTTGAAAGAGGCTGCGCTTGTGGTTTTAAGCGGCAGGTATCTGATACTGAGATTTAATCCCGAGTATATATATTACAATTTATGGAAAAGGTTTGAGAAGCAATTGAATTGAATCTTATGAAAAAACAAAGCAAGATAAAAGTTTAATGGAGCAGTCCGCTTAAAGTATGTAAATTTTAAAAATTTCCCCGTTTTTTCTCTGTTTTTTATCATTCTTATAACATAAAATTAATTATTTCTCCTTATTACTCTGTTTTTTCCCAAAATCCCGGACTCTCCTCAAATTTATTCTCTTATTCGAAGTTTTGGGTTCCTTTTTGTAGGATAAAATAAAAAGCTATAATCTCTTAAATTCATTTTCAGTAAGTATAGTCATAATTTATTTATCATATTCAGTAAGTATATGAAGTCTTTTTAATAAACGAGCATAGCTTTCTTATAACCATTTGTATATAATTAATAAAGTTTTAAACACCAAATTTCTTTCTCGCTTTTCTTATTAATTCTTGATGCGTTTCAACAATAAGTTTTGCAGTCTTGTGTAGCTCATTTACTACTTTTGAAAACCTTTTTGGATATTCTGTCTCCCATTCAGGTGGGACCGTTTGATACTCCAGATCATTGGCTGGAAATGTATTTGTTGCAATTTGCTCAAGATAATCTCCAATAAGCTCATACAGGCATCGCCTAAGTGATTCTAACTCGCTATCTAAAAATTCATATTCTGCATTATTCCACTTATAATAAAAATCTTTTAAGTCATCTAATTTCTTTTTGGGCCAAGAAAAACCCGCCATGTTTTGCTCATTAATAAAGCCAATACTTCCATTTGATGGCAACACTTCCTTAAACTCAGCAAACAAGCGTGAATCCGCTTTTTTATAATCTGGTGCTACATTTATTTTTTCAATTAAATCAGATCTGATCCCTTCATTTTTAAAAATTAATTCAAGTGCTTCTACGAGTTTTTTCTTTAATTTCTCTCTAGTTGGTGCTTTTTCTGTAACATTATCCTTTATTGAATAAGTTAGCACTCTTTTTGATCTTAAGTCGAAAGGTAAAACAGATGGCTCTCCATATTCAGTATTCATAATCATAATAATTCTATTCCATCCAAGCACCCTTATTGCATATCCTAACTCTATAAGAACATTTGGATTCGGAGATGTTTTTTTCCCTTTGTTGATAATTGATACATCACAAACAAATATTGAGGATGCTTCAATTTTTGAAAATATTGTTTCAGTTATATCAGGTGATCCGGGTACACCAGCAGTATCTCTATCTATAACAGGTTCAACTTTAATAGAGTCATCCTTTCTAATTTCTTTAATTGCATCTTTCAAAGCTTTCTCTATAAAACTACGATTAGTATTATTTGGGCAATCTGATTGCCATGAATAAAACACTCGATCCCTTTGTTTACTTTTCATCTTTTAATTTTTAATTTGATATAGCATTCGTTATAGGTAAGCTATAATTCATCATACTTTGATTTCAGAAACTTTTTATATTCATCTTTGTTAATTACCTTTGAAAATTTTCTAAAAATAGAGTTTAAAGTGGTTCCCTTTACCATTTCAATATTATCATAATGATCTTTCCAGAAATACTCATTTCTCTTTTCATCTTTTAATTTTTCAATAATAACTTCCTTAACAATATAAAAAGGGGCCTTTTTTTCACTTTTTAATTTATTAAAAATCTTATTTGCAATCTGTTTTTGAATATACTTATCCTTTCTAAACTCATCACAATATATTTCCAAATATACTTTGGCTAAATTTTCTAAATCCTTGATTTCTAAATATTTAAATAAAAAATTTATTAATTCTGATGCGTTATTCTCTTCATCATAGTTACCTAAATTATTTTCTAAATGATTTATTGCAGTATTTAAAATTATATTTTTATCATCACTATCAATATTAGCAATATGTTCTTTAAATACATTTAAAAAATTATATTTTACATAGTCTTTCCACTTGCTACTTTTAAGTTTTTCTATTAAATAATTTATAGTTTCAGATTTTTCCTCTTGTAAACATTTACCTATTAATATTAAATATTTATCTTTATTTTTAGGATATACAACAGCAAAAATATTTAATGTCTTTTTATATAAATCGCTATTTTTTTTATATAAACTCTCCAAGTTTGTAGTAAATACTTCTGAAGGTGTTGAATCTAAAAGAAGTTCCGATATTTTATCCCACTCTGATTCTTGAGTTACTTTTCTGTCTGATAACTTCATTTTTCTTATTGAAGGTAAAGAAATATATTCAGATGTATCAATGGAAATTCTATTTTTTGTAGAAACTTGCTGAAAAGCATACCAAAGAAATCCCTTAATATCTACTTTACCCTCAATTATATCAATAACATTATTTTCTCCATGTATAACTATGCAATTTTGTCTTAATCCATCTCGGGCAGCAGATAGAATATTATCTGATAATTCATTGAAAGAAATAAATATACCGAAAGTTCCTTCAATCTTTGAGTTAATCTTTCCCATAAAACTATATAATTTAGAAGCTGCTAATGTTGAGGAATTCTCCCATTTTGATTCTATTAAAAAAATTCTTGAGTTAATTTCTATTGCTCCATCTATTTGCTGTTTCATATCTGATGTCTTATATGAATTAGATAAAAGAATGCCAGCATCATCAAAAATTCTATTTATTAATTTCTCAAATTCAAAACCTCTTTTTTTAGGTTCTAAATCTTTAATTTCATTAAAGTATTCTTTATAACTCATATTTTCTAACTTTCCAATTCCACTAATCCATCTATCCCTCGCACGATTTTAAAAGAGTTACTCGGCTTATAAACTTTTTCAGCTTGATTTTTCATCTATTATCAAATTCAAAATTTGCAGCGTATCATATTGATGCGAGGGACTTAACATGCCAAAAATTTTAACCATCTCTAATATTATAAAAGCATTATCTTTATTAATTTTAAAATATGCAAATTCTTTAGACTCCGCACATCTTCCGATTAATGGTTTTTCCGACTTTATTTCTGTTATCGGGAAACAAAAAAATAGCATGGGTTGCACCCCTACCGCTCTTTGTTTCTCTCTTATTGTAATTTCAGCGATTATTTCATATCTACCGAATCTATGTATAAGTTGAGGATATTCAATCTTTAATATTTCAAAATCAATCTTGTTAATAGTCTTCTTGTTCGGATGAGTCCTTTTTATTGAACAATGAGGATGATTACTAATTAATTTATCTTTATTTAATCCTTTAATATCAGTTTTTAAGTTTTGTATTTGAGCTATGGAAATAACACCAAAATCGACCAAATAATAAAGATATTCACTTAATTCATAAAGCGCTTTGGTTTTCTTATTATATGCTTTAAAACAAACATCTTTTAATGTTGTATTTTCATAACTTTTAAAATTCGCTTTTTTATAATTATTTAAATTATTAGGTTTTTCAGCATCATATCCTATTTGCCATTCTATGTAATTTCTTTGATTAAATGGTTTACTCCTACTTGCAAAAGGCAATCCGTAACCATAAATATTATCTCTTTCCTTAACTCTGATTTTCCCCGATGATGTTGTAAGAGGAATTGCAACCATTATCTCTTTTTTATCTTTATCAATTTTTTTAATATACATAATGATCTCCGATTAAAATACTGAAATATTTAAGTATATTTTCTTCAGCTTCTTTAACAGATATATTTTTATCATAAGTAATATGTTTTTTTAGGAAAAAATGTCTGTTTACTATTTCACGCAAAAAATATTTTTTATATTCTTGGAATAGATTATTATTTATAAACACATCCAAATTACCAAAATAGTATGGGATTAAATAACTAAACCGCTTAAATACATCTACATAAATGTAATAATCTAATTTGGTTTTATCTATAATAATAGTATTATATCCGAATCTATGAACAAATGTTCTATTTCTTTTTAAAGCATTAATATCTCTCATCGTCCAAAACAAAATATCATTTTCTTCCGGTGTTATGTTTTTTAAAGGATATTTGTTAATATAATTCGGGATGAAATCAAAATCTTTTAGAGCAAAATCATGCCCGTTGATTGGTCTGAATCTATAGTTTTGAATAAAATCATAATCCATTCCCGAATCATCTTTTTTATACAGAGCTATTATTATAGGAAATGAAATTCCTTTTGAGGTTTCTTTGAAAGTGCCACTATCTATAATAACATTATCAATTAATTTATAATTATTAGTAAACCTTCTTAACAAATTAAAATTTGTTCTTTTTATTAAATAAGATAAAGGGTGTAAAACACATACTATATTTGCATTTAATTTTGCATATGATAATAAAAACGATATTCCGTAATCTCTTGTTTTTATATCATAATCAACCTGCATATTATCCTTTTTGATTCCGTTCCTGATTATGGAGGTTGTATCATTGTAAGGTGGGTTACCTATGATTATCAGCTCATCATCAGCAGAAAGATTAAATATATCTCTGCTAACATTTGATAGTGCGTTTTTATTAAATACCTCAATGTCGGGGAAAAACTTTTTCATATAATTTACAGCCACAGGGTCAATATCATTCGCTTTTTTTTGACATATTGTTTCATAATTAAAAAAATTACCATAACCGCAAGAGCTATCCAAAACAACACTCTTATTATTCAAAAATGGTTTTATTTTATCCCATACTATGTTTACATATTTTTGCGGGGTGTAAAATGCACCCAAATTTATTTTATCTTGATATTTCAAATGCCTTTGATTATATAGAACTCTATTCGGAATCACTCTTTTATGCCCCCTTTCTTATGAAAATAAAACATTGTCGTTAGTTCGCTTAATGTATCCATAATATTTTTTATCACCATTTTTTTTCTTTGAATAATATAATATCATTTTTTTTAGAGATTTGTGAACTACTTTTGTCCGACTTTTCCATGACGATACACAAGTTTTTATAACCTCTTCCGCCACGGCGGATCTTCGCTAACGCTTCGACATTCATAATTCATCACTCATAATTCGCCATGCATAATTCACTCCACCCCGCACCAATTTTTTCGCCTCTTTTCGATTTGATCTTATAAATTTTTCTCTCATTGTCTCTTTCCTGATTTATAAATTGGTGCGGGATCTCCGCTCACTTCGTTCGCTTCGACATGCTACCGCCCTTGGGTTTTTTCAGAAGATCAACAAAACATTATTATATCTCATAATATTAATCATGAAAGGGGTTTTATAACCAATCCTTTTGATTATCCCTTTTCCCTTCCAATATTATTTTTTATCACTACGGATAGACTTTGTCAAGTGATTTTTAAATTTAAAACTTTTATCTCCCTTTTTTCACTCTGATTTTACCCTATAATTTGAATATGGTGCGTGCAACTTTTAAATTGTTTGGTCTCAATTTACTCCCGATTATTAGTTATGTCCGCATCTCTGATTGTTTGTTTAATCGCCTTTTGAATAACCGTATCATACAAATGATATATTCGCTGGCTGAGATTGAATCGGTTGATATTTTTGTAGCTTTCTATCTCACATAATCACATCAATAAACTCTTCTGTGTGTTGTTTTATTTTTTTCCTGTGACCATCTTTTCTAATTTTCGTGTAGCAAGGGCGGTCAAAGTTAATATCCAACCGTTCATGATAAGTTCAATACTGACAATCAAACCGATAACCAACAGACCCGATACCGGCCAATTAAGCACTATGACCAGAGCCAAAATACAATCAATAATACCCGCTATCACGGGAAGAAGCCATTTCCAACCATTCTTACGACAACGAATACCATAAACAATCCTCAATACACCTATAAACAGAAACAGTCCGCCAAGCACAAGAGTCAATGCAGCTGAAGCAGCCACCGGATTGATGAAAATCACAATACTCAGTCCGATATAGAGCAGTGCAACCAATATGTTGGTCATTCGACCATGCCATTTTTTCTCTTTCACCTGAAACGAATGAACGAGGGAAAGAACACCACCTGCCATCAACATTCCTCCATAAAAAAGAACAGTAACAAGAGTTACTACGACTGCAACATACAAACCCATGACTCCGGCTATCACCATCAGTATCCCGAGAGCCATCATCAATTTCCACTTGCGAGGCAATTCCTCCAATTCAACAATCACAACTTCAGCGGATGTTTGTTGCTCATTTTTTTCAATCATTGTTTTCCTCCGTAAATTTACTAATGAGGCCGTATTTATACAGACATAAAAGACCCGCTTGCCTACAATTATCAATGTCAAACAGTAACTGATGTCTAAACACTTTTAACCTCATTGGCATATATTTTTAAGTTTTTTATTATACCATGCTCAATTGCTTTTATTAAACAACCGGTTGACCAACCACACAATAACCGGTTGTTTCATAAAATAAGTCTCGCCCTTTTTCTGTTTTACATGTTATTTCAGCAACCTTATTTCTAAATGATTTCATTGAAAAAAGCGCTCTAAACACCAAACTAAAATTTGAAGATCTTCGGGCTTTTTCCACTTCTTTGTTTTTTTTGTTTATATCGTATCCACCTAATACTGTCAGAGATTTTATCTTTTCATGATAGTTAAGAGCAAAATATTGAGCGCTTAAAGAACCTATTGAAACCCCGACAATATGGAGACTGTCAAATCCTTCGATTTCAAGAATTTTATTTATATGTTTAAAAGATACATCTATCTTATCCTTAGTTTTCTTTGTTTTTGATAAGCCGTGTCCGATTAAGTCGATAGTAATAACCCTATATTTTTTTGAAAAAAAGTCAATTTGTCGGTCGAATGCCCTATGTTCAGAAAACGCCGGATGTAAAAACAAAACCAGACTATTATTTTTTTCCCCGGATACGAAATAATGAATTTCATAATCATTTATCTTTAAGGTTTTATGTTTAATCAAACTTTCTATTCGATTATTCAGTTCTTTACTTTTCTTCATTTTTTCCTTCTTTTATTCTTAAAATTACACCTTTTTGCTCGTTTTCACACTCTTTAATTAAGATACAAGCCTCTAAGAAAGCTTTGGGGGTTAGAAGCCAATAAAGCCCAAAACTTATGCAAAAAAGGCAAGAGCCGAAACATGCCGGTTTAATTAGCCGTAAGTCTAACAGGCTTGGAGGCTTTCAACTCAGCATTCATCACTCATAATTCATTTTATCCTTTTCCCTTCAATATTATTTTCTATCACTACGGAAAGACTTTGTCAAGAGATTTTCAATTTTAGCTGTTTTTATTCAAACTCCTTACACTATTAACTTCAACAAGAATTTCCTCCGTTGAATTACAATCCGGTTGATTTTTTCAGCCGCTCGCTTTGCGGCATTCCATCATTTACAAAGACCGCATTTGGGTTTTCCAATTTTTCAACAAAATCATTGTGGAATGGATTTAATAATCATTGATAAAACTTATGGCATAATCATAATCTTTTTTAATAGCTTCCTTTAATGATTCGGGGTTATCAAATGATTCAATATCTCTGACCCTGTCTGTAAAAAAGATTTTTATCTCCTCTCCGTAAATCTTCTCGTTAAAATCAAATATTAGTGTTTCTATCTTTTTCTCACTATGATTAAAAGTGGGAACAGTGCCAACATGGGTGAGCGAATTAAAATATCTATCCTTATATAATGTTTTTGTTATATAAACACCCTCTTTTAAAAGAAAATTTTCATCATATTTAAGATTCGCCGTGGGAAAGCCCAATTTCCTTCCTACGCCTCTCCCTTTAATAACAATAGATTTATATGTATAGAACCCCCCGAGCATTAATCTCGCCCTTTGAAGCTCCCCGTTTAAAAGATATTCTCTGATTCTGCTTGAGCTGACTTTTTCTCCGAAAATCCTAAATACTTTTACCCCTTTAACAGAGATACCCTTCTGTCTCCCTATCTTTCTTAAATAAGATAAATCTCCCCCTCTGTTTTTCCCGAATCTGAATTCATCTCCTACAACAATAGCTTTTATATTATGCTTATCTATAAGATAATCTATAAATTCCTCGGGTGAAAGATGAACAACTTCGCTGAAATCCAGAATGGAAACCTCGTCAATTCCCATATCTTTTATCATTTTCACTTTATCTTCAACAGGTTGAATAAGTTTTATTTTTTTTCCGAAATAGGCTTGGGGGTGAGGGTTAAAGCTTACCGCAAGAGTCTTATAATTTAATTCCTTTCCTCTCTTCAAAGCATACCAAAGTATTCTTCTGTGACCTATATGAATGCCGTCAAAATTTCCTATTATGGCTATTTTATTTTTTATTATCACTTGGATTGTATTTTTCTTTCAAATATTTTATGTAATTTTTTTCCACTTTTTTTTGATAATCCAAAGTTTTATGTGGAATTTTATATGTTAAAGGGTGATAAATATTCTTTTTAATAAAACTTGTATAAACCAATGATGCTAACCCAAGCAGAATTATGATAAAGACAATCATTTGTCTAATTAATTTAAAGAAATCCTTTTTTTCCTTTACCGATAATGCATTTAAATCATCCTTATAACTCAACTCTTTCCTTTCGCTTATCAAATTTTTCCTAATCAGATTATACAATGCCCTATATGTTTCATATTCGGTTAAGCTGGATTTATCAAGAATTCTATTGACTGTCCTTGTTCCATCAACAAGTTTCAGAATTTTATAATCTTTCTCGGTAATGTAAATTACCTCATCATCCACTTTATCATCTTCATCATCTTTAACTATTTCTATCTTTTTATCAATTTTCTTTATTATAAAGACCATATCATTATTAGGAATCTCTTTTTTAATCAGAGGCATCTCATCCATCATCTGCATTGTTTCCATTAATAACAGATCAATGGAAATCGGCTCAAACCACTCCTTATCCCAATCTACAACATCCCTTTTAGTAAATTTATATTTTCCGTCAGACCAATTCATTATACTCATTATTATTTCGGTTGCTTGGATTCTCAGGGCTTTTTTAAGGTCTTCTTTTCCCAATATCCCGAGACCTAATAAAATCTCTCCAAGTTTTTTACCTGTTTTATCCTGAATTGATAAAGCTTTATCAAGGGTATCTTTTGAGATAAGGCCGTTTTTTACAAGTGTTTCTCCTATTTTATTCTCAATCTTTTTAGGAAATGATTCAACATTCACTATCATCCCTTTATCAAAGTAGATTGTTATATATGTATCCTTGAGATTTATAACAAGAGTGCCGGTTTGTTTATGTTGTCCCAATGTTTGAAACAGATTTGTTATTGGAAAATCCTTAATTGTTCCTTCTAAAGCCATTCTCTCTTCTCAACAAAAGATATAATTAAATTCATAATAAAATACAGCAAAAAAGCGATAATAATAAAAATAAAATATATTCCACTTATATTGGAAAATTTGATTAATCTTATACTATTGTAAGAAAACAATCCGACAAAAAGAAATGTATAAAATAATGTTGACAATACAAGATAAGAATATGTATATTTTTTCTCAATCAAATCCAATCCGGGGATAATCAAAGAAAGCAATAAAAATTTAAAACTCCTTCTTTTATTTTTATCATCAATCTCCTTATATTTAATTTTTCTTGTTTCTATCAACAACGGGTCTTTAATAACAAACAGATTAAAACATTCTTCACAATAATCTCTTTTAGATACTCTTGAATTCCTTATTGTGGGTTTTCCGCAGAATTCACATTTGATACTTTTACCTATTTTTCTAAAAAGCAACTTGGTGATAAGCATTAAGAAAAGTGAAACAATTATACCAAGCAATAAAGGGTTGTATAACATTTTTAGATTTAACCTAACATCAGAATATTTAAAATAATTAAAACTCGGAGGCTTAATATTAACTATTATCTCATTACCTCTTTTAACCCCCTTTGCCCTTGCCATTTTCAGAAGTTTTTGTCCGCTCTCTATCTGATTAATCTTTATCAATAAAATTCCCAAATTATGATTGATTACAGGACTATTCGGGTTTAGTGAGAGAGCTTTATTATACATATCCTTGGCAAGTGCGAAAAATCCGACTCTATAATATATATTCCCCAATAACAAATACTTTTTTTCATCAAGGTTTGAGTTCGCATTCATTTTTTCAAGGATTGTTCTTGCATTAAAAAGCTTGTTATCATTATAGTAAGATAACGCAATAACCATTCCAAGCTGCTGATCCTTGTTTTTATAATAAAGTTCTTCGGCTTTTTTCAATTCACCATCCTTATATAAACCGGAGTTCAATTTATCAATCATCCGATAAGACGGGTTCCGAGAAATACTATCAAAAAACATTAATGCTTCATAAGAGCCAAATACAAGGAAAAAGAGAATATAAAATATTAATAATAGGTTTTTCTCTTTTTTAAAAAAATAAAAAACCATTATTCCGGCTAAACCGAATGGGATATAAAAGATACCGAGAAAAAAACAGGGTGTGATTAATAAAAACATCATAAAAAGAGTGATGGAGAACTCTTTCTTACCCAAATCATTCAATATAAGCTTAAAATTATCAATATATTTAAATAAAACAAAAATAGTAAAACTTATCATAAGAGATAAAAACAGAGCTTTTATAAACGAATGCAATATTAAAAAGAGATTCTTTTTAATTATTATTTTTAACTCCTGAAGATTATTTAATACCGCTCCTGCAAAATTAAAATGTTTTAGTTTTATGGCTGAAAGATCATCAAGAAGTTTCCAATTATTCCCATAATTCTTATTCAATCGTTCAAGGTAAATCATCCCGTCGCTATAGTCTCCTCTTTTAATTTTATCAAGCGAGTAATTCCAAATAAGATAGAGAATCTCCATTTTATGATTTTTTTGTATTTTTGAATTAGAGAGTTCATCAATGATTCTCACGGCATCATCTGTTTTCCCCTGTTGAGCGGTATAATAAAATTTAAACCAAAATTCGCTGTATTCATCACTTTCGGACGATAAAAGATTAATATTCACAATAGATATAAAAAAAATCAATAGAGATAAAATAATAGCTCTTTTTCTTATCATTTTATTATCTGTTTTTGTTTTAAATATTCTGTCTTCAATTGAGTGAGAATCGAATCTAACAATTGCTCTTCATCATCGGTCAAATTTCCCTCTGTTTTAGTTTTTAAAAAATCAATTATATCAATAATGTTTTTTGCCTCATCAAGAGAAATTTTTTTTTCTCCTGTTAAAGGATCATTTCTTAATCCCATTTTTATCAAAGCCTGAGTATAAAACGGAATTATTATTGTGGAAAGTTCAACAGGGAGCACCCCGTTTTTTTCCATATGGACCTCCCGTATAAAATATAAAAATATAACATTTTTTTACAAAATATTCAAGAAGATTTATTATATAATATTATTGTTTGTTTTTAACTTCCGCAGGTTTTTTTATCCCGAGTAATTCAATATCAAATATTAACAGTTGCCCGGGACCAATTATATTTCCGGCTCCTCTGTCTCCGTAAGCTAAGTTTGACGGGATGTAAAATCTGTATTTCGCACCAACTTTCATAAGTTGAAGGCCCTCAACCCATCCGGGAATTACTTTGTTTAATTGGAATTCGGCGGGTTTTCCCCTTTTATAAGAACTGTCAAATTCCTGTCCGTTTAATAATGTCCCTCTGTAATTTACCACCACAATATCTGTAGGGAGAGGTTTTTTCCCTGTTCCCTCTTTTATAATTTCATATTGCAAACCGCTTTCAGTGGTAATAACTCCTTTCTTTTTCGCATTCTTTTTAAGAAATTCTTCCGATATTTTTTTATTTTTATCAATAATATTTTTTATCATTTCCTGCTGAAACTCTATCAAAGTTTGTCTAATCTCTTCCTCTTTTAATAAAGCTTTTCCCCCGTTTAAACTATCATCGATCCCTTTTAATAAAGCTTTTATATCAAGTTTATTTTTAAGATCATTTAAATTCTTCCCATAATTGTAACCCATCGCATAACTTCTCTTTACTTTTTTGGAACTCAAATCAAGTTTAGAACTAACCTCCGTTGTTTTCTTACATCCGAACGAGATAAAAAGAAAACTCAAAATAACTACCAATGTTGCAAATCTTTTCATTTCTTCACTCCTTAACTTAGAATTCTTCATTATATAATAAAATTCTTTTTATGTTAAGCCGGCTATATTTAAAATGTATTATTTTTTTATTTATATGAACAAAAATAAATATAAACCATCCTTTAACCCCACACTTCACTTTCAAGCTTAATTCTGATAAACTTAATAATATGATAAATTTCTGGAAATTTGAAAAAGAAAATAGGATAAAAAGCCTTATTATCCTTTTCATACTATTGTTTTTTTTTGTTCTTGCATGGTGGATAGCATTTAAAATAACACTGTTTTTCATGGGGATTAAACTTTATCTCCCTTTTTATATCTATATAATAGCGGCATTAATAACATCGTTTTTTTATTTTAAAAGGGCGGACGGTTCAATAAGAGAATTTCTTTTTGCTATCAATGCTCTTCCGATAGATAAAGAGGATTTCAGACACAGAAGGGTGGAAAATATTATAAATGAGATATCGGTTGCCGCGGGGATACAGCCTCCTACTCTTTATATTTTCCCGTCATATATAAAAAATGCTTTTACCGTAAAAACCGAAAAAGAGCACATCGTCGTTATTTCCGAAGGGGTCGCCGGCAATATGAGAAGAGATGAGATTCAGGCAATAGTTGCTCATGAGATAGGTCATATTGTTGACAAAGATACCGAGATAAAAACATTCATCGTATCACTTACGGCTGGACTTGTTTCCGCAAAATCGCTTCTCGGATTCACAACACCTACAACAACAAAGCATGGAACAGGGGTTAGAATGAGGGGGAAATTCGGAACATATATAATTGTTATGTATATTTTCCTTACAATCACACAAATAATAACAAGAATCCTATCCACAATGGTTTCACGACAGCGGGAATATCTTGCGGATATGAAATCAACGGAGTTTACAAGAAATCCCGAAGCTTTGGCAAGAGCTTTATATATAATAGATCATGACAGAATAAACCAATTGATAAATCTTACTCATCCCTCATACTCAATGTTGTTTCTTATAAATCCTTTGAAGAACAGTTTGGGCGAAAAAAACGGTTTATTTGCAAACCTTTTTTCAACACACCCGCCCACTTTTTTAAGAATAAAAAGAATGCTTGAATTAGCACATTTGGATCCGGGAGAATTTTTTGCAGATAAAATGAAGAAAAGATTGGGAATCGATGAAGAGGAAAAACAATACTTTGTCAAACAAAAGGATAAATGGCTCGGGCCTTTTACGATGAAAGAGATTAGAGAAAAATTTAAAGACCTTAATATGGTTAAGATATTTTCCGAGCTTCACGGGCAGGAAAGTTTCATGCTTAAAGGGGAAAAAGCGGATTACTCCTGTCCGAGATGCGGAGGAGGTTTGTATGATACTTTTTACGAAGATATTCCGGTAACTCTTTGCCAAACTTGCGGAGGAGTCCTCATTAAAGGGGTAAGATTAAAAAGATCATTAATAAGAGAAGATCCTCACTTTAATATGAAAAAAGAAAAAGAATTAATAAAAACCCGATTTTTACAATTAAAAAAAGAAAAAGGAAAAATAGGGATTAAGGATTTTGATTCCTCCCCTTTATTAAATTGTCCTGTTTGCGGGGGCAAAATGGCAAGATTTTTTTACAGTTATAATCTGCCCGTTGTTATGGATTTTTGTTATAAATGCGATCTATATTTTTTGGATAGGGGAGAACTTGACCTGCTTCAATCGTAATATTAATATTTGTTGAATAATTAATCAAAACAATCCGTATATAATATATATAATATATATCAAGATAATAGTAAAAGGAGGATTTATGGAAAAAATAATTATCAAAGATGTAAACAAATCATACGGAGACATTAAAGCGGTAAACAATCTCTCTTTTAAAATCGAAGAGGGCAAAATTTACGGAATTTTAGGCCCTAATGGCGCAGGTAAAACAACAACCATAAGAATGCTGCTGAATATCATCCCCCCAGATTCCGGAGAGATTCTGATTGATAACAAACCTTTTGAAGAAAAGATGAAAGAGAGAATAGGATATCTTCCCGAAGAGAGAGGTTTATACAGAAAATTAAAAGTAAAAGATACCCTCTGCTTTTTCGGCGAACTAAAAGGGATGAAACCGAATGAAGCTTTAAAATCAGCCGAAGAATGGGTGGATAAAATAGGACTGTCTGAATGGTTCGATAAAAAAATTGAGGAACTCTCAAAAGGGATGCAACAAAAGATTCAATTCATAACCTCTATAATTCACAATCCCGATATAATAATCTTTGACGAACCATTCTCGGGACTTGATCCTTTAAATACGGAGATACTTCTGGATATTATGCTTGAGATGAAGAAAAAAGGTTCAACAATCCTGTTTTCAACCCATATACTCGAGCATGCGGAAAAACTTGTTGACGGTGTAACCCTTATTAAAAACGGGAAGAATGTTTTAACCGGCTCTCTTGAAGAGATAAGAAACAGGTATTCCGCTAATCTGTATAAAATAGAGATTGAGGAGGAGAATGATGATGAAAAGATAAAAAAATTCCCTTATATCAAAGAGATTAATAGCTTCGGAAAAGAATTTGAGATAGAGATAAAAAAAGAGATTGAACCTACAAAATTTTTAAAAGATATTGTTGAAGAGGGAATTAAAATTAATAAATTCGAGAGAATTCAACCATCATTAAAAAATATATATCTGAAACTTATGAAAGAGGAGGAAAAATGAAAGTTTTAACCATAATAAAGAAAGAGGTGAAAGAGATTGTTGTAAAAAAAGCATTTATAATCGGAACACTGCTTACCCCCGTATTAATGGTCGGCATGGTATTTCTTCCCTCTCTTATAATGGGAAAAGTCGCAAAAACAAATGCAAAAATCATGGTTATTGATTTTACTGATTCTGTTTTCAATCAATTAAAAACAGAGCTCGAAGGTAAAGGAAAGGATAATAAAAAAATCAAACAAAACATGGAAAAGGATATTCTTGAAAAAGCAAAAAAACAAACGGATGGGATAGAGGGTATTATCACTTTTAAATTGGAGAATATATCAACTACAAAAGATAAACTTCCCGAAATTGAAAAAAAATTAAAACAGGAGATTGGCAGTAAAAAAATATACGGTTATCTTATAATCCCGAAAAATTTTCTCAAAGACCGAAAAGTGATATTAAAAGCAAAAAATGTTGCAAACATAGCTGTTATTAAATCAATAAACAGTGCATTAAGGAAAATAGCCACAAGAAAACTTTTGGAAAAAGAGAATTTCCCCGAAGACAAAATAGAGGAACTTACCAAAAGTGTCCGAATCTCAACCATTAAAATAGAAAAAGGGAAAGAGAAAAAGAGTAGTTTTATCGGGGAATATCTTCTCGCGGTTATTCTCGTAGTTTTAATCTTCATGGTGATTCTCGTGTATGGGCAAACCGTTATGAGAAGTATAGTTGAAGAGAAGAATATGAGAGTTACCGAGGTTTTATTATCCTCTGTTGATTCTTTTACTCTGTTTCTCGGAAAAATAACGGGGATAGGAGCGGCGGGACTGATTCAAGTTGTTATATGGGCTATTATGTTTTTCGGAGGTTATATATATTTTATATCCTTTTTACCAATGAGGTTTAAGGGTGCTTCAGTTTCTCCCATGGCATATATAGCATTTGCAATATTTTTTATTCTCGGATATTTTCTCTATTCAACCCTTTTTGCAATAGCGGGAGCAGTATCAAACACTGATCAGGAAGCACAACAATTTCTTCAACCTATTATGATTTTGCTTATTTTACCCTATCTTATATCTTTTTCAAGCATTCAAAACCCTGATAATGCCATAGTGGTTGCACTCTCGTTTTTCCCGTTTTTCACCCCGATGCTTATGTTTGTCAGAGTCGCATTTGCAAGCGTTCCTGTTTACCAATTTATTCTATCGACAGTATTAATGATACTAACAATAATAGGAATGATTTTTATCGCGGCTAAAATTTTCAGAATAGGGATTCTATCTTATGGTAAAAAACCCAATTTAAAACAGATATTTCTCTGGTTAAAAGAAAGATAAAATTTTATAAATTATAAGTAATAAATTAAGATTGCAGAGGCACCGGATTCGGACATCTTACAATTAAACAAGAAATTATTTTACTAATAATTCTATCTTTTAATAATTAATAAAAAAATTAAATTTTATTTATTCGACATTTTCAATCAAAAACAATAATTAGTGAATGAAAAAGTTCTTTTAGAATACTGATTTTTATCGTAAAAAATTTATATAATTTTTTTATTATCAAATAATATTCATCATCAATTTGAGCATTCACCAGTATATCAACATTTATTGTTCTTTTATTATTTTTTTGAATAATTTTAAATTTCATGTTTTTAATTTTATCTAAAATAACTCTACCTAAGATAGGATTCTCCCCGCTAATGATATTAATGCTTTTTTCAGATTAATAATCCGGTTTTTTGTTTTAATCAAACTATTTTCAAACATTTTATTTAACCCCTCGATAAAATTATTGAACAAAACAATAAATCATAAATTAAAAACCCGTTTTTTTCAATATCTCCAATTTCATATATGATTGTATCATATGTTTTGTTTTCCATTTTCAATCCGTCTTTCCGACTTTCTTTATAAATAAGAAGAATATTGATATAATAGATTATTTAATTCAAGGAGTAAAATATGAAAAAAAGAGTAATTGTTTTAATTCTGATTGTTTTTTTTACGGGAATTTTCTCCCTCTATTGTTCAAAACCACCCGAGAATGTTTTAACAAAAAAATTTGAGAATCTATCAAAGGAGATGACTCAAAAACTAAAAACAATAAAAACAAGAGAACAATATAATAATCTGTTAAAAGACAGGGAAAACAGTTTATTACAACTTTCCAAAGAGTTTGAGAACAAAAAATTATCAAACAATGATAAATTAACGCTCGGAAAAATATTTGTTGAGATAAAAAAATATGATGCTGCCGCAAAAATCTTTGAAACTCTCATGAAAGAACCTACTCTAAAGAAGAAAGCGATAGTGGGGATAATTGAAGTTTATCTCAACAAAAGGGATATAAAAAACACAAGCAAATATCTTGATATTGCAAAAAAAGAATTTAAAGATAATCTTAAAGAGTTCGCCCCGTATTTTTTAATCGGCGGGTTAAACCAAATGAGTAAAGAAAAAAGTATTGAGTATCTTGAAATTGCGTTCAAATACAGATTGGCACCCCCTTTTTCAAGATATGTGGGATATGGTATTGATGCTTATGCAAAAGCAAAAGGATTAAAGAAAGAGGAAAAATTGCAGTTGATTGAAAAGATGAAAACCCTTTATGCGGGAGATCCTACCATTATAAAAAATTTGGAAAAAAAAGAAGCTATCTTAAAGTTAATAGGAAGCCCTGCTGCTGAAATTAATGTTGAAGCTGATTGGATAAATAGCGCCGTCCCTCTCACACTCGCAAAATTAAAAGGTAAATATGTGGTTTTGGAATTTTTCGCCCCGTGGTGTCCCCACTGCAGACACAGTCTGCCTCATATGATAGAACTTTATAAAAAACTTAAATCAAAAGGGTTAATGGTAATAGGGATAACATCTTACTATGGCTCATATTCTGACGGAGAAAAAAATGTCGGTAGAGTCCCAAAAGAGAAAGAATTAGAACTTATAAAAGAATTTGTAAAAAAGAACAATGTGAATTTTCCTGTAATGGTTACAAAAAGCAGAACGCTCGGAGATAAATACGGAGTGGAAGGAATCCCCTGTTTTATTCTCATATCCAAAGACGGAAAAGTTTTAAAAAGATATGAAGGAGCGATTCCTACGCTATACGGAGAGATTGAACGGATAGTAACAAATTAATTTATGTTAATATTGGGAATTGAAACCTCTTGTGATGAAACTTCCTCTTCCGTAGTTGAAGACGGGAAAACAATTTTATCAAACATAATATTTTCACAAGAGAAAATTCATCACAAATACGGAGGCGTTGTTCCCGAAATAGCATCAAGAGAGCATGTAAATCGGATAGATAAGATTGTTTATGAAGCATTAATCAAAACTGATAAAAAGATTCAAGATATTGATGCAATCGCAGTAACAAACGGACCCGGGCTTATAGGTTCTCTTCTCGTAGGAACCTCATTTGCAAAAGCTCTCTCCACCGCCTCAAATAAACCCCTTATAGGGGTTAACCATCTCTATGCTCATCTTTATGCCCCCGAACTCGAAGGTGATATAAAATACCCCGCTCTCGGATTGATTGTTTCAGGAGGTCATACTTCAATATATTATATAAAAGGGTTGTTTGAATATGAAAGAGTTGCGCGAACAAGAGATGATGCCGCAGGTGAAATTTTTGATAAAATATCAAAATATCTTGATCTCGGTTATCCGGGAGGCCCCATTATAGACAGATTGGCAAAAGAGGGTAATAGTGAGAGATACCGTTTTTCCATTCCCCGGATGAGCGACGGAAGTATGGATTTTAGTTTTAGCGGAATAAAAAGTGCCGCTCTTAGAATAATAAAACATGAAAAGGATAATCTTAATATCAAGGATTTTGCGGCATCTTTTCAGAATATAATAATAGATTATCTTCTATCAAGTCTTAAAAGTTTTCTTACAATCCACAAAGATGTTAAATCAATCATACTTGCTGGAGGAGTATCAAGAAACTCCGGTTTAAGAGAAAAAATCAAAACTGTAAAAGAGTTCAAAAATCTTAATATTTATCTTCCTTCCCCTGCATTATGCACGGATAATGCGGCAATGATAGCCGGGCTCGGGTATCATTATTATATCAGAAAAGAGTTTTTTGATTTAAAAACTCCCCCTTATTCAAGATTTGAGCCTAAAGGATTCGGTAGAAGAGCTACTAATTTAATATAAATACACTTGACTAAAATAAAAATTTTTTTTATATTTAGATTTTCATGCCGAAGTGGCGGAAATGGCAGACGCGTTAGATTCAGGATCTAATAGGTGCAAGCCTGTGGGGGTTCAAATCCCCCCTTCGGCATTTTTAAATTATTATGGAATTAAAAAAAATAATCAAACTTCTTAATCTTAAAAAACATCCGGAAGGGGGATACTATAGTGAGACTTACAGAGCGAAAGGGATTATAAATAAAGAATGCCTCCCCGAAAACTATTTAAAAGACAGAGTTTTTTCAACAACAATATATTATCTTCTTGATAAAGATGATTTTTCGGAAATTCACAGATTAAAGAGTGATGAGATTTTTCATTTTTATTATGGGGATCCTGTTAAATTTTTGCTTCTGTATCCTAATGGAAACGGGAAAACAATTATTTTGGGAAATGAGCTTGAATCTGGGATATTTCCTCAATTAATAATTCCCGCCGGCATTTGGCAGGGGATAAAAATCATAAATAAAAAACTCGGATTTTCGTTAATGGGAACAACCGTTTCACCGGGATTTGAATTTCATGATTATGAAAAAGGGGATAGATTAAAATTATCGGAAAAATATCCCGATTATAAAAATCAAATAGAAAAACTTACAAGAAAATAAATAATTTTAAAACCCTTACCTTGTAAAATAAAAAAAGGGGAGAGCCGCGCTCTCCCCTTTATTTAATAATATTTTTCTTATAATCTTAAAGTTACTCCGGCAACTCCGCCTACTCCGCCGAGACTTCCGGTGGAAAAATAAAGTTTCAATGATACAGCTGTATTCTTTGAGAAATAGTATCTTGAACCTACGAAAGGAGAAATGGATAATCCGCTTGAAAAACTGCCGAGATCACCTGTAAAAATCAGATAACCGAGAGATAATCCTGCAAAAACATCCAATTTATCAACATCAATTGATGTAAAATGATAAAAACCTTCCAAGGCAGGGGCTATAACACTATAATTAAAAGTTCCTTCTCCCCAAGAGATATATAACACTGATCCAGCTACTTCAATATTATCACTTACACCATATCCGAAACTAACACCGACAGGGATTGCATAAGTATTAATCCCAATCTGAGGGGTTAAATATTTTCCCCCTTTTTCAAATTCTGCGGCATTTGCAAAGATAGCAATGCTGAATAAAACTACGGCAAAAATCAAAATGATTTTTTTTGTTCTCATTAAATCCTCCTTTTTTTTGTATTTTATACATAGTTTTTTAAAATTTCATACATTCCAAGCATTAATTAAATTGTAAAAGATTAGGTAAGCACGCCCGGAGGGACTCGAACCCCCAACATTTGGATTAGAAATCCAATGCTCTATCCTGTTGAGCTACGGGCGCACATCATTTTTTTTCGGGGCGAGTGGATTTGAACCACCGACCCCCTGCTCCCAAGGCAGGTGCGCTATCCAGGCTGCGCCACGCCCCGCGCAAAAGTTAGTTAGTATAGCATATTTTTACCCTTCGTTCAATAGTGTTAGTTAACCTTTCTTGAAAATTACACCGATTCATTGTAAACGAAAAATGTTCGGCACTTACAACCATTATATGCTGAAGTTCTGCGTCTCCACATCACTTCTGACGAATTAAAACAGCTGATCAACTTCACGATTTTGATATTAATAATTTTCCCAAGATTATTTTTATTTTTTCCATTGAATAAAGAATGGTTGTATAGTAGAATATTAAATGAGTGAAGATAGATATGAACTTTACTATATCCCTGTTTCATTATCAAAGTTCAGACCATATTCGTTCGTGGATTTTGACCTGTTCATGAAAGTTAGAAATAAATTGGTATTATATCGTAATAAAAATCTAACAATAACCGCAGAGGATATTGAAAAATTAAAGGTAAATAAAGTTGAAACTCTGTATATAAAAAAAACCGATAGGAAAAAATACAGAGAATATGTTGAAAAAAATCTTGAAACAATAATAAAGGATCCTAATATAGATACTAACATCAAGGCAAACTATCTTTACGAATCTGCGGTTAATGTGGTTGAGGATATTTTTAATCATCCGAGAAGCGGTGAAACTATCAAAAGATCGAAAAAGATAGTCAATCATACTGTTGATTTTATTTTGAGCGGACCGGATGCTTTTGTAAACCTTTTACAGATTAGAGCCCATGATTATTATACATTTACACATTCGGTGAATGTTTGCACTTTTGCGGTGGCACTTGCAAACAAGCTCGGTAATTTTGATGAAAAAACCCTAAGAGAACTTGGAGTGGGAGGGCTGCTTCATGACCTCGGAAAAGCTGTTATTGATCCCAAAATAATCAATAAACCCGCTAAACTCGACCCTGCTGAATGGAAAGAGATGAAAAAACATCCAGAATATGGAGTTCAAATAGCAAAGGAGAGTAAACTCGTATCAGAGCAGAGTCTTCTTATTATAGCCCAACATCATGAAAAGTTTGACGGAACAGGTTATCCTGAAGGTTTATCAGGAAACGGAATATCACTTTTCGGAAGGATAGGAACAATAGTTGATATATTTGATGCTATAACAACAAACAGATCCTATTCAAAAGCAAGACCCCCCATAGAGGCAGCTAAATTTTTATTGGAGCATAAAGAGTGGTTTGATGAAAAACTGTTAAAGGATTTTATAAAACTTATTACCGTAAAATAATTCAGAAAACAACCCCTATCCCGAAATGACCCGAATCCGATTGAGCATAAGTTTTATCCGCCATTACTAAAACTGAATTAGCTACTGCAATATACCTGACTTTTATAATTTTATACCCGAGGTTTTCAAGTTTTCTTATGACTTCTTCTTTCATTTGTTTACTGACAAGAAGTATATTCGGAAAACACTGATGATGAATCCGCGGAGCTTGAACAGCTTCTTTAAGACTCTTCCCTCTAAGAATTATATTCAAAATAATTTGAATTGTGCTCGTGATTATCTTAGGTCCACCAGCGGCTCCCGATATAATAAAAGGTTTACCGTCTTTAAGAACTATAGTCGGACTCATTGAACTTAACATCCTTTTACCGGCTCTTGCAAGATTAAAATCCGAAGTTATTAGTCCGAATTGATTAGCATTTTTCTCCCCGAACCCGAAATCATCTATCTCATTATTCATTATTATTCCGGACCCTTTAACAATAACCCCCGAGCCGAAAATTGAGTTAAGGGTATATGTATTTGACACCGCATTGCCGAATCTGTCTATGATACTAAAATGGGTTGTATCTTTTCCCTCGTATTTAAAAGGGTCGGGAATCTCTTTTTTATCTATTTTATATATTTTGCCGAGTTTTATAAGTTTTGCTTTTTCTCGTGCATAATCTTCGGATAAAAATGCTTTTATCGGGATTTTATTAAAATCGGAATCCCCCATATAAAAAGATCTGTCATAAAAAGAAAGTTTAAAAATCTCCGCGAGAAGATTATAGTATCCGAAATCATCTTCGGGTATTTTAAACTCTTTTAACATATTTAATATCTCAGCTATAACAGGTCCACCGGAAGAGGGAAGTGTCGGCATTATAAATTTATAACCTTTAAAATTAACGATGATGGGTTTACGGATAATCGCCTTATATTCGATAAGATCTTTTTTTGTTATCCAGCCTCCGTGCTCTCTGAAATCTTTTTCAATTTTATCAGCTGTCTCCCCTTTGTAAAATCCGTCGGGTCCTTTCTCGGCAATCAATCTCAAGGTTTGAGCAAGTTCAGGTTGAATCAATCTGTCTCCCGCAAGATAATATTTACCGAAATTAAGAAAAATTCTTTTTGTATCTGAAAATCTCTCCAAAACCTTATAATGTCTTTTAAAGGATCTTGCAAGATAGGGTCTTATTATAAACCCCTCCTCAGCAAGTTTTATAGCGGGCTCAATCAGCTTTTTCCACGGTAGCGAACCACCGAGTTTCCATGCTTTGTAAAATCCTTTAACTGTTCCGGGAACACCGCTTGCAAGATATCCTATCGTGGATTTTTTCCTATCGAATTTTCCGTTATTAAAAAATGCACTAAGCTTAAAATTCTTAGGGGCTGTTTCTCTATAATCAATAAAAATCGGTTTTTTATCCTTTAACTTAACAATCATAAAACCGCCGCCACCTATATTTCCCGCTTGTGGAAAAGTAACCGCCATTGCAAATCCGATAGCTACCGCAGCATCAATGGCATTTCCTCCGCTTTTTAAAATTTTTTCGCCAACCTTAACGGCAAGGGGTGCATCGGCGGATATAGCCGCGGTCTCCGAAAAAACAATGGAATTTAGAAAAATCAAAATAATAAAAAATATTATATAATTACCCTTCTTTTTTAAGAAAAAGTTTTTCAAAGTTTGCCTCCACACTTTTTTTAATAATATCCTCATCCAAAGCTTTTAATTCACTCCCTTTTTTATATATATATTTGACAAAAGATGGCTCATTTCGTTTTCCCCTTAATGGAACAGGAGCAAGATAAGGGGAATCAGTCTCAAACAATAGTCTGTCTAAAGGTGTATTTAAAAAAGATTCTTTTATCTTTTCAGCCTTTTTAAAAGTAAGTATCCCCGAAAAGGAGATGAAAAAACCATGCTTAATCCCTTCAAGAGCAAATTCCTTATCCCCCGTCCAACTGTGTAAAACTCCTCTGACCGAGCTGTCAAACAATATTTTGGCGGCATCATCAAAAGCATCTCTTATATGAACTATTACAGGAAGATTATATTCTTCGGCAATTTCCAACTGTCTTTTAAAAACCGATTTTTGCGTTTCCCTGTCCGATAAATCATAATAATAATCAAGACCAATCTCTCCGACCGCCACGGTTTTATCCGTTTTTAATAATTCGATTAACTCTTTTTCCATTTTATCCGAATAGTGTTTTGCAGTATGAGGATGAATGCCAAACCCAAGAAAACAGTTATCATATTTTTTGAAAACAGAGATAACTTGCTCTTTTTCATTCTCTTTATCCGAAATATCAATAGGGGTTAAAAGATACCATAAACCTTCATCTATCGCTCTTTTAATCACATCTTCCCTATCTTCCGTAAATCTTTTATCTTCAAGGTGAAAATGGGAATCAAGGTATCTTCCGTTCATTAATTATCCGAGTTATTTTTTTTAGTAAAATAAAAATCACAACCAACTTTTCCCCAATCGAATTTGAGCCATAGTGCATTTTCCAAAAATTCAATATTAAAATTTTTAACACCCTTTTCTTTTGAAAGATAATTAACCAAATTCAGGATTTTATTCTCTATCTCAACCTTCTTATATTTTTCCGGTAAATTGAATTTTAATATTCTATCAGGGTAAAATTCTTTAAGTATGTTTTCAACCGATTTTTCAGAAGCAAGATGAAAATTAATTTGATAGTCGGGTAGAATTTCCGATAGAAAATTTAATAAAAGATTTTTATCAGAGGGATCTGTTATCGCAAGATTAATAAATTTGTCTTCATGATTAACCAACAGAGGAAATGCCCTGAATTCTATAAGAATCTCCTCGGGAATTGTTCCGTCCGGAACATTAAACTCTTTCAGAGTGGAGATATCTATAAAAGACAAACCGAACTGTTTTGAAAGGGATGATAATAGCTCTATCTCATTAATATACCCTTTTTCAAGAAGTATTTCACCGAGTTTTTTATCCGTTTTTTTCTGAGTATCAAGAACAACCCTTAACTGTTCGGAACTTATCAACCCTTTTTCCATAAGAATCATCCCAAGCCTTATTCTACTTTTTGAAAGACATTCGTGAGCATTATGCATCTCTATTATCTTTTTCATAAGAGATTCTTGATAACACTTTTTTGAACAAAACCATTTACCGTTTTTATAAATTCCCGATTTTCTCGGATTAACACTTGTAATAAACCATGAAGGTTTTTTATTCTGACAAATAGAATTAGCACATTTAATCATATGAAAAAATAAACTATTATGAAGAAAATGTCAAACAATGAAAATCACTCTGTTCTATTAATTTTCAGCATTAAGATTTTTCTGATTTTTAATCTGTTTACATAAGTTATCAAGACAAAGTATATTAAACCTAAGGAAAAGTATGAAATCTGCATCCATTGAGGAGCATGTATGCAATCGATAAAAGGTAACCCCTTATAACCTTTTGTTGCAATATCCCTTAATTTCATAAGATGATATGCAATATACTCTATCATAATAAGAAGAGTCCAATAAATCATTATAAAAAGAATAAATCTCTGATACCATTTTTTCAATTTGAACCATTCCTGAAAATGTGTATATATTACATACAGACCAAATAATCCCAACCCCCAAGCGAAAAAAGGCATTATATTGATTCCACCTACTTTTATAAAATGAAAACCATAGCCATACTGTTTTTTTGCTATTATATTCCACACAAAAGAGATAACAAAAGCCATTAACAGATTTTTAATTAAAGGTAATCTTTCGGTTATTCGCAATACTATAATCGCAAGTATAAAAAAACAAATAAGGACAAAATCCGCTTTTGTTTTATAAGCCCACAACATTGTTACCAATGCTCCCATATACAAAATATCCAAAACCAAAATAAAATTATTCTTTGATAATAAATCAAGCATCTTTTATTAATTAAATTTTATATTAAAAAAAGGCTATTTTTTCTTTCTCTTTTTTCTCGACTTTTTCTTTCCTCTTTTAGGAGCGGGAGCAGTTGTAGCTGATTGTTCCACTTTATTTGATTCTGTTGATATATTGGTGCTTTTATTTTGAGTTTTTGTTGACCCTGTTTTCTTTCTTTCTATTCTCTGCAATGATTCTTTCTTTTTTAACTCTTTTTTAGCCTGTTTTCTCTTTTCCCATATTGAAATATATGCACATGACTGATAGATTGAAGAATAAGTTCCTGTTATGATTCCCACAAGCATCGTAAAAGCGAAGTCTCTTATAACCTCTCCGCCGAATATGTATAAGGCGAGGACAGTTAACAAAGTTGTTCCGGAAGTAATTATTGTTCTTGATAAAGTTTCATTAATACTTTTGTCAAGTAGATCCGAGATTCCCAATTTATTCGCATATTTTTTAAGATTTGTCCTGACTCTGTCATATATAACAATCGTATCATTGAGAGAGTATCCCACAATAGTCAAAATACCCGCAACAACAGTTAATGATATCTCTTTATTAAAAAAAGAGATAAAACTTAAAGTTATAAGAACATCATGCGTAAGTGTCAATACAGCTGAAACACCGAATAAAAATTTAAATCTGAATGCGATATATATAAGCATCCCCAACAGAGCCCACACTGTTGCTTGAGTGGCTTTTGTTCTTAAATCTTTCCCTACTTGAGGTCCGACAACTTCAACTCTCATTACCGATAATCTTCCGAGGAATGTTTTTTCTTTAAGCTTATTTATAATATCATCCGGAATCAAACCTTTAAGTTCATCATAACTTTTTATAATTCCGAGATTCTCTTTCGATTTTCTCTTATCCGCAATCTTATTAGCATATTCGGCAGCTTTATCAGCATCACCGATTATTCCCTGTAAAAAAGAGGCAATTTGAGATTTTTCCATGGTATTAAGGTCAAATTTCCCCTGTTTTAACAACTCTTTTTCCTCGCTTGTTCTTAATGCCGAAACTATTTTATTAGCAACTTCATCGGGATTTTCCATTTTTTCTTTTGATATATCGGCACTACTGACTTTCTGAGCTTTAATAATATATTCATGTCCTTCACCGAGTTTTTGAATAATACTTTTTCCCATATCAATATTTTTTAGTCTGTCTCTAACCTCTTTAACAGGGACATCATTCATAAAATTAATCTGGACAAGTGTTCCACCGGCAAAATCAATGCTTGTATTAAACCCTTTGTTTTTATATACGGAAAAAGCACCCGCTATAATAATACTGAGGGATATTACAAAAGCTATATATTTGGATTTCATAAATTTGTAATTTGGGTTTTTGAATATCTCCATTTTTAACCTCTCTATATACTTAAAGTATCAACTCTTTTTTTCAGCACAAAATAAAGATCGAAAATAGCTCTTGATACATAGACAGCAGTGAACATCGAAGCGAGAATACCGATTATAAGTGTTATCGCAAATCCTTTGATAGGACCTGTTCCGAATTGAAATAGGAATACCGCAGCTATAACAGTTGTTATATTCGCATCAAAAATAGTGATAAAAGCTGATCTGAATCCTTCATCAATAGCAGCTTTGGGAGTTTTGCCAAGCCGCAAATCCTCTCTTATTCTTTCAAAGATAAGAACATTAGCATCGACCGACATACCTATGGTCAGGATAATACCCGCCATACCGGGAAGAGTAAGTGTGGCTTTAAAATATGCCAGAGCACCCATTATCAACACTATATTCAGAAACAGAGCTATAACAGCGTTAAGCCCTGATAATTTATAATAAAAGAGCATGAAAAACACCACGAAGAAAAAACCTATTAACATCGCCTTCAACCCTTTCCTGATTGAATCAGCTCCGAGAGAGGGGCCTATTGTCCTTTCCTCGAGATATATTATAGAGGCGGGCAGTGAACCCGATCTTAATTTAAGTGCCAAATCATTAGCTTCATCATAGGTAAAATGCCCTGTGATGATTCCACTGTCATAAATAACATCATTTATCGTGGGAGCGGATTGAACTATATTATCAAGAACAATGGCAAGTCTCTCCCCTTTATGCGCTCTTGTGAATCTCTCGAATTTTTTCGCTCCTTCCCTTTTTAATCGGAAACTAACCGCGGGAGCCCCGTATTTATCCTGTCCCACTTTCGCATCTTTAAGGTCCATCCCTGAAACAGCAGCCACTTTTTTCAAAAGATAATACTCTTTACCTCCGTCTTTCGTTATTCCGGGGACGAGTTCAGCATCTTCGGGAATTTTACCATTATATTTTTCAAGAAGTTTTTCTTTGGAAGCAAAAGGTCCGTTTAAAACAAGTTTAAGCTCCAAAACAGCTGTGCTTTTGATAAGATTCTTAACCCTGCCTGGATCCTCAACACCGGGAAGCTCAACAAGAATCCTTTCACTCTGTCCTGTTAAACCTTCCCTTTGGATAACAGGCTCCGCAACACCGAATTGGTCAATTCTATTCCTTATTGTCTCTTTTGCTTGCTCTACAGCTTGATCTTTTATTTTCGTTTTTACATTAACCTTCATATTCACAGTAATTTTATTTACAGATAAACTATAATTCCAATCGGGAAAATCGGTTTTGAGCAAAGCGGTTATCTGTTGCTCTGCCGCTGAATCATAACCTTCAATCGAAAAAGAATCAACTCCAACTCTTTTGATTTTGGTGTAGTTTATCTTTTTATCCTTAAGAAGATTTTCCATCTGCATAATAGCTTGGTTAGTAACAGCCTTTACCGCATCATCGGTCTGAACTTTTAAAACAAGATGGATTCCCCCTTTAAGGTCAAGTCCTAATTTGATTTTCTCCTTAGGAGGAACGGCAAGTATAACAAAAAGAATTGTTACAAAAAGGATAATCCCTAATTTAGTATAAACATTTTTCATTCTATCCTCCGAATATTACTTATTCTCTTCTATATTTTGTTTGTCATTCAAAACAGCTGCTATTGCTGTTTTTGAAATCTCAATCTTAACATTTGCCGCAACTTTTAACTCAAATGTCCTCTCTTTTACCCCCATAATTGTTCCGTATATACCACCGCTTGTTATCACTTTTGCTCCGGGTTTCAAACTTTCTATCATCTCCTGATGTTTTTTTTGTTTCTTTTTTGCGGGCAACACGAGAAGAAGGTAGAAAATCACAAAGATAACAATAAACGGTAATAATGATACGAGCATATTAGGTTGCTGAGGTTGGTTTACAAAGTTTAACATAGATATCATTTTAACTCTCCTTATATTTTTTAAAAAAATCTTCCTTAAAGCTGTTAAAACTTTTAAGTCCTATACTTTGCCTTATTTTTCGCATTATGTCAAGATAGAAGAATAAATTGTGGAATGTAGAGAGGATGCTATAATTAATCTCTCTTGTAACATAAAGGTGCCTGAGATATGCTCTCGAAAAGTTTTTACATGTATAACAGGAGCATTCGGAATCAAGCGGGGAAAAATCTTCCGAATATCTTGAGTTTTTTATGATTATCTTTCCCTCATGCGTATATAACCAACCTGTTCTTGCATTTCTTGTCGGAAGAACACAATCAAACATATCAATACCAAGATCAACCGCCCTTATTATATCTTCCGGCTTCCCCACCCCCATAAGATATACGGGAATATCATCCGGAACAATCTCTCTCGTCAATTTTATTATCTCAAACATCTCCTGTTTTGTTTCGCCGACAGACAATCCCCCTATGGCAATTCCTTCAAATCCCATTTCAAGCAGTTTTTCGGTTGATTTTATCCTTAAATCCTTAAAGACACTCCCTTGGGTTATTCCGAAAAGAATCCCTTCGGGTTTTATCTGTTCATAATAATCAATTGCTCTTTTCTCCCAATTAAGAGTTATATCAAGTGCTCGTTTGGCTTTTTCATAGGTAGCGGGATACTCAATCAGATAATCGAGAGGCATCATAACATCAACTCGTATATCAGCCTGTGATTGAATAACTGATTCAGGTGTAAATAAAAACTCTTTCCCGTCAATATGAGATTTGAATTTCACCCCTCTGTCATCCGTTTTAACAAGATTTGAAAGGGATAAAATTTGAAAGCCGCCACTATCGGTTAGAATGGGCTTATCCCACCCGATAAATTCATGAATCCCTCCGGCTTCAACGATTCTCTCTATTCCGGGTCTTAAAGTTATATGATACAAATTATTAAGGATTATTTGTGTCCCTATAGATTCCATATCTTTATGGAGCATCCCTTTTATAGCCCCCTGAGTTCCCACAGGCATAAAAACAGGGGTGATTATTTCTCCGTGTGAAGTTATAAGTTTTCCTTTTTTTGCTTTTGAATTAGGGTCTTTATCTAAGACAGTAAAAAAATTATCCATCCTTCTCCGCTATAATAAAAGTTGCATATCCTGTTTTAAAAAACAGAAGTTTATCTAATAAAGATACAGCTCTTAAAAACGGATATATTATTTTATAAAACAAAAATATTTTTCCGTTTCCTTTTAACTCTTTTTCACTTTCCGGTGATATGGAGCCTGTTCTTTTTTCCTCTTTTTTCCCTTTTTTAATTATTTTTACGAAAATTATATTTAAACTCATCTCTATGAGTTCGGTAAAAAATTTTGAATATGTTTCCGCTTTTTTAATTTTAAATCCTGCCGATTGAACAATCTCTTTAAGATTCTTTATTGAGTATCCCTCTCTCTTGTGTCCGTAGATTTCAGGTTTTAAACCGAAAAAGGATTTTATCTTATTGAGAATAAAAACTTTACCTGTTATAGGGGTTGAAATAATAATGGTTCCCCCCCTTTTCATAATGGAATTTATCTCTTTTAATAAACCTCTGTCATCATCAACATGTTCAAGCATATCAAGACAAAAAACAATATCCGATGATTCAGGTTTAAACGGCAGTTTTATTCCCGTTAATATAATGTTTTTCTTTAAAATTTTTCGAGCTTTCAGAAGATCGGGTTTTTCCATATCAGTATGAACCCACTTTCCCCCGAGTTCTCTTATAAAATAGGATACCACCCCTTGACGACAACCTATATCAACAACTTTTTTATCTTGTGAGATTTTCCCGATACTTTTTTTTATAAGATTAACCTTCTCTTTTTTCATATAGGAGTATTTGAAAAGTTCAATTTGCCACGGGAGTTTCTCTTGATTTTGCATAGTGAATTTTAATTTGTTTCAAAGAAAAAATCAAGGGAACTATATTCTATTTTGGGATATTTGCTCCGAATATCAAATAAGAGATGGGAAAGCAGCGGCAAGCCGTCATTTTAAATTCATTAAACCAATGAGCTGACAAATCTTTCAAGCGAAAGCTTCTTGAGCATTTAACTGTTCCGGCTTTTGCCAATTCATAAATATCAAGCTACTATAGGACGAGAGACTCTCTTTCCAAAGCACAAAAACTCTTCTATAATAACCATAATCCATCCCCTCGCTTATTCCTCTTTAATTCCCTCTATAATATCCCCCCTTTTTTAGGATAGCTTTACAATCTACGAGATATCTAAATAATTTTCGTTTCAGAGATTTTTTAATAAAAAATCGGTTATCGTTTCATACACATGTCTTGTTGTATTTTTTCCTTCATAAATCCCATGACTTCTGTTAGGATAAATCATTAATGAAAACAGTTTATTGTTTTTAACCAATTCATTTATAAGGGCATATGTTCCCTGAATATGGACATTATCATCCCCTGTTCCGTGAACAATAAGAAGTTTTCCTTTAAGATTTTTGGCAAACGAAATAGGTGAGCAATTTTTATAAGCCTCAGGATCTTTTTGGGGAAGTCCCACATATCTCTCCTGATATATGGAATCATAGTATCTGATATCGGGAACAGGTGCGACAGCCATTCCAACTTTATAAAGATTAGGGTATCTGAACATCATATTCAATGTCATGGAGCCTCCGCCACTCCATCCCCAAATCCCTATCCTATCGGAATCCATATACGGTCTCTCTTTTAAGAGTTTTTTCAGAGCCTCGGCTTGATCATGCGAAGATATTATCCCTATCTTTTTATAAATGGATTTTCTCCATTCTCTCCCTCTCGGAGCGGGTGTTCCTCTGTTATCTATACTCATAATTATATAACCTTTTTGGGCAAGCATAAGATTCCAAAGATATCCTCTTCCTCTCCATGCGTCAAGAACAGTTTGTCCGGCAGGTTCCCCGTAAACATAAAAAAGAACCGGATATTTTTTTGAAGGGTCAAAATTAGGGGGTTTTAAGCAGAAACCATCCAACATCACATTATTACCTATATTAACTCTGAAAAATTCAACCGGAGATTTTTTAAGTTTTGCTATTTTCTCTTTAAGTTTTTTATTGGTTATAACTATTTTTATCCTTTTATGGGAAGGGAGTTTAACTATCTCGGTCATGGAAGGGGTTTCAAAATCGGAATAAGTATGAAAAGCATATCTTCCGTTTTTCGAGATATTATAATAATTAAATCCTTTAAAATTAACGGGAGTTACCCTTTCAAGTTTCCCCTGTCCGTTAAGTTTTATTTTATACAAATATCTTTGAGTAGGATTAAAAGGGGAAGCGGTAAAATAGATTAAGCCTCTTCTCTCATCCATCCTTTGAAGAGAGATTACATCATAATCCCCTTTCGTAATCTTTCTCATTTTTCCGTCAAGAGAAACTCTGTAAAGATGCCTATAACCATCCTTTTCACTCGTCCAAACAAACTCTTTTCCCTTGTTAATCCATCTGATATTACTAACAACTTCAACCCATGCTTTATCGGTTTCAACAAGTATGGTTTTAAGTGTTTTTGTTTTAATATCGAAGAGTTTTAATTCATCTCTGTTTTGTAATCTGTTCATATATTGAAAGATAATTTTATTTTGCCCTTTTATCCAATCCATCTGCGGGATATAATTGTTTGCGGGATCACCTTTAAGTTTTATCCATTCTATTTTTTTTGTTCCTATATTCACATAACCTATTTTGCATTTGGAGTTTGTTTGTCCTGCTTTGGGATACGGAATGGGTTTTAGAATAGGATACAACTTGCTTGTATAATCGATAAGATAATAAATCGGAACTTTGCTTTGATCAAGCTGCCAAAAAGCTATGTATTTTCCGTCGGGACTCCATCTGAATCCATCCCTTAAACTAAATTCCTCTTCATAAACCCAATCAAATGTTCCGTTTATTATATTTTTAGAGCCGTCAAATGTAAGCTGTTTAATCTTACCTGTTTTCAAATCTTCCGTGAATATATTATGCTCTCTTACATAAGCAACCTTTTCTCCGTCAGGGGAAAATTTTGCAAACATTAAAGTCGAACGATTTGCATCTTTTCCGAGTTTATACAGTCTTTTTGTTTTTAATTCATAAACCCAATAATCCCCCCTCGTATTTCTTCTCCACACCCTTTTTGAATTAGTGTATATCAACAGCTTTTTTCTGTCTTCAGACCAATAATAATTGTTAATTCTCAGAGGAGTTTTTTTACCTTCGGGAATCAGATTTTTTGAATTGACAAGAATTTTTTCCTTACCGTTTATATATCTGAGAACAATGCTCCGCCCTTTATCCTTTTTAGAATATTTAACTATCGCATACCCTTTATCTCCGTAAAACCACTTGAAAGGAATACCCCTTTTCGAATAAAATTCTCCCGATTTGAATATCCTGTCTATGGTTAAAATTGATTCATCTTTTTTCTGTTTAATATCTTTAATCGCAGCGAAAGTCAGAGAAGTTAAAATAAAAATAATTATTATTATATTAATTATTCTTTTTTTCATAATATACCCTTTTACTGTTAATACGCTGATGATCTTATATCCTCGATCTCTTCAACTGTTTTAGGAATAGGCTCTCCGAGAAGTCTTGCACCTGTCTCTGTTACAAGATAATCATCCTCAATTCTAACTCCACCGAAATCTTTATATTCTTCAAGTTTTTCATAATTAATGAAATCAATAAATTTGTTTTCCCCTTTCCATAGATCAATAAGTTTGGGAATAAAATATAGCCCGGGTTCTACCGTAAAAACGAATCCTGGTTCAAGCTCTTTGGCAAGCCTTAAATATGCAAGCCCGAATTGTGAACTCCTTTTTAGTCCCTCTTTATAACCTACAAAATCCTCCCCGAGATTTTCCATATCATGAACATCAAGCCCCATCATATGTCCTAAACCATGCGGGAAAAACAGAGCGTGAGCCCCTTCCGAGACAGCATCTTCGGGATTTCCTTTCATTAATCCCAAATCTTTTAAACCTTCCGCAAATGTTCTGCTTGCAATCAGATGAACCTCTTTATAACTTACCCCCGGTTTAAGACTGTTTATCGCAGCCTTTTGCGCATTATAAACCAATGTATATATATCTTTTTGTCTATGGGTAAATTTTTTCCCCACAGGAAAAGTTCTTGTAATATCACCCGCATAATGAAGCAATGATTCTGCTCCCGAATCATTAATTATCAATCTACCCTCTTCAAGTTTATTTCCGTGATAATGATTATGAAGAGTTTCACCGTGAACAGTAAGAATTACAGGAAATGAGATATTCGCCCCTTTGGAAAGCGCTATACCTTCAATGGCTCCCGCAATATCTCTTTCATAAATCCCCGGTTTTGCCATTTTCATTGCCGTAATATGCATCTCTCTTGTGATATTCACCGCTCTTTCAATCTCCTCAATCTCTTCCACGCTTTTTTTCTCCCTCAAACTGACAACCGCCTTTATCAAATCAATTGAGGCATTTTCTTTAACTCTTTCGGGTGACATCTCAAGAAGTTCGGAAATCATCAGAATAATGTCCGCTCTATAAGGGGGTAGATAATGAATCTTTCTTTTACCGTTTTTCTTTATATAATGGTTAAGTTCTTTTGAAGTTGCGGTATCTTTAATTCCGGCTGATTCAGCTCTCTCCCGAACAGTAGGTTGATCCCCCATCCAGATAATATCATCTATCTCAAAATCATCTCCGAAAAGGATTGTCTTATCTTCATCTATATCAATTATAACATTAAATCCCGGCTCATCGATTCCGAAGAAATATAAAAAACTGCTGTCTTGCCTGAAATGGTATTGATTGGCGGGATAATTCATGGGAACATCATTATTCCCGGGAAAAAGTAAAATCCCCGAACCGACAAACTCCTTTAATCTTTTTCTTCTTTCAATATAAATTTTTGCATCAAACATATTATACCTCCTGTTATATATTGTTATTATACGATAATTGTGAAATTAAGTTTTGATTTTTTTTATCCAATTTCACACCCTTCCCTCTTTTCTACTCTTCGGGCTATGAATTCAGGGGTGTTTTTCAATTTTTTTTTAAATGATTTAATTATCTTTACTGTAATAATTTTATCCGAACTATTCTCACTACGAACAAATGTTTGTTGTAAAGACAGGATTAATAAAAACAGTAAAATAATATAAAAATATTTTCTCATAATTACCCTCAGAAAGTTAAATAAATTTAATTATAAACTAAAAATATAAAAACTAAAACAGAGTCGATTTTCATAGATAAAATAGATAAATATGAAAATCAATATTTTAATTTATCCGCTTTCAAAATATAAACAGAACTTTTCCCCCTTAAAACATTTTTTCAAAATTAAAAAAGTTCATAGCAATTAATAGTTTTAAATACAATTTTCATAATTTAAAAATTATAATAATTATGGTAATATTAATATTTATTTACGGAGGATTATTATGAAAAAATCTATCATCATCATCGTTTTGGCTATCGGATTGATTTTCGCCTCTTTCTCTAATTTAAACATTTTAACAAACACGGGTAAAAAAGCTGATTTTAACAAAATGATTAATACCCTATCTGAAAATTCTGAAATAGTTTTCATAGGGGAAAAGCACAATGATCCCAAAGCGCATCTTGTAGAGCTTGAAGTTTTAAAAGCACTATTTAAACAAACAAAAGGAGATATCATTTTTTCTCTTGAGATGTTTGAAAGAGATGTTCAAGGTATTCTTGACAAATATTTAAAAGGGGAGATTGATGAAAAATCATTTCTCGAAAAATCAAGACCTTGGCCTAACTATAAAACCGATTACAGACCATTAATAGAATTTGCAAAGAAGAAAGGGATAAAAGTTATAGCTGCAAATGTCCCCCGAAGATATGCGGCGATGGTATCTCACGGTGATTTAAAAGTTCTTGACAAATTAAAACCGGAAGAGAGAAAATTTATTGCGGAAAAAATATATATTGAATATCCCGAATATAGAAAAAATTTTTACAACGCAATGGAGATGATGACGGGAAAAATGAAAAAACACGGAATTGCAAAGATGAAAGAACTCTTTTACAGAGCACAATGTGTAAAAGACTCGAGTATGGCGGAATCCATTTTAAGAGTTCATAAAAAATACCCAAAAAAACTTATATTACATATAAACGGAGAATTTCACTCCGACTATAAACTCGGAACAGCTGCCGTCTTAAAAACACTGTGTCCCGAAATAAAAATCATGAATATCAGGGTTTTTCCCGAGAATAATTATAAATATGATAAAAGAGATGAAAAAATAGCTGATTTTATCATATACTAATAGATAAGGAGGTTTTTGTGAAAAAAAGAATTTTCATTTTTATTTTAATGATTGTAAGTGTGTCTTTTCTATTCTCAGGAGGATTTTCCCTTTTTGAAGCAGGTTCAAGAGCAGTGGGAATGGGAGAGTCTTTTGTGGCTGTAGCAGATGATCTTTCCGCCATGTTTTATAATCCGGCGGGATTGTCCTATCTTGAGGGAACAAATGTTTCGATTGGCGGAACTTTGATTTTTCCTTCAACAGAATTTAAAGGTGCCGCACCTTATCCCGGAGAAGGGGTTAACGAGAAAGCGATATCTCAAACATTTGTCATCCCGAACTTTTATATAGGAAAAAAGATTGGAAAAAGAATCTATATAGGAACGGGAATCACTGTTCCGTTCGGACTCGGCGTTAATTGGGATGATAATTGGTCAGGCAGATACATAACAACAAATACTGAAATTAAAGCTGTGGATTTTACCCCTACACTGGCATTGCAGTTATCCGAAAGTTTTTCATTGGCAATCTCTTATATATACAGGAATGCGAAACTCTTCAATGATCAGAAAATCCCCTTTGTAAACCCGTGGACTTTCGCAGTTCAGGATGTAGCAGCCCTTCACCTTGAGACAGCATACAGTCATGGTTCGGGATTCAGAGCCGGAACACTTATAAAACTTGGTAAAATAAACTTCGGTTTATCCTATATGTCGGAAATCATAATGGATTTTACGGGAGATGCGAAATTCACAATGATTTCAACAGGAAACCAAACTCTTGATTATATCCTCGCTTCCCAATTTCCCGCAACAGCAAAAGGAAAAACAACACTTGTATTTCCCTCAAATCTTTCCGTAGGATTTTCAACCACAGCTTTTGAAGGTTTATTATTTTCTTTTCAACTTGATTATATGAAATGGAGTGATTATAAGGAGTTGAAGATAGAGTTTGAGGATTATCCCAAATTTTCAACAACCATTGAAAAACATTATAAAAATACATACTCATTCAGATTCGGAGCTGAAAAAATCTTATCAAAAAAACTTGCCGCAAGAGTCGGTTATTTTTATGATCAAGGAGCACCGGAACCCGTAAGTCTGGGACCCGATCTTCCCGATTCCGACAAACACGGAATCACTTTTGGTCTAAGTTTTACCATGGGGAAAATCAAGGTTGATTTCGGGAACATCGTCCTATTTTTCAGAGACAGATCAACGGAAAATCTTAATGAGGATAATTTTAACGGAACTTACGGCTCTTTTGCTTTTATTTCAGGTATAAATTTAAATTTTAACTTTTAAGAGGTAAATTATGAAGAAAAAATTATTTATAATATTATTAATTTTAAGTGTATCAATATCATTCGTCTATTCGGGAGATTATAAAACAGAGCTTACCAAATATGTTGCAATAGGTGATTCTCTAACCGCAGGTTATCAAAGCGGAGGATTGGTATCAGAATTTCAAAAATATTCTTATCCCAATATTCTATCAACACAACTCGGGATAACGGATTTTCAACAACCGCTTATATCATCACCCGGAATACCCGCCGTCATGCAGCTTCAGAGCTTATCGCCCGTCTCTTTTTATACCCCTTCCGGAACAGGAATTCCTCTGAATCTCAATCTTCAAAGACCTTATGATAATCTTGCTATTCCCGGAGCAACTCTTTACTCATCTCTGTATCCTCCAAAAACTTCATCAAACCCTTTTTATCAAATAATTTTAAGAGGACTTGGTAATGTAATCACACAAGCAAGCCTATTAAAGCCTAAATTAATCACTTTCTGGCTTGGTAATAATGAGATTCTCGGGGGAGTATTAAGCGGAAAAGTTATAGAGGGAGTTACGGTTTTTCCTGTCGGAACATATTCAATACTGCTTGACCAAGCAATGGCAGCACTTTCGGCAACCAAAGCAAAGATAGTAATAATGAATATCCCTAAAACAACAGATATCCCTTTTGTTAATACTTTATCTATCTATATAACAAATCCGACAACAGGAGAACTTATTAAAGATACAAATGGTAATCCCATAACATATATAGGTCCCAACGGTCCCATGACAAACGGCTGGTATATAACTTTAAAAGCAATTCCCTATATAACGGCAGGCTATGGAATTCCCGCAGCTCTCGGAGGAAACGGGCAACCTTTACCTGATACAGTAACATTAAGCCCTTCGGAAATAGAAAAATTAGATAAAATGGTGGAGGATTATAATAAAGTTATAAAAAATACCGCAAAAAAATACAATGCTATTCTTATGGATGTCAACTCCCTTTTCTCAATAATAACCAAAGATGGTTATAAAATCGGAGGTGTTACTTTTACAACAAATTTTATCACGGGGGGGCTGTTCTCTTATGACGGTGTTCACCTCAACTCTCTCGGTTATGCGATAATAGCTAATAAAATAATAGAAAAGATTAATGAAACTTTGGAGTATAATATTCCACTATACTCTTATAAAGATCTTTTTGAAAAGGGGAATCCTACTATCGCACCAATTAAAACGACTAATTTTAGAGTTTTAAAGAATAATTAATGAAAAGACAAAATAGAAGAGGGAAGAGAAGCTTTCTTCCCTCTTTTAGATTTTATTAATAGAAGATTATTATTTAATAAATTTTATATTCGGAGGTTTTTTAATGGCAATAATATTAGATGGTTATCATTTAACTGTTGAGGATTTAGTGAAAGTTGCGAGATTTAATGAAAAAGTGGAGCTTCATCCAGATGCTCTCAAAAGAATTGAAAAATGCAGAGCAATGCTTGAGAAAAAAATCGAAGCTCATGAAATTATGTATGGAGTTAACACCGGAATAGGTGAATTTTCAGAGGTTGTTCTTGATGATGAGCAAGTGGAACAATTTCAAAAATATCTGGTTTATAATCATGCGGCTGGTATAGGTGATCCGGCTCCCATAGAATATGTTAGGGGAGCAATGGTCGGAAGAATCAATGTTCATGCGCACGGAAATTCAGGAATCAGACCGATAATAACTCAAACTCTTGTTGAGATGTTGAATAAAGGGGTAACCCCTTTCGTTTGTCAAAAAGGTTCGGTTGGAGCTTCGGGTGATCTTGCCCCTATGTCTCAAATAGCTCTTCTTTTAATGGGAGAGGGAAAAGCTTATTATAAAGGGGAACTTCTTGACGGAAAAGAGGCAATGGACAGAGCGGGAATTCCCATTCCCGGACTTAAAGCGAGAGACGGGCTCGGAACAATAAACGGCTCTAATGTTTTAACAGCTATGAGTGCAATCTTTTTATATGATGCAAACAGATGGTTAAAACAATCTGAAATAGCGGCAGCTATGTCTCTCGAAGCACTTATGGCAAATATGAAACCATATACCCCCCTTCTTCATGAAGCAAGAGGATTCAAAGGTGCGATTAGAACAGCAAAAGCAATTAAAAAAGTTATTCAGGGCGGAGATCTTGAAGAGGGAAAATTAAAAGTAAAAGTTCAGGATGCTTATTCAATGCGTTCAACTCCTCAGGTTATAGGAGCGGCACATGATGCTTTGGCATATGCAAAATCTCAGGTTGAGATAGAGTTAAACGGAGTGGGAGATAATCCCATCTTTTTCCCTGACAAAAATCTTCAACTTTCGGGAGCAAATTTTCAGGGAACACCGGTCGCTCTTCCAATGGATATGATGGGAGCGGCTATTACCATGGTAAGTGTTATGTCAGAGAGAAGAATGAACAGACTCAATAATCCCGCATTAAGCGGAGGTCTTCCCCCGTTTTTAACCAAAGGTGCGGGAATGATGTCGGGTTTAATGCTTAGCCAATACACCGCTGATATGCAGATTGTCGAGCAAAGAATTTTATCTATGCCGGCTTCCATTCAATCCATCCCCGCAGCAGCGGATCAAGAGGATTTTGTATCCATGGGAATGAATACAGCCATTAAAAATTTTCAAATACTTGATAATGCTTATGGTGTGCTCGGGATAGAGTTTATGGCGGCCGCTCAAGCATTGGATTTAAGAGATTTTAATTTTGGAAAAGGAACAACAAAAGCAAAAGAGGTTATCAGAAAATATGTTGATTTTCTTGATATAGACAGACCCCTTTATCCTGACCATACTAAGATGAAAGAACTTGTTAAATCGGGAGAGATTCTCGAAGAGGTGGAAAAAGTAGTAGGTAGTTTGGAATAAATATATATTAACACTATTTTTATATTCCAATCTTTTACGGGGAAAAAATTATTTTTCCCCGTAAAAGATAGTATAAAATGATATACATATGTAAACGATTTCTTACTTATCTTTTATAAACCATTTTACAAAACCCTCATCTTCATTGATTCTTTTTCTGGCATGAATTTTGCGGTATAATTTTATCTTGAGCATAAAGGAGGTATGCTATGAAAAAATTAATTATATTTATAAGCTTATTTGTTCTGATATTCGGTTATCAGAGTTTCGGATATGAACAACAATCACCTATAAGAATCTCTTATATTCAAGGTTCTGCAATGGTTCAAAGAGGTTTTGACATGGGGTTTGAAGATGCAACAATCAATCTTCCTCTTGTTGACGGAGATAGAATTATAACTCAGAATGGGAGAGTTGAAATTGATCTCGGTGATGGCAATTATATAAGGTTGGATAATGATACCAGAGCTGAAATTGACAGAAAAGATGAAAATGTAAAAGTTAAAATATGGTCGGGCTCCATCTATGTTGATATCAATAATTTCATGGGAGAGGGAACAATAGTTCTCGGTTTTCCGCAGGGAGAAGTTGTCCCGTTAAAAAAAGGAACTTATAGAATCGATTATTTTAATAATGTCGGTAAAGTAATTGTCAGAAACGGTGTTGCCGAAGTTTTCACTGATGAAGGTTCAAGATATGTCAGAAGATCTCAAAATATCACTCTTGAAGGGGGAAGATTCACTTCAAGAGCAAGTTATCTTTATAATGATTATGATGATGAATTTGATAAATGGAATTATTACAGGGCAAAAACAGTCAATCAGTGGTATTCCGATGATTACGGATATGAAGATTCCTATCTTCCCCAAAATCTGAGAAGATATTCGCAGAACTTTCGTTCCAACGGAAGATGGATATATGTAAATGATTACGGATATTGCTGGAGACCTGTTTCAGTAATCAATACATGGAGGCCTTACTATAACGGAAGATGGACATGGGTTTATCCTTACGGATGGACATGGGTTTCCTATGACCCTTGGTGGCCTACCTATCATTACGGAAGATGGGTATGGGATTCATACAATGGTTGGATATGGGCTCCCGGAAGCACATGGGGTCCCGCATGGGTTGACTGGTTTTATTATGGAGACTACTATGGTTGGGCACCCATAGATTATTACGGAAATCCTGTAATTGTTGTCAATAATGTCTGGGTCAGACACTACAACAGAATACCGGTGAATGCAAGATCAGTTGTTGTTTTGAGGAAAAGTTCGCTTATGGCGAGAAATGTATCAAGAGTCGCTTTAACCGGAAGAGTTCTCAGATCAAGCTCATTATCAAGAATAACTCTCAGGAGAATCTCATCTCAACCCCTTGCAGTCCAAAGGATAAACAGGGTTAAAGTCGGAAACAGAGTTATATTAAAGAGAAATTATACACCGGTTGTAAATGTGAATTCAACAAAGATAAGAGGAAAAGTTTTCAAACCCTCCACAACTTACAGAAAAATCAGCGCAATAAAATCAAGAAGCTTTAAAAATAAAGCCGGAGGAATAACAACAGTATCAAAATCAAAATCCTATGGCACAAGAATTATTAAAAGGGATGGTCATTCATCCTATACCACAAAAGATAAAACATACAGAAAAACATACACAAACAAAAGCTCTTACAGAACAATCGGGAAAAGGGGAGTTATCTCAAAGAAAAAAGTAACAAGATCTTCCGTATCCTCAACAAGTTCGCAATCAGGCACAAGGAAAAAAATTAAAAAGAAAAATAATGGCGAACATTATCCGTTTAATACGCATTATAATTCTCCCTCAAATTCTGAAAATTCTTCCTACAGGAGTTCATCAAGTTTTTACAGATACTATACCCCTAAAAAATTAAAGAAAGATTATTACGGAGGAACTCCGAGAGGTTATTATACGGCAAAAAAGAGCGGCTCCTATCATTCAAATAAATCTTATAATAATTCATCTTCCTCATACAAAAGAGGTTCTTACAACAAATCATCGGGGTTTTACAGATACTATAAACCCAAGACAACGGTAAAAAGATATTCCTACGGAAACCGTTCGGGAAATTATTATAAAAACAAAACATATACAAACAATAATTACAATAATTACTATAACAAATCTTATTCAAATAATAGTTATAAAAGATATTACAGCGGCAACTATAATAAAAGATACAATAAATCTTATTCATACGGTAATAACTCTTACAACTCCGATTCTTCAAAAAGCGGCGGTTCATTCTGGCAAAAATTCATAAGAAAAAGCTCCCCGTCCCGCTCTTCATACAATCATAAATCCTATGGCAATTATAATAAATCTTATTCCTCAACCCCGAGAAACAGATATTATAAAAAATATAGTTATTCAGGTTCATCAAGAACATATAGTCCGAAATCAAGTTCATCAAGCCATTGGTCACACAGTTCATCCTCTTCAAACCACTCCTCTTTTTCAACTTCATCATCTTCAAGCCACTCCTCTTATTCAGCCTCATCATCCTCATCTTCAAGCGGTAGCCGTTCAATAAAGAAAAGAAAATAACTGTTATCTTTATATAGATCCTTCGAAAAAGGGGATATCCTTCTGGATATCCCCTTTTTTTATTTTAAGTTTATTTTAACCGAGTTTAAACCCCACAAGTCATCATTTTCCGAATATTTGAGAAAAAGATAGATATTATCTCTAACCGCCCAATAATCTGTTTCCGGAAGTAAAAGTTTTTTACTCTTTCCTGTTTTAAGATTAACAATGATATACTGCCGATTATTACCCAAAACTTTATATGTTCTTATATATAAATTGCCATCCGCCACTTTTATATTCTGCACAGGGGGAAAATATTCCGGACAATAAATATTATTTTGCTTTAATAATTCTTTCCATTTTCTATTATTGAATCCCATTTTAATTCTTGTTTTTTCCACAAGTTTTATTTTATCTTTTTTCATTATTTTTATGTTTGGATATTTTATCTCTAAGGTATTTATATGCTTAACTCTATTATCATAAATTTTTATTTTATAATTATCCGCCGGATCACAAATAATAAATTGATTATCTCCTGTATCCCATAATATTCTCTCTTTAAAAATAGGGATTGTCCCTTTTTTCTTCATTCCCACATACATAATATATCTCTTACCCCGATTTCTCCTTTTGATTATTGTTTTTATCCTTTTTAAATTAGAATTCCAAAGCTCGAATACATTAAACATTGCTTTCTTTACGAATGAATAATGAAAAAAGATATAATTGTTCCCAAACGGTTTTAGAATCCCCCTCGGATGAAATCTTTTCTCGTGAAGAAATTGCCCTTGTTTATTATAATAAGCTATTTTAACCGTTGTAAACAACATAATATTTTTTTTATTTGTTAATATCGCCGGAGCCCAAGGAAAATCCCCCGGTCCTTGACCTTTTTTATATCTTATCTCAAAATTTTTTTTGAGTGTATATATCGAATAACCCAAAACTCTTTTAATACTATGATCTATAATATACACTCTTCTTTTATCACAATTCATATAATAGGGGTTAATCAATCTCCTTATATTAACACTATTCAATAATCTTTCGGAAGATAATAAAGAGATAATACTTAAGAATAAGATAATAAAAATAATTATTTTATTTTTCATTTTTTACCTCCTAAAATTTTATAAACCTTTTAATATATCAATATATTGTCGGACGAATTTATCCCAGTGAAAATTTTCACTGTATTTCAAACCTTTTGATTCATACTCTTTTCTCAAACTCTCATCGATTATCATATTTTCCATAACAGTGGTAAGTTCTTCCTCGGATTGAGGATTAAAAAGAACAGCATTATCTTTTAAAATCTCTTTAAGACTTCCTCCCGAGCTGCTTACCACAGCTTTGCCTCTTGCCATTACTTCAATAGGAGGTAACCCGAACCCTTCATAAAGTGAAGGAAACACAAAAAACAAACAATTATCAATAAATTTGATAACCTCCTTTTGTTCGATATATCCTTTTATTATCACTCTGTTTTCAATCCCCAAACCTTCTACTTGTTTTTTTAATTGTTTCGGATTTTTTATCCCGATAAGAATAAGTTTAAGCTCCTTATATTTTCCTTTTATATTTGAGAAAGCTTTTAAGAGAATTCCGAGATTTTTATGAGGTTTAAGATTTCCCATATAAAGGATATAAGGAAAATCGATTGAGGTTTTCTGTTCTTCAGCCGAAAAAAATATCTCCGCAATCCCATTGTATATAACTTTTATCCTATCTTCATTAAAACCGAACATATTAATAATATCTTTTTTTGAAGTCTCGGATACCGTAAAAATCAGCTCCCCTCTCTGTTGTAAACTTTTAAGGAAAATCTTACCAATCTCTCTTTTATAAAAGGGGAAAAATTCGGGAAACTTAAAATGGATAAGGTCGTGAATTGTTGCTATAACCCTGTTTTTGATAAAGATGGGAAAAACATAATGGGGAGAAAAATAGATATAATCTTTTAACCCTCTTATCTTCAAAGGGATTTCCAAATGTTCAAACAGGCTATAATTTTTACTGCCAACATTAATAATATTCTCTTTTAAAAATTCGGGAGATGAGGAATCTTTAAGATGAAGAAATTTATAAGCAAATTCCCCCGAACTTATTAATCCTCCGAAAATATTTTTCAGATATGTTCCTATCCCGTAATCATCTGTTTTTCTCCCGTCAAAAATAAGTTTAACATCTGTATTCATCAATAATCTCCAAGATCTTCCCTATTATTTTCCTGTTTTTTTTATCCGAAAGATATTTAATTTTAAACTTTAATTTCAGATATAATTTTAATAAAACAAAAGAGAGTTTACTATTATGCTTGCAATAATAATACAATTGGCTCTTTTTTGATTCAACAAGAGATATCGAAAGATTTTTTGAACTTGATTTCCCTTTATAATGAATAATCTTAGCTTTACCGTAAACAAGCAGCTTGAACCCTTTTTCCCTGACTCTTCTTCCGAAATCAGCATCTTCCATATATAAAAAAAATCGTTCGTCAAATCCTGAAACACTCTCATAAACCTTTTTTTCTATCAAAAAACACGCACCACTTATCCAATCAGGTTGTTTCATAAAATTATCTTTTCTGATTTTATATATGATTTTATAATATTTTTCCGCAAAATATTTTAATATGATTTCCGAAAAAAGATTTATATCATATCCGAAAGAGAGTTGAAAACTGTTATCCCCGTAAAAAATCACGGGAGCGATTATACCTATCTCGGGTTCTCTCTTTTTATGCTCCAGAAGTTTTGCAATCGAATCATCAAATATAATAGTATCATTATTAAGAATAAGAAGATATCTCCCCTTTGCATGAGATACAGCTATATTATTAGCTTTTGCAAACCCATGATTTTTTTTCTCTCTTATAAGATTAACTTTATCATATTGTTCAATCCCTTTAATAGAATCATCGGTTGAATTATTATCAACAATAATAATCTCATATTCGATATTTTTGATATTTTGCTTAATTGATTTTAAACACTTCGCAAGATATTTCCCCGAATTATAATTCACTATTATAATGGAAAGTTCGGGATTGGCAGATTTATCAATCATCAATAAAATATACTCTATTTAACATGATTATTCAAGGATAGGGGTTTTATAAATATTATTATTATCTTTAAAATCATAAAATTAAGAAAGCTGTCAATAATTTTTCGCAAATCCACTACTTTGATTACTAACTCTTATATTTTTTTATTGTCGATTCTATTATATCAACAACATCCAACTTAACGGAATAAAAATTATCCTGTTTGAATCTTCAAATTTCACCTGCTTTATTTTTGAATTAATTATTATTCCATATCTATATTTCCCATAAGTTTTAATCTGTGTCACTGAAGTTTTGTTTATTCCTATTTCCATAATAACAGAATCATCCACAGTTTCAATAATGAAATCAGGATTTTTCTTTTTTCCATACCCGAAAGAAATAAATCCTCCGGACAGATTTTTTTTCAGATACATTGCTATAATATCTTCATAAAGTTTTGCTCTTAGTTCATCTTTTAATTTATCTCCATATATTTTGGTATATAAAGCTCGCCTTAATGACGGTGACATAAAAAAGACTTTTTGATTACCACCTGTTCTTGAACGAATACCTCCATGAGGAATAAAAACATTTAAAATTTCAGCATTATTTAAGTTTACGATAATCTTTTCAATTTCTGTTTCCTTTATTCTAAATTCCTTTGACAAAGATTGAAAATTTATCTCATCACTCAAAGCAATTCTGAATAAAATTCTATTATAAATATAAAAATAATCCTGATTAATTTGCGGAATATCTTTTAGTAAAATTCTCTCAAACAAAGCAAGAACTCTCTCGATAACAAGTGTTTTATTAACCAAAGGTAGAAAACGAGCTATATTATGATAACTTACATATTCGTCTATAAGTAAATTAATCGATTTGTCTATCACTCTTTCCGAATTCTGTAAATAATTTTTAATATTTTCTTGTAGATTATTAATACCATTTTTAGCTTTCTCATAATTCTCGGAAAAAAGAATAGTATTTTTTAATCTATTTGACAGTCCTTTCACAGGAAATATTATTTTTTTCGGATTTTTTATCCATGATTTGGCAATAATAAACTCACAAAATTTAAAAGGGAATATCTTCATTAATGTCCAACGGGCAGCTAAATCAGAACTACTATGAAGCAATAATGCGGAACTTCCTGTTGTTAAAACAAATAGTTTTTTCCCTTTTTCGTAAAGAATTTTAATATCTTTTTGCCATTCTTTTGCTTCATGAACTTCATCAATCATTATCATCACTCTATCATTCAATTCATTTAGCGAGCAATGAAAGATCTCTTTCTCCAAAACATTTATTACATCATATAAAGTAGCACTTAATCTATTTAAATCATCCACACTTATAAAAAATATTTTAGTGGTATGGTTTTTATAAACATAGTTTGCCGTTTGCCACATCAAAGTCGTTTTACCAACACCTCTTAAACCTGATAATGCAATCATTCTCGGTTGTGTCCCCTTTAAAAAGAAATCTTTTGCATATTTTTTTAATACGACATAAGCGTTTCTTTGAGGAAGTTTTTGATTTCTCTCGTCTCTTACTTCTCCTTCCAACCTTTTGTTGGTTATTACATTATTCTTTATATAGTTTATAAGTTCTTTCATTATTAAAATATATTTTTTAAAAAAGCTTTTTTAGCTTTTGCTTGCATTCCATTAATGAATTGTAAACATAGGTTCTTTTTCACATAACCTACTAAAACATATAAATACAGATATAGAATCCCTAAATTATCAAACTTTTTATATCCTATTTCTTTCATAATATTATTTTACACTTTTTCTTCAAAAAAGTCATCCTTACCTTGTTGCAATAAAAGCATACAATAATTGCCAATATTGCCCATCTCCGACATCATGCCTTAATCCCAAATAATTAAACAGATTCAATTTGGTCTTATGAGCAATTACAATATTAAGTTTAGGAATAACCGTTATAAATTGCCCTCCGTAACCTGTAGCAGAGTATGCTCCCTTAAAATCAGAATGATAATAAATACTCTCGATTATCCACCACATATAACCGTAGGAAAACTGAAAATGGCTTGATTTCGTTCGTCCATACCTTTTGTTATCACTTCCACCGAAGTAAAAATGAAGTTATTTTTTTTATCCAATCTTTTGAGATTATCTGATTTCCATCCCATTTTCCTTCATTTAACATCAATTGCCCGATTTTTGCCATATCCCTTGTTGAAATATATATATGATAAGCGGGATATCTTGATTTTTTCCTGTTATATTTTTTCTTTTGATTCTTTATGTTCCAATCCTGAAATCCGAGAGGTATGGCAAGTTGTTCCTCTATCTCTTTATAAACATTTTTCCCTGTTTTCTTCTCAAATATATAACTCCAACATTAAAATCCCAATTATTGCGAACAAAATACTCCCCTGGTTTTACAGAGCCTCTTTTTAATATATGCTTTTTATCGTATCCTTATTTGCATGTTCATAAAACACACCTGAACGAGAGGTGATCATATCCTCGACTGTTGCGGTTTTAAAATTTAATTTTAGTTTTTTCATTTTCTCTCTTTAAATATTGTCCTATATCCTTTATTAAAAAATCAATCTCTTGATACTATCAATTCTTTTGTATCGGGATTAATACAAAAATCTATTATCCCTTCATATTCTGTTTCATAAACATTATCATCCTTTAAATCAATCTTATAAATAATATCTCCGAAAAGGATTAGGGCTGTATTTTCATCATAAAAAACCATCTTTTTACCGACAATTTTAAATATTCGTTTCTCATCCCCTTTTAATATTACCGTTCTTCTGTTTCCCGTGTCAATTACACCTACCCTTCCATCCGAAACATCAAAATCAACGGGGAAATGGAAAAAGAGTTCATCCTGCTTTTCAAATTTATCATAACCAAACTCTCCTATGGTTTTTATCAGCTTAAAATCATTATCAAAAACAAAAATTGCGGATTTTTCCTGATCCAAAACATAGATACTGTTTTCATGGAATTTTATCTTAATAGGATACTCTAATTCGGTTTTCATATTTCCCCTTTTATCATAAATCTTTCTATCCTTCGTATAAAACAAATCACCATTGATAAAACAAAAATCATGTGACCAATCTATTTTATCCTCTATTATTTTGCTGTTTTCCCCATCCATAAGGATAATTCTTTTTTTCTCATCAGAACCATAAATCGAATCTCCGCATGCTTTTAAAAAGAGAATTCTATCATTCATCCTCTTAGTTTCTCCTTCAATATTTCATAAGAATCCCTGTATTTCTCCCATTCTCCAACATCCACCCAAGAATGTTCGGAGACAGGGAAAATACCTATCTTCTCTTTTTTCTTTAAAAGCATTTTTATTAAATCGGTCATATCAAAAAATTTGTTTTTAGGAATATAATCCAATATTTCGGGGGATAATATATACACACCCGTATTAACTATATTATCGAATCTCGGTTTTTCCTGAAAATGTAAAAGTTCACCCGCTTCATTTATCTTGCAAACTCCGTATGGGATAATAAAGTTTTTCATCGCCCCGATTATAGTCAGTTTGTTTTTATTATTATTGTGAAATTCCAAAACAGCACTATAATCGGTATTAACCAATATATCACAGTTTGAGACTATAAATTCCCTGTCTATTTTTCCTTTAAGATACTTTAAAGCGCCTGCTGTCCCGAGAGGCTTGTCCTCCTCTATAAAGGAGATATTCAAATCCTTGTATGTATCTTCCATATAAATCTTAATCAATGAACCCTTAAAATTTATGGAGATAAAATAATTCTCTATCCCGTTTTTTTTAAAATGTTCTATTATATAATCAAGCATTGGTTTATTTTCAACCGGAATCAGTGCTTTGGGAAGTATCTTTGTAAAAGGGTCGAGCCTTTTTCCCTCTCCTCCCGCCATAATTACAATAGGAACATCGTTTAATCTTTTTTTATCTCCTCTTTTTTTTACAGCGGCAAAAATCTCCTCTTTCAAAAGTAAATCTACAAAATATCCTTCATCAAGGACAGGAAGATGTTTAATAGGCTCTTTTAAAAAGAGCCTCTTTATCTCTTTCTCAGAATAATCTCTTTCAACATAGATGAAGTTTTTAGTAGCTATATCAATAGCTTTGCTATTAAGATTTACCCCTTTTAATATTGCTCTCCTGAAATCTCCATCAGTTAATATACCGAGCATTTTTCCGAGTTCATCTATGATTATTACAACCCCTTTTCCATTTGTATCCATAACTTTGACAGCTTCTCTTATTGAGTTGTCTTCAAGCACAAGATATTTTTTCAAATCTTTTCTCATACCAAATCCTTATATTTTATACCTTCCCCGTCTTTTTTACCGTTTTTAAGTTTTTTCCCGACGATAAATTTAAAATCTTCGGGTTTAATATAATCGGCGGCAGGTCTTTTAAAGATAGTATTATCCGATGATATTGAATCTCCTGCTTTTACCGTTTTTTTCGCATAAAGCCCTCTTCTTGCAAGATCGACACTCTTTTTCTCATCTCCAACAGGACCTTTTTTATAACCGTTTCCCAAAGCTTTTTCAATATCTCTAATCTGTTTTACCATATCCTTAAACTCTTTCGGAGATATTGACAATTTATGATCAGGTCCTTTCATATTTTTATCAAGGGTAAAATGTTTTTCTATAATCTTCGCTCCCATGGCTATGGCAGCAAGAGATATATGATAACCTTCGGTATGATCCGATAAACCGGCAGGATAACCGAAAGCTTTTGCAATTGTTTTTATTGTTTTAAGATTCATCAGATTGTAGGGAGCCGGATAAAGAGAGATACATTGAAGTATTGAGATTTTTTTATTTCCGGTTTTTTCAATCTCCGAAACAGCGGTTGAAATATCTTTTATATTCGACATCCCTGTTGAAAGGATTACAGGTTTTCCTGTTTTTCCGATTTTTTCGAGAAAAGGAAGAAAATTTATATCTCCGGAAGCTATCTTATATGCTGGGATATCTATTTTCTCCGCAATATCAAAACTTTTATCATCAAATACACTTGCAAAAAAGATAATATTTTTTTTATCAGCGAATTCCTTTAATTCAAACCATCCTTTTTCGGAAAATTCCAAAGATTTAAGAAGTTTTATTATCTCTTTTCCGGTTTGAGCAAAACCTTTATGAGAAGCGGAATAAAAAAGTTCGGTATTAAAAATCTGAAATTTAATCGCATCCGCATTTGATTCCACCGCTGCGGATATTAACTCTTTCGCAATATTAATATCTCCGTTATGATTGATTCCCCCTTCGGCAATTATAAAAGAGTTCCCTTTGTCTCCTATTTTTCTATTATCTATTTTAATGGTTTTCATTTTCAGAATGTAATGGTAAAACCTACATCCGTTGAAATTCCTCCGAGTTTTATTGTGGAGCTTGTTCCATCATTAAATTTTATCGTATAATCGGATTTTGTATATGCAAGCTCAAATTGAAGATTGATGGGTCCTATAATTTTTAATCTCCCCCCTCCTCCTATATAATAACCGGATGTAGAATCTTTAAAATCTACCATTGGAGCGGGATTTTTCTCCTGAAATCTCATGTTCATCATACCAATCTTGACAAATAATCGACTTCCGAATTTAATACCATAGATAATCGGATTCATCTCAACGAATGTTTCCTCTTTCGTATAAGTTGTCTTACCGTATTGGGATTGATGAGAAAATTTCAGAAAGAATCCGAGACTCTTAAATCCGTCAATATTAATCTCCACTCCATACCTTAAAAAATTAATTCCGTATATATCTTGTATATCTTTATCCGATACCCATTGATTTCCACCGAAGAGAAATATACTCCCTCTCTCACTATATCCTGCCGATACAATAAATAAAAAAGCCAAAATAAAAACTATTTTTTTCTTCATAAATCCTCCCCTATGTCATTAATGAGCCCGGAGGGACATCATCGGGAAGAAAAGGGATAACCGGTTTGCCGTCAACATTTGCAGCTATGAGCATTCCGTTTGATATAAATCCCCTCATTTTCTTAGGCTCTAAATTCTTTACAACTATTATCTTTTTATTTAAAAGTTCCTCTTTTGTATAATACTCTTTTACCCCGGCAAGAATCTCTCTCTTTTCGGTTCCAATATCAATTTTTAATCTATATAATTTATCGGCTCCCTCTATATCATTAACCTCGAGAATTTGAGCCACAACCATTACCACTTTTTTAAAATCGGGAAATTTAATAAGGTTAGTTTCAGTCTCCACCTTTTTCTCTTCCATCTTCTTCTCCTCCTTTTTATTATCGGCGAAAAACTCATCTTTATCAACCCTCGGGAAAAGCTGATCCAATTTTTTTATTTTTCCACCGGAAATCAAATCATTAAAATCAAATGTAAATTCTTTTTCAGGTATTGTAGAGCCATCGATCGATTTAAGAACTTTTTTGGAAATCTCAGGCATTATCGGAAAAAGTAGATAAAAAACACCTCTTAATGCCTGAATTAATGAAAACATAACAGCATTCAACTCCTGTTCATTACCCTCTTTTTTTAATACCCAAGGCTCTTTTTCAACAATAAATCTGTTAAGCTCATTAATAAAAGCCCAAACTTTTTCAAGAGCTCTGTTAATGTTAAAATTCTTAAAATCATTAATATATGAATCTCTTAATGAAAGATATCTATCCTTTAAATAAAGTTTTTTCGGGGTATCGGGTATTTTATAATCAAAATATTTACCCATCATCCCCCATACACGATTTACCAAATTACCAAGATCATTCGATAAATCGGAATTTATTCTGTGAATAAACCCTTCATGAGAAAAATTTCCGTCTGTTCCTATGGGAATCTCCCTTAAAAGAAAATATCTGACGGCATCAGCTCCGAAATTATCAATCAAAAGATAAGGATCAAGGACATTTCCTATTGATTTTGACATCTTTCTTTTATCTTTAAGCCACCATCCGTGAGCAATAATCTTTTTTGGTAATTCTATCCCCGCCGCCATAAGAAAAGCAGGCCAAAAAACAGCATGAAATCTTAATATATCCTTACCTATCAGATGAACATCCGCAGGCCACCATTTACAAAACTTATCTTCATCCGTTCCGTATCCCACACCGGTTAAATAATTATGCAGAGCATCAAACCACACATATATTGTTTGCGATTCATCAAAAGGGACTTTTATCCCCCATTTAACGGTTGATCTTGTGATACTGAGATCTCTTAATCCCCCTTTAACAAAAGAGATAACTTCATTCATTCTCCCCTGAGGATGAACAAATTCGGGATTATTATCATAAAATTTCAGAAGTTTTTTTTCATAAGCTGAGAGGCGAAAAAAATAAACCTCTTCGGAAACTTTTTCAGAAGGTCTTCCGCAGTCGGGGCAAATCTTTCTCCCTTCGGAATCCTCATCTTCATCCTCTGAAAGATAGTTTTCACAACTAACACAATACCACCCCGTATATGTTCCTTTATAAATATCTCCGTTTTTGAACAATTTGTCAAATATCTTTTGAACCCCTTTTTCATGAAAATCCATGGTGGTTCTGATAAAAAAATCATAGTTGATATACAGTTTTTCCCATAAAGTTCTGAATCTTTCAACAACTCTGTCCGCAAGTTCTATCGGAGTTATCCCTTTTATCTTTGCCGATTTTTCTATCTTTTGTCCGTGCTCATCAGTTCCCGTAAGATAGTATGTCTCATCTCCCATAATTCTATGAAACCTGCTTAAAGCATCCCCTATTATTGTTGTATAAGAGTGTCCGATATGCGGTATATCATTAACATAATATATTGGTGTTGTTATATAAAATTTACTCACTATCCTCTCCTTAGTGTGCTTTTTATTAATGAAAGAGCTTCTTCTCTCGCTTTTATATCATTTCTGAAAATCCCCCTTAATGCGGATGTAACCGTTAATGATTTTGGTTTTTTAATTCCCCTCATTGTCATACACATATGCTCGGCTTCTATAACAACCATCACTCCGTAAGGGTGGAGATTCTCATAAAGAGTATCCGCTATCTGGGTTGTTAATCTTTCCTGCAGTTGAAGTCTTTTTGAGAATGTATCCACAACTCTTGCTATCTTACTTAATCCTACGATTTTCCCTTTCTTAGGGATATAAGCAACATGAGCATAACCTGCAAAAGGGAGCATATGATGTTCGCACATGGAATATAAGGGAATATCCTTAACCATTACCATCTCTTCATGCCCGGGCTCCGTAAAGGTTTTCAGATAAGCTGAAGGATCCTGATAAAGTCCTCCGAAAATCTCTTTAAACATCTCGGAAACCCTATAAGGAGTATCTTGAAGCCCCTCTCTATTAATATTTTCGCCAAGACCCTCAAGAATCATCCGAACACCTTTTTGAATCATTTTTTCATTAAATTTTTTACTCATTCTTACTCCTTAATCAATTATTTTAACCTATATAAAACAAATATGCAATCACCCGTTACCTTTAAAAGTTTGCCAAATTCATCTATAATTATTAATTAAAGGAGGTGAAAATGAGAAAAGAGATAATATCCGAGAATGCTCCTCAAGCGATAGGCCCCTATTCCCAAGGGATAGAAACCGATAATTTCGTTTTTTTATCCGGACAAATCGGAATAACCGAGAAAGGGAAACTTGCAACAGGGGGAACAACCGGACAATTCAAACAAATTATGAAAAATATCAAATATATACTGAAAGAACTGAATTTGGATTTATCAGCAATAGTTAAAACAACCATTTTTTTAAAAGATATGAATGATTTCCAAGCGATTAATTCAGTTTACGAAGACTATTGGACAAAACCCTATCCCGCCCGCTCAACGGTCGAAGTAGCAAAATTACCAAAAGATGTTAATATAGAGATTGAGGTTATTGCAGTAAAAAATTAGCAGTGGAAATAATAAACGGAATAATATAAATTCAATATTATTTTTTCGTGAATCTAAAAATATCTTTTTTAATATTTCTAATTTTAAAATCTAAAACAACTTTTGAAAGCAACAAATACTTAAAACCCGAAAACCTGCCAAATATATTCATATATTAATACTTAACAAACTCATATTACTATCCGATACAAATACGCTAAATGTTTGTAGTCGCAATGATTACCCTAATTGACTTTTTAACTTAATAATCTTATATTATATTATGAAAAGGGCTTTATCACTTAAAAGCTATATAGTGATCGTTTCCACTGTGATGGTATTTTTTTTGATAATGAATTCCATAATAATAGGGGCAATTTCTTATAAAACCCTTTATAAAAATGTAAATGATTTGATTGATGTAATTACTACACAATTCTTGGAAAGGCATAAGGATTTACTTCTTGTCGGAGACATATTCACTCTCTCAAACAAAACAAAGGAATTTCTTAAAAAGAGAGATATGATTGTCGGAATTGAAATATCCGATAAAAAACACAATTTGATAATTGATGAAAAGGAGAAAGGGATAGATAAGAAATTAAACTACAAACAAATTAAAAAAAATATCTTACATGAAAACAGATACATAGGAGAAGCTGTATTTTACATAGACTTTAACAGATATAAAAATCTATCAGGTAAAATAATATTAACAATATCTTTCATTATTCTTTTTTTTGTTCTGATTATTTCCTTCATATCCATTACTATGAGTAAAATCGTATCGGATGAAATAAAAAAATTGGAAACATATATGAAAGAAAAAGAATCCAAAAACTTTATAATGAAAACCTCCGAATTTAGAATCAAAGAGATAAAAAATTACATAATGAGAATTAAAGAAGATATATCAACGATAAATTTTTTAGAGAGTGAAATAGAAAGAAAGAATAACCTTGCAATGATAGGAAATTTCACCGCCTCCATAGTTCACGATATAAGAAATCCTTTAACCGTTGTTCTTTCTTATTCCGAAATAATGGAGAAGAAGACTGATAATAACGATATTAAGAATAAATCGGAAAAAATAAAAAATTCAGCAACAAAAATAAAAAGAATGTTAGATGATATTCTCTCTTTTGTAAAAGAGAAGGATATTGAGATTGAAATAGAACCGAGAATACCTGAAAAGATAATAAAAGGCGCATTGGATGATCTTGAACCTTTAATAAACAGAAAGATGATTAATATTGAAATAAAAAAAGAGACAAATGGTAAATGTTTGGCAGACGGATACAGACTTTCAAGAGCAATCGAAAATATTATAAAAAATGCAATAGAGGCATCCGAAAAAAAACAGAAAATTGAAATAAGGATTTCCGAGAAGGATACAAATATATTATTTAAAATAAGAGATTATGCAGGAGGTATTCCCGAAGAGATTAAAGAAACCATTTTCGAGGCTTTTACCACAAAATCCAAGAAAACAGGCACCGGTTTAGGGCTTTTTATAACTAAGAATATTATTGATAAACACAAAGGAAAAATCTATTTTGTAAATAAAACAAACGGAACAGAGTTTGTTATTGAAGTTCCGAAAGCATGATTAAAAAAAGATTATTATACGGATTATTAATTTTATCCATAATCGGACAAATTCATCTATTATCCGGTGAACTAAAACTCTTTATAGAAGGGAAATGGTTTAACTTACCTTATTATAAAAACACATTCATGATGAATCAATTTATCTTTTCACAAGTTTATGAACCCATCGCAAATTATACTCCCGAATACTCAATTACCTATGGAATAGCAAAGAATTGGTATGTATCTCCGAATTGGAAATACATTGAATTTAAAATAAATACAAACAGATATTTTCCCGATGGTTCTTCCGTAAATATTGAGGATATTAAAAATAATTTTAAGAATTTTTTCAATGCTCCGCCATTAAACTCTTTTAGGATTATTAAAAAATATATATTAGCGGAAGATTTCTTTAAAAAAGTTAATGATTCTACATTCAGGATATATTTTAAAAAACCTTTCCCAAAAATTTTTAATTTTTTCCCTATACCAATGATGCGTATATCAAAAAAATCAAAAGATTCACCTTTTTTATTAGGAACAGGACCATATAAATTGGAAAAAGTGAAAAATAACATTATTTTTCTTAAAAAGAATAAATATTATAAAGAAAAACCTATGTTTTCCGATAGAATATTGGTTGTGTTTAATAGTAATGTCAGAGATATAGGAAAGTTAGCAAAAAAATATGATCTTCTGATTCTTATGCATAGAAAAGAAATATTTATTAATGGATTTAAGAAGAATGAGATTAAACTACCCATACTTATGTTTTTTGCACTAAAAACCGGTAATGGTTTATTTAAAACTTATGAAAACAGAAGGAACTTTTATTGCAGTTTAAAAGAAAACAGATTATTATCCCAAATTGACAAACTCGGTTATAAATTTTTAAGATATAAAAGGATTATTCTCCCCGGGCTTGCAGGTTACGGATTAAAAACATCATTCCCTTTAAAAGATGAAATCTGCAAAAATTATAAAAAGAAGCCCCTCAAAGTTAAATTAAATATTCCCTCCCCCATATTTGAAAAAATTAATTTTAACTCTGTTTTCAACGAAAATATTAAAATAACAAAAAATAAAACAAAAGATTTTGATGTTAAATTTATAGTGGGGGGAATAGCAACCTCCATACCTTTTCCCATTTATCTTTATGATATATTTGAAGAAAATACGGAAAAGTATTACGGAAATTGGTTCGTAAAAGAATTAGTTAATATTTATACTGAGACTAACAATCTTCAATTGTCAAAAAAACTTATAAAATTTGAAAAGACTATCAATAATAAATTAGCTGTCATACCGGTAGGAGCATCAAAATACAGTTTTGTTGACATCTTTATTAAAAACAACATAGAGGGATTTAATAAAAATGCGGGAGCTCTATTTATTTACGAAAAACTTTCTAAATTAAAAAGAAAGTCATCTGATTAATTCCATTCTATTTTTTAACACCTGTAACTCCAATTGTTTTTATGCTGGAAAAATCAATTGTAAAATGTTATATTAACTATTAATAATTAATATTTTGGAGGTTTCTTATGATAAATAATATTGATATTTCAAAGGCTATGCAAATCAGATTGGATGATGAATTGCCGGAAATGCCGGAGTTTAAAGAGGGAATAAGAAGGGCTCCCAAAAGAGATTTTAATTTATCTGAAAAGGAAACAGAGATTGCTCTGAAAAATGCTCTGAGATATATCCCCCCGCAACATCATGAAAAAATGGCAGTTGAATTTATGAATGAACTTAAAACAAGAGGTAGAATTTACGGATACAGATTCAGACCAAAGGGGAGAATATATGGTAAACCCATTGATGAATATAAAGGAAAATCAATAGAAGGTAAAGCTTTTCAGGTTATGATAGATAATAATCTTGATTTTGAAGTTGCTCTTTACCCTTATGAACTTGTAACCTATGGTGAAACAGGTCAGGTTTGCCAAAATTGGATGCAATACAGATTAATAAAAAAATATCTTGAAAATCTTACAAGAGATCATACTCTCGTTTTACATTCGGGACATCCTCTCGGACTTTTCAAATCAAATGAAAATGCTCCGCGAGTAATAATAACCAATGCCCTTATGGTGGGGATGTTCGATAATCAGGAAAACTGGCATAAAGCCATGGCACTCGGTGTTGCAAACTACGGACAGATGACCGCAGGCGGTTGGATGTATATAGGACCTCAGGGGATTGTCCACGGAACATATACGACCATCTTGAATGCGGGAAGACTAAGACTCGGTATTAAAGATGATTTACGGGGAAAACTGTTCGTAAGCTCGGGTCTCGGAGGGATGAGCGGAGCTCAGGCAAAATCGGTGGAGATTGCAAAAGGGGTGGGAATCATCGCTGAAGTTGATTATTCAAGGATAGAAACAAGGATAAATCAAGGATGGGTGGGAGAACTTGCAAAAACACCGGAAGAGGCTTTTGAAAGAGCGAAAAAATTCATAAAAGAGAAAACTCCTCGCTCAATTGCTTTTCACGGAAATATAGTTGATCTTCTCGAATATGCGGTTAAACATAATGAACATATAGATCTTTTATCGGATCAAACATCCTGCCACGCACCTTATGACGGCGGATACTGCCCTCAGGGATTAACTTTCGAGCAAAGAACGGAAATGCTTGCCAAAGATAAAGATAAATTCAGAGAACTTGTTGATAAATCACTGAGAAAACATTATAACCTGATAAAAGAACTAACCGAAAGGGGAACATACTTTTTTGATTATGGTAACTCTTTTATGAAAGCTGTTTATGATGCGGGTGTTAAAGAGATATCAAAAAACGGAATTGATGAAAAAGACGGTTTTATATTCCCATCTTATGTTGAAGATATTATGGGGCCCATTATGTTTGATTATGGCTATGGTCCTTTCAGATGGGTTTGCCTCAGCGGTAAAGAGGAAGATTTGATAAAAACAGACCAAGCGGCGGCAGATTGCATTAATCCCGAAAGAAGATATCAGGATAAAGATAATTATATATGGGTAAAAGATGCCATGAAAAACAAACTCGTCGTAGGGACTCAGGCAAGAATACTTTATCAGGATGCCGAAGGGAGAAGGGATATAGCTCTTAAATTCAATAAAATGGTCAGAGGCGGAGAAGTTGGTCCAATTATGATAGGAAGAGATCATCATGATACGGGTGGAACTGATTCACCTTTCAGAGAAACAGCTAATATTAAAGATGGCTCAAACATTATGGCTGATATGGCTTCCCATTGTTTTGCGGGAAATGCCGCGCGAGGGATGAGTTTAATAGCTCTTCATAATGGAGGGGGAGTCGGTATAGGGAAAGCCATAAACAGTGGTTTTGGTCTTGTTCTTGATGGCTCGGAGAGAGTTGATAATATAATCAGATCCGCTATGATGTGGGATGTTATGGGTGGAGTTGCAAGAAGAGCATGGGCAAGAAACGAGAATGCAATATCAACCTCAATAGAACATAATAAAAAATATTCTGATACTGATCATATAACAATCCCGTTTGTAGCGGAGGATGAACTTGTGAAAAAAGTGGTAAAAAACAATTTATAATAAAAAAAGGGGCAAACTTTTATCAAAGTTTGCCCCTTAATCATAAAACTATCAATTATTCTTTATTTTTCAATTCCGCAAGCCAAAGTGCCACAGGTCTATACATAAGATGTGAGAATTTTGTAAAAGGGAGAGTAATTATCAATTCGAACACTATTATGAGATGAAGTGCAAAACTAACATAATACCCTTTAAAAAACAAACTCCATCTGCATATATCAAGCGCATAACCCGAAAGAATAGCCAAAAAGATTAGTATGATAAAAATCCAATCCGTGTGATGTGAGTATTTGGAATAATTATCTTTTTGTTTCCCCCTTTTATAGAGGAAATATACAGAACCGTATATAGCGGGTAATCCTGAAACAATTCCTATTATCTTCGGGATTATTTTAAGAGTGCTTTGAGTTGAGATAAACAGATCAATCATCATAACGGTTATCGTTGCTATAAACAAACCTATAAAACCCCAAACAAGCGATAGATGGGCTATATATCTGCTTTTATCTTCACACTCCGAAAATTTCTTCTGAGCAAGAACCTCTTTGAACAATACATCAAAAAATCCTTTTACCGATTCGGAAAATTTAAAACTCTTTTTCTTAAACCCGTTAACACTTTTCATCATTACATATATTTGAAAAAAAGCTAACAGTATAAGGAAAATAAAAGCGATTATCCCGCCGTCATGAAGAGTATCAAGGCTAATCATAGACAAAGGATTGATTTTCTCCATATCGGGATAATTACCGAAGATATAAATTCCCCCTATTGCAAGAAGTGTAAGAATTATCCATGCAAAAACGGAAGAGAACCCATTATAAAAAATATCGGCAACCTTCCCGAGTGAAAACTTTCTTATCTGATATCTTCTGAGAGCCATCATTAAACCACCGGGGTCAGCATCTCTCGGACAAGTATCCGAACACTCTCCGCAATAATAGCAAAGCCACGGGTCCATAGAGGAATTAATCTTATCTTCCAATCCGAGAATGGTCGCTCTTATCATCTTTCGGGGAAAAGAGTTATCTTCCGTAGAAAGGGGGCAAATTGCCGTGCAATTTCCGCAATTATAGCAAGCATTTATATCAAAAGCACCGTATTGTTTTATCTTTTCCGAAAATTCCGAATTTATCTTGTGCATCATTTCCTCCCCTTTAATTCATAAAAATAATAATCATCATCGGAAACTTCTCCTGTTTCCTCTATATATCCGTATTTTCTACATGTCATAACATTATAGGTAACATCGGATAGAGGCAGATTCATAATCTCGGCTATCTGTGGGATTGTCTTAGGACCTGTTGACAATGCTTTTGCAATAGATTTTCTGATTTTCATAAATTTTCTTGTTTCCTCAACTTTTTTTTCGGAAACTTTCATCTTGTTTTTTATATATTTAAGGGTTTTTTCCTGATCCCAACTCATCCGTTCACCTCCTCCATTATTCCGTCTATCATCCCCATTATCTCTTTATTGGTATAACCTTTAAGTTCTATGGCTCGCTGTTCGCAAACAGGGATACATGAGCCGCATCCTTTACATAATGCCTCGTTTACATAGGCAATAGTCTTTCCTTCCGCCTCTTTTTTTTCTATTGCATCATATATGCAAACTTCATCACATTTTCCGCACCACTCGCAAGCATTTTTATTTACAATAGCAACAATAGGTTCAAGCTGCAGAGTTCCACCGGAAAGAAGTGAATATGTTTTTGCGGAAGATGATAAAGATGAGAGAATTGATTCGGTCAAATTCTTAGGCCCCTGACTTGTTCCGGCTATAAAAACTCCGTCAATAACAGTTTCAACAGGTCTTAATTTAGGATGAATCTCATTAAAGAATCTATCCCTTCCTATCGGGACTTTGAAAATCTTTTCAAGTCTTTCATTATTTCTCGGAACCATTCCCGTTACAAGAACAATAAGATCAGGATTAATCTCTATCTCCTCCCCTTCGGTTAACAAGTCTTTAATTCTGACAATAGTGTTTTCACCCTCTGTTATAACTTCGGGAGGTTGATTTTCATCGAATTTCAGATATATATCCCCGTTTTTACATGAGTCTCTGTATAAAAGTTCCTGTTTCCCGTAAGTTCTTATATCTCTGAAAAGATGATATGTTTTTATATCCTTGTATTTTTCCTTAAGTAAAAGGGAGGTATGAATTGCAGCCGTGCAACAAAATCTCGAACAATATTTATTATCTCCCCCTTTTTGTCTGCTACCGACACAATAGATAAAACCTATGTTTTTAATCTCTTTATTATTAAAAACAAGCTTCCCGTTACTCAATTCCATCAATCTTCTAAACTGCTGTAAACTAAGGACAGTATCACTGTTTTTATAACCGTATTCACCCTCCTTAGGTTCATAAGGGGAAAAACCGGTGGTTAAAATCACAGCTCCTATCTTAAGATTGAGTTTTTCCACCTTTTGGTTAAAATCAAAAACCTCGGGACAAGTTTGTTCACATATACCGCATTTTGTGCAATTATCAATATCAATGGCAGGCTGTTCGGGAAAAGCTTTTTTATAATTTTTATAGATAGCTTTTCTTTTTGTTAAACCAAAGTTAAATTCATCGGGAACTTCAACAGGACACTGTTTGATAATCTCCTCAAATTTTTCACACCCCTTATCGGTTTTAATGAATCTGGGATGAATTTTGATTCCAAGATCAAAATTTCCAACGCACCCTGAAAATGATTCAACTTCAGCTCCTGTCCATATTTTAATATTATTTCTTTTTATTATCTCTTTATAAAGTCTTTCAACAAGCTCTTCCCCTCTCTCTCCGCTTTCAAAAAGAGCTCCCCACTGAGAGATTCTACCTCCGAGAAAATGCTCTTTCTCTATAAGATAAACATTAAGTCCCGTATCAGCAAGTTCTATGGCGGCTCTCATTCCGGCAGCACCTCCGCCGATAACCGCAACTCCGTTTGTAACGGATATCTCATTAGGAGTCAGAGGTTTTGCCTGAGCGGCTCTTCTAATTCCCGATCTGACAAGCCTAATCGCTTTCTCAGTGGCTTCTTCCGGTTTATCCGAATGCGCCCATGAATCCTGCTCCCTAATATTAACCTGAATATATTCATAAGGGTTTATCCCCGCTCTTTCGGCAACACTTCTGAAAGTATGAAGATGAAGTTTGGGAGAGCATGAAGCAACAACCATTCCGTCAAGTTTGTTTTCAAGAATATCCTGAACCATCTCTTTTTGACTTGAATCAGAACAAGCAAAAACAGTTGTTTTTGCCAAAACAACACCTTCCTCATTTTCAACCGAGTGCATAACCTTTTTAACATCAACATAATCGGAGATATTGCCACCGCAATGACAAATATATACACCTATTCTTTTCTTCATTTCAGACTCCTTATATATGCCGCAACTTCAGCGGATGCCGCTCCGGCTGATAATATTGAATCGGGGATATCCTTTGGTCCGGTTGCTGTTCCCGCGGCAAAAATCCCTTTTAAATTTGTTTTAGCCGGATTGATCAATGGATCCGTCTGTTTAACATAAAAATATTCATCAAGCTCAAGTTCTTCGGTTTTAAACGATGAAGTTATCTGTGGGTTCGATAACATCCCCACGGATAAAACAACAAGATCATGCTCCATCTCCTTTACACCGCCGGAGCCCTCTATATCCTCATACCTGACTTTAAGATTCCCGCTCTCTTTGATCTCCTCAATCTTAGCAACTTTACCTTTGATAAATTGAACTCCCATATCCTTCGCCTGTTGATAAAATTCTTCAAAACCTTTTCCGAATGCTCTTATATCAATATAATAAATTGTAATATCCGCAAGAGGTAAGGCTCCCATTAAAAGCTGAGCCTGCTTTATCGAATACATGCAACATATTTGAGAGCATATAGGGTTTCCTACTGAAACATCTCTTGAACCAGTGCAAAGAATGTATGCGATATTTTCCGGAATTTTACCGTCAAGCGGCCTGATTACAGCATTATAAGGCCTTGTAGGAGAAAGAAGTCTGTCCATCTCCATTGCATCCATAACATTGGGATACATCCCGAATCCGTATTGCGGTTTTTTTCTCGCAGGAAAAAGATTGAACCCGGTCGCAAGAACCACGGATTTTACTTTCAAAGTATAATACTCAGGCTCCTGTGTGAAATCTATCGCATTTGCGGGGCACACTCTTTCACAAGCTCCGCAAAGGATACAATTATCAATATCAATTACCGCTGTTTTGGGTATCGCGGTGCTATAGGGGATATAGACAGCTCTTCTTCCGACAAGTCCGAAATTGAATTGATCCTCCACATTTACGGGACAATTCGCTTCACACTCCTGACAACCCGTGCAAAGGTCCTCCCTAACAAATTTGGGTTTCTTAAGAATCTTAACCTTGAATTTTTTATCTATCCGTTCAATACTCGAAACTTCACTATAACTTAAAACTTCTATATTCTCATGACGCATTGTTTCCGACATCTTAGGTGTCGCGATACAACTTGCGCAATCAAGGGTGGGAAAAACCTTACTAAGGAGAATCATTTTACCACCTATGGAAGGTTCTTTTTCTATGAGAATAACTTTAAAACCCATATTCGCAAGATTAAGCGAAGTTTCCTGTCCTGCAATACCACCACCGACAACCATTACATCATATTCAAGATGAAACATCTTTCCCTCCGGATTCATTTTTTATACTACCCATTTTTATCAAAGCTTCAGAAAATTTTTTCATATGATTTACAAAAGGTTCCGCACAAACAGAACATATTGCAGCCATTTTAATTCTCGCGGGATTAATCCCGATATCCTGTGCCTTTGTTTGAGCTTCCTGAACTATTTTTGCCGTTAATTCGGAACAATCATCCCGATAAGGACAATCTGTTCCATCCGCAGCAATAAATACACCGTCAAACCCTTTTTTAAATGCATATATAATCCAATCGGGATTTATACCGCTTGAACAAGGGAGACTAACAGTATAAGCGGAAGGGGGATAGTGCATCTTTAAAAGACCCGCAAGATCTATCCCCGGATCCGAAATACTGTTAGTTGAAAAAACAAGGATTTTAGGGGAAAATTCCCCTTCCCTTTTTTCCGTCATTTCATTTTTTTCATAAAGATTCGCCAGTATCCGGCTTCTTCAACAATACCGAGAAACTCATGTCCCATCTTGTTTGCCCATTTCGGGATATCTTTTGTTGTTCCTTCATCCGATGACATAATCTCCATGATACCACCAACCGAAACTTCGGCAAGAGCTCTCTTAGCCGCCAAAAGAGGTCCCGGGCAAGCAGTTCCTCTTGCATCAATTACTTTGTCCGCCTTTAAATTTTTTAATTCTTCTTGATTTAACATATTATTCCTCCTGTTTTAATTATTAAAATTTCCAATATAAACAATACGACTAATGATTAGATGAAAAGATTTACATCAGCTTCTTCAGCTGCTGAAATATACTCACCTATGCCTACGATATCATCGGCTATATCAACAAAATCTTCGAGCTTTTCTCCACCCCAGATCTTTCCTGCTAATCCGCAAATATGAATTTTAACATTCGTTAGTTCTTTAGCCTGTCTGAAAAATTCAATCCATTTGGGAACTTTAAGTCTTTCGAGTGATGCGAAAAATTCATCCTTTTTGTCATTCAATTCAGCAAGATGTTTGTTTGTATCAACATTCTCTTTTTTAAAAGCATAAGCACCCATTAAAAGAACATAGATATTAACCTCCATATCCTGAGCTGCGGCTCCGCTTAATACAACTCCAGCTGCCGTTAGTTTGTCAACGCTTCCCGTGAAAATAGCCATACACATTTTTTTTGCCATAATATTCCTCCTATTTATTTAATTTTATTAAAATTCAAAAGATTATTCCGTTTTAGCGTTATCAATTTAACTATTTCTTTCATGTTTTTTATCACATCAAGAAGTTCATAATGCTCCAAATAATAGTAGATATAATTTCCCTCTTTTTTTCTTCCGAGTATCCCGATTTTATAAAGGGAGTTCAAATTATTTGATAAATTACTCATTGAAACCCCTATCTTTTCCTGTATTTCAGATACATTGAGCCTATCTTTCTGAATAGCTTCGATTATCCTTAATTTCAGAGGAGTATTAATACTCCTACATACCAAACTATAATACTCAAAAAATTTTTCCTCATTCTCATTCATCATACAATAATATAATTCAAAAAATTCAAAATGTCAAGTATTTAACAATAAAACAATTCATAAAATTGTGAAATAGTTAATTGCTAATCATTCCAACAGTATTAATAAAATATAATATGCTATTTTCTTATGTTTCAAGAGCATCTTTTATTTCCCCCGACTCTGTATTTAAGTTAATTATCAAACCATGTATCTAACAATGAATATAGTGAAGTTGACAAATCTCAGTTATTGAAATAAAATTAGGCCTTAATTGAAATTGTCGGGCGGTTGGCTCAGCTGGGAGAGCGTGGCGTTCGCAACGCCAAGGTCAGGGGTTCAAATCCCCTACCGTCCACTTATTTGGAGGAGATATGAAAGTTTCTGTTATCGGAGTAGGATATGTAGGAATAATAACGGCTGTTTCTCTTGCCGAACTCGGGCATAATGTTCTCGGGATGGATGATAACAAAGAAAAGGTTAAATCTTTCAGCAAAGGGATATCCCCTATTTATGAAGAGGGACTTGAAGAAGCATTAAATAAAAATATAAAAGAAGGGACTCTATCTTTCACAGATAGCATTGAAGTGGCTATCTCTCACGGAGAAGTAATTTTTATATGTGTGGGAACCCCTTCGCTTCCCGGAGGAAAAGCTGATCTTAGTTTCGTTGAAAGAGTTGCAAGGGAGATAGCAAAAAATGCAAAAGAATATAAACTAATAGTTGAAAAATCAACGGTTCCCGTGAAAACATCGGAGCAGATATTAAAAACCATAAAATTATACAATAAACACGGGGTTGAACTTGAAGTGGCTTCAAATCCCGAGTTTCTTAGAGAGGGAACAGCTCTTCAGGATTTTTTTGAGGCTGATAGGATTGTCATAGGTGTAAGCAGCAAGAAAGCTGAAAATCTTTTCAGAGAGTTGTATAAAGGGATAGATTCCCCTATTGTTGTTACAGATCCTAATACTGCGGAAATCATAAAACATGCTTCAAACTCTTTTCTCGCAATGAAAATCTCTTTTATAAATATGGTTGCCGATCTCTGCGAAAACACGGGTGCTGATATTAATAAAGTGGCGGAGGGGATGGGTTTTGATAAAAGAATCGGAAAATCTTTTTTGAATGCGGGAATAGGTTACGGGGGAAGTTGTTTCCCGAAAGATGTCAGAGCTTTTAACCAAATAGGAAAAGAAAACGGGCTTGACTTTTCTCTTCTTAAAGATGTTGATAAAATAAATATTGAAAGAGTTGAGAGGTTCATATCAAAACTCAGGAAAGCTCACTGGGTTTTTAAAGACAAGGTTTTCTCATTATGGGGACTCGCTTTTAAACCCGGAACAGATGATATAAGAGAGGCTCCGGCCCTTAAAGTGATGGAGATTTTACTAAATGAGGGTGCAATTTTGAGGGTCTATGACCCTAAGGCAATGGAAAATGTAAAAAAGATATTTCCTCCTACGGAAAAACTATATTATGCTCAGGACCCATATGATGCGGCAAAAGATTCGGAAGCTATTCTTCTGATTACCGAATGGGATGAATTTAAAAGCATAGATTTTTCAAAAATAAAAGATATGATATTGACGAATGTCCTTATAGACGGAAGAAATCTATATTCACCGAAAAAAATGAAAGAGGAAGGATTCATATATTATCCTGTGGGAAAACCCCCTATTGAAGAGATATGATTTTATTATAAAATAGATAAAGAGGAGGCAATGGCAAAACAAAGAGTTTTGATAACGGGAGGAGCGGGTTTTCTCGGTTCTCACCTTTGTGAAAAATTCCTTGACAAAGGTTATGAAGTTATTGTTATGGACAATCTTTTAACTTCAACCATAGATAATGTTTCCCATCTTTTCGGCCATGATAATTTCACTTTTATAAAATATAATGTTGTAAATTATATATATGTGGAAGGTAAAATAGATTTGATTCTTCATTTTGCTTGCCCCGCTTCACCGATAGATTATATAAAACACCCGATTCATACGATGAAAGTGGATTCTCTCGGGACTCTTAATTCTCTCGGTCTTGCAAAAATCAAGAAGAGCAGATATGTTTTTGCTTCAACTTCTGAAATCTATGGCTCCGCACGAATTCATCCCCAAAAAGAGAGTTATTGGGGGAATGTTAATCCCGTAGGGCCCCGAAGTGTCTATGATGAAGCTAAAAGATTTTCTGAAGCTATGAGCATGGCGTATCACAGGAAATATAATATAGATGTAAGAATAGCAAGAATTTTCAATACTTATGGCCCTAACATGAGACCGGATGACGGAAGAGTCGTATCCTCTTTTATTGTTAATGCTCTTCAAAATAAACCGATTGAAGTTTTCGGTGATGGTTCGCAATCAAGAAGTTTTTGCTTTGTGGATGATTTAATCGAAGGGATATTCAGATTATCGGTTCATGATAATCTTAACGGAGAGATATTCAATCTCGGAAATCCCGAAGAGATTAAAATCATAGACCTTGCAAAATTAATAATTGAGATCACAGGTTCAAAGTCGGAAATAATATATAAAGAATTACCAGAAGATGATCCCCCCGCCCGAAAACCCGATATTGATAAAGCAAAGAAGATAATAGATTGGCAACCTAAAATAGGGCTGAAAGAGGGATTGAAAAAAACAATTGATTATTTTAAAAAAATGATAGAACCTTAATGAAATTTATTAAATTCAAACTTATCCCTTTCCTTGTTTTTTTTATAATGAAAATACTGTATTCAACATACAGAATCACAATCATAAATAAAACTAATGAAGATTTGTGCCTCCCTTCCGTTTTAACATTTTGGCATGGTAAGATGTGGGTGCTTATCCCTTTTCTCGGTAAAAAAGGGGTGGTTGCACTTGTATCTAATTCTGAAGACGGAGAGATGATCTCCGGTCTTCTTAAATATTTCGGATATAAACTTGTTCGAGGTTCAACATCAAGAGGGGGGAGCAGAGCTCTTGTTAAAATGATAAAAATGCTTAAACAGGGAGAGGTTGTCGCAATAACACCGGATGGACCGAGAGGTCCTTCAAGGGTTTTTCAAAAAGGGGCATTGTATCTATCGGCAAAAGCCAATGTTCCCATTATCCCTATGAATTTTGTATCATCAAGCTCTTACAAATTCTCTTCTTGGGATAGATTCGAAATCCCATACCCTTTTGCGAAAGTCAAAATAATAATAGGGGAAAAATTTATAATAGACGGGAAATCAGATGATAAAAATACAGACAAATATTCCGAAACAATGAAAGGAATAATAGACTCACTTGAACATGAAAAAGAATAATGGACTATTATCAATCATATTTATAATTTCATTATCCGTAATATTTATCGCCCCTTTTCTCGGAGCGGTTAAAATCACTTTAAAAGGATTATCGGATGATAGTATGTTAAGAACAATTTTTTTTAACCTAAGAGTTCCGAGGGTTCTTCTTTCATTTCTATCGGGGGCTTCCTTATCTGTTGCAGGATTGATTTTGCAATCGGTTTTCAGAAATCCGCTTGTATCCCCATACACGCTCGGAGTTTCATCGGCAGCATCGGCGGGAGTTTTTTTTTCAATTAAAACAGGGCTCTTTTTCACACTGTTTTCCATTCTAACCTCTTATAATATTTTTTCAATAATTTTTGCTTTATGCTCGGTTTTTTTTCTTTATTTTTTATCAAAAAAACGGGGGGATTTTAACCTTAACACAGCACTTCTCGCAGGGATATCACTCAATTTTCTGTTTTCATCTTTTATTATGATTCTACATTTTATCTCATCGCCCCAAGAGAGTTTTGAAATCTTCAAATGGATTTTCGGGAGCCTTGAAACAGAAGGGTATTCAATAGTTATAATCTTTTTTATTTTATTTATTTTTCTGTTTTTCCTATCCTTTTATTATAGAAGAGAGCTTGACCTTTTCTCTTTATCGGAAGAGATTGCATTAAGCAAGGGTGTTGATGTTGAAAAATTTAAAATCATTGTTTTCCTTGCCCTCTCCATCATCATTGCAATTATCGTATCATATACGGGACCTATAGGTTTCATTGGACTGATTATCCCCCATATCGCAAAAAAAACAGGAAGCGGAAAACACTCTATTCTTATCCCTCTATCCGCATATCTCGGAGGGATACTCCTTGTTTTTTCAGACATTTTCGCTAGAATAATTGTTCCACCGGCTGAAATTCCCATAGGTATAATCACAACTCTCTTCGGTGTTCCTTTCTTCATATATCTTATTTGGAGAAAAGACAAATTGTATTAAATTCATTTATTCGCAATGATTCCCCAAACACCAATTATGAGAATATTGAATTTTTTAATTTATTGTTATAAAATAGACAATGTTAAATAAAAGAATATTGAAAATAAACAAGAGTTCGACTCTCGCAATAGTCGAAAAAGCAAAGGAATTAAGGAATCAAGGGATTGATGTTATAACCCTTAGTGTGGGAGAGCCCGATTTTAGCACACCAAATTACATAAAACAAACGGGAAAAGGAGCAATTGATGATAATAAAACAAGATACACTGCAGCATCCGGTATTAAGGAATTAAAAGAAGCACTTATTAAAAGATACAAAGAGGAGCAAGGTGTTGAATTTTCTCTTAATGAAATTATTATCCATCCCGGAAGTAAATTTTCAATATATCTTACAGCATCAGTTGTCCTAAATGAGGGGGAAAGAGTTCTCATCCCATCACCTTACTGGGTATCTTACCCCGAGATAATAAAAGCTGCCGGAGGCGAGCCTGTTTTTGTCAAATATTGGGATAATCAAAACGGATTCCAATACTCTTTTGAAAAATTTTTACCCGAGATTAAGAGAGGAATTAAGCTTTTTATCCTCTCCTCTCCGTCGAATCCCACGGGAGCAATAATGAAAGGGGCGGAACTAAAAAAACTATTACAAGCATCTCTTGATTATGATTTTTATTTACTAATAGACGAGTGTTACAGAAGATTAATTTTCGATAATCTCGAATATCCTTCACCTCTTAAAATATTACCCGAAGCAAAGGACAAAGTTTTGGTTTCAGGCTCTTTTTCAAAGACTTATGCAATGACCGGATGGAGAATAGGTTGGACATTCGCAAATTCGGAAATTATAGATTACATGGGAAGGCTTCAAAGTCATTCGACTTCAAATCCTCCTACCATCTCACAATATGCGGCTCTTGCGGCAATCACACAGGAAAAAGATGAAGTTGATAAAATGGTTATGGAATATAACAAAAGAAGAGATATGGGATACGAACTTCTGAAAAATATAAACGGGGTAATGATTCAAAAACCGGAAGGTGCATTTTATCTTTTCCCTAATATAAAGAAAGCTATTAAAGGAAAATATGATAATACTTTTCAATTTGCCGAAAAACTTCTTTCAAAATATCATGTCGCCGTAGTCCCGGGGGAAGCTTTCGGAGAAGAGGGTTTTATCAGAATTTCATACGCTGCTTCGGAAAAACACATAAGAGAAGGGATAGAAAAAATAAAACAAGCTTTAAATGAATAAAAGGTTTTACTCTTCCACTTTTTTTGATAGCGGTAATATAAATCTCAAAAATTCAAAATATATAATACACCGAATCCCTTATGAAAAAACCACATCATTTATTAAAGGGACAGGCAATGCTCCCGATGAAATCATAAAAAACTCATTTTCACTCGAGCTTTTTGATATTGAGACAAAAAGAGTTTACAAGGATGAGGATTTTTTTACCATGGAATCTTTGAAATTTAGTGATACGGAAACAATTCAAACATCCGTTAAGAAAATCGGAAAATATGTTCGAGATAATTTTATTAAAGATAAACTAAATATTTTTATAGGTGGGGAACACACTATAACTTATGCTATTACAAAAACCATGAAAAAGATGGGAAAGGATTTCTCACTTATCTATTTTGATGCACATTATGATTTAAAAGATTCTTATGAAAACAGCGGATACTCCCATGCTTGTGTTATGAGAAGAGTTTATGAAGAGGGGATTGATATACTCGGGATAGGTATAAGAGCGGGAGATAAAGAGGAGTCGGATTTTGTCAGAAAAAATAACATTAAAATTGTAAATTCATATAATTTTGATTATAGTGCAATAGAGAAACATATAAAATCAATGAATAAAAATATTTATATCTCAGTTGATTTTGATTTTTTTTCTCCTGCGGTTCTTCCTTCAGTGGGTACTCCCGAGATTGACGGATTCGATATTGATATATATAAAAAAACATTATATTTGATAAAAGGGAAAAATATTATAGGTATGGATTTTGTAGAATATTCCCCTATAAAAGGCTTTGAGCAATACTCCCACATCGCAGCTTCGATTATATATAAAACAATATCAATTTTATCGTGATTATTCCACGAATACAACAGGTTTATCAGAACTCGGTATTTTTATAATAAGTATTCTTAAGCTATTTTTTCCGGTATTAATAATCTTATGATGATTTCCCGCAGGGCTGAAAATCATATCATCTTTTGATATCTTGATTTTTTCGGTTTTACCTTCAGCTATCCCTTCACCTTCAAGAACATATATCCAAACATCCACGGGTGCATAATGCTTTTTAAAATAACCATGCTCTTGAAATTCAATTCTTATGATCTCTGTTTTCTCATTTGAAAAAATTTTTTTTGCTTTAAATTCGGAGGGGGTCTCAAGTTTTATACCTTCACCGGATTTTACTATTTTCATTTTAAACTCCTTGCGTTAGTCCATTATATTATCACAAGGGAAAATAATTCTCAAAAAATATCAAAAATCAAAATATTTGAAAACTAAATATTTAATTATTTAAGAATCAATAATATTAACCATCCGTTTATTTTGAGTATTTTCTCTTTCTTACACTCTCTTCACTCAATAAAATACCATTAAATAAAAACGAAAATTAATTAAATGAGAACCTGATTGTAAGTGTGAATTTAACCGGTTTGGGAACCCCGTCTATCTTAAAAGGTTTGAATTTCCATTGTTTCGCAGCATCAACAGCTGCCTGATTCAACTCGGGGTGCCCCTTCAAGACTTTTACAGCCTCAACCTCCCCCTTTGCATCGGTTTGGCATTCGAGAACAACTACCCCCTGAATTCTTTTATCTTTTGCCTCTTTAGGGTATCCGGGATAAACTTTCTTAAGAACTTTGGGTGGCTTTATAATTCTAATCGGTTTCTCCTCTTTATTTCTGTCGGCTTCAACTTTTTTTCCCGCAAGCTCCTTGCTGTTTTCATCCAATTTTTCATCTAACTTTTTTTCCAATTTTTTCTTTGTTTCATCAACCTTTTTTTCAACCGCTTTTGTAACTTTTTTTGTAACTTTAGCAATAGTCTCACTGTTTCCGCTCTTGTTAAGTTTTGGCACTAAAAAAAACAATAAAACAATAACAATGGCAATAATAACAATTGCACCAACCAATGAAAAGCCTCTGTTTCTCCCCATAACAACCTCCTGTTATTTAATCATTATTATTACTATACTCCGTTTTTTGGAGATAGTCAAATTTACAAAAAATCGGTGAAATAAAATATCTTTATATTAAATTAACAAAACAAATAGAATCTATTTTTTCTCAACAACCATCCTATACCCCGCCCATTTTTTCGGACAACTCATATTTTTTTCATCATTTACGGATAAAAACCACCCTCCTACGATTTTACCATTATTCGTTAATTCAGGAAGATTTCCATTTAAATCATATATTCCCGATTTGGTAGGCATAAATTGCGCAACAGGTTGAATCAATTTCTTCAACAGTTTTTTTTCTTTGAGATATTTTATCCATTTTATCCTTTCTTCCGGCGTGGGTTTATATCCTATCCAAAATGAAATTCTGTTTTCCAAATTCGAACTCTCCTTTTTACTGATTTTTTCAAATTCATCTTGTGAAATAAGCCTAACTCTAATACCTGTTTTTTTTAAAACAAAACTAAAATACTCTTTCAAAAGCTCGGAGGATACTCCGTAAATCGGCAGATTATGATTTTTTCGTTCGATTTTTCCGGGATACCTAACTTTAAGGAAATCATTAAACTGTGCAACAGTTAACTCTGTTTTAGCCACTTCTATCCCTGCAACCTTAACAAACTCTGGGATAAGCACCCCTTTTATCCGATTTCCGATAAATCCGCTCTTATCCTTTCTTAGTTTCAAATATTTTTCAAGAATCGATATTCTCGATTGCTCTTTCAACAAATCAAACCTATTCTTCTTTTTCTTCCCTGGAATATGTTCATGTATCCATTTCACCTCTTCATGAACCTTTCTCATCTGATGAGATAATCTACCAAAAACATGAGGTTCCCCCGGCATAAGAATAAATCTGACCTCTTTTCCGAATTGCTCCATAGTTCTGTAAAACTCCCATCCTTGCTCCGTAGGAACATTAGTGTCTTTATCTCCAAAAAAAATCAGGACAGGTGTATTCACTTTTTTTAATTTGAATAGTGGAGATTTTTTTATATATAGATTTAAATCTTCATAATACGGTTTCCCGAAATAAAGGTTATCAAATTGAACTCCGAAAGCGCAATTTCCCCAATCGGAAATCCAGTTAACATCTCCTGCGCCGGGTATGGCAAAATTAAAATCTCTCTTTAATATCAGATAATTCGTAAGAATCGCCCCATTACTCCATCCCATAACTCCTATATTATCTTTATCTATATTATATTTCTTTAATACATATTGTAATCCTTTCATGATATCAGTAATTTCCGGTTCACCGTATTTTCCCACTATGGATTCTCCGAATTTTTTCCCGTAATTCGAACTTCCCGAATAATTTACAAAAAGAGTGAAAAAACCATCCCCCGAAAGTGCTTGAGGATAATATGCCCATGAAACACTAAAACCATCTTTAGTATAAGCATAAGGCCCTCCGTGAAAAGTCATAACAAGGGGATATTTTTTAGTTTTATCGTAATCAGCGGGAAACACCAGTATCCCTTCAATATCTCTTTTATTATTCACTGTCCAATGAATTATCTCTCTTTTACCGAATAATTTATCTTTTGTCCATTCGTTTATTAAATATAATTTTTTAAGATTGATGAATTTACCGCTTTTTTTTATATCGGCACTATATATTCTATGTGGCATTTCCATAGTAGATGCAATAAAAATAAGTTTTCTTCCATTCGGAGACAAGGTGAAATAATCTGTGTTTTTATATATCCCTTTTTTTATAATAACTCTTTTTCCAATATTAAATTCTTTGTCCACGGTAAGAACAACAGGATAATTCCATACTCCCTTAGCCAAGAAAGTAAATATCTTATTATCTCTATAATAAACACTTTTGGAATAAAATCCTCCGAGCCCCCATTCCCAATCAAGCTTTATCTTTTTTAACTTATTTCCCTTGATAAAATAAGCATAAAGTAATGGATAACCGGGGCCTCGTTCTGATTCATAATCGGATTCATTTTCTTTCATAAGAATCACATCTTTTCTTACCCAATTAAATGAATACGGCTGAAAATATTTATTATCTTTAAATAATTGTATCACTTTTCCTGTTTTTATATCATATAAAAAATATTTTCGGTAATATTTTGCATCCACCATATATTTAGGTGAATCAATCTCAGATGTTATAATAAAATTTTTATCCGGTGATATAGTAAACTCTTCGATTTGTGTTTTATTATAACTCACCCTTTTATATTTTTTTGTATTAATATTCGATAAAAAAAGTCTGACAGGTCTGAATTCTTTTAAATCTTCAACAGCAATAGCATCATCCTTATCTTTTTTTCTTTTTCTTTCAATAAATCCCTTTCTCTCTTGCGCAATAAATACAATCGTTTTATTATCAAGCCATTTAAACGACCTGATACTTTCAGGATAATCAGAAACTTTCCGCGGGTCGCCTCCCGGCAAATTAATAACATAGAGTTCTCTCTTTTTATCTCTGTCAGAGATAAAAGCTATCATTTTTGAATCGGGTGATACTGCCGGCGATTGATTATTTCCCTTGCTCGTCAATTGGATTACCTCTTTAAAATCGGGAGTTGCATAATATATTTGAGTAATCCAACGATCTCTTTTTTTATTTGCGGATTTTTTCGTAAAAATAATAAATTTTCCGTTATTTGAAAATTTCAAATCGGAAATAGAATTATACTTAAAAATATCATCATATTCAAAAAAATCTGAAGCGGATACAAAGAAGATGGTAAGTAAAAAAATAAATATGAAAATATAAAATGTTTTAGTGCTTTTTTTCATAGATTTTCCTCCTTTTTTTCAAACTTCAACCACAGCAGGAAAACTTTTTCTCTGTTTCCCTAACAAAAGAAAGATTAATAATGATAAATCTCTTTTCACATTCAATCTCCTTTTTTATTAATGATTTTTATTTTTTTTCAAGTTTTTTATTTTCTTTGCTCTTGACCAATATATTTTTGCTTTTTTCCTTTCTCCCAAGGAATAGTAGATAGCGCCGAGCTTATCATTAATAACAGTAGTATCACCGTATTTTCTTATCTCTTCAAAATATATAGCCGCTTGTTTTAATGCACCTATTCTCAAATAGGAGTTAGCCATCAGGTTTAAGATATTATAGTTTTTCTTTACATTTTTTTTACTCAATATATCAAGAACTTTTCCATATTCTCTTTTTAAATAATAGGCTTTAGCTAATAATTGCAACACTCTGTTTGTTCTAAACTCGCTCGGGATATTACTAAAATACCCGATCGCTTTATCAACTTCATTATTATTAAGATATTCCTCCCCAAGATAAGAGATATATTTAAAAAGATCAAACTTATTATCTTTTTTCTCAAATATTAAATAATCACTTGTTCTTTTAAAAGGGATAAGAGCAAACTTATAGCTAACATTTTTTTTCCCTGTTTTCACTATAACTTTATATTCTCCGTCCAAATCATTGGAAAGCGTTGATTCAAATATATAATAGTTTCCTCTTTTATCAATTTTATTAATTTCCCTTCGGATATTAGTATCCACATTTAATAAAATAACTTTAGGTTTTATTGATGAATTTATTATTCCGAATAATACATCGTTTTTCCCGAATATCATACTCGGGTTTATTATTAATTTTAAACTATCATATTGATAGGGAGAAATTCCTCTAACATTATCCAAAATTCTAAACCCTATACAACCTAATGATAAGTTGTTCCCTATTTTAATTGTTTTAACCATATACTCTTTGGAAGTATTATTATAAAAAAACAGTTTTAATATAAAATTACCCGGTATGACAGGGACAAACCCATCAAATGAAATTTTATTTTTTTCTATCTTTTGTTTTTTGTGCTCATCTAAATCCAAATTTATATTATCATTTTTTTCAAATATAACTTCACCTTTATTATTCTCCAATCTTACGGTCAATTGAATTTTTGCATAATACCTGTTCTCAGATCTTTTTATAAAACTTATCCTATCGGGAACCAAAGAATAACTGATGAATTCAAAACCGGATTTACCGTTTTTTGCAACAAAGAATTTACCGAAGATCTCTTTCAAACTATAATCAACATCCACAATCCCACTCTCGGATTCAAACATTCTAAGATAAGATTTATTGACTTGTTTATCGGGGATAGAAAAAATCTCGGCTATAATTCTCGGAGAAGAACTATTCTGCAAACCATATGCGGGAGAACCTTCCATCGGAATAATAGAAAGGCTTGCATCCGCAAGTTCGGGGAAATCCATCTTAACCTGCCTGTAAGCATGGTATCTACCGAGTATTCTCTGATTGTAGGATGGAGTCAACAAATCATAAGCACTTTGAATTCCCGGATAAAACATCCTATAATCCCCCATGCCCCGAGGTTTATAAAACAGAATCTTCATGAAAGGGGGAAGTCCGCCTCTATTATCTTTTATATTATAAACCCATAACTCGCAATCAACTATTTTTTCATGTCCCGTATATTTTTTTATTTCGAGCGGTTTTCCGAGATAGATATATACCTTTCCCCTATCCGAATTAATTCCTCCCAAATTTTCTTTCGCATAATTAACCCTTTTAATATACTCTTCTCTATATTCATTCTTAGGCGTTTCCCTATTATAATCTCTTGATTTCCAAAAATATTTTCTGAATTTCTCCTTTGATTCCACGGTTTTAAGCGAGCTATAAACTTTTAATTCCTGCTTTGTAATAATCGGTTTAACAAATTTAATCCAATCATCGGTTTTACTAATAAGGAAAACCTCCACAAACAATAAAACAATAATAACAAGGTATATCTTTTTTTTCATTTTCATATTAAAAGGATATCATAAAAGAAAAAGCAGGAGAAGGTTATTACCCTTCTCCTGCAAAATAATAATATTGAATTTACTTAAAAGAATAATCTAATACCGGCTCTAAAACCTCTCGGATTAGTTAAGCCTAAGATTGTTCCGAATGATGGACCTGCTTGAGCCCTTATACCTGTTGCAACACCTTCATTAAATACATTGAAAATATCAAGACCTATTCCAACTCTTGTTTTATTGCCAAATCTGAATAGTTTCTCCAATTTCAGGTTAAGATTTTTTTGATCCGGTAATCTTCTTGAACCCCTCGGTTCAGTAAAAACATTTCTATTACCCTGATTTAATCTTACCTTTAAATACCTTGTATATGTATTTCCGGTAACATAGGAGAAATAAAAACTAAAATTAATATCAAGCGGCAAAATCACTGTTCCTTGCAGTTTTAACATATGAGTGGGATCATTGGTAAGATGCCCCTCGGCATTAATCTGATTATTGGGATCTTTGAACATCCCCGAGTGTCCTACATTAGATCTATAATCATTATCATAGTTCCCGGTAGCCTTTCCATATACATATGAAGCTAATAATTGCCAATTATTAGAGAACCTTTTATTAACAACAAATTCCACACCATCATACTTTCTTAGAGGAGTATAGTGAACAATAGGATACTGAGCTTTTTTAGGATTTGTAATTATATATTTATCAGTTCCTGGATTTGTTTGATTCCAAACATCATATTTTTGCCCGTTATAAGGATCTACGACTGTTTTTTGAACAAAAAGTCCCGTGGTATTAACAGCATCGATAAAATCTTTATTTTCCCTATGAATATAAGTCAAACTTATCGAAACATCTCTCATTACTTCCCGTTCGATTCCAACAGTATATTGATTCATATAAGGATGCTTTATATTATCATCAATAGAATACGAATTTTCGTATGGGAATCTTAAAATTTCGTTTAATGTCCCATATTGGGGAACTATATATATAACAAAATCAGAATGATTAGGGTCAAGATTTGAAAAATATGATGTGAAAATCCCTTCATAGAATTTACCGTAATGTGCTTTGATTGCTGTTGTATGATCACCAAACACATCATATGTAATCCCTATTCTCGGAGCAATACCATTAGGTTTATAAACGGTTTTACCCAAATGTGTAAGATAACCTCTATACATATTAAATCTAACACCCGGATTTATTGTCAAATTATCGGTTATACTCCATGAATCTTGTGCATAAAAGGAGGTTCTTGTTGTTTTAGCATCCGTATCATAACCTTCATACCCGTAAGCCATATATGGTTGTCCGTTAACATCCGCATAAACAATACCGTTTTTACCATTGTAACCAAATCGATTTCTTACCCAATTTTTTTCAACTTCAACCCCAAATTTAAAATCATGAGAACCTTTTATAAAATCTTCGGCATGATGGGATGCTGAAGCATTAACCTGATAATGAGATCTATCCGCCAGAAAATGATATCCGGCGTTTACAGTATTCCAACCGGTTACAAGATCCCTATGCCCTGAAAGATCTCTGCCATTTTCAGGCTCAAGATAATAGTATCCTACATATCCGGCAAATTTAGCTTCCATAAAGGTTGTATCAGAAAAAATATGCAGATAACTAAAATTCCACACCTTTTCGGGAGAGGTTTGTCTAACCGTTGCTTCCGGTTTCGTTAAAGCGTTCGCTCCCCTGTTTATCCCGTTATATAGATCATACTCAAAAAAGAACTGCAATCTATTATCCCTGTTCGGCTGAAAAGTTAATTTGATAAAGCCTCTCGGTTGTTTATAATCAACCGGATCAGGAAAACCCGCAGGATAATTTTTTGTCCTATAATATTGAAGCCCTAAGAAGAACCAAATTTTATCTTTTACAATAGGTCCTCCGATATGTAAACTAAAATCCATATAACCCCGTTTTGCCGGTTCAAGGTTAGGATCATCACTATTGGAAGAATTCCATGAATCCCCCTGATACAATGCCTCAAAATGTCCTTGGAAATCATTTCCTCCTGATTTTGTTACCGTATTTAGTATCGCTCCGGTAAATCCTCCGTATTCTGCCGGAAGACCTACTCCCATTACTTTCGCTTCTTCTATAATATTATAATCCAAGAATACCCACGCACTTCCTCCTTCCGGATCCGAAACATCAACACCATCAACCTGATATGAAATACCGGATGCTGCGGCACCACCAAAAGCACTATTATTGGTTACTCCGGGAGCAAGATTAACAATATCTGTAACAAATTGACTATTAGGTATGTTCTGGAGCAATTCTTTGGATAAATTTGTTGATGCCGTAGAAGAATCCTTAACATCAACCAAAGGGGGTTTTGCTTTAACAACAATGGTTTCTTTAAAATCACCAATTGTTAATTTCAAATCAACTGTCAGAGTCATCCCTATATGAAGCCTAAGCCCCTCTCTCTTTATAGGATTAAATCCTTCAAGAGACGCCTCTACGGAATACTCCCCGGGAGTTAAAGCAACAAATCTGAATTTACCATTATCATCAGTTATAGCTGTGATTTTACCTTGAACAAGCGCAGGCGACCTAAGAATTACAGATACACCGGGAATAGGTTTACCATCCTGATCAACTACTTTTCCCTTGATAGCTCCTGTTTCCCTTGACTGTGAGAAGGAAAAGACTACAACAAATAAGAATATCAATACAAAGATTGTTATTCTCCGTTTTTTGTTTCTCATAAACACCTCCTTATATATTGTTAGTTTTTTATCAAATACCCTTTCAAAAATTATTCCACTATTTTTATTTTACAAAACATGCTTAGATAAAGCTTTCTTCATACTAACAAGTCATTGAAAACTTGCAAACAATTCAATTTTTTGGATTATCATCCAATTTATTGGATTATTTGTTGATGGAACTTAATATTTCTTTCCCTTTTCTATAATATTTATCGGAATTACTATTATCATTAAGAAAAGAATAGATATCCGAAAGAAGATAATAGCCGAATACAGTATATTTATTATAAGGTTTGATTTTCACCCCTTTTAAACACAAGGCTATCGCTCTTTCAAGCTCTTGTTTTTGATTAAACAAATACTTGGCTACCATAAAATACGGGATATTGAATTCCGGCTTAATTTCCATTGATTTTTCATAATGATTCACCGCTTTGTCATACTCTCCAATCTCCCTTAAATTTTCCGCCAGATTATAGTGCGCTTTAAAATTTTCAGGATTATTTTCTATCTCTTTTTGATAATACTCTATCGCTTTTTCAATGCATTCTCTTTTCTCTTCCACTTGAGCCAAATTATAATAAACCCCTTTTAATTTCGGAGCGATTGTTACAGCTTTTCTCAAATAGTTTTCCGCTTTTTCCAATTTCCCTTTTACAATATATATCTCCCCTATTTTATTCATAATTTCCCCGTTTCGAGGGTTAATTTCAAGCACTTTTAAAAAATTTTCAAGCGATTTATCATAATCATTTTGCATTAAATATATTTTTCCGAGAGCAGAATAAAGAGCATAATCTTCGGGAAATTGTTTTAAAAATCTATTTACCTCTTTTTTTGCCTTTTTTAAATCCCCCATACCTAATAAACAATTAACAATATTTATCATTGCAAAATTATAATCCGGTTTTCTCTTTAACACATTATAAAAACTATCCATAGCCGCTTTATAATCCTTTTTCCTATAGTAAAGATTTCCGAGAACCATATATGCGTCTGTTATCTCAGGTTCCTTACTAATAATCTCTTTTATAAGAATAATAGCCTCATCATTTTTTCTTTCCCCCATCAATTTTTTTATCTTTAATAGATTATTATAAATGTGTATTTTATCCTTAGGGTCAGCCAATATCTTTTTATCTTTTGTATTTACCATAGTGGAAATATATCCGAGAGCCGCCAATTTTTTTATTTCCTCTTTATTCAAATTCCGATTTTCTATTACTGATAAAGATTTCTTTGATTTTTCTTTAATAAATTTCTGGAGTATTTTTTTCATTCTCTTTCTAAGTTTCGATTTATGAAGCAAGATGTTTCTTTCTTCACTATTTGTATTTTTCAAATCATAGAGTTCCTCTTTCGGAGAATAAATATATTTATACCCTCGCGAATAAATAGCTTTTAATTCAGACCATCCATAATGAAATCTCGGATAATATGTTTCAGTGTATGCAATATCAAATTCTCTTTTATCCCCTTTACCCAACATCAACGGTAAAAGAGACTTTCCCTGTATATCTCTGTTTTTATCTATCCCGAGAGTTTCTAAAATCGTAGGGACTATATCAACAGACTCAACCAAAACATTCACTCTCTTTGCAGGAAAATTAATAGGTGCTCTCATAATTAAGGGAACCCATACGGTAGGTTGATAAATAAAAAATCCATGAGTTTTTTCATGATATTGTCCGAGACTTTCCCCGTGATCAGCGGTTATTATGATTAAAGTATTATCAAACAGTTTTTCATTCTTTAAAAAGTCAAAAAATTTACCAAGTTGATAATCCGTATATTCAACTTCTCCTCTATACGGTTTATCCATGAATCTTTCTCTAAACGGAGAGGGGGGACTGTAAGGGGTGTGAGGGTCATAAAGATGTATCCATGTGAAAAATTTATTCTTTTTATTTTTTGATATCCAGTTTTCAGCTTCCATTAAAACCTCATCAGCTCTTTTTTGGATTTTTCCCAATGAAATCATTTTATATTTAGACATATCAAAGTTATCCCGATATATGTCAAATCCTTGATTTAAGCCCCATTTTGAATGCAATACATAAGCTGCAATAAATGCACCGGTTTTAAATCCCCTTTTCTTAAGTATCTCACTAATTAAAGTTAATTTTTCAGGAACAATAAAACCTCCGTTATCCCGAACATTATGATACATCGGATATGTTCCCGAAAGTATCGTAGTATGAGAAGGAAGAGTTAACGGTGTTTGAGAGATACAATGTTCAAATAGAACTCCATCTTTTGCAAGTTTATCCAGATTAGGAGTATTAGCTTTACCAAGACCATAAGCACTTACATAGCTTGCCCTTAATGTATCAATGGTTATCAAAATTATATTCAATTTTTCCAACCTTTTTTTATCAATCTTTCTCTTAATCAAAGGATAAAAAACAAAATAAATCAAAATAATAAATATTAATAATAAGATTATAGCAGTTTTCAAACCTCTTTTTTTCATAAAATTTCCCTCTCTTTTTATCATACTAAATTTTAACACTTATGATGATTGTTGACAATAAACCTATATTCGTTAAAAAACAAACTTACCGAAAGAAAAACAAAAATAATGAGAAAAAACAATTTGTTTTAACCTTCCGGTTCAAAGCAATCTCAGTTCTCGGTTTTAAAACCTCTTATTCAGATTCCGCATATTAAATTATACGGTGTCCACCTTTCAAACTATTACACTAAAAATTAATAGCACTTACCAATCTTATATCTTGTGAAGATGAACCTATTAATATTTTGTATTCTCCGGTTTGCATAACCCATCTTTTTGATTTTTCATCATAATATCGCAAAGAATCATTATCAATGGCAATTGAAACTTGTTTTTCTTCATTCGGAGAAAGATAGATTTTTTTAAAACCTTTAAGCTCTCTTGCAGCTCTTATTATTTTTGATTCGGGTGGAGATACATAAATTTGAGCAACTTCCCCCCCATAATATTTTCCTGTGTTTTTTACATTAAAATTTACAATGATTTTATTATTTTGTTTTTCAATTCTTGTATTGGAATACTGAAAATCAGTATAAGATAAACCATAACCAAAGGGAAACAGCGGTTTAATATTATTCTTGTCAAGATACCTGTAACCTACAAATATATCATCATAATAAACAGCTTTCATGGATTTATCTTTATAACCTTTAAACCCGAGACAATCTTCCGGTTTTTTATACCAAGAAAACGGCAATTTTCCCGAAGGATTTGATTTCCCGAATAAAACGGAAGCTATCGCATTGCCCTCTTCTTGTCCCGGATACCAAGCTTCAAGAATAGCGGGAACCTTATCCGCCCACTCATTAATATCAAGAGGGGTGCCATTAATAAGAACAACTATTGTTTTGGGATTCGCTTTATAAACTTCTTCAACCAATCTGTTTTGATTTGGAATCTCCATACTATCTCTATCTCTGCTTTCAGTCTCAAAATGGGGAGAAAGCCCGAGAAACAATAAAACAATATCACTCTTTTTTGCAATTGAAACAGCCTCTTTTATCATATCTCTTCCCGGGATATCCCATCCGAATTTAAACTCGGAAACAGACCAAGAGGCGGAGTATTCAATCTTAATATTATATTTTTCCCCCGATTTAAAATTATAATCAACCGTTTTAAGGGATATCTCCATTGTTTTCTGCGGCTCTTTCCATCTCTTTAAAACAAGTTTATTATTTATATAAACACGAACTCCCCCGTCAGATAAAAATTTAAGCTTATAGATTCCGCTAACGGGAGGAATAAGCTCCCCTTTCCATCTTACCGAAAATTCATTACTATCATCCCCTTTTCCGAGAGACGGGTCAGGCAAATCATATGACCAATTAAAATAAAGTTCTTCATCCACAAGTTTTAGAGCGGGTTCACCTTTAAGATTCCCGTTTGTAAAATATTCCCCGTATAATCCATTTTCACCGTAGGATTTAAGATATTTTGAATCAACGGGAATAATATCACCTTTAATGTTTGTTCCGGAAGCATAATACACCTTTGTCTTATCATTGATAATATTAAGTATCCCTTTAACGGGAGATACGGAATAAAAAGGTTTTACCATCGCACTTCCGCCGCCTCCCGTTCTCGGATATTCGGCATTGGGCCCTATTATGGCTATTGATTTTATTTTATTAGCCTTTAAAGGCAATATATTATCTTTGTTTTTCAGAAGCACCATTGATTTTTCGGCAACCTCTCTTGCAAATGATGTATGTTTTTTAATAATCGCAAATATCTTACTATTGTTTTCTTCTATGTTTGACCGAGAAAAAACACCTGTTTTAAACATAGCTCTTAATATTCTTCTAACTTTTTCATTAATAATAGTCTCACTAATTTTTCCGGTTTTAACAGCATCAATAAGTTTATAACCGAAGAATTTCCCGAACGGCATCTCCATATCAAGGCCTGCTTCGGCTGATTTAACCGTGCTATGGGTTGCACCCCAATCGGAAACCACAAAACCTTTAAATCCCCACTCTTTTTTTAAAACATCGGTTAAAAGGTATTTGTTTGCGGAACAATAATCACCGTTAACTTTATTATATGCTGACATTACACACTGAACGCCCCCTTTTTGAACAGCGGTTTTAAAAGCGGGAAAATATATCTCTCTTAAAGCCCTTTCACTAACGATAACATCTATTTTTGTCCTGTTCCACTCCTGATTGTTAGCGGTAAAATGTTTTACGCATGTTATAACATGCTCCCCCTGAACCCCTTTTATAAATCCGGCAGCAATCTGACCTGTTAAAAAAGGGTCCTCTCCGTAACTTTCAAAATTCCTGCTCCCTATAGGTATTCTATGAATATTTATGCAGGGAGCAAGAAACACATTCCTTCCGTATGCTTTAAGTTCTTTTGCCATAATTTTTCCGACTTTTTTAATAAGTGAGATATCCCATGTTGCGGCAAGAGCAATGGGAGCCGGAAAAGCGGTAGCTTTACCCCAACGAACTCCGGCAGGTCCGTCGCTCATTTTAAGTGGCGGAATACTTAGCCTTTTATTTCCGGGAACTTCAAACCCTCTACCGTGTAACATAGCTATCTTTTCCTTAAGGTTCATCTTTGCAATTAAATCATCAATCTTTTTCTCTATACTATTATCATTTTGAGAAACAGCTCCCATAACATTCGATATTAAAAGAATAAAACTTAAAAACAGAACTAAAAGAAAAATTGCTTTTTTTTGCTTTATAAACAATTTCTCGCCTCCTGAATTAATATAATGATCAAAGAAGAACTATATAATTTAATAATATTAACATTAAATAATCCTATTTACAATAATACCAGAAAAAGCTACTCGGCTGCACGAAATGGCGGCTGGCACGGCTAAGAACTGGTCGGCTTTGAATAAGTGCAATATTGCTAAACATAGAAACAATTTAATTATTTATTAAATTTTGTTTTAAAAGAGATTTTTGCGGTGAGAGTTATATAGAGATCACCTTTGGGGGCATCGTTTCCCGTATAAAACAGATATCTGACATTAGGCGAAAATTGAATCATTTTATTTATTTTAAAATTTACCCCCGTCATTATATACCTTGTTTTATATTGAGAAGCAAGAGCCGGAACATACCCTCCTATATCTTTAAAATTCAAATCGGTTAATATATCATATCTTACAAAAAATCGGGTTTTATCAGAGATATTTATAACCGCAAAACCCGAGATAATCCCATTGTTTTCACTATCCCCTGCTTCCGGGTTTTCAATAAGATAATTATATATTAAGCCGGCTCTACCCCATGAACCTTTTAATCCTCCGAAAAGGGATAGGTATGTTTTTTCTTTTCCACTGTCCGATGCATAATATCCGTTCACTTCCGTATAAAATGATTTTGTTTCATAACCCAATCTTCCGTAAACAGCTTTACCTTTATTCCATTCCCCTTTATTTGAACCATAATTACCAAACATAATAGTATATATGATTCTGTTTTCGGTTTTACCGTCGATAGCTATCCCCGTATCTCTTGAAGATGCGAATTTGAAAAAATCGGCCGGTGTTTTTTCTATGAACCTGAACCCCCAAAATTTTTCAACTTTATTAAAAGAGGGAGGCTCTATAAGGCCGATTAAAAGATTTATCCCTCTTCCGAGTTTCTTTTTAATATGAGCATTTTTAAGATAAGGATAAACCGAGCTTTTTTCATAAGCAGAACTATCCATCTCAAGTCTTACTCTGACAGACCAGCCATCGCCCAAATCAGTATTATACCCGAAATATATTCGTCTGAACCAAAACCCGTTCTGCCCCTGAAAATCACTATTACCGCTGCTTATTACCGAATAATACTCAGGTATCATATACCCTCTTATATCATCAGCTTTAAGATTTAATCCGATTAAAAGGATAATAATAATTAACAGAGTTAATACAATATTTCTCCTCTTCATATTTACCTCCTATTAATAATATACTATTTAGATTTTTTTCCGCAACCTCATCACATTATTTTATAAAGATACTACCATTAGTTTTATCCATATTCTATAACATAACCGGAACCTTAACCATCTTACTATAACCCTGTAATAAATAAGATATTTTCTACTGAGAAGAACTTGAAAAATTAGAACCATTAAGATAAAATATCGTATATGGAAGGTATAATATGAAAAAATATATAGGGCTTTTAACGGATTTCGGAATAAAGGATTATTTTGTGGGAGTATTGCACGGAGTAATCAAACAGATAAATCCTGAAGTTGAGATTTTTGATATAGCGCATGGTGTCACCTCTCATTATACTCTCTCAGCCGCTTTTATTGCGGAAAAAAATTTCAAATTCTTCCCTTACGGCACAATTTTTATTGTTGTGGTTGATCCGGGAGTAGGAACCGATAGGAATATAATTCTTGTATCCTATGACAGATACTATTTTATAGCACCCGACAATGGTGTTCTAACCCCTTTTTTATCGAGCGATGATAAGGTTGTCAGAATTATAGATGCGGATCATTATTTTCTTTCAAAAGATTCTTCAACTTTCGAGGCAAGAGACAGGATGGCACCTATTGCAGCCTATCTATCACGGGGAACAGAGCCTTCAAGACTCGGAACAGAAACGGATGATTATATAATAGACAATAGTTATTTCCCTAAAATAAAAGGGACGAATATTATAGAGGGGAAAATTGTTTATGTGGATAAATTCGGTAATATCATAACTAATTTTACAAAAGATTTTATTTTTAATGCTATGGGTGGTTCAAGTTTTACCAAATTTAAAATAAAAATAAACGGACAAGAGATAACCGATTTTGTAAAAGTGTATGCTCAAGGGAAAACCACCCCTTTCATGCTTTTCGGAAGCCATGGAAATCTTGAAATAGCAATGAATAAAAAACCGGCTTATAAAACATTAAAAGTGGGATTAAACCAAACCGTGGAACTTAACTTTTATTGAGGAGAAAATGGAAATAAGATGGGAAAAATCCTTTGATTCGGCTCACAGGATATATCAACATACCGCCAAATGCAGATTTTTACACGGGCACACTTATAAAGTTAAAGTCAGAGCGGAGGGAGAGCTTGATAAATGGGGGATGGTTGTTGATTTCGGAGATTTAAAAAAACTGATTATAGATTTTCTTGATCATAAAATTATCCTTTACAAGAATGACCCTATACTCAAACAATTAAAAGAGGCAAAACAAAGGGTGGTTGCTCTTGACAGAAATCCCACAGCGGAGAATATAGCAAAATTGATTGCATCAAGAGTAATACAAAATTTCACGGTTAATTTTGTTGAGGTTGAGGTTTTTGAAACAGCAACTCAAAGCGGTTTTTGCAGAATGGACAAAAACTCTTATGAGAAAGTTGAGTTTGAAGATATTACAGAAGATTAGATGGAATCACTCATCTATCACTCAATATTTACATCAATTCAAGGCGAGGGAATCTTTACGGGAAAATTCTCCGTTTTTTTGAGATTATCGGGATGCAATCTTAATTGTTCTTTCTGTGATACAAAATATGCCGTTGATATACAATATTTTAAAGATTGGGAAAAACAACCGATTGATGAAATTATTAAAAAAATAACCAAATTATCCGATAACAAAATTAAAAATCTGATAATAACAGGGGGAGAACCCCTTCTTCAAATAGAGGGGATTAAATCCCTTATATCAATCCTTAAAAACAATTTTACAACCATTGAGATAGAAACAAACGGGACAATCTCGGGCAAATTATTATTTGAAAACTCCGTCCATTTCAATGTATCCGTTAAACTTTCAAACAGCGGAGAAAAAAAAGATAAAAGAGTTATTCCGAAAATAATAGATGAATTTAATGATTATGAAAGGGCGATTTTTAAATTTGTTGTAAAAGATGAAAAAGATGTTAATGAGGTTAAA
>Ga0256835_1000060_pt1 | contig 89529 bp, 93 predicted proteins | sample PIR30metaG_FD_185972 | JGI IMG/M metagenome (GOLD analysis project Ga0256835, IMG submission 185972) | Hydrothermal vent microbial communities from East Pacific Rise, Pacific Ocean - PIR-30 | ecosystem: Environmental > Aquatic > Marine > Hydrothermal vents | place: Pacific Ocean: East Pacific...
TCTGCTTGTCGTCTGTAGTCCTGCCTTCCTGTAGATCTCTATTCTGGCTACACGGGTGAGGCTGGTCGCATTTTCAGCAAATCCTTTCGGTATAACAACCATTAAGTCTATTGACGGATTCTTTATGATTGCCGTAGTGTTTGAGACCGTATAGTTATACCCGTATTTAGCCAGATAATACGTGATATTGCCGAGTAGCCATTGAGAGCTGAACGTTATGTTCAATAAGCTATTATGAACTGTTGCGTTGTCGAGATCAACTACTGCTACATTAATAACTTGTTCCTGTGCCAGTGCGAAGCCTATGAATCCCATTAGGGGGAGCATGAGGAGAGGTAAAAGTATGCTTGTGAATAATGTTTTCTTGTCTCTCTTCAAATCGGTTAGTTCTTTCCAAAGTAGAACTTTCATCTCAGAAACTATACGTGATGGCCTCAGTGCTCTTCAGCCTCCTTGACTGCTTTGACAAACGCGTCTTCTAGGTTTTCCGCCCCGTACATTTCCTTGATACGCTTGGGCTCGGCCTCGACGATTATTTTTCCTCGAGCTATGAAAGCAACTCTGTCACAAAGATATTCTACTTCTAACATGTTATGGCTACTGAGAATTATGCTTGCACCCGTCTCTCTGACGTATTCCTTGATCATTCTCCTAACATTAACTGATGCGTAAACGTCTAGACCGCTTGTAGGCTCATCGAGAATTGCTAGCCTGGGCCTGGTCATGAGGACGGATGCTAGGAGGAGTCTCCGCTTCATCCCCTTACTGTACTCGGACGCTCTTCTCTCGAGTGCTTGCTTCTCTAGGCCTGAGAGTTTAACCCCGTACTCGACAGCCTTGTCCAGCTCATCGCCTTGTAGACCTCTAAGCATAGCGTAGAACCGGAGATGCTCAAGACCAGTGAGACGCTCATAGACATCTGCTTCTTCGGGGAGGTAGCCGATATACTTCTTTACCTCTACAGGGTTCTTGACAACATCTATTCCCATAACCCTTATCCTTCCCTTGGTCGGCTTGATAAGACCTACAATCATTCTCAAAGTAGTTGATTTACCAGCACCATTAGGGCCTATTAAACCAAAGATCTCGCCCTTGTCAACTCTGAAAGAAATACCTTTCACAGCATGTACCTTGTTATCATAGATCTTGTGCAGCTCCTCAACAATAACTGCTGGAGCTTCCAAATCCCGGTAAACACCTCAATGTGAAATATACAGGTACTATACCGTTCTAATAATGTGTTATTGATACCCTAGTTTATTAGTTCATCACAAATCTATAATTATGAGTAGGGGCAGAAACTATAATTGTTTGGAGGAGCACTGTTTTGAGCGAGATCACGAGGGCGCAGGTTTTTGATTTTCTGCGGCAATATGGAGATAAGGGTTTGCTTGTTCTGCGTACAGCGTTAGATATAGCCTTGGATCCAAACATTGATCATAGGCTTGGTGATTTTAGCTACAAGCATCTAGTCATACGTCTCCGTGCCATGGGGATAAACTATAATCCGTCCAATCTTCTTCGTATTATGGAGCGCGAGTACACGCTTATCGAGAAAACATATTCTAGCTCGAATCAGAAGTGGTGGCGCTTTATAGATCTGGATGGTGTGAGGAATGCTTTAAACGAGTATATAGGTGGCACGTCTTTTAGTGATCCACGCCTACGTATTCTTTTGATAAAATATAGGAGCTTAGAGCCCTCAAGGATACTCAGTTTTCTTAAGAGGATTTCGACTAAACCTGTCCTGTCAAGCATTGATAAGAGGGTATTTAGAGAGATCGTTTTTAAAGAACTAGACCTTATAGCGGAGATTCTAGAGAAGATGATGGAGTACGAGGATGTCTTCGAGAAAGAGATCAGTGTTTTGAACGAGATCATAATGTTAGCCGAGAGAGTAGCGGCTAGGCTCGAGGGAGAAAGAAGGGCTGAGCACCACGGGCTCGGCATGGCTATGGAAGAACATGGTATGAGAGAAACAATCTAGAACACATACTTGTATCGGTAATAGTTACGTCGGGCTAAAACCTATTATAAGGTATTCTTAATCAATATCAAACTGTTATTGATTGTTTATATAGCAAGGGTTTTTGTGAAGTGATCATGTTGTTTCCCCAGGAAATAGCTGCTAAGAAAATAATTCCTTCATTGAAAGGGGTCATAGTGCACAAGATGATCGATATGGGTTATAGCCAGCACAGGATTGCACGGCTTCTAGAAATATCGCAGCCGCAGGTTCACAAGTATGTTACGAGGAGTCTGATCTACTACTATGATTATCTTAAGGCACTGGGCTTCGATGTCGAGTATATTGATAGAGTAATAGATATAGCGTTAAAGCTTCTATCTAGAGGAGATAAACCCAGGTTTGTCCTTGTATTGACGAATCTGATAGATTCTCTATCAATTCAGTTGCTCTGTACTACCAAGCCTTATTTCAAAGAATTATGTAGAGAGACAGGTAATACTTTGAAATTTAATGATCCATTCATAGAGGAATATAGGTTATTTCTTGAAAAACTATTGATCATTAGGGGTCTCGAGAAACTAGTTCCTGAGGTCGGTATGAATATTGTTTATGCTCCTAAACCGCCAAGCGATACCACTGATGTCATTGGTCTTCCTGGGAGAATAATCAGGAAAGGAGATAGAGCCGTGGCTATAGGAGAGCCTATGTATGGTGCTTCTCGTCATCTCGCAAGAGTATTAATACTCATGACGAGAACCAGGCCCGAGATAAAAGTTGCATCGAATATCAGATATGATGATAGGATATTGAGGCTGCTCGATAAGAAGGGATTAAAGATTATCAAGACAGGCCCACATAGTTCAAGGTCTGATTTCTGGAACAGCATAGAGCATGCAGTAAAGAACAAACCAGATGCTATAGCTGATAGCGGTGGGATGGGGTTGGAGCCCGTCATATACTTGTTTACGGATTCTCTTGACGAAATGCTCTCGTTAATAGAATATATTGCTACAAGATACTAGTTTTCGGGGATTATATGCGTGTTGCAATAATTGGTGGAGGAGCTGTTGGAGGAATAATAGCGTACTACCTGTATAGAGGCGGTATTAATGACATTGATGTCTATTATGCCAGTACTGCTAGCGTAGAAGCGGTTAGGAGGAATAAGGGAATCACTGTAATTATTGATAACAATAAATACCTGGTACCTGTAACGCCTTATTCATCGCTGACACCGAATGGAATATATGATATCGTATTTAACTGTGTAAAATCACACCAAGTTAAAACCACTATCAATCTCTTGAAGAAAATAATTGATTCGAAAACAGTTATAATAATGCTTCAAAACGGTTTCGGCGGTCAAGAACTAGTCTATGAGAAGATCTCTAGCGAGAGAACAGTCTTTGGGGCGGTATACTTTGGTGCATACAGGCTGGATAGACATATAGTGGAGCTTAGAGGCCCGGGTCCCCTCTTTATTGGTAGAGAAAAAGGCTTGTATCCCGATATGCTCGAAATAGCTACTAGGTTAAAGCGTGGGGGATGCGACGCCAGGGTAACGAGTAAGATCATGTTTTATCGATGGCTTAAACTGGGAGTGAACAGCGTTATAAACCCGTTGACCGCTATAGCGCGTGCACCAAATAGGATCGTGTTGACACCAGAAGGATTAGCTCTTGCGTCAAGAATTCTCGACGAAGTAGTATTGGCGGCCGAGAAGCACGGGGTAAGTCTCGATAAGAATAGATTGTTACGGCTCGTTAAACGTATTGCAGAATCAACCCGTGAAAACTATAGTAGTATGGCACAAGATATATTGGCTGGCAGGAGAACTGAGATCGATTACATTAATGGCTATGTTGCAGAAATAGTTGGCGATGGGGTTAACAGGACTATAACGTATGTGATCCATTTAATCGAGGCAGGAGTTTTATCTTGATTCCTACAAAGATATAATCAATCCTATAAAACGGTGTAATCGTTATGCAGGAGAAAATAACTGTAAGGGATTTCATTAAGAAGAAGGGAAAGGAAAAAATCGCCATGGTTACAGCCTATGATTACGCATTCGCTAAACTGGTGGACACCGCCGGCGTAGACGCGATCCTTGTCGGTGATAGCGCCGCAATGGTTGTCCACGGCCTCCCATCCACCATCCCAATAGATATGAATACGATGCTCCTCCACGTCTCAAGCGTAGCGAGGGCAAAGCCCAGAGCACTTGTCATTGGCGATATGCCTTTCCTAAGCTACGAGGTAAGCGTGGAAGAAGCTGTGAGAAACGCTGGCCTAATGCTCAAAGCTGGCGCGGATGCAGTCAAGCTGGAAGGAGGCGCCGAACAAGCGGATAAGATCGAGGCAATGGTTAAAGCAGGTATACCCGTTATGGGCCACATAGGGCTTACACCCCAAAGATACCTCGTGCTCGGCGGGTACAGGAGAAGAGGCAAGAAAATCAGGGAGGCCGAGAAGATCATTGAGGATGCCAAAGCACTTGAAGAAGCAGGGGTATTCGCCATAGTGATCGAATTCACCGCGGCCGAAGTGGCAAAAATAATCACCGAGGAAGTAAGTGTTCCAACAATCTGTATCGGTAGTGGACCTTATTGTGACGGCCAAGTACTGGTTCTCCATGATCTCCTAGGCATTAATGAACAAGTGCCACCCTTCGCGAAGAAATACGCTGACCTACATGGGATCGTTATTGAGGCTGTGAAGAACTATGTGAGAGAAGTAAAGAACGCGTTATTCCCCAGTGAAGAACACTATTTCCATATGAAAGAGGAAGATTATCGGGAGCTTGTCAAAAAGCTGAGAAGACAGGGGGCTACTAGAAGAGCGTGAGCTTAGATCTCGCTAGCTCGTCGAGTCTATTCTTAATAAACCGTAGTGCTTCGGCAAGTACCCTATTGTTGTCGTAGCCCTCCACAATTCCTCTTAGTTCCTCTCTCGTTTTCCCCCTAAGCTCTCTCACTTTCTCTACTAGGTTGGGCATTGCTCGAACTATGTTATCCACTATTGTTATATTGGCGGCCCTTGCCGTTCTTGATAAGGGGTTTAGGTCGATCGCAATGACGGTCTTACCTATTCTTCTAAGCGCCTCAGTCCTATCACCATCCTCCAGGGGGACGAGTACCACGTCAGCGACTAGTATTCCACGCGGACTAACCCTTCTCCTCTCACTAAAGAGTTCGGGAATGGTTGCCGAGGCATCATCGCCTACACCGAGGACTTCTTTAGCACCATGTTTCATGAGCCAAGACGCTATGGCTTCTTCTCTCTCCCTAGTCCTATAGAATAGGTTCACCTCTATGTAGCCGCCTATTTCTTCTGCGAGTCTAACAACATGTTCTGGGACGAGTGCAGCGGTGTTCCCGTTAACTGATATCACAGGGTGTTTGGCGAGTAGTAGAGCTGCTGCGGCGGCTTTTGTTGCTTCTTCTGCGAAATACTGGGTCTTCTCACCGATCAAGTAGTCGAAGCATTCTCCACGTCCGTGAGCTATTAGTCCTTCTGGAACAACTATTCCTCGCTTAAATCCTTCAACTATTTTCTCTCTTATCAATAGACTCTCTCTTCTCGGGTGGTTCTCGGGAATATACAACTCTTACACCCTCCATACTTATCTTGGTTATAACTGGTTTCAAGCCTTTCGAGAATAAGTGCTCGGCCACCGTTTCTACATCTCTTTTATCGACGAGTATTACGAGTGCTGATTTTTTCAGATAATATCCCTGCACTAGCCGCCTAACAGGCGACAATATATCGTCTACCACGCTGTAGTCAAAGATCTTTCTCGTGAACATGTTCGAATAAGAGAATAGATCCTCAATACTGGGTTCTTTCAACAATGAACTATATAGACTCCTAGCATAGCCGTACTCCTTCTCCGTAATTTCAGAAAGCATCTTCGGGGTTCCAAGACTTAACCCCAGATCTGCGACAACGATTCTATAGCTTGAATCAAAAGGTATATGTTCAACCAATCCGATCCCCGGGGCTCCGGGCCTAACCCTTATCTCCGCCCCTCCACTATATTCTGCCAGCACATCGCCCAGACCCGTCGACATCATTATCTCGGCTTCGTGTGCAGGCCACAACATTTTCTCAATAGTTTTACGTATACCCGATATAATCTGGAGAATTATGGCCGTTGCTATTGATGCTGCAGATGATACGGCGAAACCAGCCCCTGGTCTCATCGGCGTCTCTGCATAGACTCCGACAGGCCTAGATCCAGTGTTTCTCAATATGTAGCCGTAGTGCTCAGTGAAAAATTCTTTATCGTTAAGGATGATTGTTTGTCTATCACCATATAGGGGCTGAGCGATAAGCTTTATCTCGAGATTTACGCCTGCCCCCAGGCTTCCAGAGTTTATTAAACTACACTTAGTTACAGGGAACCATAATCCGGATACATGGAGTGGAACCTCAACTTTAAGATTCAGCTTCGCTCTTAGCAAGTCTGGAGATCTCATCAGCTATCCTCCGGGCCAATATGTTTTTACCTATAGTGCCTAGACAGACATGTTCTTTCCTCGTAACAATACAAGCTGTTATCAGTTCCGATGAGAACCCCGGAAGACCCTTGCCCACAATATTAGCTATTACCATGTCGGCGTCATAGTATTCGAGCTTCCTCATAGCCCTCTCGATCAGAGATGCCTCGTCCGATACTGTTTCGGCTGCGAATATTATTTTTAGCTTAGGCCTCCTTGTACGCGGAATGGCGTTAATCACCTTAGGGTTAACCTTGATCCTAATGCTTAATACGCTGATCCCATGAGTATCTATTTTCTCTTTATTCTTCATTAAAGGCTTGAAATCACTCGGTGCAGCAGCAAATACTGCGGCGTCATAGGTCTTTTTAAGGCTCAGCTTCTTAACTATGTTGATCATCTCTATCGTTGTCTCACACCTGTGCACAGAGACATAGTATGGCGGTTGATACGATGCTACCCCCAGGACCAGGTCTACTGAAGCACCTCTAGCACCTATTTCTCTGGCCAATAATATGCCCATCAAACCACTGCTCGGGTTTGTTATGACTCTTACAGGATCAATGTATTCTCTCGTTGCACCGGCCGTTACGAGTATTTCCAATCCATGCATGTCTCTGCCTCTATTGATCAGAGCATCGATTAAGTGTACTAAGTCGTCTAGTGGCGGAAACTTCACCTTACCTTCCGAAATATATGGGGGAACAACGTATACGCCGATAGATCCGAGGGTCTCAATGGTTCTCTTGAGCTGGGGTGAATCGTACAGCTTGATATTCATTGTCGGTACCACTACGACTTTTTTCCCCGAGCCAAGCATTGCGGCTGCTGTTAGACTGATAATGTCATCGGTTACTCCGTAGGCGATCCTTGACATGGTGGCGAGCGTTGCCGGCGCCACCACCATCGCATCAGCCCATTCCGCTAATCCTATATGTTCTGTTTTACCCGTTGCCTCATAGACTGGTTTCTCTCCCACAGCCCATTCGAGCAGCGTTTCCCCTACAAACTTTTTTGTCTCCTCTGTTGCTAGGAAGACTACTTTTGCCCCATACCTGATCAGCTCGCGGGCTAGATCGATTGACCTATAGATTGCCGAGCTCGCCGTCAAACCCAATATTATCTTCTTGTCTTTGAGGCCCGAGAAAATGTATTTGCGAGAAACTCTCTCCAAACCTTCCACCTAACACAATAGTATCTATTACGACGAGTATTTAGTATTGTCTCGAAGAGCATGTGTTTTAATTCTTTACAACATATATGTTTATCCCAGAAACAATGGAAGGGCTTACTCCACGGTGATAGTGATTTGGTGTTTAAGAAGCCAAAGCCCCCACCGAACCTACCGAGTGTTGAAGAAATCTATAGAGTAGCCAATATAGTTTTGAAAGAAAAAGCTCCCGGATACAGGATTAGGAGAGCTAGAGAAGAGGATCTCGGGAGAGTCATGGAGATTAACAGGCTATCCCTCCCCGAGAATTACCCGCCATACTTCTTCCACGACCTATGGGAGCGGTACAAGGACGCATTCTATGTGGCAGAATCACCTGAAGGCGAAGTAGTAGGTTATATCATGTGCCGTGTCGAGCGGAAGCCAGGGTTCTTCAGACACTTCATGGTGAAAAGCGGCCATATCGTCAGCATAGCTGTCATGGAAGGCCACAGGAGGAGAGGCTTAGGATACGGATTAATGGCTTATGCGCTGAAAGGCCTTTACGAATCATACGGTTGCGAAGAGACCTACCTAGAGGTTAGAGTTACCAATAAGCCCGCGATTAATCTCTACGAGAAACTCGGATACATCGTTGTCAAGATCGCCTATAGGTATTACCTTGACGGAGAAGACGCGTACGTAATGGCCAGGCCCTTGCCTTAGAAATCCTACGGGCTCTCCAATACACATATTAGTTTGCTGAAAAACCTTTATGCGACGTAGAAACATATTCTATTCTACAATAAGACCGGGTGAAAGTGTTTCCGAGGTGTAATCTACAGTGACAATCACCTGTACGGAGTGGAGGAAAGCATCCGAGATAAGCACGGACGAATACATCGGTAAAACCGTTTGTCTACGTGGATGGATATATAGGCGTAGAGTAGTGGGGGGCAAAGCATTCATTGTATTGAGGGATAGCTCGGGAATAATACAGGTAGTAGCCGATAAGAAGGATGTTGGTGAAGAGAAGGTAAAAGAGTTTAAAGATATCGGTCTCGAGGCAAGCATTGTTCTACGCGGTAAAGTAGTCAAACAGCCCAGAGCCCCTACCGGGTACGAGGTACACGCCGACGCGATCGAGATTGTCGGTTACAGCAAGGATTTCCCGATAAAGGGTGGTGAAGGCATAGAATATCTCCTCGATAACAGGCATTTATGGATTAGAAGCAGGAGACTAACCGAGATCATGAAGATCAAGCACCACGTGCTCATGGCCGGCCGTAACTACTTCATAGAGAATGGATGGTGGGAAGTAACACCACCGATCCTAACAGCATCAGCCGTTGAGGGAGGAGCAACACTCTTCCCTGTCAAATACTTCGATAAAAAAGCCTACCTCAGCCAAAGCGCCCAGCTATACCTGGAAGCACTGATCTTCTCCCTGGAGAAAGTGTGGAGCTTAACACCCAGTTTCCGCGCCGAGAAATCCCGCACTAGGAGACACCTGGCAGAATACTGGCATCTCGAGGCTGAGGCGGCATGGTATGATATGGAGGCTATGATGCGGGTAGCCGAGGAGCTCGTAGCCTACATAGTTGAAAAAGTCCTTGAGAACTGCAAGCCCCAGCTCGAATTTCTGGGTAGAAACATAGATATGCTGAAGAAAGCTGTTGAAACACCCTATCCAAGGATAAAATACGATGAAGCCATCGAGATCCTGCAGAGGAAAGGAGTAAAGATAGAATGGGGTGAAGACCTGGGCGCTGACGAGGAGAGGATCCTGACCCAAGAGTTCGATAAACCGTTCTTCGTAACTCATTTCCCGAAGGAGATCAAGAGCTTCTACATGAAGCTAACACCCGGTGATCCAAGGACAGTCCTGGGATTCGACCTGCTAGCGCCGGAGGGCTATGGAGAAATAATAGGTGGTAGTGAGCGTGAAGACGATTATGACAAGCTCTTAGAGAGAATCAAGGAGCAGGGCTTAAACCCTGACGATTACACATGGTATCTGGACCTGAGAAAATACGGTAGCGTACCCCACAGCGGATTCGGTCTCGGAATAGAGAGGCTAGTAATGTGGATAGCGGGACTTGACCATATACGTGATGCTATACCCTTCCCGAGATTCAGAGGCAGGATATATCCCTAGGGCTTGGTGGCTGATCTTTGGATAGAGCCGAAAAGATAATCGATCTTTTATCCAGAAAATACAAGATAAACCCCGAGGAATTCATAGTCAATAAGGTAAGAGGCCGTCCTCTCTTCGATATGATCGTAGGGGTTATGCTTAGCCAGAATACAAGTGATAAAAACGCTATGAAAGCACTTGAGAACCTGAGAAAAGAGTTCGGCGACCCCTTAGACCCATGTAGGATCAAGGATGCAGACCACCATAGAGTCGAGGAACTTATACGTCCAGCCGGAATGTATAGGCAGAGGGCGATGAACATTCTGTCTCTAGCAAGACTGTTCTGCGATAAGGACTTCGTAAATAGACTTGAAGAAAAAATCAAATATTCGAATCCGCTAGAAGCCAGAGAGATCCTCATGAAACTACCTGGTATCGGTATTAAATCAGCAGATGTTATTCTCAACCAGTATTTCGGAAAACCCGTCTTCGCCGTCGATACACATATCAGGAGAATATCACTGAGACTCGGCGTTGTGAAGACCAAGAGCTATAGGACTATCTCGGAGTGGTGGATGAAGAATTTACCGCCAGAAAAATATCTTCTAGCACACCTCCTGCTAATCACTCATGGAAGAAGAACTTGTAGGGCCCGTTTCCCCAAATGTGGAGAATGCCCTATACGGGAGTATTGTGACTATTATAGATCAGCGGAGGGTAGATGAACATGTTTTACAGATACGCCATGATAGTTAAGAATCTGAGAGGCGTCGTGGCTTTTGATCCCAGTGACGAAGAGGCCTTAAAGAGGGCTGAATGGCTTACGAAAAGATTTCGATATAGAAATATAGGCGTACCGGTTTCTCTCGTTAATGCCAGGCAGGATTTCTTCAAAGACAAGGTCGAGGGCAAGCCCTTTAGGACACTATACTATCCAGTCAGTGTTCTCGAGAAACTCTCTTTAAAGATAGGTGATTATCTAGGATCGAATGTCCTCGGCGAAGCACTTGTGCTCGCATCAACATATATATCACCTCTACTAGTCCTATCTCAGAGCCTCCTGGATATTCTCAGCAAGCACAGTGTCGAGACAGTGTATACGTGCAAGGAGCTCGATAACAGGGATTGGAAACTCCATTTGAGAATAGCTGATTACACAATACTCGACATGTACGAATACTCGGTAAAGAGAGCTTCTAAGGCACTAGAAGTACTAAGAGAAGGCGCTAAGCCTTTACTAGATGAACTAGTTTCTAGTGCAAAGTCCAAGTGCACAGCTGATACGAAAAGATATTGGAGAATAAAGTGCGATAACGGCGAAGTATTCATGCACTATATCGATAACTTAGCCTTATATCTAGAGTCGAGAGCTTACGAAGAACAAGACCTGCTAGACCCAGATGTAGCGGCTGGACTGGCTATTGTTCCTGCAGTGAATCTCGTTATCGCGGGGTAGTGCCTGGATTTGACACGAGGTAAATTCCTCAAAAGGATCGCCCGTGAAATACTGGGTGAAGAAAAAGCATCTCTTATCTGGGGGAGAATAGAGATCATCGGCGACATAGCCGTTATTAGAATACCTTTCGGGATCGAGCCCGAAGAGCTCAAGCCTCTGGCCGAGCGTATCCTCCAGGAATTCAAATACATTAAGAGTGTCTGGGGAGGACTTCCAGGCGTTTCGGGACCCTATAGGTTAAGACCATACGTTCACCTAGCCGGGGAGGAGAGGAGCGAGACCATTTATAGAGAGCATGGATGTCTCTTTAAGATCGATATAACAAAAGTCTATGTATCACCAACGCTTAACTATGAGCACCGCAGAATCGCCAGTCTCGTCCGACCGGGTGAGATCATTACGAACATGTTTGCCGGAGCAGGGTTTTTCAGCATTATAGCAGCTAAGCTATCACGGCCGAAGAAGGTTTATAGCATCGATATTAATCCCGATGCCTACCACTACATGGTTGAAAACGTCCGATTAAACAAGGTGGAAAATATAGTTGAGCCAATACTTGGCGACGCCGCAGAAATAATCATGGAGAAGCTCCGGAATACTAGTGATAGAGTTCTTATGCCCTACCCCGAGCTCGCACTGGATTATCTAAAATACGCTGTCCAAGCCCTAAGAGGGGAGGGATGGATACATATCTATCTACACGTAGAGGCTGATAAGGACGAGAATCCCTATGATAAGGCGCGTGAGATCGTTGAGGAAAAACTCGGAATTCTTGTGAAAAAGTATAGATTTGGAACTATAAGAAAGGTTAGGACCGTTAAGCCTAGAACATACCAGATTGTTGTCGACGCCTATGTTGAAAAATAATTTACTTCCTCTTCTTTCTATGCTTGCCGCCTGTTTCGACCTCTATAGCCTTTACACCAACACCCAATAGCTTGTTTAGAACAGCATCTAGGTATTTGACATAGAATCCTCTCTGACCGACGAAGGCGCCGAAACCGTCAGATTCTACCTTGACAGCTATGTTGGGGCCTGCGAAGTCAACGTCGATGATGTGCCTGTGTATCCAGCCAACAGGGTGTAATGCTCTTATCAATGGCTTGAAGTCTAGGGATAATTCGACCGCTCTTATCTTTAGACCAGTATCTGCTTCTATGGCTTCTATTCTCTCGCCGCCGCGCCCTATTATTCTCCCTAGATGTCCTTCTTTCACAACTATTATGGCGTCGGGGGCGTTTTCGGATTCTATGTTGAATTTTCTCTTCTCCTCAACGAACTCCGCTACAGTTATAACATCTGCGTCGGGAGCATGTATTCTAGCTGCATCGAGGATTTGTTTTTCAACATCTGATAGTTCTCTCCGTCTCATCCTTATCTCTAGTAGGAGCCTTATTCCACGGCGTGCGCCTGGTCTTACTATGTCTTTTAATCCTAGATCGATCACTTTGGCGGTGTCCTCGCTCAACAGTATTTCTCTGAGCAGGCTTGCTCCATCCCTGCTACTAGTCTTCTGGAAAACCGGGTCTCCAGCCGTTATGAACCTGCTGTTCCTACCTATTCTCATCATTATCTCTACGGCGCTCTCCGGAGGTATGCTCTGTGCATCGTCGAGAAATATTATTGCGTTATCAAACGTTCTTCCCCTTAGATAATGGGTATCCGCAACGATTATCTTTCCTGTCTCGAGCATGTTCTTGACTATTCCCCAGTCAACGAATCCGTGTAGGATGTCTTTTAAATAACTTATGGCTATATCATAGTAGAGCTCGCCTATATCGGCAGCTGTCAGTTCTTTACCTGTTACGACATCTACTATGGGTCGTGAAAGTATGAACCTATTATATTCTCCCCTGAGCACAGCGTCGATACTGTAGAGTACGCTGAATAAGCTCTTCCCTGAGCCCGTTGGGCCGAATATACCTATTATTTCATAGTTCTTGTTCTTGAATGCCTCAACTATTTCGCGCTGACCCGGTGAGAGCGGCTTTAGCTGGGCGAAGATGCTCTCCTGCGGCATGCGGGCCACCATGATCATTTTTCAACTAGAAATGGTTCTAAAGGAGTCTTTTATTTTTTCCATTAGATCACGTATTTTTCTAATGGTGTTTTCCAGTTCTGGAAAAATCTCTATGACTTCTATTGCTTCTTCCAATAGGTTCTTAAGGCGGGATAGATCTGTATATTGGATTATTTTATCTGCATCAATTATGTCGGCATAGCCGAGAAGTAGAGATGCTGCATCAACAATGTATGGGTATCCACCTATATCGGCGAGTTTTGCTACCAGATACTCTATCCTCGGCAGGTGTAGGGTGATGCCTTCGTATGTAAACTCTACATGATCGCGGAGGATCACCTTGTCCAGAGGCTTCCTGGGCTTTTCAATTATGGTTATGGGTATGAATACTGGGTTGAGGACTGCCCTATTTATTGTTTTCAGGTTTCTCAGAATATCCTCTTTGAACATATTCATTCCGAGACTATAACATATTATATCTGCTAGTTTTTCATAGTCAACACCGTCTACAAGGATTCTGATCTCAGCTACAGGTTTTATTAGACCATACATAATCGTTGCTATATCGTTTAATATAACGGTTTGACCTCCAGATCTGCGTATTTCTTCGGTTAAATTATTGATCCTAAAGATAATGTGCGATGCATAATCCACTCTCTTTGAAGGCATCAAATCTATTGTGCACCAATAAATCTTGTATTCAGAGTTTCGGAAAAGACGGCTATATTTTTAGATTGCTTTCGGTGCAAGCAAGTACTTAACCTTTCCCTCGGCGAGGCTAAACTCCATTTCTAATGGCATATCGCTTGAGAATCTCAGAACTACTATCTCGGCTATCCTGGTTAGATTGACTACGTGTTTTAGATATTCGAGCTGGTAAGCTGATTTGCTGGGTTCTTTTACAACAAGATCTATTAGTGCTGCCATTTCTCGTGTTAGCTTTGTCTCCGTGGTAGTTGTCCCGATTCCCCTGAGGAACAATGTATCTTCATCAGGAGCTTCGATCTCAAGGGTATCGCCTACGGCTTCAGCGTCTTTAATTGCGTGTTTGATAACGTCTACTAGTAGTTGTGCCTCTACATTGAATTCGAGGTTAGCTTCCGGTATTTCTGGGACTGGTACCTCCATGTTTCTGAATCTGTATTTCCGCCTGGATATCGATTCGATTATTATTGTTACAGTATCTTCTGTAACCTCCATTACGAACTTGTCTCCCTTCTTTATTTTCTTTAGTAGTTTTGATAGATTTGCAGTTGATATCCCAGCAACGATTTCTTCGGGTACCTCGTATTCTAGGAAAGCGGTTGACGGTAGATCAATGTCTATTAATGCTACTCTTGCAGGGTCTAAGGCCTTCACTCTAAGGCCGTCGGGGGTAAGCTGGAACGCTACTTCATCAACCAGCTTCGCCAAGACATCGATGATGCTCTTAATGTATTTTGCTTCTGGATAAACTATTCTAGCCATATACACCACCGAATAATCGTTAATATCACAATATATTACTCTAACATGTAAATCTAATAGTTTTTCACAGCAATACATATTCTTAGCGTGACAACGATGTATGCTGACCCGGGTGTTTCCACAGCACTACTATCTGATATTTTGGAGAACCTGCTTAAACACCGTGAGATCAGCCTAGACGATCTCGCAAAGATCACCGGTGTCTCGTTAGAAATAGCTATTTCAATATCTAAGAGTATCCCTGGCGTCAAGGTAGAAAACGGTAAAGCCCGTGTTATAGCACCTCTTGATGCAGCGATCTATGGTTTGAGGAGAGGTGTTTATTATAAGAAGATAACTCCTTATCTCGACTGGCATGATTTCGAGCTTTTCTCGAAAGAGATATTGTCGGGACACGGCTATATTGTTAGGAACAATTTTAGGCTTACCCGTCCTATAAGGCTGGAGATAGATGTGGTAGGAATTGATCTTGGATCTGGTAGAGCTATCGTCATTGACTGCAAACATTGGACAAAGGGCGTATCACCATCGGCTCTAAGGGATATTGCTGAGAAACACAGGGCTAGAACCATTAAGCTTGCAGAGAATATTTCATGGGCGATCAGCAGGTGGAGGTTTTTCCGCTACGCAAAGACATTGATCCCTGTCATCATAACGCTTACCAAGCCTAAGATCAGGGTTTATAATGATGTACTGGCTATGAGTATTTACGAGCTCAACAACTTCCTACGGGACATCCACTATGTTCTTGACTACCTAGGCGTACAGCCCATAAGGATCAAGAAAGGAGTTTAACAGTATCGCTATATTAGGTTCTTCAAAAACAGTTATAGGTATACATAATTCTTATAACCCGTATTGGTGATGCCATCGTGCAGGATGTAAATGATACACCTGTTCTGAAAGATGCACGGGAGTTACTGCTTAAAGAACCTGTTGAAGACTACTTCGTAAAGAAGGACATGAGTGTATGCGAACTGATCGATGCACTGGGTAAATCGCACGGCTTTATGGCTGGCCACGTATATGCTGCTGCGAGGATCCTTGCTGATATGTGGCGTGATAAAGAGGCCACCCGTATACTAGCATTTACAGGGAACCTCGTATCAACCGGTCTAAGAGGCGTGCTGGCACAACTTATTAGGGAGGGCTTCGCCCATGCCGTAATCACTACTTGTGGAACAATAGATCACGACATTGCTAGGGGCTTAGGATACAAGTATTATAAGGGCGACTGGCTCACCGACGACTCAATGCTTCGTGTCCTCGAGATCCATAGGCTTGGCAACATATTCATTCCGATGGAGAACTATGGTATCCCTATCGAGAAGTTCGTAAAGAATCTTCTCGACAATATACTTAGGGAGAAGAAGGTGTGGACGCCGAGCGAGCTCTTATATGAGGCTGGTAAGAGAATAAAGGATCCCTATAGCATACTTGCCGCCGCCGCTGCAAAGAAGATACCGGTTTTCGTGCCGGGCATTGTGGATGGGGCTTTCGGCTCCCAGTTAGTGTTCAACCAGCCTTTCACAGGGCTTAAACTAGATCTGCTGAGCGATGAGAAGAAAATCCTGGATATGGTGTTCGAATCCAAGAAACTGGGAGGCCTGATCATCGGTGGAGGTATAAGTAAGCATCACACCATATGGTGGGCACAGTTCAAGGATGGCCTAGACTATGCGGTCTACATCACCACAGCTGTTGAATACGATGGTAGTCTAAGCGGCGCCCAGCCCCGCGAGGCGATCAGCTGGAACAAGATAAAACCTACTGGTAAACAAGTAGTTGTGTATGGAGATGCTACTGTATTCCTACCATTAGTAGTTGCTGGTGCTAAGTGCTTACTAGATAAGGAGTGATACATGTGCTAGTACACCTGGGCGTCGACGATATAGACTCGCCGCGTGGCGGGTGTACTACTCATTTTATCTATAGACTCCTCGGAAAATGGCTAAAAGATCATAGGATCAAGCTTATCGATTATCCTAATCTCATAAGGCTAAGCCCAGGTGTTCCATGGAAGACCAGGGGTAATGGAGCTCTTGTTCTCCGAATAGATACAATACGTGATCCGAAGGATCTATTCGAGGAAGCCCTTGCATACGCGGAAGAATATGTTGCCGAGTATCGTCATCCTGAGAGCCAGCCCGGTATAGCCCTGTATACTGGGGAGATCAATTATGTTCTAGAATCGTTCTCACGCAAGGCCTTATCCGACATTATACCTTCAACTCTTCTTGAAAGAATTCTCTCTAAGCTCGGCGATAAGATCCTCTATAAGAGGATCGCTGGTGGTCATAGAGGATTAATTGGGAGCTTAGCAGGCATAGGCTATAGGATGATCAACACTGACTACACATATGAATTAATAGCTTATAGGATCGAGGAAAACTATGGAAAGCCTAGGAGGGTCTCTAAAGACTCTATCAAGAGAATGGCTACCGTTATGAAAGGCAAGACCTTTCTGAACTATGACTGGGAGACAGATAAGCCGTTGATCCTGCCTCACGGGCCTGACCCCGTGCTTCTAGGGATTAGGGGTGAAGAGCCCGAGTACGTTATCGAAGCATATAGAATGCTGGAGATCGAAGAACCCGTTGAAGGCGCTATAGTGTTTAGAACTAATCAACACACAGACGCTCATCTACTGAGGATTAATAGTCTAAGAGAAGCCTTCATCTATAGATCTATTAGGGTTAAGGTCAGAGTATATTCGAAGCCCAGGAGAATCAGGGGAGGACACGTCATATTCAAGGTTACAGACGGTGAGAACATCGTAGATGTAGCAGCTTATGAGCCTACGGGTGGTTTCCGAAAAATAGTAGAAAAGCTTATCCCCGGAGACATTGTCGAGGTCATGGGCGTCGTACGGCCTATGAGTAGCAGTCATGGGCCAACCATTAATCTCGAAAAACTACATGTTATAGCGCTCGCTCCCCGTGTGAAAATACTTAATCCGAGGTGCCCACGCTGTGGTTCAAGGCTTAAGAGCGCAGGAAAAGATAAAGGCTACAAATGTCCCAGATGCGGTTTCAGAGCCAAGGATATACCTAGAGAAATAATATATCTAGATCCTCCCCTAGAACCGGGCTGGTATGAGCCCCCACCCAGAGCATTTAAGCATTTAATGAAGCCTATCGAGAGATTCGGGAGAGAAAAGAATAGGTTTCCACGCTACTTTGTCCCAGATAAATTCTATTTTAAGGAGTATTCTCTTTATAGTTCGTGATAATCAAATTACTGTGTATAGGGATGAAGAAATACCCCGGGATCGAACCTGAACGATGAAGAAGTGGTCCTCTGCTGACCATTTAGTGAGTGGTAGAATGATATGCATAGGCCTGTCCACGTCATTATAGGGGCTAATGCCGCCTTGTTTTTCGCTAGCACAACATATATGATCCCCCTATGCGCTATTATGGGGGCTATAGGAGGCTATATGCCTGATTTCGACTTGAGATTCAAGCATAGGAAGACCTTGCATAATATCTTCTCATTAATTATTGGTGCATTAATCCTCTATATTTTACTGAGCTTAGCACCAATAGATCTACTACATATATATATCTGGCAATTAGTTCTTTCTTTCAGTATAGGTTGGCTACTACACATATTCTGCGATGGGCTCACTAAGAGAGGCGTCTACTTGTTCTGGCCTTTCAGCAATAAGTCTTATGGCCCAAAACTATTTAGATCTAATAGTTTTACATCCATAGCCCTCGGCTTTACGATAGCTTTCGTCATCCTGTTATCCTGGCTTGTATATTCGGGCTACATAGAATTAGTTCTCAATATACTTCGCGGGTAGAAATGGAAATGAATTAGTTTTGAAATAAAATAATTGCTACGATTATCTCTTTTTCACGCTTCTACTTACAGCATAGTATAGTATTAGCACTAAGATAGCAATGCCTACTACACCAGCTGTCGCATACAATACAGCCGTGTCTACATCGTGTTTTAACTTCTTAACCTGATCTTCTAAGTCTAATATCTTGCTTGTCAGATTAGCATTTACAGCTTTGTATCTTCCTAGTTCTGCTTTTAGATCCTCAACCGTCTTATTGAGCTGCTGGTTTTCGTCTTTGAGCTTGATATTATCCGCAGTAAGGTCCGATACTTTGTTCTGTAGTTTCGTTATTTCTCCTAGAAGCTTAGATACCGATACACCATAGTCATTGGCTAGTGCACCGAATATTCCTGCAACGACTGCCGACGGTATTATACCCTGTACTCCTTCTCCTGAATACGGTGATTTCACTATTAGATAGCCTTTGAGATTATTTATGGGGGCTAGGATGTATTTTTCACCATTAATGCTTATGATCTGCGTACCGCTAGGTAGTTGATTAATGTTAATACTACCCGTTATCTTATAGAGTCCTGGCACCACTTCTGTAGTGCCCTGGATGGTGGTTTCTCCGGGTAATTGGCTAAAGTACGAGTAGATGAATACAGATGTGTCGGCGCCAAGCTTGTTTTTCGTTGTTTCTAAGACTTTGTTTAATCCATCGACAGCGATCTTTACAAGTTCGTCTGTCTGGTTCTTATCGAGACCCATGGTCTTCGCTATGAGGTAGGCATTGTAGATTACAGGGTAGTTTATAGCGATGAACCTCGACTTTGTATAGGAGTACATGAAGCTGGCGAGCGAGCTATAGAATGACGCTATTTCTCCTAGTGCCCATCTGGTAGCGTTATAACCTATGGTTTTCGCAAAACTTACGGGTAGCCAAGGCGTTATAGGGTTATGGAATTCTCCATAGTTTTTACCCACCCATGTCCTTGGTTCTCTAGTGCCGAGCGTTATCACTAGTACATTATCGCCCTGAGGAACCAGGTGGAATTTCAGCCAGTAAGCACCTGGCGCTACTTCTAGCGATGTCTTGGTGATGTTTAGCTTTACTACGGGCGTGGTGTAAGTCTTATTGCTGACAAGGATATCTATGTATCCTTTTATGACTAGGCGGTAGCCACCAGTTATCTTGTAGACGCTGATCGTTGTGTCAAGGAGCTTCCACTCGGCCGTGCCATTTACGGGTACTTTGATAATCTGTGGAGGTATGTATTGTTTTGTAATATTGAAGTATGGGTTCGCACTATAGTTGAAATACTCCGGGTTAATGCCCTGTACTGCTATCAGCATTGATTCTTTACCGAGCCTATTCTGCAGGTGTTTCTGGTCGAGTAGATAATAAGGATAGACACTGCTCCCATTAGGTAGTTTAACCATAGTATCCTCGGGGATCCCCCTGCCCAGACTCCATGTGCCATTAACTAGTTCTAGCAAGCCATACAAAGGAGTGTATGGGGGTTTGGGCGTTACAATATATATCGCCGAGCTATTGACGAGCTCCTTAAGCGTTCCTGTAAGGTTTTGCTCAGGGCTGAAGCACGGTGCATATATAAATACCGACCTGGACGACGATACTACAACATATTGAGCACTAATCATTGGTGTTAGAACTAGGGATATAACTGCTAACAATATGGTTATAGCAGCTATTTTCTTCATCATTGTCCACCCAGCTGTAATATTAATATCCGATGTCAATATAGGCTTGTATATTGGATAGGGAATATATGATTACCTATCCCTCTCCAGGATTTGATTCATTACCCTACATTATTGTATATTTTCAATAATCGTTGGTGATTGATATGAGAATTCTAGTTACGGGGCTTCTACCGTATGATTCGGGTAAAACTACTATCACGCTAATGTTGGCTGAGGAGCTGAGGAATAGAGGGTTAAGAATCGGTTATTTCAAGCCCGTCGGAGGCCATAATGGATGGTATCAGTACGAGACAGTAATGCATTCCTTAGAATTAGGAGTTCTCGTCGGTCATGATGCATATATTGTTGCTGATAGACTGGATATGTTGGACTTGATCGACATGATTTCACCTCTAGACATATTAACCATGCCCCTCGATCCGTTTTCGCCCGGTTTCCGGAGCTCAACCTATATTTCGAGAATGAATAATCCTATAGGCTCGGCCGCTATCGCTAGGATCACTAGTGTATGGACGAGTAATGACTTAGATAGGCTTGAGAGATCATCAACATACATATTCTGTAAGGATACGTATGAGAGGCTGAACAAGTATTTGAGGAAAACAATAGATGATCTCATAGATGTGTTCAGGAGTAAGAAAAACACTGTGGTAGTGGAAGCTAATACCGATTATTTGGAGAAAATACTTAGTTCTCCGAAATTATATGAATCCATAGATTCAGCACTGAAGATCGTGTCTAGTATGTATGATCTAGTTTTTGTTGAAAGCTACAATGACTCCGCTGCTCCGACCCCAGGATCTCTTGATTCGCGTCTCGCAATAGTTGTTGCTCCATCTAAAGTAGCGGTTTATGATGGGGAGAGGTATAGGAAATCAGTATTGTTGACTACCTATACATCATCCCCTATGTTTTTGACAACATCCAAGATAATAGATATCTTGGGCACCCCCATGGCACTCTATGATCTGCCTCCGGGCCCCGGTGAAGAATCAGAGAAGATCATCGGCGAGATAGCAGAATTTATATTAAGAATGGCGGTGTAGCCTATGTTTAAGGGGAGCATTTTTGATGGAAGAACTAGTCAAAAACGGTTATTCTCGCCGTGAATCGGGCACAGAATACATGTTTCTAATACTTGAAAGATTTAAAGCCGTGGCTCAGAAAGGCGATCCAGAAGATATTGTTGAGGCATACAAAGGTATAGTCGACGAGCTCAAGGAGAGAAGACCTGTTAATGCAGGTGCATGGAACCTTGTCAGAGAGATAGGCAAGTATCTTATCGAGAAAGACTATGATCGTGATTCATTCATAGAGTTCATCGAAGAACTTAGGCGAAAAACTGATGAGGCCTGCTGGGAGGCAGCTAGAGTAGCTTCTCATAGAGTTATGAAAGATGATGTAATAATTACGCTTAGCCGCGGAGTCTGTCTAAGGAGGTTCTTCAAAATACTCGCCGATAACAGGAAGAAGGTAAAAGTATATGTCATGGAGTCTAGGCCTGGCATGGAGGGCTTGGATCTCGCTGATTATCTCGATAAGCTTGGTTTCGAGACATACTTGATAGTAGATTCTGCGGCCCGTTTCTTCGTCAAAAACTGTACCAAAGCATTCATTAGCGCAGAAGCCGTGGCGGTCAATGGAGCAGTTGTTGGAAAAGTTGGAAGTAGTCTATTAAGCCTCGCATCCAACGAGGCACGTGTCAGGGTATATGTTATAGCGCCTCTCTACAAGTTCAGTCCAGAGACGATATATGGTGAGCTATTGAAACTCCCTGAAGGCGACTGGACCCTCCTCATGAGCCCTGATGTACGTGCTACTTTGCCGGAAAACTATCGGGCTCGGGCACCAATCTATGATGTGACACCGCCGCAATATATTGATGGAATAGCGACTGATGCAGGCTTATTTGCTCCGCAAGCTGTGCCGGTGATACTAAAGCAGATCTATGGTAGTTTTCCACCGAGAATTCTACGTGTTGATGAGATAATCGAATCGCTCGAAAAGAAATACTTATGGTGATAGATATGGAGATCCCGCAGGAAGTGATCAAAATAGCTGAAGACATTAAGACCATGCGTATAAGAGGCGCTGGCCGTATAGCGAGAGCAGCTGCTAAAGCATTAAAGATCGCTGCACAGAAATACGAGGGCTCTAACGACCCAATGGAGTTTAGGAGATATATGGCACGAGTAGCCGATCTACTCATATCGACGAGGCCTACTGCTGTCAGTCTCCCTAACGCTGTCTACTATGTAATGTATCATTTGGAGAAGGCTGAAGGAAGTGTGGAAGAACTGAGAGAAGCAGTGATTAGAGCTGCTGACACCTTCATCGCTGAAAGCCTAGAGGCTGTCAAGAAGATAGGGCGGATAGGTGCCAAGAGGATCAAGGACGACGCCGTAGTATTGACTCACTGTCATAGTACTGCTGCCGTATCAGTCATAGTCGAAGCATACAGAATGGGTAAGATCAGACGTGTATATAGTACAGAGACAAGGCCTTTCTTCCAGGGAAGGATAACCTTCAGACACCTAACAAGAGAAGGGGTACCAGTCACACAGATACCGGATAGTGCTGTCCGGTACATAATGCATGAAGTGGATCAGGTAGTAGTAGGAGCGGATACCGTCACAAGCAATGGAGCCGTCGTAAACAAGATTGGTACGAGCCAAGTAGCCCTCGCAGCCCACGAGGCACGTGTCAGGGTTTTCGTCGCGGCAGAAACATATAAGTTCAGCCCGGCAACCGTCATAGGCGAACTTGTACCTATAGAGTTCAGAGATCCTACAGAGATAGTGCCTGCTGAATGGATAGCGAAACACCCCAACGTGAAAGTACTGAATCCTTCTTTTGACGTGACGCCGCCTGAGTATATAGACGCTATAATTACGGAGCTAGGAGTAATACCTCCGCAATCAGCAATACTGATCCTCCTAGAGAGATTCGGATGGGCATTGGAAAAGATTAAACAAGGTGGAATTGGCAGAATTAGATTCGAAGAAACACTTGAGGAGTGACCCAGAGTGGACGTTGAAACCATGAGGAGAAAGATTATCGAGTTAGTCGATGATAGCCGGGAGGATGGGAGAAAAATAGCTTTCTACTCCAACCCAACAGTCCAGGAAATCCTAGACGTATTATACGACAGATGGGAGAAAAACGGTAGAAAAGGTATACCACTCGATTATGCAACCGAGGAAGAGGTTAAGATCCTATATACAATAGCTGTCAAAGCCACAAACGTTCCCGCTTCGAAGAGCTATATTAGCTTCATTAGGAGCAAATTATTTGGCAAATCCTAAACATGCTTCAAGTAAGAGTAAAAAAGGCGGATAAATAATCCTTTTAACATGCGCGCCGCCCCCCAAGTTCGACGCCCCCGTAGCCGGGGTATTGGATGACTTGGGGGGACTTGTCCCCCGCATTATGTTCTCTCGGTGAAACAATCATGGCGACTGATGAGAAACGAGAAGAGCTTAAGAGGAAAATAATATCAATTCTTGAAACAATAACGGATCCCGAGATCGGGATCGACCTATGGAATCTAGGCTTAATCTACGATATAGACATTGTTGATGAGGACAATGTCAAGATAAAAATGGGGTTAACGACTCCTTTCTGCCCTCTCGCAAACATTCTCCCTATGATGGTCGCTGAAGAACTTAAGAAAAAGCTAGGCGTCAACGCCGAGATCGAGCTGGTATATGATCCGCCTTGGACACCTGAACGGATGACGGAGAAGGGACGGAGAATATTCAAGGAGAGATTCGGCTACGACATAGTTGAAGAATATAAGAAAGCGTATGGGAAGAAATAAGCTCCATATTCCCGGTTATTGATAGAAAAAGATTTTTCATAAAGAACAACATCTTTTGTTTGCAGGTGTGGATACTTATGCCATGGAGTATACTCGAGCTACTCCGTAATAATCCGGACAAGCTAAGGGAGTATGTCAGGAAAAGATTCATGGATCCAAGAATAGTTGATGAAGCATATGAAACCGATGTTAGATGGCGCCAGTTATTGACGAAGATACAGGAGCTCAGACATAGGCACAATGTTCTCAGCCGTGAAATAGCTAAGCTGAAAGGCCCTGAGAGGGAGGAGAAGATACGGGAGGTTAGAGAGCTTAAGGCACAGCTGGAAGAGCTTGAGAAAGAACTCAAAGAGCTTGAAGAGAAGAGGTTGAAGCTTCTATTTAAACTCCCAAACATTCTCCACGAGACAGTGCCTATAGGTCCAGACGATACATATAATGTCCCAATAAGGTTCTGGGGCAAACCTAAGGTCTGGAAAGGATATCTCGAGCAGTTTAAGGAGCAGACAGAGAAGTATGGCTTCAAGGTTGACTATGAGCTCATCGATTGGAAGCCTATCGGGCATGCTGATATGCTTGAGAAAGTATTGAAGCTCGGAGATACTTTTAAAGCGGGACAAGTTGCTGGGAGCAGATTCTACTACCTGTTTAAAGACATGGTGTTCCTCGACATGGCTCTACTGGCTTATGCCGTTGATTATTTGACTAGCAAGGGCTTCGCACTAGTACTGCCACCCTACATGTTACGATACAATATAATGATGGGAGTTATCGATATGGATACATTCAAGGACGCAATATATAAGATCGAAGGTGAAGACCTCTACTTAATAGCGACAGCCGAGCATCCACTGGCAGCACTCCATGCAGGAGAAGATATTCCTGAAGAAATGCTACCACTGAAATACGCTGGGATCAGCCCGTGTTTTAGGAAAGAAGCCGGTGCTGGAAACAGGGATCTTAAGGGCATATTCCGTGTCCACCAGTTCCACAAGGTAGAACAGTTCGTCTACGCCAAGCCCGAGGAGAGCTGGGATATTATGGAGGAACTCATAGCTAATGCTGAAACACTGTTCCAGGGTCTTGGACTACCATACCGTATTGTGAACATTGCTAGCGGGGACCTAGGAGCTCCTGCGGCCAAGAAATATGATCTCGAGACATGGATGCCTGCTCAGGGAAGATTCAGAGAAATGGTTAGCTGTAGCAACTGTACAGACTGGCAGGCTTTCAGGCTAGGCATAAGGCTGATCAGGAGGAAAGGAATGATTAAAGAGTACCTGCACACACTAAACTCAACAGCAATTGCCAGCACGAGAACTATAACAGCAATTCTTGAAAACTACCAGGAGCCCGACGGCGTAGTAGTAATACCGAAAGTGCTGAGGCCATACCTCGAGGCATTCAAGGCGGCGCCAAAAGACGCTATTCATCCCGTTAAGAAAGAGAAAACGGAGTAACAATTATGAGATTCGCGGCTATTCCGACATCAGTTTTCTAACACCTTATAAATCTCCTGGCGCGGTATTTCCCGAGTTATACCAGTTTTCCAGGTTTAAATCCATCCAACTAGTCGATTCTATTGCCGGGGAGTGAAGAATGAGTGAAGAAATAATAGTAGAGCCTGTGAAAGTACAAGTGACTATTTATCTAGGTTTCGACGACGAGAGCGATAAAGCTCTTCAGGTTGCCTGGAGCGTTGCTAAGAAGCTTCTCGAGCATAAGAATATCTGGGTCGAGATAATCCCTGTACATATATGGTTAACAGATCCCATAGGCCTGGAGGTCCCGGATCTGCCTAAGATACTGGTTAATGGAAGAACAGCTTTCATAGGCAGAGCACCGAGCGAAGAAGAACTCATAGATTATATAATGGATAGGCTCGGGGAGACACCGCCAACCAGGCAGGAAGGAGTTGTTTTTGCTGCTATCTATCATACAGGTTTCTTCGAAGGAGCCGTTATGGTTGGCTAGACATTCCTCGTATTTATAATCCAAACATTTATTAAAACGTTTAAATAAAATAATACATGCCGAGCGGCCTGCTACCCACAGTGATTAAGGAATTACATTAAACCACCACCGCCTGCAAAACACTGCTTTTATCACTGCACGGATGAAGCCCTCGATAATTAGGGCGTAAAAACCAGCAATATATTATCGCAGTAGTTCTCCAAGACAGCAAAACAAGAATTAATCGCACTATATTACATCGCGTAAATACCTATGGCCGCTCTTCCCCCGGGTTTTAAGGGGCCGGCCAGCACTGGCCCTACCGGGGGATCAGTGGCGGTGGTGGTTAAGGGGTGGCAGGCCGCGATGAGGCATTTTTCTTTTCCAGCCATTTCTGAGTGTGTTTTACTGCTTTAGCTAAGGCGATCATTGGATCGTTTGAGCTATACAGTTCGATCGAGAAGATCGATAATAGGTAATCACCAGCACCAGTTGTATCCGGATAGCGGATATCCGGTACCTCGATGTATTCGTAGAAGGTCTTCATACCCATAGCGACATGGCTTGGAGATGAGACTAAGAATATAGTTTCGGGGCTTAGCCGTACCAGTTTTTTAACTTGATACTCTATATTCCTAGTTCCAGTAATGTATTCTGCCTCGTCATCATTCATATGTACAATATTGCTGAGCCGAAATATTTCTTCGAGATAAGGCGGCTTGAAGTACTCTATCGAGGTATTGATTTCTCTACGTATGAAGCCCTGTATGTCGACAGCGGTAAATCTAGCTCTTATCTTTACCATTTTTAATTGATGCGGGAGAATTTCTCCCATAACCGGATTAATTATTGCAACATCATATGTATCGGTTAACGTAAAGATAATGGGTGATGATTTCTCTTTTATACCGATAGTCCTTCTACCATCCTCATATTTTAGGACAAATATATTTGTCCGTGTATCCGGGTAAGCCATGACCTCTACTCCTATCTTATGTAACCTATGGATCCAGGAGTACTGATAGGGGGATATCATTGAGACAAGCGTTGTTCTATGTCTTCCTCCATAAACGTTATTGATTGCTTCTATGGTGTAATATATGCCACCGCCAACGCTTCTCTTAATGAACCGTCCATTAACATATATGTTATCGATCGTAGGATTACCGATCACTATGATCTTCACTACATTATCCCCTAGTGTCTCCTCTTAGCGGTCTCAGCGAGTTTTTCTCTCAATATCTTGGCGTTCTTTCCCCTGAAATGATACTCTCTAATATGTATGATCAGATCGGTGGGTGAGAAGAAGAAGCTATTCTCATAGTTATAATCACGCGGTTCTTTGGAGAGATCTAGGCATTTGGATGCTGCGTGAATACAGATAGGACAGGCTATCATACCTGTTGTTTTGTCTCGGCAAGTCCTGATCTTTATACCGTCGACCTCGACGGTGTAGGGCTCCCATCGTGGCTCCCAGACATACGCCATTAGTGATGCACCTCAGCCATTGTTTAGCAGTGCTCAATTATAATGATTAAGCAAGTTTATTGGGATGAGCGGTCGCATCCGGCCTGGTGATTTCATCGGCCTCAGCCTCCAATATGGGGCGGGATACGCTCATCCCGCATTATTATTTAGCAGATGACCTGATAAAACAGTATTGACTACAATATCTAGTATGGGATGAAGAAACCGTCAGTGCCTGATACATGATGACCTTTCAGCGGCCTGACCAGGCTCAGCCGGTTGATCCTTCTTCATCGTTCTGTAGGCCGTTCTCATCATTGCGTGTGATAAGTCTATTTTTGTAGAGGCTATCCAGAATATTGTGGATCAATAAAATAGTGTTAATCCTATGGGAAGGTGATCTAATGCCCAGTTTGACCAGAAATTTTACTGATAATTCTCTCCATTTAGCTTCTTCCTTTTCCACGCTACCTGCATGGCCATATTCTTCTCTCATATGATTTCACGTTCCAGCACTTGTTATTTTGGTGGAAGAGGTATTATTACCGAGTTCTCATAGTCTTGCAGATCGAAGGAGCTCTTATCAAGTCTCTTGACACTGTATTTTTTAACATATGCTATGAAGTCTTTTACGGGATGTAATGGTAGCCTTAATCCCTCAACCCAGTAGTGTATGGGTAGGACGTTTTTCGGCTTAGTTTCCTCCACTATTTTCCATGCCTCGTCAGGATATATGGTATAGACGCCACCCACCGGTATTATGAGCAGATCGACACCTGTTAGTTTTTCTTTGAGATCATCACCTGGTATGTGGCCGAGATCACCTAGATGCGCTATTCTGTAGCCATCGACTTCAACGATGTATACGGCATTCTCGCCTCTACGCCTACCCTGGAACTTATCGTGAAAAGTCTTGTAACCATGAATAACTATATCGTCGACTTCAGCATCACCGTAAAACTGCTTGAAAATCCTAGTTGTAGGCTTCGAGACTATTTCAGCAGCGTTATGGTCGAAGTGGTCATGCGTTATCAATACGAGGTCAGCCTTAACATTGGGTCTCGGCAACCCTATGCTTAGACCGTCATGCGGGTCGAACACTATAGTGTATCCGTTAAGCCTCCTCACTTCAACACATGCATGTCCATGCCATTTAATTATAGGCACTTCTCATCCACCCACATACCATTTATGTTGGGCAAGATACTTATAGCCTAACATTGTTCTTGAAAAATGAGTATAATATTGCTATTATCCCGCCGTGATCACGGTGTTGTATTCATGGATGCAGCCGTCTTCGGTATCTTGGGATTAATACTGATAATGATCCCATCAGCAATACTCTTCGTATTCCAGACTATCATGTATCATTCTAAGAATAAATACCGCGCACCAGTCCCGAGGAAGGACCTGAAAACAGGCCGTATATCTATCATTATACCTATTAGGAAAGAGCCATCAGAACTACTCGATGACGCATTAAAATACTTGTCCGGCCTCAACATCGATAAGGAAGTCATCATAGTATCTGATGATCCCCGTGATAGGCTTGAAGAAATAAGGGCAATTGTTAAGAAGTGGAAGAAGAAAGGACTCGATGTAGCATTTATTTGGAGGAGCGAGGCCAGAGGGTTTAGGACAGGAGCTCTCAATGTCGGATTATATGCTTCTAGAGGAAAGTACGTCTATGTTATGGATATTGATAGCCGTATCGACGAGAAATTCCTAGTTGAGGCCGCTAAGCTCATCGAGGATGGGAAAGCCGACGCCGTTGTTGCGAGATGGGCGCCGAAGAATAGTGATAGTCGTGTAGCAGAAGCTATTGCTTATTCAATGAAATTCGTTGTTGACACCATCTATAAGGGTAGAGCTGGCCGCGGCCTCCCAGTATTCCCTCTCGGCACCGGGACTCTCTACAAGGCTGACATGCTTAAGAACGAGCTGAAGGGCTGGGATGAGAAGAGGATACAGGATGACATGGAGATAGGATCCAGGATGATGAAGCTGGGCAAGAAGATACTATATCATGATAAGTACAAGGTGCTCGTAGAAGTACCTAGGAGATACAGGAGTTTACGTATACAGCAGGAGAGATGGGCATACGGAGCACTGGATGTCGCTATAGCGAGGTTTAAAGACATAATAACATCACCTTACCCACTTCTAGCAAGACTCGACAGCCTTGTATTCCTGCTCCAGTACACACCGGCTGTTCTCGGCATAATAGGAGTCATAATATTAGGGCTAGCATGCATTGTCTACCCGATAGACTATATCGGTACGTATTGGTACATTGGTATTCCATGGATAATATCCGCTGCACTATATGCATACTCCTATATTGATTCTCTGAGAGAAATAGATAATGATCTGTGGCATATCACGGTGAACCTAGGTAGATCGTCGGCGACAACAGTCTCACTAACCCCCACATTCACCTATGCTTCTTTCAAAGCATTATTTAGGAGGCCCTTCATATACAAGAGAACCCCTAAAGGCAAACATGAGAGCAAAGCTCATGGATATAGAGTGCCATGGGAGCTCATAATCGGTGTATCAACTGCTTCATTCGGCCTCTACCTATGCCTGACAGGAATACTATATACTGGTCTCTGGTTCATAACCTACAGTCTAGGATACCTATACTCATGCTATAGATGGTTCGAAGACATAATAAGACGATAACCTGGTAGGAAGAAATAAACACCGCCTTAAACAATTATTGTTTTCCGGTTTCAACCCGGGTTTGGGGTGAAGTATTTTGCCGATAAAATACGCTAGGAAGAAATACAGCGATAAATACATCTATAGTTTACTGAGACCATATGTTAGGAAATGGTTTAAGACTAGATTCGAAACATTCACTCCTCCTCAACGCATGGCAATACCTCTTATCAAGCGCCGGATAAACACTTTGATCTCATCACCCACTGGTACGGGGAAGACACTCGCCGTATTCCTAGGAATAATCGATGACCTATACAGGCACTATGAAGAACACGGCGAGATGCCTGAGGGGATAAAAGTAGTTTATGTCAGCCCCTTACGTGCCCTCAACAATGACATGTACAGGAACCTGCTCCGTCCAATCATCGAGATACGACAGATAGCCGGGAAAATGGGGCTAGAACTACCAGAGATCAAAGTAGCCGTAAGAACAAGCGATACAAGCCCAAGCGAGAAGCAGAAAATGGTTAGAAACCCACCACACATACTCATAACGACACCGGAAAGCCTCGCCATAGCGCTGAACGCCCCCAAGTTCAGAGAAAGACTTAGAACCACCGAGGTAGTCATTATCGATGAAATACATGAGCTGGCGGGCAGTAAGAGGGGAAGTCATCTCAGCCTCAGCATCGAGAGGCTCGAGAACCTCGTGGGAAGGCCTCTGACCAGGATAGGGTTGAGCGCCACCATAGCTCCCCTTGAGGAAGTAGCTAAATTCCTTGTCGGCTACAACGATGATGGTAGCCCGAGAGATTGTGTAATTGTCGACGCAAGGTTTGCTAAACCCATAGATATCAGAGTGCTATCACCGTTGAAGGACCTAGTACATGCTTCAGCGGAAGAGATCCAGGAGAAAATATACAGAACACTTATAAATTTGATCAAGAGGCACAAGACGACGCTTATCTTCACAAACACACGTAGCGCGACCGAGAGAGTAGTGTATAAGCTCAGGAAGATTATGGAGAAAGAAAAGATTATCGATGTGGATAAGATCGAGGCGCATCATAGTAGCCTTAGCAGGGAGGTAAGGCTTGAAATAGAAGAGAAGCTTAAGCGTGGAGAACTAAGGGTAATTGTAAGCTCTACAAGCCTAGAGCTTGGAATCGATATTGGATATATAGACCTTGTTGTACTTCTCAGCAGCCCTAAGAGCGTGTCCCGACTCCTTCAGAGGATAGGGAGGGCCGGACACCATATACGCGAGGTAAGTAAGGGGAGAATAATAGTTGTTGATAGGGACGATCTCGTCGAATGCACCGTACTAGCCAAGGCCGCATATGAGCACAAGATTGACCGTGTAAGGATCCCGCGCAATCCCCTAGATGTTCTAGCCCAGCATATCGTAGGTTTATCCCTTGAGAAAAAATGGCGTGTCGACGAGGCATACCGGTTGATCAAGAGAAGCTACACGTTTCATAACCTATCATGGGAAGACTATATGAGCGTGCTAAGATATCTTAGCGGCAGGTATGGTGACTACTTCGAGCACGCCAAGATCTACTCGAAAATATGGTTTGATGAGGAAGAAGGCGTTTTCGGTCGGAAAAGAACCGCGCGCATGATCTACTATCAGAATATAGGAACTATTCCTGACGAGAGCAAGGCACATGTCTTCACCACTGATGGAAAATATGTCGGTACTCTCGAGGAAGCTTTCGTCGAGTACCTCGTACCTGGAGACCTCTTCGTCTTGGGAGGCCGCGTTTACGAGTATCTAGGAAGCCATGGGTTCAGAGTGATAGTGAAGCCCGCTGACGGCGCCCGCCCCACAGTTCCTAGCTGGTTTAGCGAGATGCTACCACTAGCCTACGATTCAGCCCTCGAGGTTGGGAGGTTCAGACGTATCGTTGCGTCAAAAATACAGTCTGAGCCTAGAGAAAGAGTTGTAGAATGGCTCAGGAAAAACTATAAGCTGCAGAAAAGAGCCGCCGAGAACATCTACGAGTATATCAGGGAGCAACTCCTCTTTACAGGAGGACTAATACCCAGTGATAAGCTAATAATGATAGAAATCTACGATGAGCCCAGGGAGAGAAACATTATTGTTCATAGTTTATTCGGTAGAAGAGTAAACGCGGCATTGTCTAGGGCTTACGCCTATTTTGTCGGTAAAACACTCGGGGTCAACGTCAAGATCACCGTAACCGACAACGGCTTCATGTTAACAATAAAAGGCCATCCCAATGGAGACTGGGAAGCAATATTCAGAATGATTACCCCGGAAAACATAGAAGATGTGCTAAAGAAAGTTTTGCGTAGAACGGAAATGCTCAAAAGAAGGTTTAGGCACTGCGCCGTTAGGTCCTTCATGATCCTTAGAAGATATAAGGGATATGAAAAGAGTGTTCACAAACTACAGATTAACGCTGAAGAATTACTCCGAGCGGTTGAAGACATACCTAATTTCCCCGTATTAAAGGAGACCTATAGGGAAATACTTGAAGACTATATGCACATTGATGCTGCCAAGGAGGTTCTCGAAAAGGTAAGAACGGGCGATATAGACATAGAAGTATTCGGTCCGACAAGCGTGCCAAGCCCGTTTGCGCACAACATTATTGCTCACGGCTATAGTGATGTTGTCCTTATGGAGGATATGAGGAAACTAATTATGAGATTACATGACAAGGTATTAGAGATACTGCGCATGAGGGGGGTATCTATATAAAATAATACTGTTCTTGAACCCGCTTATCCGGCGCTTTCATTGTTTTTCTCTTTCTTTTCGTCCTTATTGGTCAATAGGACTTTTTCGAGCACTTTATCAGGTACCATGAATACTTCTTTAGCTATTGCTTCTATGTAATCGTCACGTGGGGCTATACGTGGGAATCCGAGTCTCAATCCTATTGCTTTTTTCGATGCTTCTTTGAATCCCTTGTTCCTTATTTCTCCCCTAGATATCATCTCGGCTACTTTGAACGCTATGTAGAATCTTACGAAGTTTCTCACGGTTCTTTCTTCTTCGGGGATTGCCTCAGCAGTTTTCTTCAGTATTTCCGCGAATTCATCTTCCGTAATAAATCCGAAAAGTAGCTTTGTAAATGCTACTCTAAGCATACGTGCAACAGTATTACTGTCGATCTGGCCCTGCGATGATGCTTCTATCAGGTTCTTACGCGCTTCCTCATAATTATTTTCAAGAATATTCTTTATTGCCTCCTCGTATTTCTCCTCAGTTCTGAATAGGTTATCGAATAGTGAAGGATATTCGTCGTCAAGGGCTAAGCCGTATTTTGCTATAACATAGAGGCTCGCTATCTCTTTATCATACAGATCTGGCGGTGTCGCTTTGCCCTTAATGGGAACTATGCCGTGCTTCTCATATGTCTCCTTAATTAGTTCACGTAGCTCTTCTCTTGATGTAACATTTCCTTTTCTGATTATCTCGCCTAGGAGATCGACTATTATCTGGATCCTTTTTCTATAGGGGTTTTTATCGGGCAAATCTTTTCAGCCTCTTCTGTTTTTCTATTTCTCTCGTAAACAAGCGTCTGATCGCTATTTCCTGGCCTTTTAGACCCGTATAAACCCTTACTTTTTCACTATATTTATCCACGATAATTTTAGCTCTACGTTTATTGATAATCATGTAGATCTCTATCTTGGTCTTTCTATCTTTGATTTTATCGACATATGTTTCTCCATACCTGTATCTAAGTTCTTTTATAATCCCTGGAATAATGTCTATAATATCTTGGAGTGTAGCCATGAGTGATCACTGTATAGATCTTGTTATTGTACTTGAGAAACTAGACTTTATGAGTTCCCGAGAAAGAATTAATGATGTAGAGATCTGCAGTGAAAATATTATTGTCTGCGATGAAGCATGGAATTTCTGCGATATCGTCATGGATGACCCTCTTGAAATACTGCTAAATACCAGGGATCGCCCATTACTTGTTCTTCCACGGAATATTTATCTTAATATCTCCAAGAAAACTTGAAGCTTCTAATAACCATCCAGCCATTATCTCGGCTAGTTTTCGCCGGGCAGTCTCAGGCTCTATGCGGACACCATATACTTTCTCATAGGCTTCAGCTGCAATATCAGGGTCTATTCTTTCGGCAAAATAATCAATTAATTCCTCATATATCTCGTCGAGCCTGATCCTTCTTCGCCCGATTAGTCTTTTGATATAATCGAAATCCTGGCGAGAAAGAAGTACTGGTTCAACGCTTTTACCTCTGAGTTTCAATAGTTCCCAGTATTTTTTCAAGAGAGAATAATCACTGACAATCTCCCCGGTCGCAAAGAACGGCTTATCACTACTCAACGATCAGTTCCACCTCCTTAAGCTTCTCTCTTATCAGGTTGAGTAATTGCTCGTTATCTTTGACGAGTTCAACTAGTCTTGTCAGGGCATCGAATAGATCATTTATTATTAGCTCATATACTTTGTCCTGCTCATATGGGGCCAGGATTGTAAGTAGTTTTATCATCGTTGTATCGCTTGGATGGGTTTTTCTCTCGATATATTTCTTTACGGCCGTGGCTGATACGCCGAGTTCGTTAGCTAGTTGCCTGACGCTCCTAGTGGTGAGTAGTAGTTCTATTATCTTGTATCTGGCCTCCTTACTGATCCAGTGTACGATCCCGTATTCGTCGTCCAAGGGTAATCACCAGTACAACCTACTTAATTCCCTTATCACCCTAATAGTATTCTGGGTGGCTAGTATTTTGAAGGTGGAGAAAATAGTTTATGATGGCGCATTAAGGATCGTGGAGACCAGTGCTCAGCCAGTTCCTCCAGGCCATATTATTGGCAAGCCTCTCCACGTACTTATTGACGGCGTTGAAAACGCTGTTATCAATGGTGTTTACCCTGTTGAGAAGCCCGTTGTCTTAGGCTCAACGGGTATTATCAGGGTTCTGGAAGCCCCGGCTGCTGATGAGGGGCTTAGCGGTAAAATAGCGTTTGTATCGCCTGTATCAAGGCTTGGTAGGCTCTCCATAGAGCTTGACGGTTTATTATCATCTTATGTTGTAGTTCCTCAAGACCATATTATCGGTATCACTAATTCAACGCCAAAACCATTATCCGCATTATCATCTCTTGCATCATTAGCATATAGATTAGCAGTGGATGCAGGGCCTAACCCGTTGATAGTGGGCTGTGGCTTAACAGGGATTATGACAGCATTACATACTATAGTAGCTGGTGGTTCGCCAGACATAATATGTACAAGGCGTGACTCGCTTAGATTTGTTAGGGCGTCAGGCCTAGTTCCTTTACAGTCCATCGATAATATTCGCCGAGGCTACTCCTCAATAGTTTATACATCGTATTCCCCATGGATACTCAATAGGCTTGTCAAGAACACTGATATATCACGAATAATTGTTTCGCCCCTAGTGGGTAGTACTAGTATTCCATTCACACGTATTGGAGGGAGAATAGAGGCTGTAATGCCGCTACCTGATAGAATCGAGTACAAAGCTGGGGTTTTGGAAAAAACTAGGCGATTAATCAGTTTTGCCGAAGCCAGTAGGATCAGTGATGTCGCGGGGCTTATACCGCCTGCCAAGCTGGGTGTGATCGTCTCTTTTACTCGTTCCTGATCATTTCTGCTAGTCTTCTAATTCCTTCTTCGATAACATCGGGCGGCGGATAGCTGAAGCTAAGCCTCATACTGTTAGCGCCGGATCCGTCGGTGTGGAAGCTTCTGCCAGGTACATAGGCTACCTTATACTTGTCCAGCGCCACCTGCATCAGCTTCTTCGTGTCGAAGCCAGGCTTGTTTACGTATACGAATACGAAGAAGCCTCCGACAGGCTCAGTGTACCATACGTTTTCGGGGAAGTATTCTTTTATCGCTTTCAGCATAGCGTCTCTTTTCTCCTTGTATATCGGTGCGATCTTGTTGGCATGCTCTAGGATGAAATCCAACCGTATAGCCTCGGCTACTATGTACTGGTTTAGAGTCGGTGTATGTAGGTCCATGTATTGCTTTACGAGTTCTAGTTTGCGTGTCAGCATCTTAGGTGCTGCTATCCAGCCTATTCTTAGTCCGGGTGCAAGTATCTTGCTTATAGTGCTCATATAGATGACTCTGTCCTCGGTATCCCAGGTTTTCACCGGTCTAATATCCACTGTGTCGTCGAAGACGAAGTAGCTGTAGGGGTCGTCTTCTAGAACGAGTATGTCGTACTTGTTGGCTATTTCTATCAAGTGCTTCTTTCTCTCAGGCGGCATAGTTGTTCCGGCGGGGTTCTGTGCCACTGGTATTGTATAGATGAACTTTATCTTCTTGCCTTCATTGACTAGTTTCTTAACCGTCTCCTCAAGAACATCTGTCCTCATACCGTTCTTATCGATCTTTATCCCGACGAGCTCTGCTCCTCTTATCTTAAAGGCGCCTAGAGCGGCTAGATATGAGGGGTTCTCTGTTATGACTACGTCTCCAGGGTCTATCAGTGCTCTAGCTATAAGGTCTAGTCCCTGCTGGCTACCGGTCGTTATAATTATGTTTTCAGCATCAGCAACTATTCCTCTCGCTTTGTATAGGAACTCCGACAACATCTCGCGTACTTCTAGTATTCCCTTGGTCTCGCTGTATTGTAGGGCGTAAGCACCTTTATTCTTGATTATATCGTAAGTTATCTTTGCAAGGTAATCAGTAGGGAAAGTACGGGGATCGGGAACTCCTCCGGCGAGGCTGATGACGTCTTGTCTCTGCTTAATGATTGCGAGGAGTTCCCTGATCTCAGAGGCTTGGATAGATTTAGCCACGCGGCTATAGAACTTCTCATAATGATCCAAAGCCTTCCACCGATTATAATATATCCGAGTCCATGCAATTCATAAACTTATCGTACATAGGGGAGGCATGAATGGAATTCAATCTAGTACTTAAAAAATTTAGGGCTGGCATGACGAGAATAGCCTACCTATATCCTTCCACATATGAGGCTATGCTTTCCAGTCTCCCAACACACATGATCTATTATCTAGCAAATAGTATAGACGAAGTTATCCTGGAGCGCTTCCACATCCATAGGTTTCAGAGCGAAGAACCTCCACCGAGAAGCATTGAAACAGGCACTCCGCTCGACAAGTTTGACCTCATCATAACGAGCCTACATTACGAATTATCAGTAATCGATCTATTAAGATGCTTAATAGCCGCGGGCATAGATCCGAGGAAAGACAGGAGGAAACAAGTAATTATAGCTGGCGGACCTGTCTCGATATCCAATCCTATTCCTTATTCTGATTTTATCGATGCATTCATCATAGGAGAGATCGAGAATACAATACCACGCCTCATACATGACTGGGTTGAGACTAAAGACAAGAAACAGTACCTGGAAAAAATATCTTCATACAGTGATGTATATGTTCCCGGCTATAACGATGGAGCTAGGAGATCTTATGTTGAGAGCCTAGATAATGCCTTCTATCCTATTAGACAGATACAAAATGATGAGATCGAACCCGTCTATGGACGTGGTTTTTTACTTGAGACTAGCCGGGGATGTAGGTACTGGTGTAGATTCTGTATGGAGGGCAGGCTTTTCAAACCTTATCGTGTCAGAAGTTTCAATTTGTTAAAGAATCTTGTTGATAATGGGATAAGGCTTAACCGTGTTAACAGGGTTATTACTTATTCGTTGTGTTTTCTGGGTAGTATTCATGAGAAAAGATTGTTAGAATACTTTGTTGAACAAGGGATTTCAGCCGTTATTCCAAGCCTGAGGATAGATCATATAGATAATGATGTACTTGAGCTAATCCGTATGCTTGGGCAGAGAACAATCACTGTAGCTCCTGAGTCGTTTCTAAATATGAAGAACTGTGTGTTTGGTAAATATTGTGGTAAAGACCTACTTAGTAGTCTCGAACAAATTCTTGAGAAAGGCTTTGATCTTAAAATATATATGATAGTGGGCGTTAAGGGTATTGCAGAGAAGGAAGTTGAAGAAGCACTGCTGGTTGAAAGACTAGCTCGTAGAGCTAGGAGTATGGGAAGGAAGGTCGTTATCAGCGTTAACCCGCTAATACCTAAGCCTAGGACACCGTTTCAATGGATAGGTATGCTTAGAACGGAAAGAATAAGATCTTTGATCAAGGCTTTAAAGAGTAGGTTGAGAAAGTATGCTGATTTTAGAGACTATGATATTAGATGGGCTGTGATGCAGGCCGCTATATCCCTTGCTGATAAGAACATATCGAAGACTCTTCTGGAAACAGCATTGCAGGGTGGAGGATTGTCGGGGTGGAGGCGTGCGTTGAGAAGTACTGGCTTCAATATAGAGTATGTCTTTAGTGGTTACGATCCAGATGAAGAGCTCCCATGGTCTAAGATACTGATCGATGAGGGCCATGAAAGGCTTGTAAGGGGGGAATACGAGTTGTTGTTATCCCTATTAGGAGAAGCCCTTAGCGATCATGGCTAGTTCTCCTATGTATGATATTAGTGCTAGTGATGATGCGAGCTCGCCGACTATTAGCGGGTTTATTTTACCACCGTTTATAACGCTGTATAGTTCTCTATTCATAATTGTTTGTTCCGCTTCTGAAATCGTATAGGGTAGAGCTACACGTATGTCTAATCCCAGCTTTAATCCTCTGAACCCGCTAATCAGAAAATATCTTCTGATCTCACTTCTCAAAGCATACTCGGGCTTTATACCTATTGATAAATAGAATGATGTTAGTACTCCTAGTGTAACGGGTATTATCGAGTTGTCTATGCCTCTCATGTTCTCTATGGCGTTATAGGTTTTCACTATCTCTGACTGGCCTATCCCTACAGATGAAAGTGTTAGTCTAGGTATAAATATCAATAATTTATAGTCAAGTGTGATATAGGGTGCTAGTATCGGTACCCTGGTCTCACCTATAGTCTTTACTAGTTCGTTGATATCGCCACTGGTAATCATTGATTTTATTGCTTGGCAAGGCGCGGATTCTCCTATAAGGATTGTTTCAACGATTCCTCCTGATTCTCTACCGTAACAGAGTATGTGTAGTTTCTTGTTCTTAGATTTTAGAATGGACTCTATTTCTTCGCATTTTTCTTCTTTACTTATATTGAATAATCTTATCCAGCATTTATCGGTCTTGATACTGATTTTCGTGTTGCGACAGATCGTTACTCCTAAGTCCATGGTCTCCATTAGTGCTGGATAAATAGATGATAATGGAACATATTTTTCTCCTCTAACAGTTTCACCCTCTAGTTCTATAGGCCCTATGATCGTTACCGGGACCTGTATAGCTCCAACGGGTCTGTAGGATATTCTCCCCTCTGTATCGACGAAATCGAGTATCGAGGAACCAGTAGCTGCGAGTGATATGCCTAGTTTTTTCTCAAAAAACTTTCTTCTAACTAGGGCGGCGAGGTTCTCGTTGTCGAGTTTTTCCTCTAGCTCTCTGAGAGCCTCGTCGGATTCTCCTATTTCACTGAATATTTTCTGTATATCTTCATTGTTCCTTTGTCCCAATTGATCCTATCACCGGTCTGTAAGCTATTGCGTAGTGAATCAGTCCTGCTTCGCGGTCTTCTTTTATTCTTCTGAGAACTGGCTCAACTATCATTCCTTCTTTTATTTCTTCTGGGAGGATATCGGTGAGGGGTGCTATGATATGCGTTTTTGTCTCTAGTGTTTCGAGCATTGCTATTATTCTGGGCCGTTGTTCTTCAAAGCCTTCTGGTGCTGGGTAGATTATTGTCCACGAGATCACTTTTGCTTTCTCGTTTTCAAGATAGTAGTCTTCTAGCTCATTTGATCCACAGTATCTACAGATATTTGATGGCGGGTAGTTTATACGGCCGCATTTAAGGCATTTCTTAGCGTAGAGTCTGTAGTGGCTGTGTCTTTCTCTCCAGTATCTGGGGATAGAGAACCTCATATGGTCTCACCTTATACGCGTGATTATTCCTCTGAACTTCGCGTAGGTGGCGTAATCAATCATGCATTTCCTGTTGATGTAATCGTCTACTTTTGGTGCTTTATCCTGTCTCTCAATGATTTTGTCAGTGACAACTATGCTGTATGCATCGCTACCCGCACCGCTACCAAATGGTGCCAGAAGTATTCTCTGTCCTGGCTTCGCTATATCAAGGACCCTTGATAAGCCTATAAGTGCTGATGAGTTGTAGCTGTTGCCTATATACGGTGTTACTAGGCCCGGCAATACTTTTTCCTTGGGGAACCCGAGTCTTTTAGCTACTGCTAGTGGGAACTTACCGTTTGGCTGGTGGAATACTGCGTAGTCGAAATCTGATACACGTAGCCCTGTCTGTTCGAGTAAGCCTTTAACTGCATTGATTATATGGTGGAAGTATGCTGGTTCACCAGTGAATCCTTCGCCATGCAGTGGGTATGGCTGGTGTGCTCTACGCCAGAAATCAGGCGTGTCTGTTACGTAGGTGTAGCTTGCCTCGAACACTGCGGCTGCTTCTCTGGCAGGGCCCGTTATGAGGGCTGTGGCGGCTGATGATGCCGTGAACTCTAGTACATCTCCCGGGTTTGCCTGTGCAGTATCGCTACCAATAACTAATGCATACTTTACAAGGCCTGAAGCTACCGCTCCTATGCTTATCCTTAGTGCTTCGCTCCCAGCTCTACAAGCGAATTCTAGGTCTGTAGCCATCGTATCTGGCGTTATGCCTAGGGCTTCAGCTATTATTGTCGCTGAAGGTTTTACAGCGTAAGGTTTTGACTCTGTACCGAACCATACTGCTCCTATTTCTTTCGGGTCTATTCCCGCTCTTAGGAGCGCATTGCGGGCCGCTTCCCAGCCCATTGTGACTGCGTCCTCGTCTCTCCCGGCAACGGCTTTCTCTATTACATTTAGGCCTCGCGGCGTTTCAGGAGCGAAGCCCCATAGCCTCGCGATCTCGGAGAGCGATAAACGCCAGCGCGGGATATAGGAGCCCCAACCAATTATTCCTACACTCGGATCGGGACGCAAAACAGTTTCACCCTCTAGCTCAAGTCCTAGAATATCTTTTGAGAGTGTAAAAAATCGATTCTATGTTTTTGTAGCGATAAAATAAAGATGTTCTTCTTTACCTTGTCCTCAGCCTTGGCTCAACAATTCTCTCTAATGCCATTCCTATCAATACGAATGTCAAACTAGTTATTGCTATGAGAAGTCCCGGCGGTATGATCCACCACCAATCAGTTATTGCCGCATTTGCTCTCGCGTTTGCGAGTATTGTTCCCCATGAGGGGAAGTTCTGTATTATTCCCAGCACAGCTAGTCCTGCGACTGTAAGTATCGCTGCCGGCACCGAGAATACCATGCTAGCTACAGCATACGGTATAACCTGTGGTATTATATGTAGGAATATAATGCGTTTATTACTTGCACCCAGACATTTCGCTGCCTCAACATATTGTTCTCCTTTTATTGAGAGCGTCATTGATCTTATGACTATTGTTAATCCTCCCCATGAAAATATTACTATCGTCAACAAGATTACCCAGATGACAAGAACAGGGTTGTTCGCATATATCTGCCTGGCGATCTCACCAATTATAATAAGAATTGGTAGAAGCGGAATATTACCCATTACGTCTACAGTTCTTTGTATGAACTCATCAACGAGACCTCCGTAGTAGCCGCTGATAGCGCCAACAATCACTCCGATTAATGTATCAAGGAATGCTACAACGAGTCCTATAGATAATGCTACGGGGAATCCATAGTAGAGGCCAAGTGCTAGGTCTCTACCATTGGAATCGGTGCCCATTAAGCCATATACAGATCCTTTCACTACTATTTTGATGCTATCAACTGGTGGTGCTGCCAGCTGTACAGGGAAGCTCGGTAGTGTTACAAAATATATTGAGAACGTATAACTGCCTTCCAGCGGTTCGAATGTTACGTTAGATGCTGATCCACTGATCGATACTGGTTTTCCAAAAACTATGTTTGATATCTTGTATACATTACCCATTCCAGTTGCTAGGTTAACGGTTACATTGTATAATTTTTTGAATTCTTCCTGTACCTGATCAGCATTAAGCACATTTGTAGGCGATATGTAGAGCGGCTGAGTGACATATATGTATGCTGCTCCCGATATGTTTTGCTGGAATAATATAGATGGTGCTCCATTGTATAATACCATCTTTATACCGTCAGGTCTTGTTACAGTGATTATTATTGTTGGTGCTTTATATCTTTCTCCTGTATTGATGTTATATGCTTTATACCTATCCAGCAGTTTGATTTTACTTATTTCGAACAAGAGACCTGTTGGGAATACCTTGGATTTTAGATTATAGTTTGTAGTATAGTATAGCACAGGTACAGTATAGTATTTGGTTATTGTCATGTTCACCGAGTATTGCGAGCCAGGTATCGTATGTTCATACTGAAATACAGCAGGTACGCCGAGATACGCAATCCATGCGGGTGGTACTAGTTTAGGGTTCTCTTGCCATGCTTTTAGATTATTCCATAGGGCGGGAAAATTGGGAGGTAATACTATAATCGCTGAGATCGCTATAGATACTAGCACTATTAGCATGATTATTCCTACTTTTCCCGTACCATATCTCCATACCTCTTTAAATCCCTCCTTAAGAGCTGCAAGACCTAATCTTTTTGATATTTTTTCCATACCAGTCTTTTTGCTCATTAATACCTCACCCTAGGGTCTAAGTATACATATAATACCTCGAGAACGAACCTAGCGATAATATATACGAGCGTTAACACATAGGTCAGACCAAGTATTGTAGGTACATCTCCAGCCTGTATTGCAGCGTAATAGAGGGATCCCATTCCGGGATAATTGAATACTGATTCTGTAATTATCATTCCGCCGAGAGAGCCCGCTAATGCTAGGATTACGTAGGTCACTATAGGTGGTGCTGCCACTCGTATAATGTATTTTTTAATTATGTCGCGCTCAGGTAGTCCTTTTGCTTTAGCAACCATTACATAGTCCTCGCGCACTATTCTTAATACAACTGCTCTCACGCTATATAGCCACGAACCCAAGAATGTTATAACTATAGTTATTATAGGTAGTGCAGCGTAATATAGTATCATTGCTAGATGATACGGAGGATTCTGCCAGAAATGATTAATGTGATCGATAATCGGCATCGCGGTGGGCGGAAATATTGGTATCATGTAAGCGAATAGCAGTATAAATACCATTCCAAGCCACCATACTGGTATAGCATTGAAAAGTGCTGCATAGCTTACTACTAATCTATCCATTAGTGTCCCATAGTGATATGCTATTTTCGGCGCTAATGGTATTGCTATAGCAAAGCATATTATCTCTGCGATTGTGAGCATAACTATTGTTCTTGGTAGACATGCAAGTATTACCGCCGAGACAGGGGCAGGGGCTGGTATACCAGCCACGTTCGTTACTTCGGCCTGTTTTGTTATTCCAAGATCAAATGTTAGTGTTCTCCACACTAATGGCAACACTCTCTCATACCATGGCTTGTTTAGACCATACAGTTCCTCTAGCTTTGCACGATACTGGGATATCAGTTGTGAAATCATAACACAGTTTTCAGGCGGTGGTATCCTTATAGCGATCTCATCTGCTGGTTTGGCAATCTTAGCGCCAGCAGGATATATGAACTTTATTGTAAATTCATACTTGCCCACCAACGGTTTCAAAGTAATTTGAGTGCCGTTCCTGTATGGTTCGCCATACAAATACGTTACTACCTGACTAGAGGATACCTTTACTTCTCCGTATTTCGCCGACAAAGCACTTGTTAATTCTTTGGCTAGAAAAGTATTGTTCAGCCGGAGTTTTATGGGCATAATGACGATTAGTCTTCCATTGATCTTTGTCGCATTAGTTACTTCCGGCGCTCCCCTATAGAGAGTTACTGTGACACCATCAGGTCTTTTAATCGTAACAATTATTTCGGGTACGGCAAGTTTATTATTTATTTTATAGATTGTAAGATTCATGATCGTTATATCAGGCATGCCTGGAGGACTATTTATACTTTTAAAGTTCAGAGAAGGATTCGAGAGATCCAGCGTGATTGTTGTTGTAAACATAGAGCTATTTATTGCTTGGAAATTACTGGTAGCAGAACCAATCGGCTCACCTAATGCTTGACAATACTGGTTTCCATGTGCTTTCATAAGTAGAGCTTTTGTGTATGCGTTAACTTTCTGGTTGATTATTGCTTTCCATACGCCTTCAGCATAACCTGTTGCCTCCATTATTATGCCAGTGAGAAGGACTATAAGAATTAGGGCAATGGTAAGTGCTACTGCTCTCCTAGCGAGTATAACACCCACACCTGCCAAGCCCTACTGCACCTCCAGAGCTATGTAATGTGTAGGTCATCAGACGGATTAATCTCTTGCTGATACTGGAAGAGATTGATTTCCAATGCTTATTCAATTCTATTAATAATATAAAAACTTATCAGGTTCAGTGTCATTAATACTACAACATAGAATCTAATCATGTATTAAGTGCAGGAAAAAACAATTTTTGATTCTTAATTAAGCTAAAAAAGAAGATGATTCTTTCCTTAGTGCTTCTTAACTAAAGGCACTATAATGCTGATAATTACTAGTATCAATATTATTATGCTCAGTATCTCTAGCGTACTAACAGTACCTTTGAGACCGCTAACGTCGGATGATGTTGACTCTGTTGTTGACTTAAGGCTGTTGATACTGGCCTGTAGCGATGATAGTGTTCCTTCGAGTGCTGTTATCTTGTTGTTGACCTGGCTTAGTGACTGTGTTAGTGTTGCTGCTAGCTTTGATAACGTGTTCTGCATTGTTGTTGTTAAGTTCTGCATTGATGCCGATAATTTGTTGAAGGCTTCTGACACCTGTGCGCCCAACTGCTGCGCTAGCTGTGATCTTAGTTCTTCGATCTGTTTCTGCATCTGGCTCTGTAGGTTACTTAGCTGTGACTGCAGGTTACCTATCTGCTGCTGCATTTGTTCTAGCTGTTTCTGTGTTGCTGGTAGTGATGTTACCTGTATTGATGAGACTGCTGGTAGTGCTACCTGGTCGCTGTAGGCAATTACTAATAGCTCGTAGGTGTAGTATGGCTGTAGTATCTTAGTTATACTTGCGGGTATCTCGATCTTGAACTGCCCGGCTCCTAATGGTATAGCATCTCCTGTGTAGATCACCTTGTTGGTTGTTGTGTCAATCAATAAGAACTTGGCGTGTAGTGTTCCCTGTCCTGTTACTGATACGAATGTCACATAGTTCTCGCCTACGATTATAGGCCTCGGGTTAATGCTTAGTATCTTGGTGAATACTGGTGTACCAAAGTACCAGGTGCTCGGTGCGAATGGATACGTTGGATCTCTGAAGGCTTTCAATACCGCTGTCTGTGCATCTTTGTTGAAGCTGTCAATGTAGAAGGGCCCATCGCTTACCCATGCGACACCATGGGCGTTGATCCAGTTGACTAGGTTCTTGAGCCTCTGTACAAACTCCTGGTCAGTTAGTACTACTTTACCGTTAACGTTAAAGACGCTCTTATAGTCAGCCGGTATCGCTCCCTTAGCTATGAATTCTTCAGCTACCTTCTTTACGTCTTGTACAACGGAAGGTACTACTAGGTCTATTACGTGTAGGCTTTGTGCCTCTGCTCTGTCACTTGTGAGAGCATATGTCTTTAGATCGAATGCAAGGTAGAACTCTATAATGTCTAGCTCGATCGGTACGGATGGACTGAATATAGCGTAATCAGCAATATAGTTAGGGTCGAAGTGCCAGTAATCCAGATAGACGTCGACCTTTCCTGTGTCCCAGTGGAATACATATCCCTTGATCGGCTGTAGTCCAGGTCTTAATAGTGTTGAGATACTGCTCTCCAGCGTGCTCTTTGTCGGGTTATATGCTATGTCGAAGAGCAGTGCTAAGTATCCTACTATATCTGCCCATGTGATTGTTGTTCCATCATGCCACTTTGCTCCGAGGAGTTTACTGAAGTCTAATGTTACTTTACTCTTAGCAGTTACTCCGCTACCAACCGTTACCCATTTCTCTTTGTTGGCATCCCATATGACTGCATTGCTTGGTACTGGTATTGATCCCTTAGGCCCGGCGGTCTGTACAGTCCATGATACTCTGAACGGTATTGGCTCACCGTTGAACGGGTTTCTCCAGTCAGACGGATCATAGGTCGCTCTCATTATGTCTACACTATATATGTCGCCGAAACCGCCCCAGTCGTTCCAGATACTGCTTGAAGTCCATATATAGCGGTGTCCTATGCGTACTATGCCGTTAGGCGTGTCCATCGTGCGTAGGTTGAATGGGCTTCTCAGTCCGCTTCCTAGGTCATCAGTAACTCCTGTAACGTAGCTTGCGTAGGGCTGTAGCTCAAGTCTTGTTGCAACCCATATACGTACTGCTTCATGTATGATTAGAATTGTCGCGTTTCTGTATAGCCATATGTACTGCTGCTTGCTGGTGAATTTTCCTAAGTAGATCTTCTTGGTTAACTCATCAATCGTCTTGTTGTGGTAGTTCCACCAAGCCGCGTTTCCTATACCAGGCATGTATCCGAACCATGGTGCACCGAACTGAGAGATCGTTGCTGAGTCCCATCTGTCAATACCTCCTTTACCCCAACCCTCCGTATATATGTGCCATTTAAAGTCTATCGGGTTGGTGAAGTACACTGTTCTTATAGCCTGTGCGAACTGCATGTACATTCTATCTACTGTGAAGCCTACTGCTGTTAGAGCGTTCGCCAGGAGATCGCCTATCTCTTTTCTCTCGTCCTCGGTTCTGATAACGAATTTTACGACTATCGGTTTGCCATCATAGTACCACTTACCATTGATCATCTTCGCTCCTGCTGCTGTTAGTGCTTGGCTTATCATCTTGGCTGCCAGTGTTGGGTTATACGTGAACTGGTACTCTGCTACTATATCGGCGATTATCGTGTATGTCGGGTCGTATATTGATAGGAATGTGTACATTGGAGCGGCGTAGTTACGGTAAATGTTCTGGACTATATACTTTCTGTCTACTAAGTAGTTAATTGCAAACCTAACTTTTCTGAACGCAAATGGGTTAATGCCTTTACCGGGGTATGCGCCGAATTCTACATAGGTCTTACCATTAGTATGGTTTACGAATACTATTGCGCCTACAGGTACTCCTTCCATCTTGGCAATCTGCTCTGCAGTATATGTTCCATTATAAGTCTTTATGTATACTGGTGCTGGGTTAAGTATAAAGTCTACTATGCCACTTGGCGGTGTTAGTAGCTTGACATCCGCGGGTAGCTGTGTCGCCTGCTGCGGGCTTAGTCCATACAGATATACGTCTATGGACTTTGTTATAGCATAAGGAACTTGGTCGGGAGGTACCTGGCTGTATATTAGCTCATTAGCTGCTGGTCCTTTCTCATTAGCATTGATTGTCTGCGCTTGCAATGCGAATGAGAGTGCAGCTCCATATGCTAGGAGTATGATTGCCAATAGGACAATGCCTAGGAGTCTTTTCATAAGTTACACACCCCTAATCGGGTTCCACTCTATAGTGTTTTTCATGTGACTATAAAAAGCTTATCCACTGAACATTTCTGTATATAGAACTCATAGATTTTGGCTCCTAAGTGTGGGATTGGAATTTCATCAATAATAAATATATTCAATTATTTAATTATTTATAGCACTATATCCGTCTAGATAATCTCTTGTATTTTCGACAAACGAAATAAATTCCTATCGATACAAGGAACGATGCTAGTAGAAGAAGAGCCCAGTTAGAACGAGCATCAATAACTAACCTGTTATCAACTAATTTAGATTCCATAATAAAAAATAGATGATAAGCCGCAAGGCTTACTCTTAGGTAATCTCTAGTGTTTAATAGGGTTACATTATTATTTCCAGGTCCTATCACTATATGGCTAATGCCATGGCTACCATCCATGTATGTGAAGTTACAATAAATGTCAAGGCTGGGCCATCCTTTTTTCTCAACTATAATACCTTTATTTACCAGCGCAACTACTATTCCAGCTCTATAGAAGCTTGAGCCTGGATAAGTATGGAATCGAGGACCATCAAAGAACACGTATGCTACGGGTACTGAGACTTTGGTGAAATTATCCCATAACCTTATAGAGTATCCCCTAGTCGTTGGTTTAACTGGCAAAGTTAACACTCTATCTATTGCGGGATTAATACCAACTATAGGTCTGAAGGTTATGAGGGTTGTATTATATATTGGCTTAGTCGAATTATAGGGATATATAATTACTCTTAGCATAATCGGTGTTTTATTAGTCAAGAATGGTGGTTTCATTATAACATCTATACCACTTATGTGTATGTATATGTATTGTTTCAGGGGTTTTACTTGAAGATCGACTACTATCCCTGTATTATACTTGGGATTAACAATGTAGATTATAGGTATGGAAATTAAGATCGCTACGAGTACTGCAAAGGTGACGATTGTCTTCTTATATTCTTTCTTCAATTGATTTGGTTTTCTTGGCAAAAACATCCACCACTAAGTGCTCAGTTGCCCTTTAATAGTCTTAAAGGGAGTTAGCTAGAAATAAAAGATTTGTTAATCCCTAAATTGTCTAATTTAGATAGTTAGCACAATGCAATCTTCGATGAAAACAGGGATAATATATGTTGAAGCATAAGTTGAAAGATAAAGAAAGTAGGAAGCTACTTAAGCACACCGTACTTATGTTTTTATTCATGGGTATAGCACTGAGCATGAGTTTCGCATCCATGTCGACTTTCAATTATACCCGAGTAGTTACATTGGAGAACTTTCATTTATCACCTGGAAAAATGTATACGATATTTCAGCTTACTAATATTACTGATACTTCTCTTATCATAGAGAATAGTTCTTACATAGAGTTCTCACCGACATCGCATGGGTCAGCAAAGATTTTGATGACCGATGTTATGAATAATAGGAGCAGGTTACTAATTATCAGTAGTGATAAAGGCGCGATATATCCTATATCATCGCTTGATTCCATAATAACAGTAGGATCTGTAAGTGGTAAAGATTGCACAGTTAATATAACTATTTATATCAGAGGCTACGAACACAAGTTGTCCTTTCTAGCTATTCCGGGAATGATCGCCGCACTTGTGTCACTTGCTCTTATGTTCAAACTACTTTTACAGTACACTCTGTCAAGAGTTCCCGGGGGCAATACAAAGAAATAGAAATAATCCCTTTATCATTGAAGTAATATATTTTTATAATCTTTAGAGAAAAACATAACAATGGTTAAAATACGCGATGATATTATTTTTTAATGAGGTCTTTCACTTCTTCAGGTGTTCCATAGAGCCAGCAGGATACGTAATGATCTTTCTCTACCTCGATGAGAGGAGGTTCCTCGGTTTCACAGTAATTCTGGATCTCTGTTGTCTTATCATATGTTACACATCTAGGCCTGAACCTACATCCAGGCGGTATATTGATCGGGCTCGGAACTTCTCCCTTGATCGGTAGTTCTCTAAGTATCTTCCTGTATCTTGGGTCCGGTTCAGGTATAGCTGATATTAGTGCCTTCGTATATGGGTGCAGCGGGTTCTCTAGGACGCGACGTGTGTTACCCATTTCGACTATTCTTCCCAGATACATTATCGCGATCCTATCACAGATATACCTTGCAAGAGCTAGGTCGTGTGTAATGAAGACATATGTTAGCTTGTACCTCTCCTTTAGCTCCATCATTAGCTCTAGGATCTCCGCACGGATAGAGACGTCAAGCATCGATGTCGGCTCGTCAGCAACTATGAATCTCGGCTGGAGCAATAAGGCTCTCGCAATTCCTACTCTCTGCCTCTGACCTCCTGAGAGCATGTGCGGGTATCTGTTCAGGAATTCTTCTGGGGGTGTCAGCTTCACTTGTTCGAGAACACGTGCTATCAGCTCATACCTCTCCTCCTTGGTCTCACCAATCTTGTGTATAATCAGAGGTTCCTCTAGGATCTTATAAATGGTGAATCTTGGGTTTAGGCTACCGTACGGATCCTGAAATATCATCTGCATTTCTTTACGTAGTGGTTTCAGATACTTGTCCGGAATCTTTGAAACATCTATGCTCTTGTATTCATCGACAAACTTCGGGTGATAACCCATTTCCTCCCATTCTTTTAACAGCCTTTCACGCGGCCTATAAGCGATCACACCGCCGACCGGATCGACCAGGCGCAGTATGGTTTTACCTGTTGTAGTTTTACCACAGCCGGATTCTCCTGCTAGGCCGAATGTTTCTCCTTCCTTAATGTCGAATGATACACCATCAACAGCATGCACGTAGAGAGGTGGTTTCCTCTTTATCACGTCTATGAAGCTTCTCCTGATGGGGAACCATGTACGTAGATCCTTTACGTAGAGAACTGTTTCATTATCGGGCTTGGGGACGTATATGTTGACCATTAACGATCACCCATTATTTCTTTGCGTGGAGCCAACAAGATACGTAGTGCCCGGGCTCTATCTCCATGACAGGTGGTTCCTCCTTATCACAAGGCTCAAACTTGAACTTACATCTCGGAGCAAAACGGCATCCCGGCGGCGGATTCGATAGATCTGGTGGTACTCCCGGTATGAATTCCAGCTTGTGAATGTCACCGGTTAGCCTCGGTATACTAGCCAGCAATCCTCTGGTGTATGGGTGCTGTGGGTTAAGGAATATTTGCTCGGCTGTCCCATACTCGACTATTTTTCCAGCATACATTATTGCTACTTTTTCAGCCATCTCGGCGATAAGGCTTAGGTCGTGCGTGATAAGGATGATCGACATCTGGTGCTCGCGCTGAAGCTTCTTAAGCAGGTTCATTATCTGGGCCTGTACCACGACGTCTAGAGCGGTTGTCGGCTCGTCGGCTATTACTAGTGGTGGCCTAAGCGCTAGCGCCATTGCTATGACTACACGCTGCTTCATACCGCCTGATAGCTCGTGGGGATAGCTCTTCGCACGTTTTGGATCAATACCGACCATTTCGAGCAGCTTATAGACTTCTTTCATCGCCTCTTCTTTAGACATGTGTTTATGAAGCATCAATACCTCAGCGATCTGATCTCCAATAGTGTATACAGGGTTCAAAGCATTCATTGCTCCCTGGAACACCATCGAAATCTTCTTCCATCTGATCTGTTTTCTGAAGTCTTCCTCGCTTAGCTTCAGTATGTCTCGACCCTCGAAAATAAGCTGGCCATCAACAATTTTTCCCGGAGGAGGTACTAGCCTGATCAGAGAGTAAGCAGTAGTGCTTTTACCACAACCTGATTCTCCAGCTATTCCAAGGACTTCTCCCTTGTTAAGCTTAAAAGAAACGCCGTCTACTGCCTTAACAACACCCTTAGTTGTATAGAAATACGTTTTCAGATTCTTCACTTCTAGCAGTGTTTCTGCCACTCATAAACACCCCATATGAGGGAGTGACAAGCACGCAATACAATTCTTACTTTATCCCTGTAGTTAAACTATGGCCTTTCTTTTATAAACTTGATTCTATTAATAGAAACTGAGAAGATCACTGGTGACAGCCTATGAGCCTGATAAAACCACCATTCATACCTACCCCTCTCAGCGTCGTTAGAAAGGCGCTAGATATAGCAAGGTGTGGACCCGACGATATACTATATGACTTAGGTGCTGGTGATGGACGTGTAGTACTTGAAGCAGCAAAGAGAGGCGCTTACGGCGTAGCTGTTGAGATAGAGCATGATCTAGCTATGCTGATAAAGTATAGGGCTGAATCAATGGGACTAGGTGAACGCATTAGTGTTTTAGAGGCAAGTTTCTACGACGTATACCTGGGGAATGCCACAATCATTTATCAATATCTTTATCCCTCTATTAACGAGGCATTGGCGCCTAAACTGGAAAAAGAACTTTCCCTGGGGACAAGGATCGTTACAATAGATTTCCCCATAAAGTCATGGACCCCTGTACTTGTGAGGCGGATCATTGATGAAGCCGGAATAATAAGAACAATATTCCTATATATTAGAGGTGTAAGCGAGCCAGACGCGGTAATACTCTCTTTAAAACCTATATGCCCTAAAATTATTGCCGGGCAGATGGGTGTGAGAATTGATAGAAGTTGTTGAGAAATCATGGGTTTGGGGAAGGAGACCATTATACTTTGTGAGAGGCGATAAGCTCCTCGGCTATATCGGCTTCGGCGTAATCGATCGAGGCACCAATGTTTTACAGGTACGGCCGACAACGCTTTGCCCGTTAAACTGTATTTTCTGTAGCGTAGATTCAGGCCCGTTCTCGATTAATAGGTGGGCAGAGTTCATCATAGATCTTGAGAGTCTGCTTAATACAATAGATACTGTTGCGCGGTATAAAGAGGCGAGTATTGAGGCATTAATAGATACTATTGGGGAGGCGCTAACATACCCGTGGATCATCGATCTAATACGGAGGCTGAAGGAACAACCATATGTATCAAGCGTGGCATTAGAAACCCATGGGGCACTTCTCACCAAGAAGATCATAGATAGGCTGGACGAGGCTGGGTTGGACAGAATAAATCTGAGCATAGATACACTTAATCCGGAGAAAGCACGGTTTCTCCAAGGAACACCCTGGTATAATGTGAGAAAAGTCATGGAGATGGCGGAATACTTAGTGAAGAAGACCAATATCGATCTCCATGTAACACCTGTCTGGATACCTGGTATGAATGATGAAGACATTATCGAGGTTATCAAGTGGGCTATAAGAATAGGGGCTGGGAAACGATGGCCGCCTGTCACAGTACAGAAATACAATGCTCATAAATACGGACGTAAAATTCCTGGAGTAAAGCCTCTAGGTTGGCGTAAGTTCTGGGAAAAGATAGAAGAGCTAGAAAAAAAGCTAGGTGTCAGGCTAAAGTGGGAAATGAGAGAATGGGGTATGAGGAAAGCACGGCGCTACCCAGCCCCATTCAGAAGAGGAGATAGAGTATACGCGAAAATCCTGTCAAGAGGTGTTTTCCGGGGCGAGTACATAGGTGTTACTATAGGGAAGGAATGGCTGATAACTCTAAGGAGAGGAAGGCTTAGACCAGGAGACACTGTAGTCGCATATGTCACTGAGGACCAGGATGGATTACTCATCGGACGCACAATTGGAAGGCTATAGGAAAGATTTAATAATCCAGAAGAGATACCTAGAAGAGCCTGGGGAGACCGGTCGGTAGTCGAGGCTCTTAACCCGTAGGTCCCGGGTTCAAATCCCGGCGGGCCCGCTCGCCCATTCTATTTCTACTTCAACGATAAAAAGAAGATAAAGAAAGATTACACTAGGTACGCGATTACATCAATATTTAAAGTGTTCGATACAACGGTGCCTAACAAATGATTAGTGATAAAATACTTTACAAACCCGTCGGCATACCGTTAAAGCATATTTATATAGTGCCTGGCGAGCCTGCACTCTATCTCGACGGGCTAGACGCCATAGTCATCAATGATCTTCACCTGGGCTTCGAGGAAGCACTTGCAAGAGGACTAGATTACTCAGATAAATCAGCAAAGTATTTCCCTGGAATGATAGTGCCGAGGATCCAGTTGAAGAAGATCAAGGAAAGTCTGGCTAGGATTAATAGGATCATAAAGCCCCGGAGAATAATAATTAATGGAGATATCAAACACGCTTTTGATAGACTTCTACGTCAGGAACGAAAAGAAGTAAGGGATCTCATAGAGTACATCATATCCGATCTTAAAGTAAAGGAACTAATATTGATCAGAGGCAACCACGACAATTTCTTGAAGCTTCTCCTAAAGGATTATGGATTAGAGCTCATGAGAGACTTGGAGATAGAACTGGGCGGAGAAACTATCCTATTAACACATGGCCATATAGACGTAGATATATCTGGTTATGATGCTGTTATTATTGGGCATGAACACCCTAGTCTTAGGTGTTTCGGCACATATAAGTTCCCATCATTCCTTTTCATGCCTACGAGGCATGATAATCTCGTCATCGTCGTACCAGCAATGGGGCCTTACCAGGCCGGCACGACGATCACTCCTTCACCATCTGAGTATCTATCACTAATCATTAGGAAATATTGCATTATAGAGCGTGGAAAACCTGTCATATGGGTATCAGATGATTCTGATCATTTCGCGAAAAGCGTTCTTGGCTCGCAAATAGTATCAATTGCTTCGGATCTTCTCGTTATGAAAGAATACAAGATTGAACAAAGAAACATATTCATTGTGGACTTCGCAGACATTACTACTGCGATGATCCTATGTGGTATTTGATCATCTATCACTTCATTATCTTCGAAAAGAAACAGCTACTCATGTAATTTCTTTATAACACGGACAGTATCAAAACCATGGCGAAGAACAACTATCACACGATCGAAGGCTAGTGGGGAGTCAGACATACATTCTATCAGGATCGAAGCTATTTTCTCTGCAATTCTTCGTATCTTCTCGTATTTCCTGATGAACCCTACACGGGTAACATTTGTTTCAAGAACATAAGCACTGCCGTTATAGGATAATGATGAATAAGACACTCCTATTCCTTCAACTTCTGCTAGTTCGACTAGCCGATTACTCAGATCAAGTACTTTATCCGACAACCGTAACGCTAGATATACATTCATAGGCTTCTTCGTGCCAGTGATTTCTTTTTCTTCAGGTACTTCCTTCCTCGTATCCGAGGCGACAAATTTTGGTGGAACGAAGCCAGGAGGTAAAGGTCGTCGAGGTAATACTTTTGTCTTATCAAGCGATGTCTCAACAGGAATAGTTGACGCTATAGGTATATTTAGCTGCGTTGTCTCAGCGTAAGCATCAACTTTCGTAATAGTCTTTGTTTTCTTCTCAACTTGTTGCTCTTTTAATTTTGACTCTGATGATCCACCGAAATCCTCTAGTTTTAGGTATTTCTTAACGAATTCGGATGGAAGTAGTGTTTCTTCAATAATTATATGCGAATAGACATTGTTGTTAACATTATATGACAATTGCTCAAGAAGCTTTGAGCCATAGAGCCTCTGACCATTGATCTCGCCATGTGCACCTATGACGACACCATTACATAGGAGAATAACCACTTCATCCCAACTACTTGTTCTACGCTTGAGGTTTATCCTGTTAAAAATACATGTGTTCTTAGATTTTTCAGCGAGCATTTTGAATACGTGAGGGATCTTATCGCCAATAACTCTTTCTATTCCTTGAAAAATACCTTCTAGAGTGATATGTGCTTCAAAAGAACTAGATGAAATCTTCTTGCTTAACTCGTCCAGTTTTTCATGAACTCTTATCTCTACGAGTTCTTCGCCTGACAAAATCCACACCATAAATATTCAAATATATTTGTTCAATGACGGTATTTATTTTCATTTATTATTAATACGTAGCGTTGCAATATAAAATGTGAAAAACATTTAAGATAATTAATACCGGATTAATACATATACTTTATACCTTACTACTTCTTATCAATTCTAATACCTTGTAAGATCAGCCAATCGACCCCTCTTCATAGCGTAAAGATAACTCCGACTATGTCGGCCTCATCATCCAATCATCAAAATGGATTTACAAGCCTAATATTGTTTTGTCAAACTATCAGGTTTCAACAAATACTTTGTTACCCCCTCTCCGCTTAATTGATCTTAGAATTTTTAACGCCCTACTTCTACCAGGTGTTCCATAATACGCTTCTCTCCTATTTCTAGCAGGCTTACAGAGAACATAGTCTCTTAAAACTACTATCGTTATTGATCCGCCGAGCTGATTTATCGCTCTACGTATTTGCTCCAGATCTCTCACTATACCATCTATTTCGCCAGGCATAGGTATCTCTATGATTACTTCTTCCGTCCCTCTTTCAAAGTCCAGGCCGTAAATCACTACTCCACGCCATTTTACGGCGAAATCGTAGAACATTTGTGTCAATGTACCGGTTATATCGTTTGGCTTATACTCGTCCAGACCACGTGCCTCAACATACTCTTCAAATTTGTCAAGATCGGCCACAATTATTAGTCCTTCTACTAGCAACGAGGGATCACCAGCAATACGAGTCAGTGTGAGACTAGGGTCTTCATCCCCTATAGAAGGGTCTCAGGCTGCCCACGTCATCATTCAAAGAAAAGATTTTGTGTAAAGAGGCTTATTAGCCTGGTTATCCTCTCCTGGGAAATAGGCATTTTAGCTCGAGGAGCTTCTGAGCGATTTTTCGTACTGCTTCTTCTACTTCTCTCTCCTCCTTAGCTCCCGTGATCACCATTTTCCCGCTACTGAAGATCAAGAGTACTACTCTAGGGCTCCTCATACGGTGTATTAGGCCGGGGAACTGTTCGGGCTCATACATACTGTCTTCCAATAGATACGCCGCTCTCTCAAGGTTAACCATTGCATTAATGTCTCCACTCGCAACTATGTTCTGTATCTGTATCCTAGGCTTCGAGGTTATCTTTATCCCGTGTTTACGTAGAAGCTTTATTATTCTCTTAACAGCTTCTATGAGCTCGCTAGTGCTCTTAGCTCCCGTGACGACCATTTTTCCGGATTTAAATATAAGGGCTGTTGTCTTCGGTCTCTCTAGCCGGAGGATAAGGCCTGGAAATTGGTCTGGCTGATAAGTTACGTTAGGTACTCTGCTCTCTATGAGGTTAAGGTCTAGTGTCTGGTCGAGTATAACGGTTGCAACTATGTTCTCTATCTTAGTTGTAGGGTTGAGTGAGATCTCTCCTTCCAGTCCACTCATTTTATAAATCCCCCGATTTAAAAAACAACCTCATAGTTTATAAACACTCCCATAGAACACACGACGATAAGTTTATAACCAGAATACCCCTTAAGTTAGGGTTGAACTTATGGGCCCGTAGCTCAGCCTGGTAGAGCGGCGGATACCGGCCGGTCTCCCCTCCTTAAACCTTTAAGCATTCATACAGTAATGGAGAAATGCTTTATGAAGTAATCAATAATGCTTGAGATATATCCTACGAAGAAAGGCCCGAGGAATAAGTATCCTAGAAGGAGAACAGACGATAGTGGGGCATTCTTCTTAACGATCTCTACAAGCTTGTACGCCGAATCATCTAGCAATGGAACAATGTGTTCGAAAGAAGCGTATTCTATTGGACTATAGGGGGGCTTTTCACTCTTTAATTTCTCCGCCAATATATTGATTCCTCTCATTAACTCCTTCGTCTCTAGTACAGGATAATATGTTGATGAAGAGTAAACTCCTGTTTCTGTGTGTTCATCATTTGTAAATACTACGACATACTTTGGATCAATACCTAGCTCTGACGAAATCTTATATCTGATCTTATCTGATAATCCTGGCTCCATGTTGTTTCCGGGTATATAAATCAATACGATGCGCTTAGCCTGTTCGCGCGGCCAGAGAAGATCTATACCGTATATTTTATCGCCTATCACGCCCAGCGATCTAATGTTTCTGACCTCAACTATTCTCCCATACACCTCTTGTGGTTCCTCCTTACTGGATAGTTCTTCTAATCTCTGTATAACGAGTTCAAGGCCTTTCTTCAATGTATCAAAATTCATAGGTTCTTCGACTTCGTGGTTGTGGCAGTCGATCAGTATTGTCTCAGACAATCCCTTATTCTCACATATCTTTTCGATCCATGTCTGGTACTCGTACGGAAGATCATCTATTCCTTTAGTCCTAGAAATGAATACAAGATTTAAACTTGTGAAAGGTATAACTAGGAATTCCCATCCGTCTTCTATACTTATGCTGAATGGACTATAGCTTTTGATTTTCTGAAACCTGCATTTTTGCTTTATACACTCTAGTATTTTTTCGGCATATTGTCTTGCCTGCTCGTATGATGGGATATCCCTATCATGGCTCCCAGCCCCATGAAGAGTCAGTACAGGTTTTTCCGAAAGTTCTTCTAGGATTCTCGGAAACATACTGCTACCAACATTTGAGAATGGGCCATAATGGATATCAGTGTATACTAGGTAACCATCACCAATTTTCAGTATTCTAGGCTTAACCTTCTGCTCTACACTGATCTCGCTGAAAACCTTCTCTATAGTCCTGTCCCTATCAAGCCAGTTTTTCACGAAAAGCGTCCCGAGATCTGGTGCTGGATATCCTGCTAACTTGTGTATCGACATAACCTTATAGATTACATAATCGAGAAGCACTGCGAGAAATACTCCAATGAATAGTATCGCGTCGAGACCATAATAGATCAAATATGTAACTATTACTGGTATAGTGGCTACTACATAATTCCTGATCGATGTACCATTTATTCCGAGCACGATAATGATTAGAAAGATACTTGAAGCTATGAGCCCGTATCTTGGCCCCAATATAAACATTAGTATCAAAGAATACATCTCGACTAAGAGGCCCGTCATCAATATTCTGTTAGCGTATCTCAATGGACCATTGAAAATTTTTGAATAGACAAGTATTATCATAACAGTCAATACGTAGAGTGAGAAAGCCGTAAAGAGAACTTGCTTATTGAGAAGGTAGGCAATTATATTGATCACAATAGTTGTTACTACAATAGATGGTATGCTTGGAAGCTTGAAGAGAACCGCATAATATTTCTCCAGCCCTGTCTTCGGCTTATAGACCAATTCTGCTTCACACCGTCTTCGTATTTCACTAGGTATTGGCGGCCGCAAGGCCCCCCTTCTCATCCCCATACTCCCGGTACGGGTGTTCGTCGAAGGGGGTTCCCACCCATTTTCTTAGTGAATAAGCGGGTTCTTATTATCATTTATTATTGTTATTGTTATGTTTTTCCGATTAAACGATTATGTGAGATCACCGCATGAACATGCAACTTCGTGAATATAGTAGTGGAGATCCTCTATGCTGTGGGGATCATTTATGGATACGAGTACAGGCCTGTAAGCACCACGGGTTTTGACAGCTATCGATACAAGATCAGGTACTATATCTGATATTATGCCCTCATAGTCAGAAATGTTTTCAAGGAGTTTTTCAGGGCTTGATATAAGTCTAGTAATAATTTCTTTCTTATCACCGCTCAGTATATCGGCCTTTGTTACGACTGGGACTACGTCTAGCCCTATCTTGATCTGAAGCAGTATTCCGAGGAACCACATCGTAATAGCGTCGGCCGCGGTTTCGATTAAGCTGGAGTCTATAAGGTAAACTATAACAGTTCTCCCTATTTCGTAGAACTTGTTGAGAAGAATCCTTGTTTCAGGCTGAAATATAAAGGCTTCAAGCTGCCCTGGAGTATCAATTATTATTACATCCCAATCCTCTGGGCTATTGAATGGTTTTTCAGCCATGAACTCATCTATTTTCTGCGAGATAATCTGTACAGCTTTTACGAACGCACCATTAGGCCCTAGACTGTACCTACTCATTATTTCTCTGAGCGTGAAATACCGCCTTATATCAAAACATGGATTGTAAGGTAGACTCTCAGTACCCGGATCAAAATTTGCCTGGCAAACGTTGAGAAATAAAGTTGTTCTAAGCCAATCACCATAGGCTCTCGTCAAACTGGTTTTACCTGAGCCCGCAGGCCCTGTAAAGACAACTATGTATGTCATAACAATCTCCCCATGTAATGAAACCATTGATCCAGCAGGCTCTTATATTCGCATATTCAAGTAAGGATTAGTCCGAAACCGTGAAAACAGGTTTCGAGTATGTTGTTTAAAAATATGATTACATTATCTTCTTGAGCTGCCTCTTATACATTTCAAGGAGTTCTTGACTAGTAGTTGCATCCTCCGGTGATTTATCAGGCCTCCACCTTATGAATCTCGGGAATCTTATAGATATGCCTACTCCAGGCTTTATCTTATCCAGACAACAAGTATGTAGCGGGCTAAGCGTGAGCTCCGCTCCTATGATCTCCGCGACTAGTGCCGGCGTAACCCATACATCAGGCTGCATCTTAGATATTACCCGTGGATGCTTCCTCTCGATAATATAGGGTTGTAGCATTTCCGGAAGCCTATCGAGGTCTTCGTCTTTAAAGCCACTACCAACCTTACATACTGTTTCGAACACATCTTTCTCAGGGTTATACGATGCCATTAGGAGCGCGCCGAACTTACCGCCTCTACGTCCCCTACCATAGAAAGCACCTACAACAACCAGATCAACCGTGTCTATCATCTCGCTCTTATAGTCACGCTTATACTTAATCCATAGCCAACCCCTTGTACCTGCCTGGTATATGGAGCGCTCATGCAGTGCTTTTACCATAACTCCTTCGGCTCCATCCTCGATCGCTTTTAGGAAGAACTTCTCTAGTTCATCGGGATCGCTTGTCTCGATGTACTCTGCAAGCCTGAATACCTCTGTTTCCTCTATTATCTCCTTAAGCTTCTGTCTTCTAACTGGTAGGGGTTTCATAGTATAGTCTTCTCCGTCAGCGTAGAGTAGATCAAATAAGAACACCTTTACAGGATACTCCCTGATCGCTATATGTATGTCGTGCTTTCTCTTCCTATGCATTAATTCCTGGAAAGGCCTTAGCTCGCCAGTCTCGGGGTCATAAGCTACTATTTCTCCCTCAACTATAGCTTGTTTAGCCTTGATGTATTTGCGTGCATACTCTACTACATCAGGGTATTGCCTTGTTATGTTCTCAAGTCTCCTCGAGTATATCCAGATCTTGTCTCCATCCTTATGGATCTGGGCTCTCTCTCCATCATACTTATACTCAACATAAGCACGTCCACCGACTTTCTTAAGCATTTCAACAGGATTATTCAGCCTCTCGGCAAGCATTGGTCTTATAGGTATACCAACCTGCGGCTTGATGTTCTTGAGAGCATCTATTCCCTGCGTGGCCAGGATCTTGGCGACATTGCCGAGGTCCGCCCGTAAATTATATGCCCTCTCAATAATAGGCCTTGTATGAGCTCCCCCACCATAAACAATGGCTAGAGCATCCATTATCGTTGCATCACCGATACCGAGTCTTAGCCTTCCTTCAACGAACCTAACAATGTATTTTGCCTCCTTGGGCGTAGCTTCACTGATCAGACCCGCCAATAGTTTGAGCTTTATATCCCTACTACCTTCTCCCTGCGCCATAGCTATCCGTGCCAATGTCTCATAGACACGTAGAACAGTTAGTTCTCTGCGAACAGATACGAAGGAAAGTATTGATGCTTTAGACATAACTTTCTCTGCCTTAGCACGTAGTTTCTCGGCAGCCTTACCAAGGTCTCCCAAGGTCTTATAGAGCTTTTCCACCTCAGACTCCGTCGAATTAGTTGCTAACGCGATAGCCTTTATCAGCATCTTCTCTCCTACACCCAGCTCCGGCATACCGTACCAGTCCGGCCATAACTTTCCCTGGAGAAGGTAGACCACTTTATCAATAATAGATGGAGGCGTCTGCTTGAATAGGTTAACGAGCAGTACAGTCATCTGCGTCCTCGACGAGATAACCTCGATCTTCTCAAATGTCTCCGCCAAAACTCTGAATGGCATATCCTCTTTTGCCGTGTCCTTATCAGCCATTATACTCACCTAATATTATTCTTGTTTCTCAATAGATAAAAGAAGCAGGTGCCAATCAAAGATCATTGGGAAACAGTACAGTTACCCAGAGTTATTATAATAAGGTTAGAAAATAGTAACAAGTAATTAGACCGATGAAGACACCCGGCAAAGATGAGCACAGCTATGATTAATCAGTGTTACACTGAGGATGAACCATGAAAACCCCAAAAACATTATCACTAATCCTCGTGTTCCTGCTTCTCCTATCAACAAGCCTTCCTTCACTACTAGTAGCGTCGACACAAACCCCTATTCGTGTCGAGAAAATAATGTTAGCAGCTGTCACAGAAAATAAGACAGGGATCATTATACCTACAACCATCGAAGTATTCCCAGGCAATGGAAACATACAGATAATTGATCAGGGAGGGAAAGTATCGGAATCAACCATATCCTCTATAAGATACGCATTGAGCGTAGCATCGATAATCACTGGGAGAACAGGTTCATCATATGATTATAGGATAATATTTCCTAAAGACACGGATATCTCTGGAACCAGCGCAACACTACCATTCACAATAGTGTTCTCCGCTATATTGACCAATACTCCGATTCGACACGACTACTCCGCAACAGGCATACTAATGCCCAACGGAATAGTGGGAAACGTGTCAGGAATATATTTGAAATACAATGCTGCAATCCTCAATAATATCGAATTGTTCATTGGACCATACATAAAGAGCTCTCCTGGAACAAACTATTTCCCCGTGGCAACAACGTATAAGGCATACGATCTTGTGACTAAGACGGGCCTGCTGGGTAGGACAAATCATATCATTATACCTTCATCCATAGATTTCCAAAACTATTTTATCAACGCAACTAAAGAATTCCAAAACCTTACAAAGAATATATTATCAATAACTCCTACAGCATATGAAAGCCTCGCCTGGAAATTCTACAGGCTAAGCATAAAGTATTCAAAAATGAACGACTGGTATACAGCTGCCAGCTATGGTTTCAGATCATACATGGAGGCTCTTTTAGGCCGCTCACTATATCTTCAAGAGAAAAATCCTGATATGTATAAGGTATGGGTCGGGAAGCTCGAATCCTGGTATCTCGGAAACCTAACGTTGGCAAAGAAGAACATGTATAGGCTCGGAAACTATACATACCAGCATCTAAACCTATGGAATATCGATCTCTACGTAAACACGTTTATCAGGTACTCCATAGCCTTATCATCCTACCAGTTATTCAGAGCCACACACTCAATAACACAATTAGTAGTTGCCCTAACAAGAATTATGACCGCAAAACAATGGGGAAGTATAGAGACAATAAATACACAGACCCTTACCTACAACGAACTGCTTCAAACATACAAAATGCTATACAGATACACTAATACATCAATCAATTATTTCGTCAGTATGAAATACATAAGCAACACAACATCATCCATTCTCAAATCAATAGAACACAGCGAAAACGACTTAGTAAAACTAGGCAAATTGATTTACATACAATATCTGTTAACCGATGACTTATTATCGCTACAGCCCCCAGTATTTGCTCCGTATTTAACACCCGATTATATCTTAGAGCTAAACAAAACAGTTTCAAAACTAGCAAATTACCTATTTTACATGTCAGGTACACCTGTTCTCTCAGCGATGACAACCATAGATGTTGCTAGAGCTTATGCTGTCGAGATGGAGAATATAACGGTCATAGATGGACTACTTGTTTCTGAATTAACACTACTAACAATGTATAAAGCATTCTTCATAAACCCTGTTTACTCACCGCTACAACAATACAGTAGCTCCGAGGCCAACGTTGAAACACAGGTTATTACAGGCACTCCTACTTATGAGACCCTATTCTACGCGATCGCCATAGTACTCATATCACTAGGAGCGTTCCTAGCCGGATTTTCGATCAGAAAATACCTAGACTAGGATTTTCCTATAAAATCCAGGATAGTATGTTGCTTTTTACTTTCCCTACGTCTATCTTCACTAGCCAGTTCATCGACTAATTTCTTTAATACTTCTTTGAAATCCTTGATTATTACAGGCCTGAGCTTCGGATAGTATAGAGCTGCCGCCGGATGGTATGTCGGCATAATTTTAAGGTTGACACCATAGAGTTCAACAGAGAATATCTTCCCGTGCATGCGTGTCATACTAGTCCATTTGACCCCTGCATCGCCTAGCAATGTTCTACCTGCATATCTCCCCAGTGTGACTATTATCCTGGGCAAGATCAGCCTTATTTGTCGTACAAGGTACGGCTTACAAGCCTCGATCTCATCCGGTTCCGGATCCCTATTGTTCGGCGGACGGCACTTTAAAATATTCGTTATAAATACATCCTCTCTCCTAAGCCCAGCCATGCCTAGGAGCTCTGTGAGGAACTGGCCCGCTGCGCCGACAAAGGGCCTACCAGTTTCATCTTCTTTTCCTCCAGGTGCTTCGCCGACAAACATTATTTTCGCGTCACATGGACCTTCTCCGGGAACCGGGTTTCGTCTCGTTTTATAGAGTTTACACTTAGTGCATTTCTTGATCTCATCAATTATCTCGTACCACTCTGCAGGACATATTGAGCTGCTCAATCCAATCAGCACCGTTAATAGTATTTGTCTAACTGTTAGAAAATATATGGTTGCCAGAGAAATATAAGAAGACCAGAGGTGCTGTCAGCCTCAATGACACATAAGCTAATAGTTATAAAGTCGGATTTTACAAGCAAGCTCGGCCTTAAAAAATACAGGGAAGCAATCGATCCCGATGAAATCTTCGATGTACTAAATAATGAGAACGCCGACTACTATGTTGTAATACCAGATATAATATATCCTTATAAGCGTGATATACTGAAGATAGCTGAGGATTTCAAGGATAACGATCTAGTTATAGTCATAGGAAAGCCGAAGTCTCCGTTCTCACGCCTATTACTCACGCTGTCTAAATCCCCTATACCCTTCAAGAACAATGAGCTCCAGTCAAGCCTCGCAGTCATAATTAGGAAGGATCTTGTCCATAAAGTTCCAGGTATGGTGAAAAGCCTTGACGAGCTTCTCGAGAAAGCAACCCGCGTAGTTGAAGTATTGTATGATGTACCAATCTACGATTATGTATTAACAATCTATGGAAGGCTTCCTAAGACATTTCTCGTCGCTCTACACGAGCCCCTACGAATCATAAAATTTGGTATAGTAGGGTTCTCGGGTGCAATAGTCAATCTGGGGACGATACAGTTCCTGAGCACACATTATCCCCAGCTACTATCATCTCCACTCGGCCTTTTCCTAATGGCTTTCACAGGGTTTGAGATAAGTCTTTCATGGAACTTCGTTCTACATGAATTATGGACTTTCCGCGACTTAGAGCTTGAACGTGGGATCTTTTCTCGTATCAAACGATGGCTTAAATACCACGTTGCAAGCCTGGGCAGCCTGTTAGCCCAATCAGCGACAATAGGTTTACTCACAGGAATCTTCCACCTCGAGGTAATAGTGAGCGCAGCGTTCGGAATACTTGCAGGCTTCATACTCAACTACTTGATAGGAAGATTCTACACGTGGAAGAAATAAGTTGGAGAATAAATCCTTATATTAGCCAATGAATACTTTTCTCCAACCAGGAAACGGGTGATTACTAATGGGCGGCAAGCACGGCAAACACATCTATATACTAAGAAAAGATGGCTGGTACGTCAAGGTACGAGTGTTGAATATTAGGCTTAAGAAGAAAGGCAAGAAAGAAGAGACATTTGATATTAATGACCCTACAAGATACATCGTCGTAGGCCCTAAGACCAGGAAAGCACCGATATCGTACTATATACTGAAAGAAGATGATGTGCCCGACGAGGTTAGAAAGAAGCTGTATATGGTCTAACAATAATTTTTCATAACACAAAGTGATCATATATGCGGGTAAAACAGGCTTTATCAAATTATTTCGATAAAATCCTCTGCGAAGAACAAGCAGAGCATATTATGTGTATAGTGAAACATAATGGTCGTGAATATCTATTATGCATTTCAATAACAGGCATAGTACCTTATGCGAAAATAGCTCGAGCTGATAGAGTAACTACGCTGGACTGTAGAATGCTAGAATACGATCCAAGAGGACTCTATGTTTTCGCCGACAATCTCGAATCCTTGGCACGCCGTATACGAGAGAAAATAGAGGCGTCCATCCTATGAAAAAATACAAACTCGTAGTAACCGATCTCGATGGAGTAATATGGAGAGGGGGAAAACCGCTTATACAGAACATAAAAGCGCTTAAAGAACTAATGCGAAAAGGTGTCAGGGTAAAATACCTAACAAATAATGCGACTAAGTCACGCGTTGAATACGTTGAGATATTGAAGAACTACGATCTAGATGCTAGTATCGATGATATCATAACATCTGCGTATGCCGCAACTTACTGGGTCAGGAAAAACAAGGGAAGATTCATATTTATCGTGGGAGAGGCAGGGCTTTTCTATGAGGCAGTCGTTAATGGTCTTATACCAGTATCCCATGATACGAGAGCCGATCATGTGATTGTGGGGTTAGATAGACACCTAACATATAGCAAGATACGTGAAGCCTCAAGAATGATACAGGAGGGAGCAGTTTTCGTAGCTGCTAACACTGATTCCACCCTCCCAGTTGAAAACAGGCTCGATCCGGGTGCAGGCTCGATTGTTGAAATGATAACTAGAGCCACTGGCAGAAAACCAGATTTTATAGCTGGGAAACCGAATAAATGGATACTAGATCTAGCTATCGGCGATTTAGATAGGAATAATGTATTGATCATTGGTGATAGGCTCGACACCGATATTGCACTAGGTAATAATGCTGGTGTTGATACATTATTAGTGCTTACAGGTGCTTCGAAACCAGATGATCTTGAGTCATCAGAGTATATGCCGACCTATGTGGCAAAGGATCTTTATTCATTTATTCATGATTATCCAGAATTGTTTGAATAAGGAGAGATAAGTATTTGTTTTTCATAGTATTCTTTAAAGTCTTCTTAATTCAGGCTTAACAAGATCATGGCTTATTTCGATTATTGCGTAGAATCCTCTCATAGCGGGTCCCGGGTTAATAATTACTGTGTCTCGGTACCTTGTTATGTACCGATATTCGTGTAGATGGCCAGTAATCCATAGAGAAATGTTACTAGTATTGCTATCTAGAAATTCCCTGAGAGCCTTTGATCCCACATGGAGCCCGCCTATAACATCGTTGATACCATATATTGGTGCATGAGTAACAACTATCTTTTTGATCTCACGCACCTTATCGCTGAGCGTGTTAAGCATCTCTCTGATCTCATCATCCGTGAACTCTATAGGGGTATCAAAAGGCGTGGGGTTACTTCCACCTATGCCTACTAAAGCGAGATCTCCGAGGCTATAGGCTTTTTATGCAGATTTACTATTCTGTCATCGCCACTATAATCTATAAGCCTAGGATCATCGCAGTTGCCTGGAACAAAGAAGATTGTAGCCGCAGACGATTCATGTAGACTACGAAGTATGTAGAGTGCTTCTTCTAACGTACCAAAATGCGTGATATCACCTGCCACTATAATTGCATCTATATCTCTATTCGACACAACAATCTTTAGAGCTCTTGATAATCTATCATGTATGTCAGTGAGCGTCAGCACCCTCATCTTAGACCCACCCCAGATTACAGAGAAATGTAGAAGAGAGTATTAAGGCTGAACTACAAATCTATTCGAGGTGGAAGGGAAATGAAAAAGAAATTCCTATCTAGAAAGATCGAGGAAGCTAGCGTTAATGTCAGAGTTGAGAAAGGAAGGATTAATATCGCTGGAAGAGACTATCATACCAGTCATGCCTTTCTAAAAGGCTGTGATAAGGCATCCATAATTGTTGATCATGATAATCTTGTGCTGAACGCTTGGTTCGAGAAACTCCCGGAGCTTCGGGAAGAAGATGGTGCTATAGTCGTTTATGATCGAGATTATAGCGGTGAAAGAATAGTTAATGATACATTTGAGAAGATAACTAGGAACAATGATAAGATCGAAGCAGTATTAATGCCTTTGAAGCTGAGGATTTGGGGTGATAAGGGCGGAGTACAGGTTTTCATAAATGATAACATAGACCTACGTTCCGAAAAAGCCGAGGTCACCGTAAACACTAAGTCAACCATAAACTTCATTACATGGCCTTTTCCGGCTGTATGGATCTATGTTGAAAGAGCTGATCTAATGGCTAAACAAGATAAACAAGTTATAAAAATCACGATAAAGGCCATGTAGTCTCTTCGCCATCACCGCGCTATAGTTCTTTCAGCGGCTCCCTATTCCATGATAGCCTGGGATAAGGCGGAAAGCCTCGCTTGTGCCTGCTTCTACGATGAAGGGTTATAACCCTTTCGATCAGTTCTGCAGATATCCCGGTTACCTCTGATAATTCCTCCTTTGTTAATCCAAGGTCGAATAATCCGTAGAGTATAAGATCTATGTCTTCATATTTCATCCCTAATTCTTTCTCTGCAAGGTGCCCGGGCCATAGTCTGGGGCTACTTGGCTTCTTAATTATACGCTCCGGGATCCCCAGCCAGTGAGCTATATGTCTTACCTGTGTCTTATACAGGCATGCTAGGGGCAGTAGGTCTACGGCACCATCACCATATTTGGTGAAATATCCTATCAATATCTCGCTCCTATCACCAGTACCTAGTACGAGGTAAGAGAATCTGTTTGCATAATAGTATAGTATGTTCATCCTTATTCTTGCTCGAAGATTTCCTGTAGCTATATTATCCTCTAGGTCAAAGAATGGAAGTACTGAATAAGTATCAACTATTTCATCTATATTGATTAGATAATGTTTTACACCAAACAGTTTCGCAAGCGTTAAGGCATCGTCAACATCCTGCTTAGGGGTTGTTCTTCTATCGGGAAGTATTAGTGCGGTGACATGTTCCTTTCCCAACGCATCAACTGCTAATGCAAGAGCTACCGATGAATCTATACCACCACTCACACCAATGACTACACCTTTCACGCCAGATTCTTCTACATATTCCTGGATGAAATCCGTGATCTCAGAGATTGTTCTTTCTACAGGAAAAGTAAGCAAGGCATTTATAGATAACTTCATTCCAGACACACCTGCCGCCGATATTGAGCGGGCATCATGATGATAAATATTAATTTGACAGATTATAATAACCACTACGCTTCAGTGATACAACTATACTTAAACATTCTCGTCGTCATAACTATATAGTGTGTAGCAAGGTGCCCGGAATGGGAGAAGAAGGAATATTTACACATCGATTTAAAGACTATGTGGAATCCTTACTCTTAGAGAGAAGACTGAGAGGGGTTCCCGGAAAACCTGTTAGCAAGCCTACTTATTTCGGAAAACCATCACCTATAATCAAGAGCGGGGAAAGCCTTTTCTGTATACGTCTCGTCGGTAAGACTGAGACATTGCTTAATGCAATACAATTAATTAAAGACGCTGAAAACATTAAGTTGATCGAGTGCTATATGAATTTCAAGCCTAGCCCCTATCTGACCTGTATATTGTCTTCTAAGACCAGAGACTCTATATGGTCGTTAACAGATAGACTCGTACTCCTTAATGATCTAATGTATGTAGATGTGTTGAAGGCGTTTGAACCAATGGACAAAGGTTATGTAGTCAATCCGTGGCTGTTCCCGGTCGAAATAGGGCGTGAAACAATGTCGTTGATTCCATTAAAGACTCTTTGCATGCTTGATGAGAAAACCTCTAAGATAATGATCGAGACAATTACTGATCTGATAAGGAAGAGGCTTGGTATTAGCATAAAAGATAGGGATCTACTCATAGAAACTATATCTGTCCTTGGCCTAGGCAGGATTGTTAGAAAATGGTATGATAAGGGCACACAATTCATTGAAGTGACGTGCGGCCATCCAAGCGAAACCTATTGTGAATTCATAAAGGAGCTTCTCGAGAATTTATCCGGGCTGAAATATAGGGTTCTGCATAAGGGTAGTGTTTGCCTATTATCGTCTCCTAGTATGGATTAATTCATCTCTTCCTACATAGCTCCATATACTCTCTATTGAGATCACGTTCTACTATTTCTCCATTAGGTCTTAGTTCTTTGAAGGCACGTCCTTCATAGTAGTAGATCGATGTTGATTCGTCAAGCCAACAATCAGGCGATAATCCTGCCTTTAGACATGTTTCAGCTAAGAACGTTTCTTCATCCCAGCAATACTCTACAGGTACCATGGGAAGCAATGTTCCTTTAAACCATCCTTTTTCAACGACTAAGCCATACTTACCTATAATGATATGTTTAGGTAGTTCTCTACGATCGCTTACATTGAACGGGACAGGTTCGGATAGAACAGTTACTTCGATAACAACATGATCTATTTCGTCAGGCGTCATAAGAGGAAAACGCGGATCATTAAGTGCAGCTTCGATCGCAGATCTTATTATTGCTTCGCCAAGAGAATATATAGGTGCTAGGAACCCAATGCATCCACGTAACTCGGTCCTGTTCTCTCCAAGGAACGTTTCGATCGTCGTGAAAACCATTCCAGGCCTTCTGAAGATCGGGGGAGCATCTGCTGGTAACGTTATTGTTCTGCCGTTCAATAGTTTTTCACTTATGGCTCTCCTGGCAAGCCTTACAGCATATATTCCTTCCTCAAGGCTCAGTTCCCGAGGATGCACTGGAGTGCTCATACCCTCCCCCCGGATATACTATATATATTTCCAGCCTTCATTTTTTCCAGGATCTCTCTTGCCCGTCTAAGGGTCTCCTCTATTCCTTTCCAGTGTCCTCCAACCCAATATATCTTCCCACACTTTGTGCATTCCCAGAAATCATAGTGTAGCTCATAGACTTTTCTCGGAACACGTCCTTTCACATAGTCTTTACTCACTTTTCGTAGTTCTCCATTACAAACAGGACATCTTGATCTATCTAGATCGATGTGTAGTCTTATCCCTGTACGATATGCTATGAATGCTAGTCTCTCAGCCATGTCGTCCATGTAGAGATAAAGGCTACGTAGTCCCCTATTTATCGCTCTATGATGTAGTCCTCTATCCCTAGTGATAATGATCCTGCCCTCTTTCTCCGCCAAAGAGAGTATTTTCCAGTCTTTGTAGGCCCTGTTATAAAGTGTATCATAGCCGAGCATACGTAGCCATCGAGCAACATTGCCGAGCATAGAGTCAACAATGAATCGTGGTTCTTCCAAAAAACATTACCTCTACGCATTGCTTCATATTTTTAGAAAAGATATCTGTGACTAGGATAGAAGTTCACGCTTATTCGTTACAAGGTGATTTAGCAACGTATCTATTGTCACGACGCCGGCAACCTTTCCTATCTCATCAAGGACTACGGCTCCTCTACTGCCCTTCTTCATTATCTCTGCTACAGCCTGTGATACAGTGTCGGCCAGCCTTACTTTGGGAGGTCTGAACCTCATGATATCTTCAACGATCAGGTGAGTTATTCGTTCTTTCCTATACTTCGACGGCACTATGTCTTCGAACTTGACGAAGGCATATGCTAATTCATATATGGTGACGTATCCTACTAGTTCATCGTTTTCATCAAGTACGGGTACAAAGCTTGTATCGGTTGAGAGCATATCCTGTCTTACTTTTAGAACTCTATCCGTCGTCCTAGCGATAATAGGTGAAGTATCCATTATTGTCCTGACTTCAGTATCATCATTCTCGGCTAGTTTTACAATATCTGTTTTTAGGACTGCTCCTAGAACATCATTGGCTTCGTTGACTACAGGTAATATTCCGATCTTTTTGCTAAGCATTAGTTCAGCTGCTTCAACAAGTGATGAACTAGGAGCTATACTTATTGGAGGAAAGCTCATGAAGCTAGACACGTGTACTCTGCTAGGAGTGGTTCTGCTGAGCCTCTGGGTTGCTAGTTTAAGAACTATGTCTCTACTCGTCAGTACTCCGGCGAGTAGTTTAACTTCTTTCCCCGGCTCGATCACACGGTTCTCCAGTACTATTATCTTGTCTATACCGCTTTTCTCCATTAGCTTGAAAGCATGGTATAAGGTATCATTTTTATCTATACGAGGAATATCTTCGCGTAATAGTTCATTGACTGTTCTACCCATTATCCTACCACCTCGCATGCCTAGCGCTTTGCCGTGACTGCGTATAGTATGTCTCGCTCTGTTATTATGCCTATGAGCTCCATTTTATCGTTAACCACAAGGGCTGAGCCCACGTTTCGCTCGGCCATCCTCTGCGCTACATCGCCCAGATCCTCGTCGGGCCTGGCGGTGACAAGCTCACGTATCATTAGGTCGTCTACAGGTATTGATATCGCTTCTTCAATATTGCCCGTTGATGTATGCTTGAATGCTTCATGGGAGCCAAAATACCTCACTATATCCATCGCAGTTATTATTCCAAGCACAACGTTTTCCCCGACAACAGGTATCCTTCGGAACCCGTACTTGATCATCTTCTTCATCGCTTCTTTTAGTGGCGCGCCAGACTCTATAGTTATGACTGGTGTTGACATCACTTCTGATACTGGTACACCTATTTTTACCCCGCTCATAAAGTATTTCAGCAGGTCATGCTCCGTCACAATCCCGAAGATCCTGCCATCTCTCAGGAGGACAGGCACGACGCCGATCTCGTTGAGAACCATTTTCTCCAGGACATCCGGGATCTTCTCATCGATATATGCTACGACAGGGTCTTTTATCATGAGCGTCTCTACTTTTTCTTTTTCAAGCGCACCATAGATGTTGTAATTGTATCTCTCCTTAACAATATTGTAGTACTCTCCTCCTCCAAGATAATTCACTATGTGGGATGCTAGTAATAGGCCGCGGAGATACCTCGATTGCTCAACTACGAGGCTCCTATATCCTTTAGCCATTTTCTCCGTTGCTTCAAGTATTGGTGATTGCGGAGCCACCGTCTCCACTGGTTTTTTAGCTATCATCTCCATTTCTTCCGTTGTTTTATAGATCCTGTCTTCAAAGTTGGGTTTCCCATCGCTTCTAAGCCACCTATATTTTTCAGGCCTTCGGGGCACGCCTCTGGATGGCCCTATTCCTCTTCTGGACAAGTTCTCACCTCTAGATAATACTTTGTTTGAAGAGGATTAACTAGTTATCCTTAGAATAAACAGTTAATAATTATTCGAGACCTGCAATATAATATATTACATTGTCAAGATATACAAAACGATTATATCATTTCTCTTCGGAGCCAAGCTTTTTCTTAACAATATCTAGGAGATCGCGGAGTAACATTATCAGATCATTGTCTGTTATAATACCAACCAATTTGTTCCCCGATCTAACAGGTAGATGCGTTAAATTGTTCCTAATCATAGTCTCGATGATAACCTCGATGTCATCATCAGCATTTACCGTTATTAGCGGTGAAGACATGATTTTCTCAACCGTTTCTTTCTCAGCATCTCTTTTCTCGAAGAGCACCGCCCATATAATGTCTCTCTTGGTGACTATTCCTATAGGGCTACCCTGATCCGTCACTATCAGGGATCCTATACCCTCGTTTATGAGGCGCTGCGCAGCATCCTTTATAGTCGTTGTTTTATCGACGTATCTGAGCTCAGGAACCATTATGTCCTGGGCTTTTAATGTGTAGGCCAAAGCGGGACACCTAGCCCAGAGCTATCTCGGGCGCTATCTGTCCATAGTTTATGCTTACGAATAATATGTGGCTACCACGTATGAGTACCTTGCCGTAGCGAGCTACCTTGTTGCCCTGGTCGTCGTATTCTTCACAATCGCTTAATACTACGTTCATTGTATGATCTACAAGCTCTAGTGTGCCTATGTACTCATATCCATCCTTGAGCTTGATTAGTACCGTCTGGTTCACGGCGCTCCTGAGGTATTTGAGTGGCGTTGAGGGCCTAGTTGTTCTTGCTGCCACCATGGGGTTCATCCTCTTCGGTGTTTTTCCTAGTCTGCTTAACCATGATATAGTTAGGTGTATTTAAGAATTGTCTGATTTACTAGGTGGCTTAATATATATGTAGACAATATCTTTTTCTTCGGCTAATACTTTGAAACTATGCATTATTTGATCGGGAGTTGTGTCTTCAACCTTACTTAGCACTGTTATAATAACCAGGCCCTCCTCGGCAGCTATTCTGAGAGTTTCCCTTAGTGCTTTCTCCTTATCCATAATATTGTTCCAGACAGTTATCATGAAAACCTCTGTGAATGCTTTGTCGATGAAAGGGGGTTGTTCAGCATCTGCTATTAAATAAATGGTTCTCGGGTCGCATCCATGTTTTTCCCGGGCCTTTGTAATCATGCCTTCACTTATATCTAGACAGACGTATTTCTCGAAATCATAGTTGTTTTCTTTGATATAGTCTAGTAAGAGGCCTGTGCCACAACCTATGTCTGCTACTTGTCCCAAGTGTTTTCTCCCTATTTTGTCAAATATTATGCTGTATTTACGGAACTGTTCGTCTCTATAGAGGGAGTCATAGGATTTCGAAGTGATATCATATAGTTCTCTAACGCTTAAAGAATCTGTCAAGCGTGTTCATCTCCTTCTTTTCTATGCTCTTCTTCTTTTTCCATAGCTTCTGTATATTGATCTCTTTCCATTCGATGCCGAGTTTTTCAGCCGTATCAATGGCTGAGCGATAGAATGACGGAGCGACCAGTATGCCTCTCGGAGTGATACCGTACTTCTTCTTATAATGCACTATATAGTTGTATAACTGCATAACAGCTTCTCTGGATGCGGGAACCCTTTTAAGCTCTATAATTACGGGTCTTCCGCTAGAATCGTACCCGAATAGGTCGATGTAGCCTATATCGATTGGTTTTTCTTTCTCAGTTATACGTAGTCCTTCTTCGATTAATCCGGGATCCTCGTATATCATGTCCCTGATCTCGGCTTCGCTCAAATACATTACGAATTCTCCTGTATCCGTTAGTTTACCCTTAATCGCTGCCCCTATGCTCTTGAAGTATACTCTTAGGATTTCGCGCGGCTTCGACCTTATAGCCACTATCAATAATTCACCACTATGCAGTATTCTAGCCTCGATGCTGGCGGTGGAGGGCTGCCAGTTTACTGGAGAATATCCCTCAGGCCTATGGAGAAGAACTGCTCCATCTTGTTTTACAACGAACATGCGTTCACCACTTGTCAGTCTCGAAAAACCTCTTCCCTCATACTCCACGGTGCATTCCCCGAAAACCACCAAGTATTCTTTCTTCCTCAGCGCCTCTCTAATGAAGGACAAAGCTTCCTCCAGACTAGGATCTCTAATAACTTCTAGCCTCAACCGGAGCCACCATGATACATGATAGAAACTAAGTAAATAAGCATAGAAATAATTCTTTCACTATAGGGACTGGGGAAAGATACTATTGAGAGCCAAGATAAAGTTGATAGGATTTGATAGTATGGGAACACGTGGTATGGCCACAGTGATTGATACAGGGACATATAAGATCTTCATAGATCCTGGTGTCAGCTTTGCTCCCCGGAGATATGGTTTACCTCCCCACCCAGTGGAGCTTGAGAGGCTTGAAAAACATTTAGCGATGATCCATGATGAGATCATTGACTCGGATATTATCGTTATAAGCCATTATCATAGGGATCACTATCTCTACCGCGATGGTGAAGAAGGGTTCTATAAAGGAAAAATCCTTTACATTAAACACCCCGAACAAATGATCAATCATAGTCAGAAGGTAAGGGCATATGTTTTGTTGAAGAAGATGGGTGTTAGGGATCTAGCTAAAGACATAGTATACTGTGATGGAAAAACATATACATTAGATAACGATGTCAGACTAGTGTTCTCGCCTCCAATGCCGCATGGTCCTGAAGGCACAAGGCTTGGCTGGGTTATAATGACGCTTGTAGATGTTGATGGTTATAGGATTCTCCATGCGAGCGATGTGCAGGGACCGATAAGTGATACCCCGCTTGAATGGATACTTGAGAAGAAGCCTGATATACTAATAATTAGCGGGCCGCCAACATATTTCGAAGGTAAAAAGATGAAGAAAGAAGATGTCGAGAAAGGCCTCTATAATCTTATGAGGATAGCTGGCAATAGTAATGGGCCCGGAAAAATTATAGTTGATCATCATTTACTAAGGGATCTTGACTACAAGGATAGGATAATGGATATTATAGAGATAGCCGCGATACGCAATGCAGAAGTCCTCACCGCAGCAGAGTTCATGGGTCAGCCCATAGAACAACTTGAAGCAAGGAGAAGAGAACTGTGGGGAAAGAGCCGTGAGGCCGACAATAGTGATCGAGCATCTTGAAGACGAGATGAGCCTATGGATACTTCTAGAATATAGGCATGCAGGTATAATTGTTGGAGAGCATGATATGTTATGGTTTACTAATGTGCCTAGAAGATACCATCGTATTCTGTCCAAGTATGGCAAAGTACATGAGAGGAGCATCCTAGATCTAGTTCCTCAAGACAAGATTGTTATACTTGATCCTCAGGCGGATAAGCCCTTAACATATAGTGATCTCCAGGGCAGATACATTGTAATAGGCGGAATACTCGGTGACTACCCGCCACGAGGTAGAACTAGGGAGCTACTTAGTTCGAGAGCGCCTAGGGCTATTAAGAGGAATATAGGTGATGGGCAATACAGTATTGATGGAGCAGTATACTACGTCATGTATTTATGGAGACATAAATCCATGGAAGGATTCAAGTATGTCGACGGAGTCAAAATAGATACACCCCACGGACACATACTGTTGCCGTTTAGGTATCCTCTGGTGAACGATCGCCCCTTAGTGGCTCCAGGACTGCGAGAATACTTGTTATCGAGAAGGATACCAGATAATATATTGAAAGAACTTACCCGATAAGATCGTATAGTATGAATAGAACTAGTAGCCATGTCGCAAAATAAGTCACTATGCCCCGGAAGAACCCGTGGAACCAGTCACGTGCTCCGAATTTCTTGACAACATATACAACTGTCCCAATATATGCGATCACCGATAGCATCCATACAATGCTAGAGAGCAGGGGGTTCCCCCAAAGACTCACCCTATAGAGGATATAGGCTGCGAAGCCGTAAGCTATGCCCGCCAATGCCCTGATCTTCACGATATCATCGTCAATCCTACTATGGCTGAACAATCCCTAACACCCGGCTATTTAATGATTACAACTAGATAAAACATATTTATTATTTAATATAGTGTAGCGTATCCCTTACTATCAGGTGCCAGCAGTTGATCAAGAAATCAATGGACATTATAGACTTGATAAGCTGGTGTAAAAATACGGGGAAAACACTTGAGGATTGCCGAGTTGAGAATATATATTGGTGCGGACACTATTGGTTGTTTAAACTGAGATGCCCCAACAAAGGGAAGACCCTTCTGAAGCTTGAGCCCGGCCGTAGAATACACTTATCAGTAGTCGAGCCAGGGGAAAAAGGCATTGATCGTATTGCTGCTTATCTGAGAAAACATATCCGCGGATGCTATATAGATCGAGTTGATATGCCTTGGTGGGAAAGAATAATTAGGATAAGCGTTGTTTGCCGGGATAGAAAACTGTATCTGTACAATGAGATAATACCGAGAGGTTTCCTAGTTGTTACTGATGAAGATAATACTATACTCTATGCTAGCAGGTTTGAGAAACTCAGAGATAGAGAGATCAGAGTTGGAAACACTTATGTTCCGCCTCCCCATCGTCCCTGTCTCCTAGAAATGAGCGATGATAACCTCTACAAACTACTCTTAAAAGGTAAAGACCTTGTACGAGGAATCGTAAAAGGATGGGGATTGCCAGGATATATTGCTGAGGAGATACTGGTTCGCACAGGACTATATAATAAGAAATCCGAGAAGCCGGATAAGATATCAGTTACCGACATAGAAAGTATGCGCCGCAAGCTAGAGGAACTTATAAAGGAGGCTTTGAACGGCAAAGGATACCTTGTATATATAGATGATAGCTTAGAATTAGTCACTGCATATAAGCCCATCCTGTACAGCAAGATATATGAAGCAAATATACAGGAAATGCCCACTCTCGACGAAGCGCTTGACCCGTATTTCTCACAGTATGAGAAAGAAGTTATCGAGAAACGAGAAGAGACTAGAATAAAGGATGAAATCAACCGGCTTAAGAAATCATATGAGAAGCTCGTAGAAACAATTACGAAGTACAGGGAAAAAGCCGAGAAACTAGAAAAAATATCCAATATTCTCCAGGCAAACTATCCATTATTTGAGAAATTACTACAATGCATAAATAAAACGAGAGAAGAGCATGGCTGGGGAAAAATAAGGGAGAAATGCCCTGGAATAGTCTCTGTGAATCCCAGAGAGGGAAAAGTAGTCATTAAGGTACAGGGTGAGCCAGTAGAGATAGATATCAGGCTTGACGCCTGGAAGAACATTCTCGAAATGAGGAGAAAAGCTGGAGAGCTAAGGGGGAAAGCAAGACGCGCTGAAATAGAAGCAGGGAAATTGCTGGAGAAGATCAAGGAGCTGGAAAACAAAAGAATAAGAATCGAGACAAAAGTGTCAAAGGGTATACGTCCAAAGTACTGGTACGAGAAATATCACTGGTTATTCACTAGCGAGGGCTTCCTAGTAATAGGTGGTAGAGATGCCGGGCAGAACGAAACCATCGTTAGAAAATACTTGGCGCCAGAAGACATATTTCTCCATGCAGAAATACATGGCGGCCCAGCAACGGTGATCAAAACCGAAGGTAGAACACCAGGTCATAAAAGCATAGAAGAAGCAGCTGTCATAGCAGCATGTTATTCGAGAGGATGGAGCGAGGGTATTGGGGCCCTGGAAGTATTCTGGGTTAAGGGGGAACAGGTCTCGAAGACCCCTCCTAGCGGTGAATATCTTGCAAAGGGTGCATTCATGGTTTATGGTAAGAAACAATTCATAACAGTTGAGCTTAGACTCGCTCTTGGTGTTGAGGAAATAGATGATCCCATCTACGGCGTATACCAGAGAATAATAGTTGGGCCTGAACACCTTGTTAGACAACGTAGCCTATCGTATGTAGTACTGGTACCTGGGGATATGCGCGGCAAGGAGCTTGCTGAGAAAATAATGGCTATCCTTAGGAGAAAATCTGAGACAACACTATCAGTATCCACTGACGAAGTAATGTATAGACTACCTGGTCCGTCCCGTATTATCAGGGCTGAACAGGGCGAAAGAACTCGTGAAAACAAATAAATAACATGGTATCATTGAGGCAACAACGATTCAATATAGATATGTGGATTTCAATGAGTGGGAATAATAAGGGATGGATAAATACACTTAAAACTACTTTCTACATACTAGAAAATTCTAAGAACATAAGTATTTAGCAAGTAGCCAATGGTGGTTTAACATGGTTGAAAGAAACATCGTCGTTGAGGCCCTAAAATTCGAAAGCGTAACCGATATGAAGGTTGAACTTGTCGAGCGCAAGGGACTTGGCCATCCAGACTATATAGCTGATTCTGCCAGCGAAGAGGCGTCAAGGCTTCTCAGCAAATACTATCTGAAAGAATTCGGTGTCATCCTCCACCACAACCTTGACAAGACCTTGCTCGTAGGAGGACAGGCGAGCCCTAAGTTTGGCGGCGGAACAATGCTTGAACCTATATACATAGTCGTAGCTGGGAGAGCCACAACAGAGGTTAAAACGGAGGACGGAGTAGTCAAGATACCCTATGGAAGCATTATTGTTGAAGCCGTTCGGAACTGGCTGAAGAAGAACATGAGGTTCCTGGATCCGGATGTTCACGTGATTATTGATTACAAGGTCCGTAAAGGAAGCGCCGACCTCGTCTCCGTTTTCGAGGCAGGCTCAGGGGTTCCCCTCGCAAACGATACTAGCATCGGGGTCGGATACGCCCCGTTATCACCTTTGGAGAAACTCGTCTATAATACTGAGAGACTGCTAAACTCTCCAGAGTACAAGAAGAAGACCCCGGCGGTTGGAGAGGATATCAAGGTTATGGGTCTCCGTAGGGAGAAGAACATAGTCCTCACGATCGCAGCCGCTATAATAGATTCCCTCGTAAAAGACCTGGATGAATATCTCAGTGTCAAAGAACAGATAGTCAACGACGTCCTCGATCTTGCTGCGAAGATAGTTCCCGATTACACGGTAAACGTTTGTGTCAACACAGCCGACATGCCCGAGAAAGGAGTTGTCTACTTAACAGTTACAGGTACATCAGCCGAACACGGCGACGACGGAGCTACCGGCAGAGGAAACCGTGCAAACGGCTTGATCCCGCCTATGAGGCCTATAAGTCTAGAGGCGACCGCAGGCAAGAACCCGGTCAACCATGTAGGTAAGATCTACAATATTGTGGCTAGGAGAATCGCTGAGAGAATATATAATGAGCTCGACTATGCAAGAGACGTGTACGTAGAGCTCCTAAGCCAGATAGGCAAACCCATCGATAAACCATTAATGGCTAGTATAAAGATAATACCGCCAAACAACACCGACGACATACCTGCCCATATCAAGTCCGAAGCAGCAGCAATTGCTGACGAGGAGCTAGCGAACATAACAAAGATAACAAACCTCATACTCGAAGGCAAGGAAACACTCTATTAAACAAAACAGTGTTTATTTATTATTGAACTCCCAAAGGCTCGGCTCTTTTTTCAATCCTAAACGCTTCATTCTTTCTTTCTTATAGTTCTCAATAAGTTTCACAAGTTTTACGAACTTGTCTTCCTCTTCCTTCCTCCTGATCTCCTCCCAGGCCCTCTCTAGATCATTTATTATTCTAGGCTCCACGAATAATTCGTTACCTAGAAACACGTGGTCGTACTCGCTTAGATCAAGAACAGGTATTCTGTCATAGACATGTTGGGGATTCTCTATCAATAATCCTATCCTTTCTTGCTTCAATAATAAGGCGTGCTCAACTAGGAGTGATCCTGGGTTACGTATATGGATTATTGGTGGATAACCATTATTTCTAATCACCGAGATCAAGGACGGCGTGAATACCTCCGCGGAGAGGATGTTTAGGTAGCTGCCATGAACTATTTTCTTAGCAATCTCAACTATTTTGTCTCTTTCATTCCTTACCCGGCTTAATTCATCAAGTGCTTTCTTCAACCTAGTGGATAGATCCTTGTTCTCCTGTTCTAACAGGTAGATCCTACGTGCTAACTCGTCGCTACCACTATGTGTTGTCTTTATAGTTTTTAGTTCGAGCTCGAGCTCTTCGATTCTTTTCCTGTAGAGATCCAATTGTTCCAGCAGTTTACGTTTCTCCGCCTCCAAAACCTTGATCTTTCTTGTCAGATTCTCGATTCTATCCATCAGCTCTTTTTCATTAACCGTCGAGGATGTTCTTCTATACTCTTTCCTTGGCGCCCTTACCTCTTCCTTAACCATCGAGACTGCCTTCTCTATCTCGTGCTCAATAGCCTCCGCTATGCTGGCGCCCATAGCGACCATTATCTTCACACGATCCACGTTTATCGGGAAAGTCATCTCCGATGCTTTTGCTTCAGCCTGTATCATCTTATCCCTTATGGTTGAATACGCTTTGTAAGCAGCTGCCAGAGCATCTCGTTCATGGGTATCATCGATCTCTATCCATGGATACTTAGCCTTTATATCGCGTACGATCTCTTGTTTCTCCTCGGTAGACAAATCCCTATCTGGCACATATAGCTGGACATTCAATGTCGCCGCTAGTTTCTTCACGCTCGCAGGAGGCTTTGACACATCTGTGGCCACCATAACTACTCTTCCAAGCCCGGAGACCATGCCTAGGATATCTGCTCTATCAAGGTTCTTAGAACTGAAAGTCATGAGCGGTGTTCCATCAAGATCTATTGCCGCGACACCGGTATATATGCCGGGGTCAAGCCCTATGATTATGCCTCGGCTCTTCCCTGTCTTCTTACGGGGAGTCTCCAGAACGATTTTCTCCCTATATATTGGTCTAATAACAACACGTACACTCTTATTCTTTACAGGTCTTATCAATCCATAGAGCTTTTCGCGCGGAGCATAGACTATGAACACGCTCCTTTCAAGACCGCCCATACTCTTCTTAAACGTTACGTCATAATCAAACTTGTTCTTATCTAGAATCCTCTTTATCTCCTTGGTGGTGGCTAGGATGGCGGCTCTTATGCTTCTCATAAACCTGTTATAGCTCATACCGCCATGACTTACACTCCTACCCTTGGTAACTATGATCTTTGTCTTTTCCTCTAACAGGCGAAGTGTTGCCCCACCACCCTTCCAAGCGATCATAGCTGCGAGATAAGCTGTTTTCTGCGGAGATAATTTGCCGTGAACTTCTATGCCGAGGCTCCTAGCAACAGTCTTAATATTAACGGCTTCGGGACCCCATCCGGTTACCTGAACAATCCTCGTATTAGGCGGGAAGAGTGATAGTAGTTTTGATAACTCCCTTACGGTTTCTTTTAGTTCAAAGACATTATCTATAGCCAGTATGTCGGGCTTATACTCCCATAAAAGCCTGATTAGACGCGCGAAGCTCACATCATCATAACTATCGATTACTTCGCCATCCCTTAGGAAGATTAGAGCATAGTGTGGCTGCTTATTAGATGATGATGGACTATAGCCTGGTAGGATATCTACACCTGCAATGATTGTTTTCTTCTCGTTATTGGATTTGTTCATCTTCTCCCCGCACGTATTTTAGGGCTTTACCGATTTCTACTTCTACCTTGTATTGCTTACGGAAGAATCTGATTATATATTCTATATCTCTCCTCAATAATGCCTCCGCTTGTGGATGCTCTTTATACACATACTGAGGCCAGTCTATGATATATGGTGTATTACTCGATATATCGATCAATACATTGTATTCGCTTAAATCACCATGTATAATACCTACTTTAACATATGCTATTCGCAGTGTTTCAAGTATTCGAAGCAGAACCATATATGGATCCTCTATTTCAGGCCTACGATACAGTTCCACACCATTAACATACTCGGTTACAACAGCATGCCTATTATAGGCGATAGGTGAAGGTACACTACCTCCCTCACGATAGATCTCTCTTGTAGCCTTGAATTCTCTTTCAGCCGCAATCTTTGCCTGCTTATACCAGTCAAGCCTAGGATTATCAGCCCATTCTCTTACACGCCTCGTCATATGGAAACTAGTCCGGCCTATCCTCATGAACTTTACAGCTATGGGTTTACCTCCGGGGGCGAGTGCTCTGAAGATCTCGCTCTCCTTGCCGACGGCGAGCTTGTCACCAATAGCCTCAACGACATTCATACGCACAAGAGTATTGAGAGCCAGCATATCTAGACCCAGATAGGTGAGTCTATAGGCCTTATAGCCGGAAACAGTTTTTCGTTTAACAAGCTTTAATCTATGTAGTTTTGACAGTATGAGCACCACGTGTGTCTCAGGTAGTTTCGAGTACTTCTCGATAAGCTCTAGAGGTACATATTCATATCTTTTCATTCCACGCTCAATGCTATTAAGAACTCTAATGTCCCGCTGTGTTAGCTGCTTGTATATCAGTCCGATCTTAACCATTAAATCACCATGAACCTATAATTTGTACTCGAGACGCTATTATGATTAACCTTGTATTACCCGAGTGTAGAAGTACTTATATACCATTAATATATCCAGCTAATATCTCATCCCCTCTTTAAAAACCCCGTAAAAACCGATTTAAATAACGGATACGGCAGAATTAATGGTGTCACCAATGATAGATCTGATCAGCATAATAATGATTACGACATACATGACGATACTAGCGATACCACTGCTATTCAACCATACAAAGATCAAAGCTGGAACTAGGAAAAAGACCTTGGAAAACAAGATTGCTAAACCAGTTTCAACAACAGCCAATGATGTCTTAAAACGCAGAAATGGTGTAATAGTTGTCATGGGAGAACTAGATGATAAAAAGATAAACGAGATAATGCGAATAATTTCTGGAAGATAAGGATGTATGAGTCCTACGTTTTTAATCAATACACATGTTATAGTTTTAAGGGGCATGTATGAGTAAACTGTTGAAAAACCTAGGACCAGGATTTATAGCCGTCCTATCGGGTATAGAGCTTACAAATGTATTTATGTATATGTTGTTTGGGAAACTATACGGGGTCATAGGCATAGCTCTTGTTATTGCAAGTATAATTCCAATGATTTTCGTACAGGAGGCAATAACTGTACCCAAAATCCTCTACGGCACGACGCCCTCCTCATATCTACTAACACATAGGAAAAAACTAGGAATGCTATATCTTATAACAATATATTTCGGCTCATTGCTTATCCTATTGATAAATGCGATAATAATTTCAATACTTCTAAGCAATTTATTTGGTGGGTCTTGGTTACCTTATTTATTGATCGTAGTTCTAATATCATCGCTCATACCCGGCAATAACAGGATCGGTATATATATCGAGAAAATCCTTGCGATCTTATCGTTATTTCTAATGATATACTTCATAGCATTTATAGTATCAATACTGGATCACCCCCCAACTGATCTTTTCTCATACAGTATTCCATCACTTATGATGATCATAGCTCTTTGGGGGGCCGCGTCGAGCCCCTACTCAATGCTTGTACAGGAAGATGATAATGAACTTGGAGATCTAAAGCTATCATTATTTGTATCAATAATTATTAGTTTATCAATTAGCGGAGTGGCTGCGATAACAGGCCTACACACCGATATAATTAGTGCATTAACCCTAACATCGCATGGTCTATACTCATACTTACTACTGGTTGGTCTTATCTCGACAACCATACTAGCATTATCAACTATTTTCATCACAGTGGGTAGGATAATATCGGGTTCGCTCCAAGTACTTAGAGCCAGAACAAATGAGATCAGCCAGGTCTTCTACTCGATTATAGCATTTATGTTTATATTATCATGTATTATCATCTACGTCGGATGGAACATGCTGGAAAACCTGGTGATAATGGGATCTGCACTAATAGGTGTCATAAGCACTATAGCCATGTATCCACTACTCATATATTATCTGGACATTTACCTCGCATCTAGAAACCGCTTAATAGCATATAATATGCTCGGATTGGCTGCAACAACCGCTGTGTTAACAATTATAATTTTACTCGGTTTTCTCCCCTAGGATCTCAGATAGAGTATTGACGAATCTATCGATATGCTCATTGGTTACATGGGGCATAACTACTATTCTAAGACCATCAACGCTAGGTGCTCGATAAACATAATACCCTTGCTTAACAAGTTCTTCAAGAAGTTTTTCCGTAGGCATACGTCTGCTTTTGAACACTACTATTGGCAGAACAGGCTTCCACACAATAATATCTTGAATTCTCGCTAGTCTATCATATAGATGCTGTGCCGTCCTCATACATCTTATTGCGATCTCAGAATATCCTTGTACACCGTACTTCTTTATAACAGCCCATATCGCCGCTATGGAGCCACCGGGCCTAGTACCTAAAAGACCGTACTGGTATTTTCCTAGTGTATATGGTAGTTCTCTTCTAGCATAAGATAATAACTTGTTGTCTCTGAATAGTATTATGCCTGAGGGAATAGGGGATAAACCGTTTTTATGAAAATCAACCGATATGCTAGACACACCACTATAGAATTTAAGATCGGTATCGATATATCCTTTTTCATAAAGCGCTGGTATGAATAATCCTCCATAAGCAGCGTCCACATGTAGATAAATATTGTTTTGACGCGCTATATCGGCTACTTCTCTTACAGGGTCAATGGAGCCCCACTCTGTCGTGCCAGCTGTTATGACGATAGCAGCTATATCTTCTCTTTTTTCCTCGACTATACTGCGTAGATCATGGATGTCAACGACATGGTTATCGGTGACTGATGTAAAAACAATCTTCATTCCTAAAAGATGAGCAGCCCAGATTATGGAGTGATGAACTGTTCTCGGCGCTACAACCAGTTTTTTACCCGTCTTTTCGCGAGCCACATATAGTGCTACTATGTTCGATTCTGTACCACCGCTTGTAACGAATCCTGTACATTCACCATATAACTTGCTCATGAAATCTATGATCTCTCTCCTGAAATGTTCGAGTGTAGGAAAAATCCTTGTATCTCCGGCATTAGTATGTATAAAAAGATTATATGCGTAAACAGCTAAGTTATCCGGACGCGTAGTCATGGAGCCAAGAATATATCCTTCATCATGTCTCGGCGTCTTATTATACATCTCTAGCAGTTTCTTGATTATTTCTAGTTCTCTCAATAATGGCCGCCTTCCTCATCATTTCAGATAGTCCCTACTTTAGAAACTTCTCTTCGTACTCCTTAAGATACTTTACACTCTGTTTTAGATCGATGAATAGCTCTCTCGCCTCAATAATGTCTTCAGCCTTAACGATATCTCTGCCTTTCCTCTCAGCAATTATACGGGCGGGCTCTAGTAGCTGTACCGCATATCTTAGACTCGCCTTACTACCTACGGCGACAAGTTCTTCTAACGCTCCCTCATCGAGCTTTATGCCTTCCTCATTTGCGCGTATACGTATGATCTCCCTTATCTCGTCGGGTTCATATGGTTTAGTCGGTATAATTAATAACCTATCAAGTAGATCCAATGGCATGCCGTGAGGCGATTCTAGATCGGTGCCTCGAATCCTTGCTATTCCACGGTTGGTAGCCAATATTATTATCGGTGAGAACTCGCTCTCCATCGCTCTAGATAAGAAGCTAAACGCCTCGATATCGAGCATGTGGGCATCATCGATAAAGAGAACGCCAGGCACTAGCTCGGCCTTCTTCTCGTCAACCCATTTCTTGATCATTTCATCAACTTCTTTTCTTACCTCTGGCGGTATTTCTCTCTCAACACCTAGTGTGAAGAAGCTAATCAACGCTCTCTGCGAAGCGACGGCAACATCTAGATCGTGTATGCTGAATGTTCTGACTATTTCTTTCCTCTTCTTTACAGGTCCGCTGGGCATGTCGACATACTTGTATGTCTCTATATCATAGTACCTGGCGGATTCTACGCCTTTGACTCGTCCTACCCGGTATACTCGTCCTGTTTCAGCATCTATCCATATGAGATCCCCTTTCTTTATCCCGAGCTCTATTATTTGTCTCGTTATCTCCTCGCCAACGGTTAATGTTAATTCTTCGTCTTTTGTACGCAGAGTGATCCTTGTCTCGGCGGGCACAGCCATGTAGGGTACGAGGGGGTGTCTCCGCCTCCGGATCTTGATCGAGGTCACTACTCCCTCGTAGACTGTTCTCTCTTCTCTAACACGTACGCCGATAGCCCTACGTAGGGCCTCCATTAGGATCTCTGTTTTCTTCTTCTCACTACTATAGATCTCCGAGCCGCTCATGGCCACGAAAGGAGTGTCTTCGCCTAGTTCTCTAGCTATAGCGATCGCTAAAGCCGTTTTGCCAGTGCCCGGAGGGCCTACGAAGAGTATGCCACGCCCAGCTATCCTTCCTTCTTTTATCATCTTCACAACTATTCCAGCGGCTTCACGGGCCTTCAGCTGGCCTACTAGGCCATCTGCGACCTTGATCGCTTTACCTTTCTCATCCAGTCCAAGCCCTCTTATATGGCTATGCGCCCCGATCCTCTTAGGCCTTTCAACCCTGATTTCTATCGACATATTCCCGCCCCCGTATATCTATGAATAATTATTATGTGGTTTAAGAGATTCATCCATGAGGAGATAGTGTCAGTAGCCGCTGAATACATCATAGGCCCCAGCCCCTAAGGCCTCGGCCAATGAACTCTCAACATCATCCAGGAATAAGCTTGTCTATTAGCCAGAAATAAATATCATTACTTGTTTTTACAGAATATCTAATTGATTATTGATAGGTGTGATTGTTGAGAATTATGAATGACCTAGAATATATTCATAAGTTGTTGATGGATAAACTTAGAGAACTTTTGAAACTGCTCGAAATTATTTCTGAGAATAAAAAAGCGCTTGCCGGCTCAAGAGAGGAATTATTGAAGCTCTATAGGGAGTTAGCTACTCTTAACCCCCCACTCGTTATTACGCGTCCCTACATAGATGTTGTTGTCAGAGCCCTTACGAGGATTAACAATACATTATTTATTCTAAGAACCGAGAAGCTCGGTATTGACGAGATATTATTACTACTATCTGAGGTCAAGCGCTTACTTGTGGAGTATAAGATGATTGCGAAAAAAGAGAGATTTAAAACCATGATAGGCCTCTTAACACCAATCTATACAGGCGTCTTCATATTTGCAGCAGATGCTTTGACTAGATTCCTATGGAGTAACGATACCCTACCTATAATGATCTTGGCGTTCTTCGCAGCATTAACTTTCGTGCTATCCTTCGTTAAACTAAAATTTGCATACTATTCTTTGATAATGGGCGGGCTAGTCGGCGTCTGGCTCGATCTACTATACCCGTTTAACGAGTCTAGCGAGACAATATATTCGGGAATAATCTATTTCCTACTTCTAGCGGTAAGTCTCTCTTACTATAACATTATTAGGACATCTTCATCCGAATATAACAGGAAGAGAATAAGTAATCTAATAAAAGAAGCTACTGAAATACATGAGGAGAAAACCATGTCTGCAGAGCCAACCGAGCTAAAGGCAAAGCTTGAAGAACTTATAGATTACTTCACAAAACTCTACGGTGACAAAGGCAAAGAACTACTATTCTACAAAATCAACGTCATGGTTATGAATGGTAAGAAACGCGATGAAGTGATAAATGAACTATATAATCGCCTCATAGGCAAAGCAAAAAACCTTTCGAAAGGGATTATTTAAACCTTAGACAATAGTCTTTATAGAATCCGGCTTAATCATTAAAAATAAGATTAAGCAGTGTGCTTATCGGGGTGTAAAGATGTCGAAGCCCTCAAAATCTAAAGAACTCAAAATAGTCACACGACATGTGATAACTATTGATGATATAAAGAAGGATCCGAGGAAGGTTAAACTCCTATACATTATCAGTGCGACTGGAGGTATTAGCGAAAAAGCGTTGCAGTACCTCTTGTACTATATGAAGGAAGAAGGCTATGATCTAGGATACAAATTCGTAATGCTGGGAACTGTTCCGTCAAGTAAAGAAGTTCTAAACGATACCCTAGCCCTAAGATATGTCGGATTATTAGAAACTAATCCTAGAAGAAAACTAGTAGTGACTAGCCTAGGCAAAGAATTCCTTGACAAAGAAGGCGACAAGTACTTGAATGAGGACGAAAAAGATCAGATAAAGAAACTCGTCGAAGAACTACGTGTGAAAATAGCACCTATTGATGCCGAAGTCGAACTAATGTCTAGGCCACGCAGGAGAAGGCGAAGGCTTTTCTAACAAGTTTAAAAACAATGTATCAAGTGTGTTAATTAAAAGATATAATTACCTTATTCATATTGATGTAGGGTAGAACCGTCTTTCCTCTGTTTTTCCAATTGCCAGGATCGGGTTGAGCCTTCCTTCCTCGGAAAGCTTCTTTATGTGCTCAGCAAACTCTGATGTGTGCTTGATGTCTAGCTCTAATAGTTCATAGAAGATATTCCTAAGCACACTCCATAGTTCTACGAGCATTTCACGTGGCATATGGCTTATAACCATTGGTTCCTGGAGCCATTGATCGAATGCCTGTATGGTTCTCATCATATGCTGAAAGGCCTGTCTCGCCATTATTATTAGCTCCAGTCTGTCGGCCTCCTCGTATCCCTTCTCGGCTTTCTTGAAGCTCTCAATTATCTCTTTTTGCCTCTTTACCCATGCCTCCAGGTTTTGAAAAGGCATACTCATTATTTGCACCACGACTGAACTGATAATTGAT
>Ga0256835_1000061_pt1 | contig 89333 bp, 84 predicted proteins | sample PIR30metaG_FD_185972 | JGI IMG/M metagenome (GOLD analysis project Ga0256835, IMG submission 185972) | Hydrothermal vent microbial communities from East Pacific Rise, Pacific Ocean - PIR-30 | ecosystem: Environmental > Aquatic > Marine > Hydrothermal vents | place: Pacific Ocean: East Pacific...
TGCATCGGGCCGGAAACCTGAAAGAGGCCTGGCGGGTCTATGGCAAAGTCATTGCCCTGGCTCCGGACAGTCCCCAGGCCAGGGAAGCCGAAAAGGCCATGGCCAGCATGCGCTAAAATCAAAATACAAAAGTAAACCACCCCCCAAAAGGGGGGTGGTTTTTTAATTGGTGCCGTTTGGCGGCAATCAAAGCGGGTATTTGGTTTTTTTACCGTAAACAATGGGCGCGGGGAACCTAAAATTCAACCATCCCCCCCGGTTTTTACATGGTATTATGTTGTTCCAGCTGCACTATCCTCGGCGTCATGAAGATCAACAGCTCGTTCTTCTGATGGCCTTTGGTGTTGTTCTTGAACAGCCAGCCCAGAATCGGAATCTTGGACAGCAAGGGAAAACCGGAGGTGCTTTCGTTGCTGGTAGCCTTGATGATTCCGCCGATAACGATGGTATCTCCGTCGTTGACCAGCAACTCGGTTTCGGCCTCGTTGGTTGCCACCGACGGCACCCCGTTGGTGACCGAGGCCACGTCGTTTTTGGTAATGAAGATACTTAGCGATATCCTGTTGTCCGGTGTCACATGGGGAGTGACCTTGAGCAGCAGGTCGATCTTCTTGAACTTGACCGAGGCGCCGCCGGAAGAATCCCTTTCCAGATAGGGATATTCAAGCCCCTGTTTTATACGTGCGGTCTTGTTGTCCAGTGTCAGGATTTTTGGCGACGACAGGATCCGGCCCTGACCCTGGCTCTCCATGGCCTCGATCTGGGCATTGAGCACAAAAGGAACGCCGCTTGAGATCCTGGAAAAACTGAAACCCAGGGACCCGGTCGCCCCCGAAGAAGGATAGTTCATGGCGAGATTGGTAGTGCTGGCTATTCCTGTTCCGAAAAGGGTATCGGGTCCGTAGGTCGAGTTCCAGACGATCCCCAGGGTCTTGGACCAGTTTTCGGATACTTCCACCACCCGGGCTTCGATCAGCACCTGGGAGGTAACCCGGTCTATCCGCCTTACTATCTCTTCGGCCTGTTTTATCTTGGCGGCCGTGTCGGTGATTATGATCTGGTTGTTTTTCTCGTCGACCGTGGCATTTCCCCGTTTGGGGCTCAGTATCTTTGCGATATGGGGAAGAATTTCCTTTTTGGCATTGGAATAGCTGACCGGAATATACTTGGTTTCCAGCGGCTCGAGCTCCTTGGCCTGCTCCTGGGCTTTCTTGAGCGCCTCCATCTGGGCCTTGCGTAAATCGTCCTCTTTTTTCAGGGTATCCAGGGTGGCGATTCTGATGATATCTCCTTCGACCGACATGCCCAGCTGGTTCATGCGCAAAACCAGGTCAAGAATCTGATCCCACGGCACGGGCTTGTCCAGGGTCATGGTCACCTTGCCGGTTACATCCTTGTCGATGGCAAAGTTTTTACCGGAAATATCCCGCAGGATGCGAAATACATTCTTAATGTCCGTCTCGTAGAAATCGAGGGCAATCTTTTCGCCGGTATAACGTTTCTTGCGTGGCGACAGCCAGGCGCTTTGCACGGCCGCCGGCTCGAACGCTTCCGAATCCGCCAGCGAAGATGTTTTCTTGCCGGAAGGCAAAACGGCCGCCGGGGTTTCAACTTCGGCCCGAGCCTCCACTTTTACCGGTTCCCTCACGTCTCCGTCCGCCCCGGCCCCTTCTTCTTCGGCGACAAGTGCTTTCTTCCAGGCCGGCAGATGGGCCTGTTCCAGCGGCTTTGGCGGCACCCTGGAAGGTTCGAAATGAACCAGGAGGAGATTTCCGGACCGCTCGGTGAAATAAGGCACCGGTTCCCGCAGTTCTATAACCACCGATGCCTGTTTGTCCGATTTCTGAACAGGGGTTATCCGGTTGACGGCACTTTCAAACCTGGTGGTGATAAGCGCCCGGCGCCGGTAGGTAGGAATCTTGGTATTGAAAAGAGTAAGCTCCAGCCGCTTGGGGGTCTTTTTCACCAGCCTGTAATCCGCCGGAACCGTCGTGCCGATGACAATGGTCGACTTGCCTTTGGGCTCGGCCAAAAAATCTATCTTGTTGATCCAGGCAATCCGTCCGCCGGGATTGACTTTCACCGATGCCGGCGGTTTGGCCGCCTGCACGGCTGTTCCTGACGCCGGCCCTGTTTTGGCAGGGGCCGCCGTTTGCTTCTTTTGAGTCTGGGCGGGCGGGGTTCCGAAACTGAGAAGCAATCTGCTGCCGGACTCCGCGACCTTATAAGGCACATCTTTGTCAAGCAGAATCTCTACCCGGACAGTATTGGCATTCTTGGCTTTGGCAGCCTTTATCTCCTTGATTACCGGGGCCTGTCCCGGCAATGTAGCGGGCAGCTCTGCCAGCTTTGTATTCGGGAAAAACAGCAACACAGCCAGAGGGTCGGGCTGTTTGACAGATGTATAGGTAAGTGGCTTGTCTGCGCTGATGGCCACCTGGACACGCCCTTGCTCTTCAAATGCCGTAATCGCCTCTATGGTTGCGAGCGGCACTGAAGCCTGTTGCGGCTTATTCTTGATGGTTTGGGTTGCCTTTTGGCGGGCACAGCCGGCTATCCCTATCAGAATCGCCAGCAGGCAAAAAACAACCAACCGCTTCGTCGTTATGGTGCGCTCGTTCATATTAAAGTTCTCCGGCAGGTTTCTGAAGTTTCAATTCCCGCTTCTGAATGGTGTATTCACCAAGCAGGTTTTCCGTTTCTTCCTCAATTATCACCTTGTCTTTGAGAATGGCCACCACCCTTCCCGAATTAAGGCCGATGTAAGTGCCCTTGCGGATAACGTAACCCTTACCGGTGGCATCTTCCACCAAGGCCAGATTCCCCTTGGGAGACCGGATAATAGCCGATACCTTCAATTGCGCAAGAGATATTCTTTCCAGAGGAGTCCGGGGCCTCCTGCGTTTTTTCTTCCTGGACCTGGACACCACCGGCTGAGCCTCTGTTTTTTCTTCCTTGAACAGCGGCTCAAAAGGATCGAAGCGGCCTTTGGGATCATAGGTGGCTGCAAGACGGCGTGTTGCCTCAAGCAAAGAAGATCCTCCTTGCTTGTCTTTTGCCGCCTTATTGGCCACGGCACCAGGTGCTGATTGTACGGCCTTGGCGTGTTTGGCCGCCTGCCCAGCCTTGGCCGGCGTACCAGAGCTTATCCTTTGGGAGACGACCTGCTTGGGTGGAGCCGGCTTTTCCTTGTCACAACCGGTAGCCACCGCAAGTAAACCGCCGAGCAGTAGGACCATCAATTTTATTGCCATTTTTCGCATCATTCAAACTTGTCTTGTAAAATACGTTGACGGAAAATTATCTGCGCTATTTTCTTCGGCTACGGCCTTTCTTGCCAGCGGTCTTCTCAATAAATTTATAGGTGACTGCCGTGCACTTGGTGATCAACGTATGCCCCCCCTTCTTGCTATTGGACGGGCTCATGGAAATATCCCTGATGGTGACTATGCGGGGCAGGTTGGCCACCTTGTCGAAGAAAACAGCCACCTGATGATATCCGCCGGCAACTTCTATGCTTACCGGAATCTCGGCATAGAAATCCTTGGGCACCTCTCTTCTGGGCTGAAACAGCAGGAATTCCAGGCCGGCATCCTTACCGGCCTTCGATATACCGGCCAGCAGGGAAGGGATTTCTTCCTTTTCGGGAAGAGCCTTCATGACCGCCTTGAACTGAGCCTCTTCCTGTTTCATCTTATTGCGGTAGTAATTCAGCTGGCTTGCATTACGTTTTGCTTTCGCCAGAGCCTGCTTGGCCGTTTTAAGACTGGCCTCCAGGCCGGTGATGGTCTGATGCTTGGGATAGAAAGAGAAATAGAAGAAAGCTGCGACCACCAGCAACAGCGAGCCCACATAGATGGCAATCCTCTGAACCCTGGTCAATTGTTCCAGACTATTGAACAAGGGAGAGAGCGAATCGAGGGCTTTCGTCGATTCTTTCATCGCTTCTTACCCTTCTTTTGCTGCGTCTCTGCAGGCGAAGCCACAACGCGGTTGAATGTCACTTCGAATTTTTTGAGATTTATATTTTTACTTCTAATCGTTTCTTTGCGAATAGTAGCAAGCCGGACATCACTGAACAGTTTGGATTTCTCCAGCCTGGTCATGAAATCGGCCACCGTCTGGTTGTCCAGAGCAACTCCTCTTAGTTTGATATGGTTGTTTTTCTCCGACAACCCCGTATACCACATGCGCTTTTCCACCAGCAGATGGTATAGTTCGTCCAAGACAAGCACCGGCCCCCTGCGATCGGCATCCAGTGTCTTGATCACGTTGGTCTTGCGTTTGAGAATGGCCAGCTTTTTCTTGATTTCCTCTATTTCACGGTTGATTTTTCTATACTTTGCGACCTGTGAATTCGTATAATTTATCTCGGCCGTCAGCTTTTTGATCCTGGAATTCAAACGCAGGTGATAGTAATAACAGCCGATTATCACCAATATCACCGACAGGGTATAGATACCCACCTGACGCCTGATATTCTCCTTTTTACGTTCTGCACGGTATGGAAGCAGGTTTATCCGTATCATTTGTCGTCCACCTTGCGTGTGGCAAGCCCCATACAAATGGATGCCTGGGGTGCAATTTTTTCCAGGTAGGCGGTGTCAAACTTGTGTTCGTCTATTACGATATTCTGAAAAGGATTTATGGAATCCACCTCGGCCGACGTCTCCACGGCAAGCAACTGCCTGAATTCTTTTATGTTTCCACCACCACCGGACAGGATTATCTTCCGTATCTGGTCATCGGGATAGGTGGAATAGAAAAAATCAAGCGCCCTGCGGATCTCGGTGCACCAATCGGCGACCACCGAGGAAATAATCTCCGAAAGTTCTTCGGGCGACATGCGCCCGGCAACATCGCCGAATTTTATGCTTTCGGCTTCTTCCAGGCTGCAATCGGTCGTTGCGGCAATCTTCTGGTTTATCTGCCCGCACCCCAGGGATACATCCCGCATGAAAACGGATTCCTGGCCTTTGAGAATGTTGAGGGAAGTCTTGCTGGCACCTATGTCTATCAGGGCAACGTTCTCGTTTTCAACAACATAGTTCAGCTCGAAGATATTCTGCAGGGCAAAGGCGTCGACATCGATCACCTTTGGCTCCAGCCCGGCCATTTGAGCCAGGTTTACGTATTCATTGACCATATCCTGTTTGGCGGCTACCAGCAGAACATTCATCTGGTTGGGATTGTTTTCGTTTTCTCCCATTATCTGAAAATCCAGATTGACATCGTTGATATCGAAGGGAATGTACTGCTCTGCTTCGAACTGAATAGTGTCCTGGAGCTGTTCCTCCGAAGCTGCGGGAATACTTATCTTTTTTACGATTACCGAATAGCCGCCCACCGATATTGCGACATTGTGATTCTTGATGCTGTACGATTTGAACAACTGCCTGATGGCGTCTGCCACAGCTTCGGGATCTTTTATTGTTCCTTCTTCTATCAACCCGGGAGCGATATCGGTCATTCCGAACTTGAACAGGCAGACACCTTTTTTATTTTCGACCAACTCGGCGGCCTTTATGGTTTTTGAACCGATATCGAGTCCCACCAACCGGTCTTTTTTACCGAAAATCATGATAAATTCTCAATCGCCAAAAATTTTCTTTGCATCCGACAGACTATAGCCCAGCGCCAGGAGAATTTTGCGCTTGGTCTCCATCCGGCAAGGTTTTCCCTGTTCAATGCGAGTAATGGTAATGGGAGAAACATTTGCTTCCCTGGCCAGTTCGGATTTACTCATCAACAGGGATTCGCGAATCTTTTTTAAAGAATTTTTGCCCATTGGGTAACACTTCTCAACGATTGTTGAATTATAAAACGAATAAAGTATATTCGTTTTCAGGCTTTTTCTGTAAGAGAGCAAAAAAATCCTTATTAAAAACAATTTTAAATGCTGTTGAAGTTCATAATTTATAACATGTGAAACAATGTCAAGCGAAATTATGCATAATTTATATATAATTTTATTCAGTTAACCTATATTGTATCCCGCCCGAAAAAAATACTATATATAGTGTCCGGCCTTCATCTTTTTTCTATCGCCGGCCTGACGGACATTATTTGCTCCCCCTTTTGGGACCCCGAAAGCAAAGTCGCCACCCCGTTGCCGCCGGCTTGTCATGTTGCGACAGGCCCGCACCGGCAAAACAGAGCCTGCTTGACTTTGGGCATCTGTTTACCTATACCGGTTCCATACAGCTATCGGCTGAATTTCAACCGGCTTAAGTGACGGCCTTGTTCGGACGGACGATTCGGTAATCACGGTTGCCAGCCGGGAGCTGGACACAATGATAACGGCAACTGCAGGCAACAGGATATGCCTTCCCTGACGGGATATGAAAACAAATGTTGAGGCCAGCACTTCCTGCAATGCCATCAATCTTCTTGCGAGCCGAAAGGGACCCGGGCTGCGTGTTGCCGGCCTTCTTACCACATTCTGCGCCAGGGCCGCTGCCAACCAAGCCTTGCGACCGATGAACAAAAAATCTCCAGCCACTGAAAGAGCCAAACCTTTCCGTCTGGTCAAATACTTTACCTTTACCAGCCTGGTGGTGATATTCGCCGGCACGGTTATACTGTCATTTATGACCACCCACTGGGTAAGATCGGTCCAGTATGAGAAAAGCCGCGAATTTGCACGCCTTTTGGTGGAAAGTCTCAATCATCAGGTCTTCATGCAATTCATATTGCCGGTGGGTTTGAAATACGGCAAGATCGAACTGCGCAACCAGGAACAGTTCGAACGCATGGACAGCGTGGTCCGCAGCACCCTGCACAGCTTCAAGGTCGACATGGTTAACATCTACGGCATGAACGATACTATCGCCTACAGCTTTTCCAAGGAGCTGATCGGCCTGAAAAACATGGGCGGAACCAGCTACAAAAAAGCCCTGGCCGGCCACCTGACAAGCAAGCTTGTCCAAAAGGGCAATTTTTTCGAGCTGCTGGTGGGAGTTCCCAAAGAGGTAAAAATCATAACCTTTGCGCCCTTGAGGGCTGAAAAGCCCCTGTCCCCCATCTCCGGCCCGGTGCTGGGAGTTGTGGAAATAGTCCAGGACCTTTCTCAAGACTACCGCCGGATTTTCAAGGTTCAGGTCCTGACGCTGATAACCGTCAGCGGTGTCATGAGCATTCTTTTCGGTATCCTCATCTATGTGGTCAAAAGAGGCGAGGACATTATCCGCAAACGGGCGCTTGAACAGCTGCGGCTCAAGGAACAGCTCGGCCAGGCCAAACATCTTTCCTCCCTGGGAGAAATGGTTGCCGGTATTTCCCATGAGATCCGGAACCCTCTGGGAATCATAAGCTCTTCGGCCGAACTGCTGAAAAAAAAGATCAAGAACGATACCGATCTGATTCCCATCGCCGAGATTATCAGCGAGGAATCGGCCCGTTTGAATGCCATCATCACCGATTTTCTGAACTATGCCCGGCCCCAGGAGCCCAACCTGTATCCCTGTAACCTGATGGATATCATCAACAAAAACCTGGCCTTCCTCAAGCCCCAGATAGAAAAGCAGGGTTATCATATCAAAGTCGATTTCCCTGCCGAAGCCGTCAAAATAATGGCCGACGCCGACATGCTCTACCAGGCCTTTCTCAATCTTCTCATCAATGCCATGCAGGCCATGCCGGAAGGCGGAACCTTGTCGGTGTCAATCAAGACAGGCCCGGAAGACGTGCTTTTGTTCTTTGACGACACCGGGCCGGGTATCCCGGATGCGGTCAGGTCCAAGATCTGGGATCCGTTCTTCACCACCAAAGACAAGGGCACCGGCCTGGGGCTGGGTATCGTGAAAAAGATCATCGAGGCCCACGGCGGTCAGATACGGCTTGACAATCGTCCCGGAGGCGGTACACGGGCTGTGGTGAAACTGCCTTTCCAGCAGGGAGAATAAAAACGATGGAAACCATTTTGGTGGTCGATGACGAGAAAAATTATCCTCTTATACTGAGTGCCGTCCTTGAAGAAGAGGGCTTCGAGGCCATCGCCGCCCACAACGGACCGGAGGCCCTCCAGATCCTGGATCAGTCGGATGTGGATCTTGTCCTGACCGACATGCGGATGCCGGAGATGGACGGCATCGAATTGCTGCAACGTATCAAGGAAAAGGATCCCGACCTGCCCGTCATAATGATGACCGCCCACGGCACGGTGGAAAAAGCCGTGGAGGCCATGCAAAAAGGTGCCTACAACTACATTCTAAAGCCCTTCGACAACGAGCAGCTGGTGGTTTACGTGAACAAAGCCATTTCCATGTACAAAATGATCAAGGAAAACCGCCAGTTGCGCAACGCCATCGAAACACGTTACAGTTTCGGAAACCTGATTGGCAAGAGCAAGGCCATGCAGGATGTTTTCGACACCATCCGCAAGGTCGCGCCGGCCACGGCCACGGTGCTGATAGAGGGCGAAAGCGGCACCGGCAAGGAACTGGTGGCCAAGTCGATCCATTTCAACAGTCCCCGCCGGAACAAACCCTTTGTGGCGGTCAACTGCTCGGCCCTGGCGGAAAACCTGCTCGAAAGTGAACTTTTCGGCCACGAGCGCGGGGCATTTACCGGCGCTGTGGCCCGTAAAAAGGGCCGCTTCGAGCTGGCAGACGGCGGCACCCTGTTTCTTGACGAAATCGGCGAACTTTCACCGAAGCTGCAGGTCAAACTTTTGCGCGTGCTCCAGGAAAAAGTCATCGAGCGGGTGGGGGGAATAAAGCCGATTGCAGTTGACCTGCGCCTGATTGCGGCAACCAACAAGTCCCTGAAAAAGGAAATCCGGACCGGCCGGTTCAGGGAGGATCTTTTCTACAGGCTGAACGTGGTCCACCTGGTTTTGCCGCCATTGCGGGAAAGACTCGAAGACATCCGGCCCCTGGTGGCCCACTTCATTAAAAAATACACGGCGGAACGCAATTCTGAAATCGCCGTCACTCATGTGGACCAGGAAGTCGAAAGGCTGTTTTTCGATTATAACTGGCCGGGAAACGTCCGCGAGCTGGAAAACGTCATCGAAAGAGCCATGGTGATGTGCCCGGGCAGCGTGATCCAGTTGTCCGATCTGCCGAAAGATTTCCGGGAAAACGTTTACAAGGCCACCCACCTGCGCCTGGAAAACCTTCCGGCCGACGCCAATCTCTATGAAACCCTGGCTCACGTGGAAAAAAGCCTCATTGTCCAGGCGCTTCAAAAGGCAAACTGGGTTCAGTCGCACGCCGCCAGGATTCTTGGAATCGGCAAAAGCGGACTTAACCAGAAAATCAAGAAATACGGCCTGGATATCAGGCCTCAGGGCCGCAGATAAAAACCTGCGGGGCCGGCAATATCACAAAACCGGCTGTACCGCGGCGCACCACCGCTTTCAGCCGCCGGCCCTCTCCCTGGCCGGTCCGGCATAGAGGCTTTGGGGATATTTTTCAACCAGCTCCTGAAAAGCTTTCCTGCTTTCATCGGTCTTGCCGGCATACTCATAGAGCCGGCCCATTTGAAAAAGGGCCATATCGTCCATCAAATCAGTTTCAGCTTCCCGAACCTGCCGGAAAAAGTTAAGGGCCTTTTCCCATTCCTGTTTCTGTTCCCAGGCATGGCCGAGGCCGCTGAGGATGATCTGTTTGAAACCGGGATACTGCTCCAGCTGTTTCAGTGATCGCCGATAATGCTCTATGGCGCCGTCGGGCCGACCGGCCTCGAGCAAAAACGCACCGTAAAGATAGTCTCCCAGCCTGCCCGCCACGCGGCCGCCGTGATCTTCGACAAGATGTTTGAGATCCTGTTCCACCGCGGCCAGAGCCTCTTCCGGCCCCTTCTTTACCAAAATGCCGGCATAAGTTTTCTCGATTTTGCTCAAAAGGTCGAAGGCCGCTGCCGACTGTTGCTTGAAATACGCCCTCAGGCCGACCGCCAGGGCCAATACCAGGAAAAAAGCCACCGCACCGCCGATTACGGCCTTCTTGTTGTTCCGGAAAAATTCGATCATCCGGGCTGAAAAAGTCAAAAATTCATCCGGCTCCTTGAGCAAGCGTTTACGATTCACTTTTCTGGCCGCCATTTAAATCGTCTCCTTTATTGCTTTCCACCTGTCTTCCGGAATGCTGGCACCCATTACCTGGCAGACCTCGAACCCGCAGGCCGCTCCCAGGCGGCCGCAATCCGCAAGCCCCATACCATTTAACAAGCCATACAAAAACCCGGCGGCAAACAGATCACCGGCGCCGGTGGTATCCACCGCCGTTCCGTCTCCCCGGGCCGGGATTATGTATTTCCGGCTGCCGGCTCGTATCAGGCTGCCCTCGGACCCCAGCTTCAGGACCGCCAGAGACGCCCGGTCTGCCATGCCGGCCAGAATCTTTTCCCGGTCACGGCAGCCGGTAAGCTCCCGGCCTTCTTCCTCATTGGCAAAAAGTATATCCACGTGCTCATCGATGAGGGATTCAAAAACATCACGGGCCGAGCCGACAACATTGAAACTGGCCAGATCCAGGCTCACCAGAGCCCCGGCAGCCTTGGCCCGCTCCATGGCAGCGCTGATGAAATCCCGGTTGAAAACCAGATAGCCTTCGATATGAACGACCGCAGCCGCATCAAAGGGGCAGGGCTCCAGATCCCCCGGCTCCGGGGTTGCGGCCGCTCCCAGGCAGGTGAACATGGTTCGCTGGGCATCGGGAGTAATCAGCGACAAGACCCGCCCGGTTGCCTCCAGGCAGCGGGCCACGGCCGGCAACACCTTGCGTTGTTCAAGTGAGCGCACCAAAAAATCGCCCATTTCACCCTGGCCGCAACGGCCCACAAAGCAGGAACGGCCCCCCAGCATCCCCACCCCGACGGCGGTGTTGCAGGCCGATCCTCCGGGCACGATCCGGGGAACAGACCCTATTTGGGCAAGCACCTCGTCGATGAACTGCGGCTCCACATAAAGCATGCCGCCCTTGGGAGCCTGCAGCCGGGCCAGAAAATCGTCATCGGCGTGCGCCAGAATATCGATCAGGGCCGAACCGACACCCATGACCATCTTTCTGCCCGCCGGCAATATTTTGAAATCCAAATTTTTCACCATACCAGAGTCGAATGGATCCAGCCTTGGTCACCGTCAGCATGGCGGACATGCAGCCAGGGGCCCTTTTTTTCCAGCACCCTGAAAGGCACTCCATTGTCCACCCTGAACACCACGTCATACTTTGTCCCCGGCCCGGAGCGCACGTTGCATTTATCCGCCTTGACCACCACCGTCCGGATCTTGCCCACCAGGGATTTGTGAATCCAGCCCTGGTCACCTTCAAAATCCTTGAACCGATACCAATCGCCCTTTTTTTCCAGGACCAACAGAGGGTAATAACGCTCCACCTTCCAGAGCACATCGTACCGGGTGCCCGGTCCGCTGCGGATATTGGCGGTGGCCGCAGTAACCGCATAGCGCTCGGCTGCCAGGCCGCTCGCGGCAGACCCCAGAATCAGTACGGCCGCCAGGAACCATCCTGCCGCCATCAAACAGACTGAATCCTTTGGCTGTTGCTTTCTCATGGTATCCAATCAATGCATCGGGCAAATAATCTTGGGAAAACTTTATCGCCGCATCTCAACGCCTGCATGCCGCCACCCTGATCTTGGCGGCCAGGCCCCGGCCCAGGGCCAGCCTTTTATAGCCCAGGGCCACCACGACCTGACCCTGGCCCTGGTTGGTTATCACGTCGATCTGATCGCCTATCCGCAGGCCCATGGTCATCAGGCGCATCTTCGATTTGGCCCCGCCCCTGAACTCTTTGATTAAAAGTCTTTCTCCCGGCTTGGCCGCATCCAGGCTGAGCGACGCCCGGCGCTCCTTCAGGCAACGGGCACAAATTCCGTATAATTCGAGCCTGTGCTGGAGCATGTGAAAGCCGTAAGACGCGGCCACTTCTGCCTGCAGTTTTTCGATGGCCTGATTTTCAAACTCGATGATTTTTTTGCACTTGGTGCAAATCATGTGGTCATGGTGCTGTCCCAGATGGCGGTGCTCGTACCTGAGCTGGCCGTTTTCAAACCGGGCCTGCTGGGCAAAACCGTAACGGCACATCAACCGGAGGGTTTCACGCACGAAATCCAGGTCCAGGCCGTGTCCCTGCTGCCTTACAAGATGCCACAGTTCATCGGCCGTGACGTGCCGCTCGGTCTGGAGAAAGACTTCCAGCACCTTGAGGCGATCTTCGAAATCGTCGATATGATCGTCCTGGAACAGTTTGATGAACTGCTCGCGTTCCTGCTTGTGGATGGGGTGCGACAACATCGGTTGCACTCCTTTCAGGCCCAACGGCTTCAAAACCGGCTAGCGGCTGTGACCGGGCAGATTCCAGGTGGTGCAGCTGCCGCTCGAACAGGTCCTGGTCTGGGTGGAGGCCGCATCCTTGGCTGCCGCGCCGCCGCCCATGGCATAGTTGGTCGAGCTCATGATCCTCTCCAGCTGGCTCGAGCCGCACTCAGAGCACTTCATCTCAACCTGTTCATCCTTGTTCATGACCAGGATTTCCAGGCAATGATTGCATTGCAGGCAACGAAACTCATATATGGGCACGAAAACAACCTCCTTTTTTCGGGCATAAACGTCAAACATGTGACTCTATTATTACCCCGTTCCAAATGTCAAGCAGTGATAAGCCGGCACCGGCTATTGCCGAAGTACCCTGACAGCGCCTCTTTCAATTCCGTGCGGCTCAGATGTTTTTTCTTGCGCATGCGTTACCCTGGCCCGCCGCATAACCGCTTGATATATATAACAAAACAGGAACAGGGCCTGATTGGGTATCGACCATCATATCAACATGTTATGATTTTTCTTGAAGCCGGCTCTGCGAAAAGACTTCCTCCTGCTTTCACAAACAGGATATCATGCAACCCTTGCTTTTGCCGGGTTTGCGTGCGCGCCCTAGACAGGCCGGCTGCAAGCGGCTGCGGCCGCGGCCGCCAGGCAAAGGGGAACCGCAACCAGGGCAAAAACGGTTTCGGTGCCAAGATGGGGAAGCCAGCGCAGCAGCAGGCCGACAGCGGCACTGCCCAGGGCCGAAGCGCCGAGCAACAGGGCGCCCTGGAGGGCGGCGGCAACCCCGCTGTGGGAACGGAAGGCGGTGACCGAGGATTTCATGCCGACCGGGGCCAGAATCCCAAAGACCGCAGCAAAGAGCCCGGAGACCAGCAAAAAACTCCAGAGCCCGGAAAGCCGGCCTCCGCCCAGTGCAGCGAAGGCCAGGGCCGCGGCAAGCGCCGCCAGGGCCCCGCAGCGATAGACTTTGATCCCTCCCCGGAGACGGAAAAGCCGGGCCCCGAACCCGCGACCGGCAAAAAGACCGATGACGACGACTATGTTGCTCGCTCCGAAGGCGGCCGGTCCCAATCCGTAGCCGTTCATCACGATGTAGGGCGCGGCGGCGAGAAAGGCTCCCTGAAGGGCAAAAAAGGCGATCACCGGTAAAAGCACCAGGATGAAGGCCGGGGAAGTCAGCATGGCTGCCGTCAGTCCCAGGGTCCGGCCCGGGTTCAGCCGGTTGCGGGCGTCCGCCGGATGGGTTTCGGGAATCTGGAGCCAGGAAATGATCATAACCGTCAGGGTGAAAAGCGCCAGAAACCAGAAATTGGCCCGCCAGCCCAGGACGCTTGTCAGCAGGCCGCCAAGCATGGGGGCCGCCACCAGGCAAAGGCCGCCGAGCACTGCCAGCCAGCCGATCAGCGAAATCACCTTGAGGTCGGAACAGGCATCGCGCACCATGGCGATCAGGGTGCCCGGAATCATGCTGGCGCCGAAAGCCTGGAGAGCCCGGCCGGCAATCAGAGAATTATAGCCGCGGGCAGTGGCGCACACCAGTGAGCCAAGTATGAAAAAGACCATTCCGGACAGCAACACCGGGCGGCGGCCGTAGGCGTCACTGACCATTCCGGCGATCACGATGCAGGAGGCAAAGACCACGAAATAGACGGTCAGGGTATGGCTCATCAGGGCCCGGTCGATACCCAGCATGCGGCCGATGAGCGGCATGGCCGGCAGGTAGATCGAAGCCCCGACGCGGATGATCGAGCCGATCAGCAAAACGACGGCGCCAAACAGGAGACCGTCTCCGGCCATGGCGACAGAGTGCGTCCGGCTCATGCCCCTGACTCCGCGAACTCCGCCGCCGGTATTGCGTCTGCAACCAGGGGCAGCTTGATCTGGGCCCGGGAGCGGCCCGGTCCGGTCCGTTGCCGGTAAAGCTCCTCCTGCCACCCCTGGTCCATCAGTACCACCTGGAGACTGCGCAGCAGCCCCTGATCACGGAAGACCGGGTAGATCAGGGTGTTTTCCCGGAGCAGCTCTTCCAGCCGTGCTGCCAGCCGAACGGCGGCTGCGGCCGGATCGCTGACCGGCGCACCCGGTTCGAGGCAGATGATGTAGCGGTTGTCCTTTTGGTCGGGCACCACGCACCAGTGCCGGGCCGGCCGGCCGCAGATCTGTCTTGCAGCCTTTTCCACCAGCGGCACCAAGGCTGCGGCAGCCACCTTCTCGCCGCACAGATTGAGCTGCTCGCCGCTTTTCTGCTCGAAAACGATCTCCGGGGCCGAACCGACAAAACCCTCTACCCGGACGATATCGCCGATATCGTAGCGGTAAAGTCCGGCGTAGTTGGTGATCAAAAGCTCGTAGCTGCGGCCCTCTTCCACCTGGTGGGCCAGCCGGATACGGCCGCTTTGCGGGTCCCGGAACTCGTAGAAACCGGCATAGATGGTCAGCGGCCCGGCGGCGCGGCCCGGTTCCAGGGGAAGGTTGAACTTGCCCTCGGTGGCGCCGTAGCCGACATCGAAGAATTCGACCCCGGCAGACAGCCAGGGGCGCAGGCTTTCCAGATAGCGGCCCACCGAGCCCGCCAGCCAGCAGCTTACCACCTTCAGTTCCGGCCAGTAGACCTCGGGCCGGAAGGCTCCGAGCCGCTTTGCGGCGCGGCGCAGTTGCGCGGCCCGCTCAGGATCGGGGCGCAGTTGGGCCTGCAGCCGGTCTGCCGTTGCGGCCGGCAAATCTTCCGGTGCTTCCAGCGAGCCCCGTTCGATACCGCGAATCAGACGGTCGGCATGCTCCCGGGCGGTTTCCAGCAGCTGGGCCAGGCGGGCGGCGTTGTTGCAGGAGATCAGCCGGACATCCTCGGCCACGGCAAAACGCATCAACAGGTAATCACCGGACCCGCCGTAGTCCAGGTCGAGGATCGCCGGCGGAAAGGCGACCCGGCGCCGGAGCTGCTCCGCAGCGGTGGCCAGGGCAATGCCCGAGGCGCTGCCATAGGCAATGCCTGCTTCGGTATGGCCCTCGACGGCATGGTTGACCAGCGGCAGCAGCTTGCCCTGCCGGATTTCCGGCACCCGGGCCTGGATGGCCTCGATCCTGAGCCGGGTGGTCAGCGCCTTGAGCCGGCGTCCGGTCTCGGATTCGGGCACGATCTTGAGTTTGCCGGTGGTGCCGCTGGTGCAGACGAAATAGGGCGGCCGGCCTTCAAACAGGATGTCGGTTTCACCCTTTTGCAGGCGTTCTGCGTAACCCTGGTAATCTTTCCAGGTGGAAACCGGCAGCCGCTGCCGGAAAGACCGGCTGTCGCCGATGGTGGCAAAATCGTAACGCCGGCCGATATCGGTGGCCGCGGCGCGCTTGAGGATGTCCTTCAGGACTTCCTCCTGGACTTCCGCGCAGCGCCGGCAAAGCTTTTTGAACTCGTCCGGCCGCCGGGGCAGGGTACTTATCATGGTGTCTCCTTAAGGCTTTGGTGTTGGGCCTGCAGATAGTCGCGCAACCGGCAGGCGCTTTCGTCGTGAAGTTTCAGGGCGGCAAAATCGAAATGCTGGCCCCGCAGCCGGCAATAGAGCAGTTCCCAGCAGGCCGGGGTCTTGAGAATGAGGCCGCAGTAGAAAAATTCCAGGGAGCGTACTTGCTCCTCGAAACCGGGTGGCAGGGGGCGGTCGGTGGAAATCTGCAAATGGATGGTAACCAGGCCGTCGCTGTCGAGTTCGTCGAGACTGCGGCGCAGGACGCGGAACCAGTCCCGCCCCGCAGCTTCGATGACAATCCGGGCCAGGCCCATATCTTGCCGGCGGTTCGTTGTAAACCGCGTGGCGGCGGCATCCGGTTCGGCGGTCGCCGTGCTGAAATCGGGCCCCTCGAACACAGAAAGCAGCTTGCCGGTCATTTCCAGGTGGGGCTCCGGCAAATGGACTGTGGCCGGCTCGAGCCGGTTAGGCGCCAGCAGGGCGTACAGCAGGCTTTCACGCTGCCTGCGGCCGGTATCGATGCCTATGAACTTGGCCTGTTCATGGACCGAAAGACACAATGCCGTGGGCACGAAACCGAACAGGCCGGCCAGCCGCTGGGAGCCGGTATGGGTGGTGACCAGCTTGGAGTAGGCGGCCCGCACTTGGCTGCCGCCTTCCTTGATGAAATCGATCTGTTGACGCGCAACCCGGAGCAGGGCCCGGTTCTTGCGGTACTCCGGCCGGCTCATCAGCATGCCGGCCTCGACGATCTCCCGGCAGCGGGAATCCCGCTGATAAGCGGAGTTGACCACCACTTCACCGTCCTGATTACGGCCGATAAAGGCGATCACGTCCCCGGCCGCCAGGGCCTCCTCGAGCCGCTTGCGGTAGTAGAAGACTTCCTTGACGTAAGAGTAGCGATAGGTATGGTAGGTGAGCTTGACGATGCCGTAGGCGTCGGCCGGCCGGGCCCGATCGACCTCCAGCCGCTCCCTGGCGCAGGCACGGTGCCACTCAGGGTCGAGGGGAGCCGGTTCCGCCAGAGGTTGGAAACCGCGGAAACGCTTTTCAAACAGCACTACCCAGCCGCGGCTGCCCTCGTTGCGCAGCTGGAAAGCGTCGGTCAGGGTTTCGAGCAGAAAGAAGGGCAGGCCCTCCAGGGAAGCCTCGGGATCCAGGCTGTCGTAGACCGGCAGATTCTCCTCGTCGACCGGAATGCCCCGGTTGCGGAAGAAAAAACGCAGGCCGCTTTCGATCGGTTCGGCCTCGATCTCGAAGGGCTCGTCCCGGTCGGGCCGCAGCGCTCCGAGAATGAAGCCGGCCGCCTCCTCGGCCGCCAATTCGAGTTCCCGGGCCTCCTTGTCATCGGCCCCGAAGAGCCGCCCGGTCTCGGCGACATAGGCGCGAATGACTCCGATGGAGCGCTGATCGTGATAGGTAAAAAGACTGCTTTTCATAATACTTTTACTCCAGTCGGCTGAGGATCTGCCGGGCAATACCGCCCATATGTCAAGCCCGTTTCCGCCGGACCGACAGCGAGTTCTTTGCCGATCTCTTAGCAATAAAACAGCACCTATATCAAGAACCGGATCGTGGTATGCCCGGCGGCCGAAAAGCCTGTGGACGGATTCAGTCCTGAAGTTTGAAAAGAAAAAGGCATCAACTGGCCGCGCTTTCAACCATGAAATCGGCCTGCCTGCGCGACTACAAGGCAGACCTCATCGCCGAGATGTCCCGGCACCGGGTAGGCAACAAAGGCTATCGGATTCGGTATTACATCAACAGCAAGTTCTTCAACATAGCAAAGAAATAAGCAGAATCAATCGAGCGCTTCAAATATTGGACAAGTGTTTCGCTTTATCATGGGGTTTCCAGCATCTCGCGGGCATGGGCCAGGGTGGTGGGAGTGATTTTGCGGCCTCCGATCATGCGGGCGATCTCCTCGACCCTCTGGTCGGCAGAAAGGGCCTCGACCGAAGTGGTGGTCCGGCCCTGTTTGACTTTTTTGGTTATCCTGAAATGCCGTGATCCGAATTTGGCAATCTGGGGCAGGTGGGTGATACAAAGGGCCTGATGATGCTCGGCCAGGGATTCCAGCTTGCGGCCTACCATCTCGGCAACCTGGCCGCCGATGCCGGCATCGACTTCATCGAAGATCAGGGTTTCGACCGCCTCGTTCTTGGCCAGGATCACCTTGAGGGCCAGCACCACGCGGGACAACTCGCCTCCGGAGGCTATGGCCGCCAGGGGCTTGAGTTCTTCCCCCACGTTGGGGGCGATCATGAAAACGGCCCTGTCGCACCCGGTTTCGCTCACCGCCGCATCCCGGCAAACAAAATACTCGGGCTGGCTGGCTGCCGGAGCCGGTTTTTCGAGCAACACCCGGAATCTGGTTCCTCCCATCTCAAGATCGGCCAGTTCCGTTTCAACCCTGCGGGCCAGCCTCGTTGAAGCCTTCTGCCTGGCCTGCGAAAGTTTACGGCAGGCCTTGCACAACCGGTCGTGGACCGCGGCCAGTTCTTCTTCAACCGCGGCTATCTGCTCGTCCAGACCGGCAATCGACGCCAGTTTCCCGGCAAGGCAGCGGCCATGCTCGATCACCTTTTCAAGGCTGCCGCCGTACTTGCGCTTGAGCCGGTTGATCTGGTCCAGGCGGGCCTCAACCTCCTCCAGCCGGCCCTCGTCTGTTTCCAGTCCCCTCAGATAGGTCCGCAGCTCGGCACTCAGGTCCTCCATCCGGTAGATCGTGTCGCTAACGGTCCGGGCGAATTTTTCCAGGTCCGGATCCACACCGGCTCCGGTATTCAGTTCCTTTTCGACCTCGGCCAGCTGCTCCGTGACCGCCCCGTCGCCGTTGTAAAGCAGGTCCAGGCAACGGTGGATTCCGGAAAACAGGGTCTGGATGTTCCTGAGGCGGGCCCGCTGCTGTTCCAGGCGTTCATCCTCGCCTTGCTCGAGCCGGGCCTGCTGGATCTCGTTTTGCTGGAATTTGAGCAGTTCCAGCTGCTCTGCCCGGCGCTGCTGGGCCTCCAGGAGCTTCTGCCGCCGCTCAACCAGCGGAAAAAGCCTGCGGTACAAATCTCCCACCTCGGCCCTGAGGGGCATCAGCCCGGCAAACTGGTCCAGGATCAGGAGGTGGTTTTCTTCCTTAAGCAGTTTCTGATGGGCATGCTGGCCGGAAATGCCGACCAGGTTCTCTGTCAGGCGGGCCATTGCCTGAACGGTGGCCAGCCTGTCGTTTATGTAGATGCGGTGGCGGTTGTTGCGGGCCACCACCCGGCGGATCAAGAGCCAATCCTCTTGCGGCCCGCCGAGGCCGAGCCCGGCAAGTTGGCCGGCCACCGCTCCGTCCGGGGAGATCCGGAACAAGGCCTCCACTTCGGCCGTTTCACTGCCGCTGCGGATCATTTTGGAAGAAGCCCTGGCCCCCAGCAACAGGTTGACGGCATTGACGATGATCGACTTGCCGGCCCCGGTTTCACCGCTCAGGATGGTCAGCCCGGGCCCGAACCGTATCTGAAGATCGTCTATGATGGCAAAATTACGGATTGAGAGCTCTTCGAGCATTGCTTATCCAGGTATCAGGCAAACTGCCCGCCCATGAAAAGGGTGGCTTCCAGGCGGACTCGCGCCGCGGTCACAACGGCAGGGCGGCCCGGCGAAGATGCCGGACTGACGCAAGGCCACACCCATATAGTTCAATTTTCTGTCCCGATCAAGACTTGCCGCCTGTCCAAAGAGGATCGGGTCACACCCGCCCATCATCAGGAGACTGATCACGGGCCCCCGAACGGCCGGATTCTTTGCGCCGCAGCCGCCAGTTGGGTTTGCGCCACATCCCTCCGCTTCCGAAACACTCCCAGCCCCAGGCCAGCCATTTCACCAGGGCGGCCGCCAGCCACAAAGACCAGAGCAGCATCAGGGCCTGGTATATCCAGCGCGGCAGGCTGACCACCACCGGCATGGGCATGGTGCCGGCAATCCTGTCCTGATACCATCTCAGCAGGGACGCGGTCGAACCGTTGCCGGCGATCTGCATCTGCGGCGGAACCATCAGTCCCTGTCGTATGGCCCAGTAGAGAACCGCCAGGGCCGCCAGGGTCAGGCCGACCAGGGCCAGCTGGAGCAGATCGAAGCCCAGGGCACCCCGGGAAGGACTGATTCGCTTGCGCGCCCCCAGGGCAAGCAGCCAAGCGGCCACCAGGGCCCCGGCCGGGACCGGAACCTGGACAAGACCAAGGGTAAGCAGGAGCCATTGCCCGGTTCCCAGAATCGTCAGACCGGTCCGGGCCAGCACGAGGGCCACCAGCAGACAGGCACCCAGGTAGCTCCAGAACAGCACCGCCGGCCCCAGGCGTGGTCCGCTGAGCCACAGGATCCAGCGGTTTGCCGGAACGTGGAAATCGATACGGGCATTGACCGCCTCCCGGCCCAGGTTCACCGCCGGCCCCCGCCAGATCATCTTCCACCGGTGAGGCTGGTGCCAGACAAGGCGCGCCGTCTGGCGGCCCGGGTCGAGGGGGATCAAGACCAGTCTTCCGTCCTGGGCAAGGGGCTGCGTTTTCCCGTCTTTTTCCAGCAACTGGAGGGAAGCGTCCGGAGGCAATTCCAGGCTGTACTGACCCCCCTTGCTGGAACGGAGGGTCAGGTTCATCTCAGCCTCCAGAAAGCGGCTGGAAGGCCTCAGTCGCATTCCCGCCCGGTCGATGGTCACCGTCTGCCCCGGCAGGGCCTTGGGCCGGGACACATGGATCGTCACCTTTTCACCGGGCCAGGGTTTCCACAGGGGCCGCCAGATCTGGCTTGCATCCTGATGCTGGACAGGTGTCAGGCCTTCGAAGCGGCAGTGCCAGACGGGACTTGCGTCAAGAAGCCAGGTCTCGGTCCAGGGCACCGACACGGGCGCCTTCAGTTCCAGCCTGGCGGACTTGGCAAGGGTCGAGGAAAAAACCGCCCTGCGCCGGGCAGCTCCCATCCGGATCACGGCCGCCCCGTCTTCGACGGCCACCCCTTCGGTGGTCACAGACTCTCCGGCAAGCAGCGGCACTTTCAGCACCACAGGCTGGCCGGGTGGCGTCAGACGCTCCACAGAAGTCCTGACTTTCCAGCTCAGGCCCAGCCGGAGATGCCTTGTGACGGAGAAAAACGGGATCAGGCCGGCCTGTTCGTTTTTCTTCCCGGCGGCGGACTCATTTTTCCCGATCCGGTACAGAATCAGAACGCCGGCCGCCTTTCCCCCGGGCTGCAGGCCTTCGATCTTCCAGCCTGGCGCGGCGACCGTTGTGAGATGGGGCTTGAGGGGCAGGGCCAATCTGATGGTATCAAGCCCTCCCACATCGGCCAGCAGGGCGATGGTATGGCGGCCCGGAGGAATCACGGCCCACAGGCGGCCCCTATCGTCACATCCCAGGGCCTCCAGCTGCGCTCCGTCGGCCAGAACCTGCTGCGGCAGCCACTGGCTGCGGCCGGCCGGAAGGGGGACGGCAGTCCTGACAGCAGCGTGCATCTGAAGCAGGATCTGGAGATTCCGGTCGCGCAGGGTGATGTCCATCCGGGACAGATCGGCACACCGGGGCAGACAATCGGGCGGCACCAGAAGCCTTTTTTCAAACTCCTCGAGCAGATGCTGCGGCGGAAATCCGCCTGCCGGGCCGGACAGGTCTGCTTCAGCCGCCCTGGCGGCGTGCGGCAAGAATATCATCATCAGGGCGACCGCAGCCAGGGCCGTTTCCTTGCCGAACCTGATACGGGTCGCCTCAGGCTTTAGCACACCCCAGATCAGCAATGCCAGGCAGGCCACCCGGATAAGAGCCAGCACCAGATTGAGAGCGGGCGACAACAGGTAGAGATGCAAGACCTGCTTGCTGGTGACAGGACCATTCCACTTCAGGGCCATGGTCTGCCATTTCCAGTCGGGCAGGCCCGGCCCGGTCTGGATCAGGGCATCGGGATCGTATTCGTCCAGCAGGGAGCCGGCATTTTCCTGTTCCAGGGCCTGCTTGGCGTATCCGGCCTTGCTCTTGACCATTGCGGCCGGACGGGCCATCAAGGCGTCGCTGGCAACCCTGGCCGCAGGCAGCGACTTTGAGCGCATAAAACCACCGCTTACGGCCGGACGGGCCAGCTGGGGAAAGAAACCGGTTCTCAGCTGACCTGCGGTGAACAAGACGCTCTGGACTGCAAGCACGCAGACAGCTCCGGCTATCCAGACCTTGGCCAGCCGGTTCAAAAATCCCGGTCCGGTCTTCCGCTTCAACGCCATGGCAGCCAGCAGATGAAGCCACACCAGCCTGGGAGCCTGCGGTTCGTGATAGACAAGGATCATCGTCACCAGGGCCAGGACACCCCAGGCGGGGCCGCATACCTTGAAAACCGCCAGGGCCACTATCAGGACGATGAAAAATGCCAGCAGGTTCCAGCGGTTTAGCCAGGTGGGCGGAGGATCGTCCACCCCGGAAGCGGCCGCCAGGCGCCAGCCCGGCGGCAGGTGAAGCCTTCCTGTCACACGGTTGAAGTCATGATCCCACCAGACTACCGCCTGGCGTGACAGCCGTCCTTCCAGGCGGGCATCGGCCTCCAGTTCCAGCCGGCCCTGACGCAACTCCACTCCGGCCTTGCCTTCGGGACCATGGGCGGTTATGAGCCGGTCCTTGCCTCCTACGGCCACCCGGCCCAGCCTGGCCGGAGGATTCATGGCCAGGAACCACTGCTTGCTCAGGCGGCCTTCGATCCTGTCGTGCACGGTAAAACCCCGGCCGTCAAAATCCAGCCACCAGTCCCGCTCCAGCCGCAGCCGGTCCGGAACAAGGTCGGAAGCCCCTCTTCTCAGCTGCTTGAATACCAGGGCGCTGTCCCTGGTGATCAGGTAGGCCGGAAAACGCTGCCAGTTTGAAGGCAGCCGGGTCTGGGACGGTTCCACCGGAGCCGCGCCCTCCACCTTTACCAAACGCAGATCGCGATGAGCTTCAAAAGCCCATATTTCGTCACCATAGGGCAGCCCCGGCGGCGCCAGCCTGTCAACCGGTCCGGGCATGCGCGCCTCTATCCTGATCCGCCAGCTGCCGGGCCGCAGCTGGACCTCGATGCCGCCGGCCTCGTTCAAACGGGCCGGCAAAACACTCTTTATGGCCATGGGGATGGCGCGGTCGGGCAGGACCGGTTCCAAAAGCACCTTGCGGGGCGGGCCGGAAACATCCAGAAGGAAAAGCGTGACCACCCGCATGGGGATGGTATCTCTTACCAGCCGGACGATGTGAACCTGCATGCCGGCCGGCCCCGTTTGCCCGGCGGGCTCTTTTTTCTTGATCCACAGGTTCTGCCGGTGATCGATCACCGGACGGCTGACCACCTGGCCGTCAAGCACGAGTTTCACCAGACCCAGCTGGGGCGGGACCTTTATCATTTCAGGTATCTGATCCCAGTCGAACCGGCCCGTAACCCGGTATGAGCCGGCTTCCAGGTAGAGGGCCGGAAAGCCGTTTCGCTCCAGAACCGGTTCGGTCTTGCCGTTTACCTGGACTCCTTCCGGCCAGAGGTACTTTGCGCCCGGCAGCCGGACCCATCCGGGAGCAAAGAGGCGCCACTGCTGATCGAACCTTGCCCCCCGGCGGTCGGCAATCAGGGTCAGCCTGGAAGGCCACCGGCAGCGGGTCACGGACCCGCCGTCGAAATCGCGGGGACAGAGCAGGTCCTGTTTGTCGTAAAGAACCCACCGGCGCCACCGGTCAAGCTCGGGAGGAGCGCCGGGGTCCCGGGCCGCCCATACGAGAGACTGCATCATAATCGATGTCGCCAGCAATGAGATCAACAGGAATGGCCGGCACTTGAGGAATTTCATGTTTAGTGGCCTCGCGAGAATTTACAGGCTGTTTTCATTGCTTGGGTCTGCCGGAACATCGGTTTTTCACGATCTGACTGCCCGTCCCCCAAGGCCGGGAAAAGCCATCGCCTACAGGATGGCCCATTTGCCCCGGCCCCGATTTTCCGGGCTAGCCGGTCACGAAACGGTTGCGGATGGTTCCCACCGATTCTATGCTGCACTCCACCACGTCGCCCGGTGCGAGTGTTACGGGCGGATCGCGGAAAATTCCCACCCCGGCCGGCGTACCGGTGGAAATGATATCCCCCGGCCAAAGGGTGATGTCCCGGCTGATATCCTCGATTATCTCCGGAACGGAAAAGATCATATCGGCCGTATTGCCGTCCTGCATCAAGACTCCGTTGACCCTGGCGGTGAGGCGCAGGTTTCGTATGTCCTGAATCTCGTCGGCTGTAACCAGGGCCGGCCCCATGGGAGCAAAGGTGTCGAAAGACTTGCCGCGGAACCACTGGCTGTGGCCGAACTGGGCCTGGCGGGCCGAAACGTCGTTCATCACCATGTATCCGGCCACATGTTCCATGGCACTGTGACGGTCTATGCCCTTGCCGGCCTTTGCAATGACGACCGCCAGCTCCACCTCCCAATCGACCTGGCCAGAGCTTTCAGGCAGCAGCACATCGTCAAACGGCCCGTTGACCGTGTTGGGGGTTTTGCAAAAAAGCAGCGGCTGTTCCGGCAGATCGAAGCCGCCTTCATCGGCGTGGGCTGCAAAATTCTTCCCCAGGCAGATAATCTTGGCCGGCCGGAGAACCGGAGCGCCCAACCGGCCGCTGAACGGTTCGGCCGGGGCATCAAAATCCTTCAGCTTCTCCGGCCAGCCCTGTCTGAAAAATTCGGGCCCGATATCAGGTATGGAGGGAAAATGCCTTCTGAGATCGATGATTCCTTCCGGGCGTTGCAAACCGGGCCGTTCCGCTCCCGGAGGTCCGAAACTGATCAAACGCATAACCGTACTCCCAATGCGGCGAGACCTGTTGGCTGTTCAGCGGCCGGGAACAATTATCCGCGACTGCTCCCCGCCCTGGGCCTGCTGCTGGCGGCGCAACTGCTCCACCTGGCGGATAACCTCATCCAGGGCCTGGCGCATGGCGTCGGGAAAAGCGGCGTAAGCCTCCTGCAGTGATTCGGCCTGGAGGCGGGCCTGGATCGGCAGGGGGCCTTCGGGCGACATCAGCTGGGTATGGCCGATGAAAATCTGGCTGCGGCTGTCGTCATCACTGCCATCGGGCAGGATGGGAATGAGCCGGCGGATGGAGGCGGCCTTGAGATCGGTAATCGATTCCTCCCGGTAGAGGTTGCCGGTATCGACGGAAAAATCGAAAAGTTCGTCTTGAGATGGTGTTGTCATCAATGATCCTTTCATAAAATAGTTGAAGAGTTGTTGCCATGGTTACCCAATCCATGGGAAACTGCAAGGCGAGATTGTGACTGACCGGTTCAATGGTACCCGGCCCGGTATGCTTTGAGCTAAACGTAAAGCCTGCCGGTTGTCAATCCCTGTTTGGCCTGGCCCTTGTCCGGCCGGCCCCGGGCAAACAGGCGGCCGGCCACCGGGGCTTTTTTTTCCGCTCCGGAATTTGCCCGCTCGTCCGGAGCGGATCGGATCCGGTAATCGGCTCCGCATTCTGAACAGGAGTACCATGATGTTCAAGGATTTAGTACTCGGCCTGCGCTTTGCCATCCAAGGCGTGGCCATGGCCGTAAAAAACCCCAAGCTGCTGGGCCTCGGCCTTGTGCGGCTCGTATTGACAGCCGCCATTGCGATCCTTGGAATCGGCCTGGCCCTTACTTATCACCATCAGGTCATGGCCCTGGTCTGGCCCCGGCCCGACAGTGCCTGGATAATCTGGCTGTGGTATCTTGCATCCTGGGTACTTGCCCTGTTGGGGGCCGCTTTGGCCTCGGTGCTGGGATACCTGCTGGCCCAGATTCTTTTCAGCATCTTTATCATGGACCTCATGTCGCGGATTACCGAACAGTATGCCGGCCGGGCCGCGGTCGAATCCAGGCTTTCTTTCTGGGGGTACTTCCGGCACCTGGTAATCCAGGAGATTCCGCGCACCATTCTGCCCGTTGTGATCTCCCTGCTCATCATGGCCGCCGGATGGCTCACCTTCCTGGCACCGGTGGTGACCGTTGTCATGCCCCTTACGGCCGGGGCCTTTCTGGCGTGGGAAAACACGGATCTTGTTCCGGCCCGCCGGATGCTACCCTTTGCATACCGCTGGTCGTTTTTCCGGCGCCATTTCTGGTCCCACGTCGGCTTCGGCCTCCTTTTCCTCGTGCCCCTGGCCAATATCGTCTTTCTTTCCTTTGCGCCCGTGGGCGGAACCCTGTTGTATCTCGAACATGAGGAAAGGGAAAATCGGTAATCCCGGTTTTGCTTTTGCTGAAAAATCTGCTATAGAAGGCGGACGAAAAAAGCGGGGATGTAGCTCAGCTGGGAGAGCGTGGCGTTCGCAACGCCAAGGTCGTGGGTTCGAATCCCATCATCTCCACCAAAGACGACGCCAGCCGGTAGCCTGCAACCGGAAAACAGTCTGCAGGCCAGTAGCTCTAATGGTAGAGCACCGGACTCCAAATCCGGGTGTTGGGGGTTCGAGTCCCTCCTGGCCTGCCACTAACCAGAGACCTCGTCTATGACCTGTTTGAGCTGAAAGGCCGAAAAAGGTTTCTGGACAAAACCTTCGGCCCCTGCGTCCATTATCTCCTTGGCCGGTCCTTCCATGGCATAACCGCTGCACACGATGACTTTCAGATCGGGCCTTTCTGCCTTCAATAGCGGATACAGCCGGCTTCCCTCCATATCGGGCAAAACGACGTCCAGGAGCGCGAAGGCAACCGGGCCCCGGTGCCGGCGAAGCTTGCTCAGGGCCTCCCGGCCCGAAGCAGCCCGGATAACGGGGTATCCCAGCTTGTTCACAATGGCACAGTCGACTTCCATCACCAGCTCTTCATCTTCCACAATCAGGACTGCGCCTTCGAGCCTGCCCGCCTTTTCTCCCGCAGGGGCCGGATCTCTTTGATCCCATCTGCGACAGGGAGAATCCGCCATGGGCAGATAGACGGTCACCCGGGCGCCCTTGCCCGGCGCAGATTCGATACCGATCCAGCCGTTGTGCTGCTTTACGATGCCGTATACCGCCGCCATCCCCAGGCCGCGTCCCTGGAATTTGGTGGTGAAAAAAGGTTCGAAGACCCGGCGCCGGGTCTCTTCGTCCATGCCCGGACCGTCGTCTTCCACCACCAGCCGGACGTAGCTTCCGGGCCTGAGGCCTTCGCAAGCGGCGGCGGCCTCCCGGCTCAGATCGACGTTGCGCAGGCCGATGGTTACTTTTCCCCGCCCGCCCAGGGCCTCGGAAGCGTTGGACAATACGGCGGCCAGCAGCTCCTGGATCTGGGCGATATCCACACTGACCGGTGCTACTTCATTGTCAAGGTCGAGTTCCAGCTTGATCTCCGGTGCCAGGCTGTGTCTTACCAGCCTGAGAATATCCAGGATGAACTGACGGGTCTCTACCGTCTGGGCCTGGTATTTGCCGCCCCGGGCATAGGCCAGCAGCTGGCTGGTCAGCTGAATCAGGCGCTGGCTGGCCTGGGCAATCGGTCCGGTGTATTTCTTCAATGGTTCGGAGCTGATTTCACTCGACTCCAGCATCTCCAGGTTACCCAGGATGACGGCCAGGGCATTGTTGAACTGGTGGGCGATCCCTCCGGCCAGGGTGGAAATGGTCTGCATCCGGCGGGACTGCTCCGGCCGGCGCGCCAGGCGGCGGGAAGCATCCTGGCCCTTCAGATCGTCTCCCGCCGGAATGGCGAAGGCAAAAGCGCCTGCAAACTCACCCCGGGTGTCGAAATCCGCCACCATCGAAACAAGCACATCCAGTTTTTTGCCATCGGGCTTCAGCAGGCGCATGCGGCGCCGGTCGATCCGGGCCTCGGTCTGCAAAACCGCCTCCAGGGCCTTGCACCCATCCTCTGTGCCGGAAAAAGATAAAAACCGATCCAGCCTCCGGCCGGCGACCTGTTCTTTGGTATATCCCAGGGTGTCCAGCCAATGCCTGCTGGTTGCCGTGATCCTCCAGCCGCTGTCCAGGGCCCACATCATTGCCGGCGCATTTTCAAAGAATTTCATCAACAGGGATCTTTGCCTTTCGAGATCGGCTTCTATCTCCTTTTCCCTGGTAACGTCTCTTCCGCAGCCCACGGTTCCTATCATGGCACCGGTATCATCTATGAAAGGGGCTTTGTGCACGTCGAGAACCAGATGCCGGTTGCGCACCAGGCCTTGTTCCAGAAATCGCCCGGCTCTCTTGCGTCTTTTGGTCAATGCGTCCGAATCGATGCAGATCTCGCCAAAGGTATGCCGGAAGCCGGCCTGACGTTCTTTGCGGGCAAAATACAGATCTGTCTTGCCGATGGCCTTTTCCGGATGACCGCACATCAGAAGCCTGTCACACATGGCCTGATTGACGAACATGTAACGATCCTGCATGTCCTTGGCCCATACCAGGTCGGGTATGTTGTCGGCCATCATCCGCAGCAGCTTGTAAAGGCCGCGGTAACGGGCCTCGCTTTGGCGCAGAGCCAGGTCGGATTCTATCCTCCGGTATTCCAGGCAGATCAGCTTGGCCGCCAGGGCTACCGCTTTAAGATCCGGTCCGTCGAAAGTCCGGTGGCGGGAAAAAAAGACGCCCAGGGCACCCGGCACCCGTCCCGAGACCAGCAGGGGACAGCCGAGATAGGCCTGGATATCGAATTCACCGATTATGGAGTCCCGGCGGGCGAAATGAGTCTGGGACAGGTTTTCGATCGCCACCGGTCCCTCGCCCCCCTTGATGGTGGTAGCAAAGATAAAACTGTCGTGAACAGGCAGGTGCAAGGGAAAACCCTGCGGTATCCGCCATCCGCTCCGGCAAATCAGGCGCGGCCTCTGCCGGTCCAGGTCGAAGCAGGCAACGAAAGCCGCCTTGAAAACTGCCTGGGTTTGTCTGAGTATCAGGAGGATGTTATTGTTGGAATCTGCTTCCAGCCTGCCGATGATATCTGTCAGTTGCTCGATCAGCACCAGGGAAGATCTGCCGGTTGGCAGGGTGGTCAAGGGCCAACAGTCCATTTGGCCTTTACGGGGGTGCATTTGTACTCCTTGCGGGCTCTGATCGCCAGCTTGGCTGTTCTGTACTTATTTTATCAGAAAAAACTCGCCGGACAAGGCTTTCCTGCCGCCCGGCTTTGAAAAATACGCCGGCCATTCCGGCTCTGCCGCCGGGATGTCCGACAGGCTCACCTGGGCTGGTCTCAAGTCCCGGACACTACAAAGAAAGCAATTCAATTTATAATTGACAAAACAAAGCGGCACCTTTTATGATCTGGTTTCAGTTTCGGAGGCCCTCTTCCGGCAGCAGAGGGTCAAAACATTTTTCCTTCCCTTGCAGACCAAACTATATAACCGCTTTTCCTGGGCTCTTAACAAAGATGAAGTCCGTTCTTATCGCCGAAGACGATGCCATGGTCCGGGATGCAATCCTGGCGGCATTGAAACGCATGCCGGACAAAGTCAGATTGATTACTGCCGCCAACGGGGCCGAGGCCCTCGAAATCCTGCGGAGGGAAACAGTAGACCTGCTGATTACCGATCTTCAGATGCCCGAAATGGACGGCCTGGCATTGCTGGCCCATACGGCCGCCGAATTAAGGGACCTGCCCTGTATCGTAATAACCGGCTACGCCCGGAACCTGCACCAGTTCCAACTTATGGTCAAAGCTCTTGAACCGGCAGTTCAGAAAGCCCTTGAAGAAAGTAAATTCCGCTTTTTCACCAAGCCCTTCGATATCAAGGCCCTTATGGAAGCAGCCGCCGGGCTGCTTGGCAACACCAAAACCGGCCTGCTGAGGGGCATTTCCATGGAGGGCTTCATCCAGCTGCTGGAAATCGAGGGCAAGACCTGCAGGGTCGACATTACCGCCGCCTGCGGCGGCCGGGGGATGATGTTCTTTTACCAGGGAAAACTGTGCGATGCCCAATTCCGGGATCGGCATGGTGAAGAGGCGGCCCTGGCCCTGCTGGGCCTGAGTGATCCTGAAATCACCTTCCAAGAGATAGACGACAAGACTTTCGATATTCCGTGTTCCATCAAAACCAGCGCCATCGCCCTGCTGATGGAGGCTGCCCGGATCAGGGACGAAGGCCGGGGGAATGAAAGATGAAAAAGGCTGTCTTCGGGCTTTGTCTGACCATTTTGCCTGTACTTGGCTTTTGTTTAATCGTCTCGGCCAAAGGAGTGACTAAGATGAAAATATCAAGCAGCGCTTTCGGCCACGAGGAGAAAATCCCTTCCCGGTATACTTGCGACAGCCAGGATGTCTCACCTCCGCTGGCCTGGGAGCAGGTCCCGGCAGAGGCCAAGAGCCTGGTCCTTATCTGTGACGATCCCGATGCCCCCATGGGAACCTGGGTCCACTGGGTATTTTACGACATCCCGCCGTCACTTGCCGGGCTGCCGGAAAAGATCGCGCCTGTGGAACGCCCGGATATCGGAGGGGTCCAGGGAAAGAATGATTTCGGCCGCCCGGGTTACGGCGGACCCTGCCCGCCTTCGGGGACCCACCGCTACTTCTTCAAACTCTACGCCCTCGATACCGTGCTGAACCTGCCTCCCGGCCGGACCAAAAAGCAGGTGTTACAGGCCATGGAAGGCCACGTGCTGGCCGAAGCCGTCCTGATGGGGACCTACAGCCGGAGATAGATACCCTGGTGCCCCTGAAGTCAAAGCCCGTTCTTGCATGGATGGCCGCAGGACTGCTGCTGCCGGTCATCGGATGGGTCATCCACGTTTCAAGGAGCGATTCATCCCTGATCCTGCGGCTTGAAAAGAGCAAGGCCTGCCGGGGGTGCGACCTGCGGCAAGCCGACCTGGCCGGGGCCCGCCTGGCCGGAATCGATCTGACAGGAACCGACCTGAGAGGGGCGGACCTTTCCGGGGCCGACCTGATAGGGGCCAGGTTCATCAATGCCAGGATCGGGGGAACAATCCTTACCGGCGCCGTCCTGGACGGTGCCGTCTGGGTCGACGGGCAAAAGTGCGGCCCGGGCTCGACCGGGCGCTGTCTCACCCCGGCCCTGCGCAGGCTGCTTGAAACCGGCCGCTGCCGCAACTGCGGCTTGACGGCGGCCACCATGGAGGCCCTGAACCTGGAGGGTATCGACCTGCGGGGCGCCGATTTGAAGCGGGCCCGGCTCCGGGGCTGCAACCTTGCCAAAAGCGATCTTGGAAGCAGCGATCTTGGCGGTGCCGACCTTGAAGGGGCTTGCTGCCGGCAGGCAAACTTCAGGGAAGCCGACCTTTCACGGGCCCGTCTGGACAAAGCCGGCCTGCAGGGGGCCTTTATGCAGCAAGCCATCCTGAATTGGGCCTCTTTTGCCGGGGCCGACCTTTCCGGAGCCGACCTGGCCGGGGTCGTGGCCCGCAATGCCGCTTTCCGGGAGGCCAACCTGGAAAACGCAAACCTGGCCCGGGCCGACCTGCGGGAAAGCAACTTCGGCGGTGCCGACCTTTCCGGGGCCGTCCTGACAGGCGCGGCCGTGGACGGAGTCGATTTCAGCGGCGCCGACCTGAGCGGTGCGGTCTGGACCGACGGCCGGATCTGCGGTCCCTCCTCCATCGGAACCTGCCGCCGCACTCCCTAGCACGGCCGGATAGAAGCGAGATTTTTTGGGCGTGGTATAGTGGTCTGATGACCTGAATATTTCATTGACAACCAACCCTGAGGCAACTATCATCTTCTTAAAATAATATTTTCCAGGCAGGAGTGGAGATGGTCGGCAATTCAGCAACTGGTATGATGACCGGATATCTGTCCCGGCCGGCCACATCGGGTGTCGAGGGTGTGGTCTTCAGATTCAAACGCTATGCCATCCATGACGGACCCGGTATCAGGACCACGGTGTTTCTCAAGGGCTGCCCCCTCGAGTGCACCTGGTGCCACAACCCCGAAGGCCAGGATTTCAGGCCCCGGCAAATGGCCGGCGGGCCGGCAACCGGGGGCCGGCCCCTTACCGTCGGCCGGCAGGTGACAGTGGCCCGGGTCGTGGCCGAGGCCGAAAAAGACCTCGTCTTCTACGACGACTCCGGCGGAGGGGTCACCTTTTCCGGAGGCGAACCCCTGGCCCAGCCGGATTTCATCCTGGCCCTGCTCGCAACCTGCCGCCACCGGAGACTGCACACCGTCCTGGACACATCCGGCTTTGCACCCCCGGAACTCTTCCTGGATGCAGCCAGGCTCAGCGACCTGGTCCTTTTCGATCTGAAAATCATCGATCCCGACCTTCACCGGAAATATACCGGAGTGAACAACCGGCAGATCCTTTCCAACTTCCGGGCCGCCTGCCGGGCCGGCATCCCCATGCGGGTAAGGGTACCCCTGATACCGGAGATCACTGCCACAGAGGCCAATCTGCATCGGCTGGGAGCCTTCCTGTCCACCTGCAGGGCCGGCTGCCCGGTTGACCTGCTGCCCTATCACCGCATCGGTGAAGACAAGTACCGCCGCCTGGGAATCGGCCATCCCGGCCGGATTCCGGGCAACCTGGACAAAGCCCGTATCCGGCAGGCCAGGGAAATACTGGCCGGTTACGACCTCAAAGTTTCAGTGGGAGGATGAAAATGACACCACGGGTTGCCAAGCTGCGCCAAGAAAGCCTTGCCGCCGTACCGAGCATCTGCGCCGAGCGGGCCGGGCTGGTCACAGAATTCTATCAAAGCGGGCGCGCCGCCGGTGAATCGGTCCCTGTCCAGCGGGCCCTGGCCTTCAAGTATATAATGGAAAACAAGGAGCTCTACCTGGGTGAAGGAGAACTGATCGTGGGCGAAAGGGGCCCGGCCCCCAAGGCCACTTCCACCTATCCCGAGGTCTGCCTTCACAGCGAGCAGGACCTTGAGATCCTCCACCGGCGGCCCAAGGTTCCCTTCAGGGTGGACCAGGCCACCTTCGAGACCTACAGGCAGACGATCATCCCGTACTGGAAGGGCAGGACCATCCGCGAAAAGATCTTCGCCAACATGGAAAAGCCCTGGCTCGAAGCCTACCGGGCCGGGATTTTCACCGAGTTCCAGGAACAGCGCGCACCGGGCCACACCGCCATGGGGGACAAGATCTGCCACCTGGGCATGGAAGACCTCAAAAAACAGATTCACCAGGCACGCCGGAGACTCGATTTCATCAACGATCCCCGGGCCCTGGAAAAGCTCGACCAGCTGCGGGCCATGCAGATCGCAGCCGATGCCATCATGGCCTATGCCGGCCGCTACGCCGACCTGCTGGCCAGGGCCGCTGCCGCCGAAAAGGACCCGTACCGCAGGGCCGAGCTGGAAGAAATGGAACGGATCTGCCGCAAGGTTCCGGCCCGGGCACCGGAAACCTTCTGGGAGGCCCTCCAGTATTACTGGTTCGTCCACGTGGGGGTCATCACCGAGCTCAACCCCTGGGACGCCTTCAACCCCGGCCGGCTCGACCGGCACCTGGAGCCGTTTTACCGCCGCCAGATCGAAGAAGGCACCTTATCGCCCGACCGGGCCCGGGAGCTGCTCGGCTGCTTCTGGATAAAGTTCAACAACCATCCTGCCCCGCCCAAGGTGGGGGTGACGGCCAAAGAGAGCAACACCTACGTCGATTTTGCCCTCATCAACCTGGGAGGTGTGGACCGCAACAACCAGGACGCGGTAAACGAGGTCACCTATCTCCTGCTGGACGTGATCGAAGAGATGCGCCTGCTGCAGCCTTCCTCCATGGTCCAGGTCAGCAAGAAGAACCCGGACCGCTTCCTTTACCGGGCCCTGGAAATCGTCCGCACCGGTTTCGGCCAGCCCTCCATCTTCAACACCGATGCCATCGTCCAGGAACTGGTCCGCCAGGGAAAAAACATCGAGGACGCCCGGGACGGGGGAGCCAGCGGATGCGTCGAAGCCGGTGCCTTCGGCAGGGAAGCCTACTTTCTGACCGGATACTTCAACCTGCCCAAGGTGCTCGAGATCACCCTGAACAACGGGGTGGACCCGCGCACGGGGCGCAGGATCGGCATTGCCGGCGGCGACCCTGCAAAATGGAAAAATTTCCAGGACCTGATGGCGGCCTTCAAGGCTCAGTTGCAGTATTTCGTGGACATCAAGATCCGCGGCAACAACATCATCGAAAGGATCATCGCCGGCAACATGCCGGCCCCCTTCCTCTCCCTGCTGATCGACGACTGCATCGAAAACGGCCGGGACTACAACGCCGGCGGGGCCCGCTACAACACCTCCTACATCCAGGGGGTCGGCCTGGGCAGCATCACCGATGCCCTGGCTGCCATCGGCCACCACGTCTTCGACCGCAAGACCTTCACCATGGAAACCCTGCTGGAGGCCCTGGCCCATGACTTCCAAGGCTTCCGGGACCTGCATCACCAGCTGGTCCACGACAGCCCCAAGTACGGCAACGACGACGATTACGCCGACGACATCTGCCGGGAGGTCTTCGAGGCCTTTTTCGCGGCCGTGGACTCAAAGCCCAACACCCGCGGCGGGGTTCACCGGATCAACCTGCTGCCCACCACCTGCCACGTCTACTTCGGCAGCGTCATCGGGGCCACGGCCGACGGCCGCAGGGCCGGCCGGCCACTTTCCGAGGGCATCTCCCCGGTCCAGGGCGCAGACCGCAACGGTCCCACGGCGGTCCTCAAGTCGGCCTCCAAGATAGACCACCTGCGCACCGGAGGCACCTTGCTCAACCAGAAATTCCTGCCCCAGGTGCTGGCCGGCAAGCAGGGCCTGAGCAAGCTGCTGCGCCTTGTCCGCTCCTATTTCAGGCTCGACGGCCACCACGTCCAGTTCAACGTGGTCGACGGCCAAATGCTGCGCCGGGCCCAGAAGAACCCCGACCGGTACCGGGACCTGATCGTGAGGGTGGCGGGCTACAGTGATTATTTCGTTGACTTGACACCCGAACTGCAGGAAGAGATCATCAGGCGTACCGAGCACGGCCAACTCTGAGAACGGATCCTGACACAATGGTCTTTGAAGCCATCCGCAAAAGCACCGCCCCGGAGATGGTGGCCCGCCAGATCCTGGACAAGATCACCGGCGGCCAGCTCAAACCGGGCCAGCGCCTGCCATCCCAGAGGGAGCTGGCCCAGGCCCTGTCGGTGGGACGCTCTTCAGTCCGCGAGGCCATCAATGCCCTGGTGGTCATGGGTTACCTGCGGGTAAAACACGGGCAGGGGACCTTCGTCTGCCTCAACCTGCCAGATTCCGACGATGCCGTAAAAAAGCTGGGCTCGGCCCTGGAAACCGGCAGCCTGCTGGACCTGATGGAGGTCCGCCGGCTGCTGGAGTGCAAGTCGGCCGCCCTGGCCGCTGAAAGGGCCGACCGGCAGCAGATCGAACGCCTGGAGGCCATCCTGGAGGCCATGGGAAAAGCCACCGGCGACTACCAGGGGTTCCTGGAGGCCGACCTGGCCTTTCATTCGGCCCTGGCCGAGGCCTCGGGCAACTCCATCATCTGCGAGATGATGAAGCTGATCACCAAGAAGGTGAGCCGGCAGCATGCCCGCCTGCGGACCGGACGCCTGTCGCCGGAGTACCGCCGGCTCTCCATTGAAACGGCCGCTGAAGTGGTCGCGGCCATCGCCGCCGGAGATTCCCGGCAGGCCCGGCTGGAAATGGAAAAACACCTGAGCCTGATCGATGACCAGCTCAAAGAGATAGTGCCTTGACAAGGAGCTAGCAGCATGCGGATCCGCGTTTTGACAGCCAATGACGTCGGCCGCTGTCTTTCCATGCAACAGGCCATCGAGGCCATGGGCTCGGCCTTCGGCCAGTACTCGGCCGGCAAGGCCACCGTTCCCCTGCGCACCAGGCTCAATACCGACAAGGGGGTCAGCCTGGTGATGCCGGCCTTCCTGCATGCCACAAAAGAGATGGCGGTGAAAATCGTGTCGGTCTACGAGCAGAATCCTTCCCGCGGCCTGCCGACCATAAGCGCCATGGTCCTGGTCCTGGATGCGGAAACAGGCTTTCCGGTGGCCCTGATCAACGGCGAAAGCCTTACCGCCCTGCGCACCGGGGCTGCCGGCGGCCTGGCGGCCGAGCTTCTCAGCCGGCCGGACAGCCGCACCCTGGCCCTTTTCGGCGCCGGGGTCCAGGCAGGGTCCCAGCTGGAAGCGGTCCTGGAGGTACGGGCCATCGAAAAGGTCATCGTGGTCGATCCCAACATCGAGGCGGCCCGCCGGCTGGCGGACCTGGCGGCCCAACGGGCAAATGCGCCGCAAGTGGAAATAGAAACCGATGCCGACCGGGCCGCAGCGGCGGCCGACATAATCGCAGCCGCCACCACCGCCACCACCCCCCTGTTCGACGGCGAGGCGGTCAGGCCGGGCACCCACATAACCGGCATCGGTTCCTTTACCCCCGAAATGCAGGAGATCGACGCCCGGGTGGTACGCAAGGCCCTGGTGGTGGCCGACTCGCGCCAAGCCTGCCTGGCAGAAGCAGGTGACATCATCGCCGCCGGCGTGCAGATAGACGCCGAAATCGGAGAGATCGTAAACGGCAGCCATCCCGGCCGCACCAGCCGGTCCCAGATAACCTTTTTCAAGTCGGTGGGCCTGGCTGCCCAGGATGCGGCCGCGGCCGTGGCCATCCTGCGCAACGCCGAAAGGCAAGACATAGGCCGGGTCATCGAGGTATAGAACCACTTCAACCATTTCAGGGCGACGACCATGCAGACAGACTTTCTCCAATCCCTGGCCGGCTGGCAGCCGCCCGATAGCTGGCGGCAGGTAACCACCATCGACTGCCACACCGCCGGAGAGCCGTTCCGGGTGATAACCGGCGGCCTGCCCCCTTTGAAGGGCGCAACCATACTGGAGCGCCGGCGCTGGTTCCGGGAAAATCACGACCGGCTCCGGACAATGCTGATGTGGGAACCCAGGGGCCATGCCGACATGTACGGCTGCATCGTCACCGAACCGGTCAGCCGGCAGGCCGACCTGGGAGTCCTTTTCCTGCACAACGAGGGCTACAGCACCATGTGCGGCCACGGTATCATCGGCCTGGTGACCGTGGTCCTGGAAACCGGGATGCTGCCCATGCAGGAACCCGAGACCTGCGTGCGGATCGACACCCCGGCCGGCCTGGTAACCGCCTGGGGCCGTTGCCGCAACGGCCGGGTAACCAGTGTCCGCTTCCACAACGTGGCCTCCTTTGCCCCGGCCCTTGACCGGTCGGTCCAGGTTCCGGGTCTGGGCAAGGTGGACTACGACCTGGCATTCGGGGGCGCCTTCTACGCCTTCGTGGATGCCGGCCGGCTGGGACTGGACACGGGTCCCGCCGGTTTCGGCGAGCTCATCCGCCAGGGCATGGCCATCAAGCGCGCCATAATGGAAAGCACCACCATCGAGCATCCCCTGGAACCGGACCTTGGTTTTCTCTACGGCACCATTTTCACTTCGGCCCGGGCAGGCGGCCAAATCCACAGCCGGCACGTCTGCATTTTCGCCGAAGGCGAGGTGGACCGCAGTCCCACCGGCACCGGGGTCAGCGCCAGGCTGGCGATTCTCCATCGCCGGGGCCGGCTGGACAGGGAAGAGGAAATCGTCATCGAAAGTATAATCGGCACGCGCTTCAGGGGAAAAATCGTTGCAACCACCACCTGCGGGCGGTATGAAGCAATAATTCCTGAAATCGAGGGCTCGGCCCATATAACCGGGGTCCACCGCTTCGTTGTCGATCCTGAAGATCCCCTGGCCCGGGGTTTCATCCTGCGATAACCGCTACCCAGAGGGACAAATGCCAATTCCGGCCACAATCCGAGTGCTGGCGGTCTTTGCCCTGATCCTGGTTACCATCAAACGTCTTTCCCTGGGCAGTTCCTTCGCCCTGGGAGCGGCCCTGCTGGGACTGTTTTTCGGCATGACCCCGGCAGACCTCGTCCTGTCCATGGCCCGTGCCCTGGTCCATCCCAAGACCCTGGCCCTGTCGGTGGTGGTGAGCCTGATCCTGATCCTGTCGCGCAGCATGGAAGCCACCGGCCGGATGGACCGCCTCCTGGAAGGTTTCAAGGGCCTGGTGGCCAGCCCCTTTCTCAACCTGGCCATCTTCCCGGCCCTGATCGGCCTGCTGCCCATGCCCGGAGGTGCGGTCTTCTCGGCTCCCATGGTCAAGAACATCGGCCACAACCGGGGCCTGAACCAGGATCAGCTGAGCTTTCTCAACTACTGGTTCCGGCACATCTGGGAATACTGGTGGCCGCTTTACCCCGGGGTCCTGCTGGCCACCACCCTGGCCGCCAGGAACCTGTGGTCCTACGTCTGGCTGATGTTGCCCCTGACCCCGGTTGCCATCGCCGCCGGCCGGTTTTTGATCCGCCGGGCCGACATCACCGAACACTCCCGGCAACCGCGACAAGCCTCCAGGCCCGGGCCGGCTCCCTTTGTCAGGGAGCTTGCTCCCATCGCCATCGTAATCGTGGGCGGGCTTACGGCCGGTTTTCTGCTTTCACCGCTGGCGGCCGGAATCGCCAAGGAACTGGGGCTGATTCTTGCCCTGGTGGTGGCCATCGGCCTGGTCTGGCACACCGGAAAACTTACCGGGGCCAGGCGGCTGAAGATGGCCGCCAACAAGAAACTGCTCGGCATGTATTTCATGGTTTCGGCCGTCCTGATCTTCCAGGCCATCCTACAGGACAGCACGGCCGTCAACCAGATCAGCGCCGAGCTGATCCGCTGGCACATTCCCCTGGTGCCCGTCTGCATCATCCTGCCCATGCTGGTGGGGGTCGTCTCCGGAATCACCATCGCCTTCGTGGGCACCACCTTTCCGGTCATCTTCGCCCTGCTGGGTGCCGGCGGCCAGCAGGAACACTTCAACGCCTTCCTGATGCTGGCCATGACCTCCGGATTTGCCGGAGTCCTGGTTTCCCCCCTGCACCTGTGCCTGCTGCTGTCCAATGCCTTTTTCAGGGCATCCCACGCTGCCGTTTTCCGCCTGATAGTCCCGGCGGCGGCAATCCTGCTTGCCGCCGCCCTGGTTTATTTCGCCATCCTGTATTATATTGGGTCATAACTTTCTCCGGACCAACAGAAGGAGGCAGTCCATGACCGTCCACAAGGTAGCCGTTTTCAAGCCTTATCCCTTTTCCGTCGGCCAGAAAATCAACATCGATGCCGGACCCCGCAAGGGAGACTGGGAAGTGGTGGCGGTTGACGACAAAAAGGTCACCCTGCGCTGCCCCATCTCAGGAAAGCAATTTGCCTGGACCCGCTTCTGTTACCTGGTGGAAGAAAAAGAACAGGCTGTCTGGCCCGGCCCTGAATAGGATTTGCCGCCGGGCGGGGCAGCCTGGTAAACCTGCGCTAAAGGGGGTAGAGGAAAATGTCCAAAAACGCCCTGATCATCGTGGACATGCTCAACGACTTCATCCGGCCCGAAGGAGCCCTTTACTGCGGCCCCGCGGCCGAGGCTATCGTTCCTTTCATCGCCGAGCGCCTGGAGCACTACCGCAACAGCAGCCAGGCGGTGATCTTCCTGAAGGATTCGCACCAGCCAAACGACCTGGAGTTCGACAAGTTTCCCCGCCACTGCGTGGCCGGAACCTGGGGCGGCCGGATAATCGACGAGCTTACTCCCGGACCGGGCGAAACCGTGATCGCCAAGAACCGTTACAGCGGCTTTTTCAACACCAACCTGGCCAAAGTATTACGCCGGCTGAGCCCGGAACTGGTTGAGGTGGTGGGGGTCTGCACCTCCATCTGCGTCATGGACACCGTCGGCGGCCTGGCCAACCGCGATTACCGGATCCTGGTGCCCCGCCGGGGGGTTGCCGACTTCGACCGGCAGTTTCATGAATTCGCCCTCAAGCGGATGCAGCAATTATATGGAGCCAAGATTCAATGAAGCCCGAGGAACACGCCGGCCCGCTCTTTACCGACCTGTACGAACTGACCATGGCGGCGGCATACTTTACCCGGGGCCTGGATGAAGAAGCAACCTTTTCTCTCTATATCCGGCCCCACCAGCGGCGCACGTACTTCGTTGCCGCCGGCCTGGAACAGGCCCTGCAATACCTGGCCGGCTGGCGATTTTCAGGCAGCGACCTGGACTACCTGCGCCGGCTGAACCTTTTCACGCCTGATTTCCTGGCTTACCTGGAAAACCTGAAATTCCGCGGCAAGGTCCGGGCCATGGCCGAAGGGACCATCTTCTTTGCCGACGAACCGGTCCTGGAACTGACAGCGCCCATAATCCAGGCCCAGCTGCTGGAAACCTGCCTGATCAACACCGTTGGGATGGCCACCATGATCGCCACCAAGGCCGCCCGCTGCGTTCACGCCGCCCGGGGGAAAACCGTGGTCGATTTTTCCCTGCGCCGGACCCAGGGCGCCAGCGCCGGCATGACCGTGGCCCGCAGCTCGTACCTGGCCGGCTTTGCCGCCACCAGCAACGTCCTGGCCGGCAAGCTGCTGGGCATCCCTGTCTCCGGCACCATGGCCCATTCCTACGTGCTGGCATTTGAAAACGAAATCGACGCCTTCCGGGCCTACGCCCGTACCTTTCCCCAAAACACGGTCCTGCTGATAGACACCTACGACACCATCTCCGGTGCGCGCAACGCCATCACCGTGGCCCGCGAAATGCAGGCCGCAGGCAGGCGCCTGGCCGGAGTCCGCCTGGACAGCGGGGATATGGCCGGCCTGAGCCGGCAGGTGCGCCGCATGCTGGACGGAGCCGGCATGCAGGATGTGAAAATCTTTGCCAGCAGCGGTTTCGACGAGTTCAAGATCGAGGACCTCCTCAACAGGGAAGCGGCCATCGACGCCTTCGGTGTGGGCACAAAGATGGGGGTTTCGGCCGACGCACCTTACCTGGACATTGTGTACAAGCTGGTACGCTATGCAGACCGCAATGTGCGCAAACTAAGCCCGGCCAAGGCGACTCTGGCTGGAGCGAAACAGGTCTTCCGGAGGCAGGACGAAAGCGGCCGCTTGACAGAGGACATCATCGCCCTGGACTCGGAGCCGGTTCCATCCGGCGCCCGCGCCCTGCTGGAACCGGTCATGGCCGGCGGGCGCATCACCGTCTGCCTGTCCGGCCTGGAGACGATCCGCCGTAATTTCCGGGCCGAGTTCGACCGGCTCGATCAACGCTATAAAAAGCTGGAGGGGGCGGCCAGGTTTCCTGTATCCATCAGCCCCGCCCTGGCAAGGCTCCAGGAGCAGACCGGCCGGCAGTAACTAACGATACAGACTACAAAAACAAACCCCGGACAGACAGACATCCGGGGTTGTGACACCAACGGGCGGGACTCAAATGCCCAGGTATGCTTTTCTCACTTCCTCGTTGGCCATCAGGTTGGCGGCCGTGTCGGTCATGGTTATCTTGCCGTTTTCCATGACGTATCCCCGGTGGGCTACCTTCAGGGCCAGGTTGGCGTTCTGCTCCACCAGGAAAATAGTGGTCTTGTTCTCACTGTTTACCTTGCGGATGATTTCGAAGATCTGCTTTACCACCAGGGGAGCCAGCCCCAGGGAAGGCTCGTCCAGCAGAAGCAGCCGCGGCCTGGCCATCAGGGCCCTGGAGATGGCCAGCATCTGCTGCTCGCCGCCCGAAAGAGTGCCGCCGGCCTGGTTGCGGCGCTCGGCCAGGATGGGAAAGAGGGAAAAAACGTAATCCAGGTCGCGCTTTATCTCTGCCTTGTCGTTGCGCAGAAAAGCCCCCATGTCCAGGTTTTCCAGCACCGTCAGGTAGGGAAAAATCCGCCTTCCTTCCGGAACCTGGCAAATGCCCAGGGACACGATCTTGTTGGCCGGCATGTGGTGAATCGGTTGGCCTTCGAAGTAGATTTCACCGGCCCGGGGAGGGACTATCCCGCAAACCGACATCAGGGTCGTGGTCTTGCCGGCGCCGTTGGCACCGATGAGAGTAACTATCTCTCCTTCGGCTATCTGGAGACTGATGCCCTTCAAAGCCTGGATATTGCCGTAAAAGGTCTGTACGTTCTTCAATTCAAGCATCGATGTCTTCTCCGAGGTAAGCTTTGATAACGGCTGGATCGTTCTTGATCTGCTCGGGCGGTCCTTCGGCAATCAGGCGTCCGTAATCGACCACGTAAATCCTGTCCGACAGGCTCATCACCAGCTTCATGTCGTGTTCGATGAGCAGAATACAGATCCCTTCCTCGTCCCTGATCCTGATGATCAGATCGTCCAGTTCCTTGGTTTCCTGGGTGTTCATGCCGGCAGCCGGCTCGTCCAGCAGGAGAATGAAAGGCTCGGTGGCCATGGCGCGTGCGATTTCAAGCCTCCTCTGGGCGCCGTAAGGCAGGTTCTTGGCAAACTCGTTGACATACTTTTCCAGCCCCACCTTCTGCAGCATGCGGTAGCTGTCCTCGATCAGCTGGTTTTCCTCCTTGCGCACCCGGGGCGGCCGGAAGACCGCACCGGGAATGCCGGCCCGCAGGCGGCAGTGGCGGCCGATCATCACGTTTTCCAAAACGGTCATGTTCTGAAAGAGGCGGATGTTCTGGAAGGTTCTGGCCATGCCGTTTTCGGTCACCTGGTTAGGCTTCATGCCGTTTATCCGGACGGCCTTGCCCTCGGGCGAAACCAGGCGCATGTCACCGGCGGTGGGATTGTATATTCCGGTAATACAGTTGAAAAAAGTGGTTTTGCCGGCCCCGTTGGGACCGATCAGGGCCACTATCTCTCCGTGGTTGACGGTCAGGTCGATACTGTCCAGTGCCCGCAACCCGCCGAAATCCATGGTCAGGTTGCTGACTTCAAGCGCAGGTGCCATAGGTTACTGGTCCTTGGTTGTTTCGTTGAGTCCCTTGAATTGATATACTTTGCGGACGTCGGAAATGATCCCTCCGGGTCGGAAAACCATCATGAAGATCAGGACCGCTCCGAACATCAACATCCTGTACTCTGAAAAAGCCCGCAGGTATTCGGGCAGCAAAATCAGGATAAGAGCCCCGCAGATCACCCCCACTATCGAGCCCATACCACCCAGTACCACGATGCACAAAATGATGATGGACTCCCAGATGGTGAAACTGGCAGGATTGATGAAAGTTGTCTTGGCGGCAAAGACCACTCCTCCCATGCCGGCCCAGGTGGCCCCCAGGGCAAAGGCGCTGAGCTTGGTCTTGGTCTTGTCGATGCCCATCGCCTGGCAGGCCACTTCGTCCTCGCGCAGGGCCATCCAGGCCCGGCCGATCCGGGAATCCTGCAGGCGTCTTACCACGAAAATGGTGAAGACCGTCATGCCGATCATCAGGTAGTATATGTAGGTGTGAACCTGGTGTAGGTTCATCTGAATACCGAAAAAGCCCGGCCTGGGGATGTTGGCTATGCCGGAAGGTCCGAAAGAAAACTCGTTCCAGTTTTCAAGCACCAGGCGGATGATTTCCCCAAAGCCCAGGGTGACGATGGCAAGATAGTCGCCCCGCAGCCTGAGTACCGGAAACCCCAGCACGATACCGAACAGGGCCGCCATGGCGGCACCGATGGGAAGCGCGGTCCAGAAACCGATTCCGAAATGATGATTGAGCAGGGCGTAGCTGTAGGCACCGACCGCGTAGAAAGCCACGTACCCCAGGTCGAGCAGGCCGGCCAGCCCCACCACGATATTGAGCCCCAGCCCCACCACCACATAAATGAGAGCCGTGGTCATGATGTTGACCTGGTAGAGCGAAAAGACCAGGGGATATATCAAAGCGAAAGCACAGATGATCACCAGGGCCGGACGGCTGAAGCGCTTGTCGTGGATCAGTTTCTGGGTCAGGGGCACTTTCTGCTCCTGGCCTTCCTCGGCCTGCTTCATGCCCATCTCTTTTTTGCGCAGCAACGCACGCCAGACAAAAGAAAGGAAGAAACTGCCCACCCCCACCCAGGCCATGCGCGACCAGCGCCATTCGATGGTCTTGTAAATGGTATTGACCTTGATCACCATGATGGGAAAGGTCAGGAACATGAACCACAGCGAAACCAATATCGATTTTTTCAATTCTTTGACGTTAAACATGATCTTCCCGGTATTCCACAGGCCGATTGCCTGAGCTTAAACCTTGTCGGTATCCTTGCGCCCCAGTATCCCGGACGGCCTGAAGATTAGAATCAAGACAAGAAAGATGAAAGCAAATACGTCTTCGTAATCACTGGAGATATACCCGGTAAAGAAACTTTCGGTCCACCCCAGCACCAAACTGCCCAAGACGGCTCCCGGCATGGAGCCGATACCGCCCAGCACCGCTGCCACGAAGGCTTTTATGCCGGCGATAAAGCCGATGTAAAAATTTATCTGCCCTATGTGGGAGGCAATCAGCACGCCGCCCAGGGCGGCGGTTGCCGACCCGATGATGAAGGTTACCGAGATCACCCGGTCCACGTCCACCCCCACCAGCATCGCCATCTGCTGATCCTGGGCCGTTGCCCGCATGGCCTTTCCGATCCTGGTGAACTTGATCAGGATGGTAAGGGCGACCATCACTATGGCGGTGGTTAGGTAAATCACGATTTCCGAGGAACGGACTATGTGCTCCACCGGTTTCAGAAACTCGAATTCAGGGATCAGATTGGGAAAGGGCAAAAAATCGGAAGTCTGGGCCAACAGGACATAGTTCTGGAGAAACAGCGACACCCCGATGGCGCTGATCAGGGCCGAAAGGCGCGGCGCATTGCGCAGAGGTTTGTAGGCTATCTTCTCCGCAGTAAAGCCATAGGCCGAGGAATAAACCACCGCCGCAATGGAGGCGATAACCAGGATGGCCACCTGGTTCCAGCCCATCAGGGTCAATACCCCGGCCACGATCAGGGCCGTGAAGGCACCGATCATGTAAATTTCGCCATGGGCGAAATTGATCAGCTGGATGATCCCGTAAACCATGGTATAGCCCAGGGCAAGCAACGCATAGATGCTACCGCGGGTCAGGCCTCCCAGGAAAAGTTCGAAAAAGTACTCGAAATCCATTGAAAAACATTGCTCCCTTGCGTCCGACCGCTAGGGTCTTGTCAGGATCGGCCCGGGCAAGGCCGATGGCTTTGGCCCCGTTCTGCCAGTAGCCCCATGCCCGCATAAGCCGAAACTTAAAAAATCAGGGAACAAGCAGACGCCGGCCTGTTCCCTGATGTGCCTGGATTTACATTTGCTATTTGACTTCTACGTACTTGCCATTGCGTACCTGGTACATGGCAAAACCGACGCCGATGGCATCACCCTTTTCGTCGAACTTGATCTTGCCAAGGGGAGTGTCAACGTACTCTGTGCGCAGGGCCTTGACAATGGCATCATAGTCGGTGCTGCCGGCCTTCTCGATGGCGTTGAGCAGGGCCAGGGCGGCGGCATAGGCATTTTCGAAGAAAGCACCCGGATCGCTGCCGTAGGCCTTGACGTGCTCGGCCCGGGCCTTGATGGTCAGGGGGTTTTTGGAAACATCCTTGGGTCCGGTGGCGTACACGCCTTCGGCGTACTTCTTGGCCACCTTGATGAAGGTGTCGTCCTTGACGCCGTCATCGGAGATGAAATAAGCCTTCATCTTCTTTTTGCGCATCTGGGTCACGATCTTGGAGGCCTCGGGATGATAGCCGCCGAAAATGACCGCTTCGGCCTTTTTGCGCTTGATCTTCTGAACCACGGCGGAATAGTCAACCGCTCCCGGGGTGATGCCCTCGTAGAGCACTACCTTGGCCCGGGGATCTTTTTCCAGGAAACCCTTGGCGAATTCGGCCAGACCCTTGCCGTAGTCACCCTTGTCGTGAAGCACGGCAATACGTTTTACCTTCAGGACATTGAGGGCAAATTCCACTTCCAGCTTGGCCTGGGCATCGTCGGAAGCAATCGTCCGGAAAAAGTTGGGATAGTTCCCGCTCTGGGTCAGGGCCGGATTGGTCGCAGAAGGCGACATAACAACTATGTGCGAATCCTTGTAGATTCCCAGGGCGGCCTTGGTGGCACCGGAACAGATGTGCCCCAGAACCACGTTGACCCCGGCGCCCACCAGCTTGGTGGCGGTGTTGGTGGCCACTTCCGGCTTGCAGACGTCGTCTTCCACGATCAGCTCGACTTTCTTGCCCAAAACTCCGCCCTTGGCATTGATGTTTTTGACCACCAGCTCGGCGGCCTTGACCGTGGGAATGCCGTAAGAGGCAAGGTCTCCGCTGTGGGGTCCGGCCACACCGAGTTTGATGGTATCGGCAGCCATGGCCGGTCCGGCCGCTGCCGCCAAAAAGGCCGCCGCAACTAACAGTATGAGCAACTTTCCAAAATGATTTTTCACCATTGTCTCCTCCTCGCTTCTATTCGTTTACTGGAAATGGATGAACATTACCTTATAGCCACCATGTCACCTTTCCGTCAAGGATGATGACAAGTTCCAGAACATGATTCTTGAACCGGTCACCTCCATGTTGCTTGCTTCAAGTTACCATGACCCACTGCCGCCACCGGCGGTCCTAATGATCCGAGGCATAAATCACGACCAGGGCCCGGGATGGGGCCCCCTCGATGCTCCGCAGGGCATGGGGTATCCCGGAATCGAAGTAGATGCTGTCACCGGCGGCCAGCTCAATCCGCTGGTCGGCCCCGATAAATTCCAGGCGGCCTTCGGTCACGTGGAGAAACTCTTCTCCGGGATGGGTATAATAGTTCAGCTTGTCATCGTCCACCGGATCAAAGCTGACCAAGAACGGCTCCATGTGGCGGCGGGCAATTGGCCGCGCCAGGGAAACATAAGTATACCCTCCCGGAGACGACTTATGGACAAGGCCCTGCCCATTTACCGGGTGGTCATCTCTTCTTACAACCGAAATACGCTGGTTGGGTTCGGTCTCCCTGAAAAAATAACCGATTGTAACCCCCAGGGCCTTCGATATCCTGATCAACGTGGCCAGGGGTGGAGCGATGACGTCATTTTCGATCTGTGAAAGCAATGACTTGGACAAACCGGTCAAATCGGAAACGTTCTGCAGGGTCAGGCCCCGGGAACGCCGCCGGAACCGGATCTTGCGGCCCAGTGCAAGGGCATCGACCTCTTTTTTAACGTCCTGATCTGAAGCAATCGGTACTACCGGCTCTTTCAAAACCCTATTCCTCTGGACCGGTTGCTTGCGGGCCGCCTGCCAGACTGTTATCCGGTCGTCTTTCTCGAACAACATAAATTTACTAAATCATATTCAGCAAGAATAGAGTTTCATAAGCCAATTTTTTATCTGTGTCAAACAAAAATTTGGTGACAATGGAACCGGGGCTGAAGTCACATGCTTGAAAAAAGCTTGCCGCGCAACCGGCATTGACCTATAAGCCATCAGGGAAGAGACTTTTGTAAAATCCGAAACCTGATTACTCGACAAGGTAAACGATGGCCAAGAGGGTAGGGCTGGTGATCAAAACTGATCCCAAGGCCCAGCAAACCGCCGCCGATTTCAAAAAGTGGCTGGAAAAGCGCGGTCATCAGGTGGTCGTCCAGGACGGGCCGCCGGATGCGGACAAACCGGCCTCCATGGCTCCGGCCGATCTGTATTGTGTTTTCGTGCTCGGCGGAGACGGCACCTTCCTCAGCGCCGTGCGCTGGATAGGAGACCAGCCCATAGCGCTGATGGGAATCAAGTTCGGCGAGGTCGGATTTCTGGCCGAAACGCTGGAAGCCCATATCTATGAAACCGCGCAGCAGATTCTCGACCATGGATTTCAAACTTTTCCGCGCATGCGCCTGACCGTCGACATTCACGCCGGCGGCACTTTACTGAAACGGGAAACGGTTCTCAACGACATGGTCATCAACAAGGGGGCCCTGGCAAGGCTGGCTCAGATCGAAACCTATATCGACGATTATCACCTTACGGATTTCAGGGCCGACGGCCTGATAGTGGCCACGCCGACCGGCTCCACGGCTTACTCCCTGGCAGCCGGAGGCCCCATCATAAATCCTTCGGTCCCTGCCATCCTGCTTACCCCCATCTGCCCTTTCACCCTGACCAACAGGCCCCTGATCGTGCCGGAAAATGCGACCATCAAAATCGGCCTGGCCAGAGAATCATCGGATATAATGCTCACCTGTGACGGCCAGGTGGGCATACCCATCGACCAAAGCCACACCCTTGTGGTCCGCAAAAGCCCCCACGACCTGCACATGATCCGCCTGCCGGACCAGAACTACTACGAAATCCTCAAAACCCGCCTCCAGTGGAGTGGCGGCCGGAGCTAGCTCACTGCCTTAACTTGGCTTTGCTGTGATCGGCCACCTTCTGCAAAGGCAGGTGGCCCCGGATCAGGATGTTTTTCTCCAGGGAACGGACCACGTTGTCGATCCGCCTGACTCCGCTGCGGATTTCCCGGATACCGTCCAGGGCGCCCCGGGTTATCCGGGGGACGTTGCGGCTGCCGGTGGCCACGTTTTCCATGATCTTTTTCAGGTGGGCTGTGGATACCTGTAAATCGGCCATGATCTTTTTGATATCTTCAAGACGTTGGTTGAGCTCGAATCCGGCCTGCCTGAAAACCACCAGATTGTCATTGACAAGCCTGACGGTATCGGGAGTATGGGCCGCGGCTTGGCCGAGATCGGCCAGAATCAGATCCAGGCTTCCGAGGCTGCGCCGGATTTCATCCAGAAGCCGGCGGGAATTGATCAGGGCTCCCAGGGTTCCCCGTCCTGACTGCAGGTCTTCGGTAATGGCCGCCACATTGGCGCTTATCCGGCGTATGTTACACAGGGTGCCCATAAGAGGGCCATCCGGATCACCCAGCCTTTCCGTCAGTTCGGCCAGGTCCTGGATGGCCTTGATGGCCATCTTGGCTGTCTTTTCCACCTGGAATTCATTCATCAGGTCGTCCAGGGAACGCTTTTCCCGGGAGGGAATCTCACTTTTGGGAGGCAGGGGCGGGGCGGTTGAAGAGCCCGGAATGATCGAGACATATTCTGAACCGATGAAGGTCGGGCTTTCCACCACGCAAACCGTATCGGTCCGGATCCGGGAAGCGTATTTTTCCAAAATGGCCAGAGTGACCCTGACCTTGTCGTCTTCCAGGCTGATATCCTTCACCTTGCCGATATCGGCCTTGTAGAGCTTGACCGCGGCATTTTTCTGCAAATTGTAATTCTGGGCAAAGGTAGTATAATAGATAACATATGATCGGAACCAGCCCTTTCCCCGGCCCAGCACGACTATAGCCGCTACCATCAGGCCGACCACTATCACCATAAACAGACCGACAATCTTTTCCCGGGTCGAATAATTGGTATCCATGGTTTCAGTTTCCCTGCAACAACGGCTGTCCCCGGTGGAGGGGCTCGCGCAGACGACCCTCGGCCAGGATCAGGCGGCGGTTGGACAATCGGCGGAAAAAATCATGCTCACAGGCCGTAAAGACCAGCGGAACCTGCTTGAGAATATATTTTTTAAGTTCCCGGCGCAAAACCTGGAAACGCCGGTCGGCCACAAGGTCTTCGGGCCGGTCCATGAGGATCACATTCGGTTTCTTTGACAATTCGCGCACCACCAGGGCAAACTGAACGTCCGCCGGGTCCAGGTCAGAAGGCCGCAACTCCATTTTGCGTTCCAGGTCCAGCTGCCGGCAAAGCTCCAGTTCGTCGTCTTCCAGTTCCAAATCAAAGGAATTGCCGAAGTACCACCTCATCAGCAACAGGTTTTCACGCAAGCTGAGATTGCTTATCAGGGCCGCGTCCCGGGCGATATAACCAATACGCCGCTTGCACTCAAGCAGCGCCCGGTAATCGGCCAGCTTCTGTCTTTGCCCCATGAAGAAATAGGCCCCCCTCTCCGGTATTTCCAGGGTTGCCAGAGCGCGCAATAAAAGCAGGCCGTCTGCCGGATCAACGGGTTCCAGGGCCAGGACCTGACCCGCCTCGATGGCCAGGCTGCACCCTTGCAGTCCGCAACCCGCCTTTTCCGAGGCAATCACGTAATCCCTGATCTCGACTATCGGCCCGTTTTCCATCATATGTAAAAAACCAAAGAAACAAAAACATTGATTACCATGCAATACAAGAAAGACTCCACGGCCGCCTTGGACGTGGCCATGGGAACGGCATTGATTCTCTTGCCGACTTCAAACCCCCGCTGGAGACAGGTCGACGTAATGACCAGACCAAAAGACACCGCCTTGATCAGCCCCACTATCAGATCGGTAGGTGTCAGCGACTTTATGATCTGGTTCATAAAATTGTCCAGCGGAATCCGGGTCAGCATCCAAACGGCGACATATCCGCCTGCAATCGCCACCACGTCGAAAACGACAAAAAGACAAACCAGGGCCGTGGTAAGCCCCACAAGGCGCGGTCCGAAAACAATCCGCATGGGATCGATTCCGTTTAGCTCAATGGCCTCCAGTTCACCAAGAACCCGCATGTAGCCTATTTCAATGGTCACCGCCGTCGCCGTTCTCAGAATTACCACCAGGGCGGTTACGATGGGACCAAGCTCGCGGATTATCAGGACAATGGCTGTTCGTGAAAAATTGTACTGGACGGAAACCTTGGAGACCTGCAGCAGGATCATGGAACCGGTGAGCAGGGCCACCGGCACTATGACCGCCAGGGCCTGAACCGCGGTAAAATAGATCTGCTCCGTCACGATACGACGGACCATCAGCTTACCCTCCCGGCCCCCCCTTGACACGACAAGAACTATCCGGCAGGCCAGGGCGCAAAGTTTGAGCAAATGGTCTGTCGCCCGGATGGTTTTGCGGCCGGTAATACCTATAAACGAGCGCATGGAATCAGGCGGTTGCGGTCTCCTTCCCGCTGTTTGAAGCAGGTTATGATGGTTGACTTGTACTGTGGTCTTACAGTATAGGGTAGTAAAGGTCAACTAATTCAATAATGTTTTGAAATCTCAATATGAAATTTTTATTATACCTGACCGCGGCGACTCTGCTGGTTCTGATCCCGCCGGCCGGGGCCGCCACCCCGTGCCCGCCGGAAAAGAGTATAGTGGAATCAAGGGAAAACGGAACGGTTGACTGGACCCTGTACTCGGTCACGGTACCCCTGCCGCCCGTTGATACCCACCAACCGGATCGGGATGCCGCCGGGCATGGTCTGCTGCCGGACAATGCCCGGCAGAAAGCTTTATCCGATCTGATGGAAATCCTATCCTCCCTGCCCCTGGATTCCGACCACCTGGTTGCAGACCGGCTTGCCGCCAACACGCTGATAAAGGCCCAGCTTGAAGAAATCATAGCTAGTGCGCCCAAGACAGTGCCCGGGGAAAACGGGACGGAAGCGCTCCGCTTCAGACTGGACGGCGCCTTTCTGCAGCTAATTCTGCCCGAGGAAATCAAACAGCTTGCCGAAATCCAGACCTTCGCCCCAAATCACACCGGCAGTCCTGAAGACCGCCGTTTAGGCGCGTTTTCCGGGTTGGTGGTGGACGCCAGGGCCGTGGCGGCCGCACCGGTCCTGGTACCGGAGATCATAGATGAAAACGGCCGCCAGGTGTACGGTCCGGCCTTTGTCAGTCGTGAATTCGCAGTCCAGTACGGCGCCGGAATCTACACCCCATGTATCAACGAAATCGTAAAAAACAGGGTGGGGCCCAACCCCCTGGTGATCAGGGCTCTCAAAGCCGTCGGGCTTCGAAAGTCGACCCTGGTGATAAGCAACGGGGATGCGTCCAGTTTGCGGAGCGCATCTTCCCACCTGTCTTTCATGAGACAGGCCAGAGTCGCAATCCTGATCAGAGAAAAACAATCACGGCAGATTGAAGGCAAGCCATGAAAATCGTTCTCCGCAGACAATTGTCCGTAACGCTGCTGTTGGCCGTACTGGTTGCAGGATGCGGACCAGAGGCCATAGTGCTGCGCTCCGGGCTGGACACCCCCGCCCAGCACGTGGCCAACGGCAACAGGTTTTTGAAAAACGGAAAGACCGGAGCCGCCCTGCGAGAATTTGTCCGCGCCCGTGAACTTGACCCCGAGTACGCCCCGGCCTATGTGGGGCTGGCCATCATCAGGGGCCGGCAGGGGGATATCGAAGGCGGCCTGGCCCTGATGGAAAAAGCCGACAGCCTGACCAAAAACAAGACCGAAGCAGATATGGTCGACCAGGGCTTCTGTACCCTTTACCGCCTCCAGCGACGCCGGAAAAACGGCCCGCCCTGAAAGACTTTTTGCGCAGTCATCACTCAATAACGGTAATGATCGGGCTTGAAGGGCCCCTCCACCGGCACACCGAGATAGTCCGCCTGTTTGGGCGTCAGGCGTTCCAGCTTTGCACCCAGTTTTGCCAGATGCAGCCGGGCAACTTCCTCGTCGAGCTTCTTGGGTAAGGTATAGACCCGCCTGTCATATTGCTTGGTGGCAAGCTCGATCTGCGCCAGACACTGGTTGGTAAAGCTGTTGCTCATCACGAAACTTGGATGGCCGGTGGCACAACCCAGGTTGACCAGTCTGCCTTCGGCCAGCACGATTATGCTGCGACCCGATTTCAGGGTCCACTTGTCCACCTGGGGTTTGATGTTCTGTTTTTTGCATTCCGGCGTTGTTTCCAGGTAGCGCATCTCTATTTCACTGTCAAAATGACCTATATTACAGATGATGGCCTCGTCTTTCATCATCTCCATGTGACGGCCGGTGATAACGTCACAGCACCCGGTTGCGGTAACGAAAATATCGCCGGCCGGCGCCGCTTCTTCCATGGTGACCACCTGGAAACCTTCCATGGCCGCCTGGAGGGCGCAGATGGGATCTATCTCGGTTATCAGCACCCGGGCGCCGTAGCCGCGCATGGACTGGGCACAGCCTTTGCCCACGTCACCATAACCGCAGACCACCACAACCTTGCCGGCCACCATGACGTCGGTGGCCCGTTTTATTCCATCGGCCAAAGATTCGCGGCAGCCGTAAAGGTTGTCGAATTTCGACTTGGTCACAGAGTCGTTCACGTTGAAGGCCGGGAAAAGCAACTGCCCGCTTTTTTCCAGCTGGTAGAGGCGGTGAACCCCGGTGGTGGTCTCTTCCGAAACCCCCCGCACCCTGGCGGCTGTCTTTGACCAAAAGCCCGGATCCTGACTGTAGGTAAGCCGGATGCGGTCCATGAGACAGCGCATGTCTTCACTTTCGTAGTCGGCGTCCAGAAGGGAAGGATCCTGTTCCACGGCCACCCCCTGGTGAATGAAAAGGGTCGCATCACCGCCGTCGTCCACTATCAGGTCCGGTCCGCCGCCGTCGGGCCAGACCAGGGCCTGCTCGGTGCACCACCAGTATTCGGTCAGGGTCTCTCCTTTCCAGGCAAAAACCGCCGCCGACCCTTTCTTGGCAACGGCCGCCGCGGCATGATCCTGGGTGGAAAAAATATTGCAGGATGCCCAGCGTATGTCGGCTCCCAGTTCTTTGAGAGTGTCTATCAACATGGCCGTCTGGATGGTCATGTGCAGGCTTCCGGTAACCCGCATGTCCGCCAGCGGTTTTTGGGGCCCGTATTTTTCCCTGACGGCCATCAGACCGGGCATTTCGTTTTCAGCAAGCTGCATCTCTTTCAGGCCCAGCTCGGCCAGGGCTATGTCTGCCACCTTATACGGCATTTCAGGATCGCGCTCGGCCGGTTGACTCACCGGCTTGATTTTGGGAGCTGCTTCCATAGTGTAGATCCTCCTAATCATATTTTGACCATGACAGTCATGGATATTATCGTCCCCCGGTATTGACGGCTTGAGTAAACTGCCGCCTCAAGGCAGGGCATTGACTTCCCGATTGGGGCGTCAGCGGTTTTTTTTGCCAAAAATCAGAGCCCGGCCTTTTCACGGATCAGCTTCGCCTTGTTGGTCTTTTCCCAGGCAAACTCGGGCTCCGAGCGGCCGAAATGACCGTAGGCCGACGTCTTGCGGTAGATCGGGCGCAGCAGATCAAGATACTCTATTATGGCTGCCGGCCGCAAGTCCCATACTTCCCTTACGATTTCTTCCACCCTGTCCTTGGGAACCTTGCCGGTCCACATAAGATCCACCATGACCGAAACCGGCTCGGCCACACCGATGGCGTAGGCCAGCTGAACCTCACACTTGCGGGACAGGCCGGCGGCAACGATATTCTTGGCAATATGGCGGGCCATGTACGATGCGCTGCGGTCCACCTTGGAAGGATCCTTGCCGGAAAAACAACCGCCGCCATGGCTTCCCTGACCTCCATAGGTATCAACGATGATCTTGCGGCCGGTAAGCCCGCAGTCTCCCATGGGGCCGCCCACGACGAAACGGCCGGTGGGATTGATGAAATAGCGCGTGTCTCCGTCTATCATCTCGAGCGGGATGACTTTTTTGATCACTTCCTCGATCACCGCCTCGCGCAGGTCTTCGTAAGTGACATCCGGCTTGTGCTGGGTGGAAACCACAATGGTGTCCACCCGCTTGGGAGCGCCGGACTCATACTCTATGGTCACCTGGCTCTTGCCGTCGGGCCGCAGAAAGTCCAGGGCGCCGTTTTTGCGAACCGTCGCCAGCCTGCGGGTCAGCTTGTGGGCGTACATGATGGGCATGGGCATCAATTCGGGCGTTTCGTCGGTGGCAAACCCGAACATCAGTCCCTGATCACCGGCCCCCTGATCCTTGAACAATCCCTGGCCCTGGTTGACTCCCCGCGCTATGTCGGGCGACTGGTGGTCTATGCTCGTAATCACCGAGCAGGTCCGCCAGTCGAAACCCATCTGGGAAGAGGAATAACCGATCTCGCGGATGGTTGTGCGCACGATTTCGGGCATGTCCACGTAACAGTCTGTCGTTATCTCTCCGGCAATGAACGCCAGGCCGGTGGTGACCAGTGTTTCGCAGGCCACCCGGCAATTACGGTCCTTGGCCATGATGGCATCCAGGATGGAGTCAGATATGGCGTCGGCCACCTTGTCCGGGTGGCCTTCGGTTACCGATTCGGAAGTAAACAAGAATCTTTCTTTACTCATGGGCTAGCGCTCCTAGATATGAAATTCTCGGAAATCGACCTTCGGCCCCAGGGATGGCCGGAAGGTGTGGCTGAGTGCACATTTCACCATATGTTGCTTTTTTAACTTCATATCACCGTATGGGAGCAAATACAACTTTTCAACCGGAAAACAAACGGGCCATCAGGCTCCGGAAGGCTCAAACATTGTGGTGCGGGCCGCCCGGCATCCGGTCATGCAAGCCTGATGAAATACTCTGCGGCTTGCCGATGCCGATCATTTGCTCATAACGCCACCATCTGCTTGACACCGTTTGATCAAGTCTGTTATGTGTGCACCTTGCTTTAAAACAGGAAGATGAAAATTCCCCGCTCTTTTGCAACCTTATTGAACCTGCGGGAATGCGGGACCAAATGGTTTTCGAATACGACAAGAACCGCTCCTGGGCAGAAAATCTCACTTTGGTTCTACAACTGGGCCTTACCATGGCCGGCTGCATTGCCTTTTGTTTCCTGATAGGCCGCCTGCTGGACCGGTGGCTCGGCACCGGGGGGATCTTCATCGTTCTGTTTACCGTACTGGGAGTAATCGGGGGAGCTGTCACGGCTTATCGCCAAATAAAAGAAACCCTGGCCGAAACAAATGGCGACTCCTGACAACGGGTTCAACGGGTTTTTTGGGAAATCTGCGCGGTGAAAAATACTTTGCATGCAACCTGTACGCACACCATGGCGCTGGCCATCCTGGCAGCCCTGCTTTTGAACTGGACTGTTTCACCGGCAGCCGCAATCGGCATAATCCTGGGCGCTGTCTTCAGTTTGCTGAACTTTATTCTCATTCCCATAGGCTGGCGCTTCTGCGCGGCTGCCGAACGTAAACGGGCCAGCGTCCTGTCTCTGGCGAGCATCATAATCCGCTATCTGCTGCTCAGCCTGCCGCTGGTCCTGGCCGCCGTCAACCCTGCAATCAGCTTTTGGGCCACCGCCGTTGGAATCATGGCCGTTCAGATCTACCTTGTCGCTTCCCACGCCGCAGGCCGCCTGATACCGGCCACCGGCGGGCTGACCAGGAAAGGCGAATCCGTTAAATGAACGATCTTGGCAGAATCCATCAACTGGTTGTTTCGCTCGGAGGCTTCAAATTGACCTTTAACCTTGAAGCCATCTGCATGACCCTGATCGTGGTGATCATCTTGCTTGCGTTTGCCTTCCTGGCCACCCGGAAGCGCGATTTCCTGCCCCGTCCTTTCCAGGTGCTGGGAGAACTTTTCGTGGCCCAGTTCTACCAGCTTACCGAAGACGCCCTGGACAGGCAGATGGCCGCCAAGTATGCCCCCATGATCTGCACCCTTTTCATGTTCATGCTGATCTCCAACTGGCTGGGAATCATCCCCCATCTGGAAGAGCCCACCAAGGACCTGAACACCCCTCTCGGGCTGGGAATCATGGGGTTTTGCATCGCCCACTGGGCGGGAATCAAAACAAAGGGATTCAAGAACTATATCAAGGAATACTTTCAACCCATCTTTTTCATGATGCCGCTGAATGTCATCGGCGAACTGGCAAAGATAGTCTCCATCTCTTTTCGTCTGTTCGGCAACATAATGGGGGGCTCGATTATCATCCTGGTGGTATCGCACCTGTGCTACAGCCTTGTCCTGCCGCCTTTTCTGAACGCTTTTTTCGGGTTGTTCGTGGGGACCATCCAGGCCTTTGTTTTTACTATGCTTACGGTTGTCTACATCTCGGTGCAAGTAAAATAGGAGACTACATTGGACCTGCTTGCCTCTGGACAAATGGCCGCTTTCTTCAGCTCGGGGATCTGCATCGGACTGGGTGCAATCGGTGCCGCCATAGGCGAAGGCTATACCGCCGCCATTGCCAACCAGGCCATATCGCGCAGCCCGGAACGTTCCGGGGACATCCTCAAGAACATGCTCGTCGGCCAGGCAGTTGCCGAATCGGCTTCCATTTTCGCCCTGGTAATAGCCATCCTGCTCCTGTTCATGGATGTTTCCGGTAACGGCGGAGCCCTGAAAAGCGCGGCCCTGCTGGGCGCCGGCCTGAGTATGGGTTTCGGAGCCATGGGGGCGGGTATCGGGGCCGGATTTCCCGGCGGCCAGGCCTGCCTCGGTATTTCAAGACAGCCCCAGGCCACCTCGGCCCTTACAACCAACATGTTGATCGGCTCGGCCGTTTGCCAGACGCCGGCAATCTTTTCCATGGTCGTCGCCCTGATGCTTGTTTTCATCAACCTGGGCCAGATGCCGGCGGCACCGGGATGGGCGGCCCTGCTGGGCGCCGGCCTGAGTACCGGCCTGGCGGCCATCGGCTCCGGTTACGGAGGCGGTCTGGCCGCCGGGGCAAGCTGCGAGGGAATCGCCCGCCAGCCCAAAACGGTGGGCCAGGTTACCACCACCATGCTGGTGGGTCAGGCCGTGGCCCAGACACCGTCGATCTTCGGCCTGCTGGTAAGCTTCATTCTGATGTTCAAGAGTTTTGAAGCGTCATCGGCTCTCGCGCCGGCCATGGGCCTGCTGTCTGCCGGCATATGCATGGGCCTGGGCGGAATCGGTCCCGGAATCGGCAACGGCATGGCGGCCGAAGCCGCAGCCCGGTGGGTTGCCCGCAATGTCGGCAAATCCGATGTTTTGATGCGCCTGATGCTGGTGGGGCAGGCCGTGTCCCAGTCAACGGCTATCTATGCCATGGTTGTCAGCCTGGTATTGATTTTTGTGGTATGAACCCAATTTGAGACGGAGGAAAAAATGTCTATAGAAGGTGCAGATCTGATCAAGGCAGCAGCTTTTCTGGGTGCAGGTATCGCCATGGGTCTTGGGGCGATCGGCCCGGGAGTAGGCGAAGGCATGGTTGCAGCCAAGGCCTGCGAGGCCATCGGCAAGAACCCCAAAGAAGCCGGATTGTTGACCAGAACCATGCTGGTGGGTCAGGCCGTGGCCGAATCGACCGGAATATACTCTCTGGTGGTAGCCCTGCTGTTGCTGTTCGTGGTCTGACAAGTACGGTCAACATTAAAATTCAATGCCGGGGGACGCCCAGGATGTCCATCGTCAGCAACATAGCCCTGATATCCATCAATGCCACCATGGCGGTCCAGATCATTATCTTCCTGGTCCTGGTCTGGCTGCTCAACCGGATAATGATCAAGCCGCTGCGGCTGATCATGGCCGAGCGCAAAGAGCACCTGAAACGGATCGAAGATGACATCGTCAAGGCCCGCCGGGATCACCGTATCCTGGAAGAGGAGATCAGGCTTCAGGAGGCAGAAGCCCGCCGGGAAGGTCTGAAAATAAGACAGGACCTGGAAAAAGACGGGGCCGACACGGCAGCGCAAATAATAGCCCGCGCCCGGGAACAGATTGCAGCCCAGCGAACCGCAACCATGGCAGAAGTAAATCAATCCATGAAAAAGATGCGGGCCGAGATGGAAGCCGAGGCCGAAAAACTGGCTACCAGCATCATGGAGATTCTGCTAAACCGGAGGTTGTCATAGCATGAAGCAGCGCCACCTTCGATCAGCCCTGTCACTAGTGCCGTTTACGGCCGGATTTCTGATGATTGCCCAGCCGGCCTGGGCCGCGGGATTTGACCGCGCAACCTACGACTTAATCATGCGCTGGGTAAACTTCCTCATATTGGCGGCCCTCTTTTTCAAATACGGCCGGAGGCCGATCCTCAATTTCCTGACCGGCCAGAAAGACCAGATCAAAGAAGAGATAGAACTGCTGGAAGAACAGAAGAAAAAGGTGGTGGCGGAAATAGAGGCGGCCCGCGCCCGGCTCAAGCATCGCGCCGAGCGGATAGAACAGATAAAACAGAAGATAATTGCCGACGGCACCAGGGAAAAGGAGCGCATAATCGAGCAGGCCCGCCGGGAAAGCAGGCACATGCTGGAAAGCGCCGGCCACAAAATGGAACATTACATCCGCCAGGCACGTGATACAATCAGGGCGGAAATGATCGACCAGGCGATTGCCCTGGCCGCCAAGCGGCTGCCGGAAATCATTACCAGACAGGACGCTGAACGATTCGTTCACGAATTCATAGAGGCCGCTGAAAAGTAATGGTTCCGCCCTCCCGGCGGCAACTTCCCGCCCCAACCCTTTCCGGGCGACATCTGCGAAGTCATCAGGCTTGATTTTCCGTTCCGACCGGACTATGGAACCTGCCTTTGCGGCCGGCGGACAATAAATGATTTCACGGGGCACCGTCCGGCGTGCCTCGACACCGGAGCCTGATTTTAATACTGATGCCCGCAAACCATGGCCCGGCCGAAAGACGAAAACCAGAAAAATGGCACCCCTTGAAGAAATCGTAGATATCACCGGCAGGCTGATCCGCTTTGCATCCACCCATGACCGGCCGGAAGAAATCCGCAAATGCGTCCTCTTTGTTTCCGATTGGCTCAAGAGCCACGGGATCAGGCACCACTGTCATGACCACGGCGGCTATCTTTCCCTGGCGGTCATGCCGGAGTCAAATCACGTTCCGGTCCTCCTGATGACCCATCTTGACGTGGTTGACGCACCCCGGCAGCTTTTCACCCCCCGCAGGGAAGGCGACATTCTTTGGGGCCGCGGCAGTATCGACGACAAGTACGCCGTGGCCCTGTCACTTGTGATGCTGAAAGAATTCCTGGCTGCCAAGCCCCAAGCCTGGCCCCTGGGACTGCTGATAACCTCGGACGAGGAAATCGGCGGCCAAAACGGAGCGGCCAGGATGCTGCCCGCCATAGGCACCCAATTCGGTATCGCCCTGGACGGCGGTGCCCCTGACCGCATCATCGTCAAGGAAAAGGGAATTCTGAAAATCAGGCTGCGGGCCACCGGAATCAGCGCCCATGGCAGCCGGCCATGGCTGGGCAAAAACGCCATCGACATCCTGATCGAAGACATCATGGCGATAAAGGGCCTGTTCGAATACGACCCTGACGATTCCCTGCACTGGCACCGCACCTGCAACGTGGGGCTGATAAAAGGGGGAAAGGCGGCCAACCAGGTTCCCGACCGGGCCGAAGCCGTCCTCGACGTCCGCTTCACCGAAAACGACGATCCCGACAAACTGGTGGCTCAAATGCAGGCCCTGGTCAAAGGAAAGCTGGAGGAACAGGCGCGGGCCCAGATGTTCATCTCGCTGGGCTCCGAATACCTGGAGCTTCTCCGCCGCTGTGTGCCGGAAGCAACCCTCGAGGCCGAGCACGGCAGCAGCGACGCCCGCTATCTCACCCCCCTTGGAATAGACGGCGTGGTCTGGGGGGCCGACGGCCGCATGAGCCAGCATTCAGACCGGGAACACGTGCTGATACCCAGTATCGGGCTTCTCTATAAACGCCTGGCCGGCTTCATCCGGAAGGTGGCCGAAGCCGGCCTTTGAAATAAATCTTCACTGGGCCCGCTTGGCCATGAAGGCCTTGATGTCGGCCACTATGGCCTCGCCGTCCAGTCCCTTGGCCCGGGCCCCGGCAATCCACTTTGCCACTATGGGCCGCAGGCGTTTGTCCCACCTGGTCTTTTCAGCAGGGGAAAGTTTTATTACCTCCACCTTGTATTTTTCCCGGGACCACTGCATGGCTTCGCGCACGTGCCGGTCCATGTAGCGCCCGGTCCACTCGGCCTGTTCGGCCCTCAGCCCTTCCATGACCTTGCGAACGTCTGCCGGCAGCCTGTTCCAGGAATCAAGATTCATCACCACGGCAAAGGGATAGATGGCCGTATCGGTCATGGTCACGAAACGGCACAGCTCGGCAAAATTGAAATCCTTCATCACTTCCAGGGATGAAAGCAGCCCCTTGACCACTCCTTTCTGCAACGCCTCGGGCACGGCCGGCATGGGCATTCCCACCGGGTTGGCGCCCAGGGCCGCCAGTACCTGGGCGGCACCGCCCGAACCCCTGAGATCCAGGCCCTTGAGGTCTTCAAGGCTGCGGATCGGCACTTTGGACATGATATTGGTGGGCGCGCTGGTAAACATGGTCAGGACCTTCACCTTGGCAAAGGCTTCGGGGCGATACTTTTGGAAAAGATCGAGCAGGACCAGGCTGCCGGTGCGGGCATCGGGAATTCCCAGGGGAAGACCGGTGGCGTTGGTCACCATGAAACGCCCCGGCTGGTACGCCATACAGAGGCAGCCGATATCGGCCTGGCCGGCAATCACTCCGTCGAGCATGGCCTTTGCGCCCAGAAGGGTGCCGCCGGGAAAGGTGTTGATTTTCACTTTGCCGCCGGTGCGCTTCTCGACCTCGGTCTTCCAGCGTTCCATCTGGACGCAGGGAAACGTATTGGCCGGCGGGAAATTGGCATAGGTCAGGCCGATGGCCGCACCGCCGGCATGGGAGCCGGCCGGCAGCAGCAGGCAGGCCGCCAGGATGATCATCAGGAAAACTCTGGATATGGTATTCATCTGCCCCTCCTGTCTTGGTGGTTTAGCATATGTCGTAGTATTGTCTTGCCGCAAAACAATCAGTTTCCGTGATTACGGCTGTCGAAAACCCGCCGGCTCTTGCGCTCCGTACGCGGCAGGCTGCCGGAATCCATGACCTGGACCCGGCAGCGCACAAGGATCTTGCGCCGGATCTCGGCGGAAACGGCCTGCGCCAGGCGCTCGTCTTCATCTCCGGATACATTGTCGGCCCGTTCCACCTTGACCGTCATCATGTCCCGGCCGTCGGCACCATGGGCAAGGTGAATCTGATATTCGCTGCCCACCCCTTCGATGGTGCTCAGAACGTGGTCTATCTGGCTGGGATAGATATTCACCGCCCGGTAGATGAACATGTCGTCGGTGCGGCCCATTATGCGGTCGTGCCTTGGAAAACCCACCCCGCAATCACAGTCTCCTTCCAGAATGCGGGTAAGATCATGGGTGCGATACCTGATCAGCGGGCTGCCTTCTTTACACAAGGTGGTGACCACCAGTTCGCCAAGGGTACCGGGCGCAGCCGGCTTAAGGGTGCGGGGGTCGATTATCTCGAAGATGAAACGGTCCGCCCAGTAGTGAATCCCGCTGTGACACCGGCAGTCTATGCCGGTTCCCGGGCCGTACAGCTCGGTCATGCCGTAAATGTCGTGAATATGCTCGACTCCCATCAGCTGACCGATTCTCTGGCGCATGGCTTCCGAACACCGTTCGGCTCCCATGATTATCTTGCGGATCTTTATCCTGGAACGCAGCTTGCGGCGGTCGATTTCTTCGGCCATCAGCAGGGCCATGGAAGCCGTCGAGCAAAAGACCGTGGATTCCATGTCGACCATCAGTTCACAGTGCATGTCTGCATTGGCCGGTCCCACCGGCACGGCCAGGGCCCCGAAACGTTCACAGCCGGCCTGGAATCCGGCGCCGGCTGTCCACAGGCCGTAGCCGACCGCGATCTGGACCCGGTCGTCAGGGGTCAGTCCGGCCAGCTCGTAGCAGCGGGCAAACATGTCGGCCCATATATCGATATCCTTTTGAGTGTAACACAAAACCTTGCGCTTGCCGGTCGTACCGGAGGAGGCGTGGATGCGCACCAGGTCCTCGAATGGGGCGCTGCGCAATGGAAAAGGATAGCCGGCTTGCAGGTCCTGCTTGTCGGTCAGCGGCAAATGCTGAAGATCATCGAGGCTGCGGATGTCGTCAGGGCCGATGTTGTTCTTTTCTAAAAGCCGACGGTAAAACACCGAATTCTCACAGGCGTGGCGCACGGTCCAGCGCAAGCCTTCCAGCTGGGTGCGGGCCAGATTTTCAGGGTTTACACCCTGCGGAATAAAACGCATCTGTCTCTCCTTGAATCCAAATTTGTCTCTTTCCTTTCAGTGGTCAAACTTCGGCACGGCGTGTTTCTATTAACAGTAACGCAGCACATTAGTGAAAAGCGGGCCCCATGTCAAGCGGTTTGAGCGGGCAGGCGCCGAACTTTCTCCCATCGGGATCGGATTGCCGCAAGGCCGGTTCGTACCGGGCATTCCCGGAGACCCGGGCAGGATTCGGAAAACGGATTTTGCGATACCCGCTTCAAGCCCCATGGCGCGACACTTGTCCGGCGTTGCCACCGGCGCAAAAACAAACACATAACCCATTGAAAACAACCCATAACAACCAAACCGAAATCCGAAACGCTCAATTCGGAATCAAAAAAGGATTGACCTGTTTCCACAAGTTGTCTTACCACTTGCAAATGATCGCTACAGCCAACGCACATTCAGGCCAAAATCCCCGGTCCCTCCCGAAAGCCGGTCATCTGCTTGAAATCAAGGGGCTCAAGACATACTTCTACCTTTTCGAGGGCGTCGCCAGGGCCGTTGACGACGTGTCGCTGCACCTTGACCGGTCCGAAGTGGTGGGAGTGGTGGGCGAGTCGGGCTGCGGCAAAAGCGTAACGGCTCAATCCATCATGCGGCTGGTTCCCGAACCCCCGGGCAGGATAGTCGGCGGCAGCATTGTTTTCGACGGAATGGACCTGGTCAAACTGCCGGCCGACAGGATACGGAATATCCGGGGCAACCGGATAGCCATGATCTTCCAGGAGCCCATGACCTCCCTCAATCCGGTTTTCACCATTGGCGACCAGATAGCCGAGATGTTCCGCCAGCACATGCATCTCGGCAGACGCGAAAGCCTGGAACGGGCCGTTGAAATGCTGGCCCGGGTGCAGATACCCGAGCCGGCCAAACGCGCCCGGGCCTATCCCCACCAGTTGTCCGGCGGGATGCGCCAGAGGGCCATGATCGCCATGGCTCTTGCCTGCAGCCCGGAAATCCTGATCGCCGACGAGCCCACCACCGCCCTGGACGTGACGGTCCAGGCCCAGATCCTGGATCTGATGCTGCAGCTCAGACAGGACTTTCATACCGCCATCATTATGATCACCCACGACCTGGGAGTAATTGCCGAAATGGCCCAAAGGGTGGTTGTCATGTATGCCGGTAAAGTGGTAGAAGAGGCTCTCACGGCCGACCTGTTCGACAGGCCCCTGCACCCTTACACGGCGGGCCTGCTCGAGTCCATGCCCCGGCTTGGATCACGCCGGCCCGGCAGGAGCCGGAAGCTGAAGGAAATAAAGGGTATGGTTCCGGGGCTGCTGGACCTGCCGCCCGGTTGCAGTTTCGCCCCCCGCTGTCCCCGGGCAATGGACATCTGCCGCCGGCGGGTGCCGGAACTGGTGCCGGCCGGCAACGGGCGCCGGGTACGCTGCCGGCTGTTTCCCGGCCAAGGAGATACAAGTGCAACCACTGCTGACGGTGGATGACCTCAAAGTCCATTTCCCGATTAAAAAAGGGTTGTTTTCCCGCACCGTGGGCCACGTATACGCTGTCGACGGGGTCTCCCTGACCCTGGCCGGGGGAGAAACCCTGGGACTGGTTGGCGAGTCTGGTTGCGGCAAGACCACCACCGGGCTGGCAATCCTGCGCCTGCTCGATCCCACCGGCGGCAGGATAATTTACGACGGCAACGATATAACCGGCATGAGCCGCAGCCGGCTGCGGCCTTTGCGCCGGCAGTTGCAGATCATCTTCCAGGACCCGTATTCTTCCCTCAACCCCCGGATGACCGTCAATGAAATCATCGCCGATCCTTTGCGGGTCCACGGCCTGTACAACGGTTCCGAGGGCCGCCAGTGGGTCGAATACATCCTGGAGAAAGTAGGCCTTTCGCCCGAGCACGGCCGGCGCTACCCCCATGAATTTTCAGGCGGCCAGCGCCAGCGGGTGGGAATCGCCCGCGCCCTGGCGCTCAGGCCGCGCGTCATAATAGGCGACGAGCCCGTCTCGGCCCTGGACGTTTCAATCCAGGCCCAGATCATCAACCTGCTCATCGACCTGCAGACCGAATTCGACCTTTCCTATATCATCATCGCCCACGACCTGGCGGTTGTGGAACACATGTGCGACCGGGTGGCGGTGATGTACCTGGGCAAGATAGTCGAATCGGGTCTCTATCACCAGGTTTACAACAATCCCCTGCACCCCTATACCCGGGCCCTGCTGTCGGCCATCCCGGTTCCCGATCCCGGGCGCCCGAGGCAGCGTACGATCCTGCAGGGCGACGTGCCCAGCCCCATCGAGCCTCCGCCCGGGTGTCATTTTCACCCCCGCTGTCCCCGGGCCAGGGACGGCTGCAACCGCCGGATGCCGGAGCTTGTGGAACACCGGCCGGGCCACCGGGTCCGGTGCTGGCTGTACCGAGACACAAACCATGGTTAAACCCGGCCGGCTGTTGGCCGGCTTAACGAGTAACGATCATAGAGGAGGAAGACCATGAAAAAAATCACAATCCCGTGTTACATGATTCTGGCGGCAGTACTGGCGGTCGCCATGGCCGGCCCGGCGGCGGCTTCATCGTCCCTGGTGGTGGCCGTGGATACCCCCCCGCGGATGATGAATCCCCACGGCGACGATTCCGACGCCAATCTGTCCTACATGGCCAACTTTTTCGACGGCCTGCTGCAGAGAAAAGGCCCCGACGGCAAGCTGGTTCCGGCCCTGGCGGTCCGCTGGGAACACCCGGACGAACTTTCGTGGAAATTCTATCTGCGCAAGGGCGTCAGGTTCCACAACGGAAATCCTTTCACCGCCGCCGACGTCAAGTTCTCGTTTGAAAGGCTCAGCAACCCGGAGGTTTCCGAGTTCATCAACACCGGCAAGATGATCGAACGGGTCGATATCATCGACGACTACACCGTGGTCATCCGCACCAAAAAGCCCATTCCCTGGTTTGCCAACAACATGCACCAGGTCTTCATCATGGACAAGGAGTCCACCGAGAGCCGCGACCCCGGTCAGGTGATGGTCAAACCCATCGGCACCGGCGCCTACAAACTGGTGGAATGGGTCAAGGGATCCTACCTGCGCCTTACGGCCAACGAAGACTACTGGGAAGGCGCGCCGGCCATCAAGAATATCGAGGTGCGGCCCATAACCGAAGCCTCCACCCGTTTTGCCGCCCTGGTCTCCGGCCAGACCGAACTGATGACCGGGGTTCCGGTGGAACTGTTTGCCCGGATCAAGACCAACCCGCGGCTGCTGGTCATCAGCCGGCCGGCCCGCAGATCAATATTCCTGGCCCTGGGCAATGAGAAAGACAAGCCCTGGTCGGATATCCGGGTCCGCAAGGCCATGTACATGGCCATCAACGAAGATGAGATAATTGCCAAGATCATGCGCGGCCATGCCACCCCGGCGGCCCAGATCCCGGATCCGCCCACCATCGGTTACAATGCCGGCATCAAACGGCTGCCCTACGATCCGGTCACGGCCCGCAAGCTCATGGCCGAGGCCGGTTATGCCGACGGGTTCTCCATCACACTGGCAGGTCCCAACGACCGTTACGTCCAGGATGAACAGATCGCCGAGGCCATAGCCAAGTATCTTTCCAAGATCGGAATCAAGGTCAAGCTGGATGTCAAACCCAAGGCCATCTTCTTTCCCGAAGTGGTGGAAGGCAAGCTCGATTTCTACCTGATCGGATGGTTCGACGGCACCTTCGACATGGGCCGCACCTACTTCAAGCTGGCCCATACCCGCGACAAGGAGATGGGTTACGGCGGATTCAACGGCACCCGTTACAGCGACCCTGACATCGACCGCCTGCTGGAGTCCACGGCCCAGATCATAGATCCGGCCAAACGCGCCAAGGTCCTTCAGGACCTGAACAAGATGGCCATGGTGGACAAGATCACCTGGATTCCGCTGCATTACCAGGAAGACCTCTACGCAGTCCAGAAGGGCAAGGGGATAAAGTTCCAGCCCCGGCCCGACCGCTGGATGGTCTACAAGGAGATCTCCAAGTAAGTCATACCCGCCCCGGTGCGGGCCGCGGGCCCGCGCCGGGGTTGTTTTCCAGATGGCGCAAGGCGACTGCGCCGTCGGCTCAAACCGAAAAACCAGGCATAAGTTAAATGGCAACCTATATCGCACGCCGCCTGCTTCAGGGCATAGTGGTTCTGCTGGCCGTTTCGATGATCTGTTTCATCATCTTCCGTTACATGGGAGATCCCGTCCTGGCCATGGCCGGCAAGTATGCCACCCAGAGCGAAATAGAGGAAGTAAGGCATATGCTGGGCCTGGACCAGCCTAGCTATGTGCAGTACGGCCGCTTCCTGTGGAACGCCCTGCACGGCAATTTCGGCAAATCCTACGTGACCCGCATCCCGGCCCTGGGTCTTATTCTGGAGCGCTTCCCGGCCACCTTCGAGCTGGCCACCACCGCCATCTGCATGTCATTCCTGGTGGGCCTGACCCTGGGCGTGCTGGTGGCGTTGCGGCCGCATACCTGGTACAACCGCCTGGTCATGGCCGGCTCCCTGGCCGGCATTTCGGTACCGACTTTCCTGACCGGTATTCTCCTCATCATGGTCTTTGCCGTCTACCTGGGCATCCTGCCGCCTTTCGGCAGGGGCAAGACCGTAACCATAGGGTTCTGGCGCACCGGCTTTCTCACCATCGACGGTATCAAACACCTGATCCTGCCGGCAGCAACCCTGGCCACCTACCAGCTGGCCGTCCTGCTGCGCCTGACCCGGGCCGGGATGAGGGAAGTGCTGGCCGAAGAATACATAAAAACCGCCTGGGCCAAGGGCCTGCCGCCCCGCAAGGTGATCTTCAAACACGCCCTGCGTAACGTGCTGATACCGGTGGTCACCATGACCGGCCTCCAGTTCGGCGAACTGATAGCCTTTTCCATCGTCACCGAGACCATCTTCCAGTGGCCGGGCATGGGCAACCTGCTGCTGACATCGATCTATGAAACCGATCAGCCGGTCATAGTAACCTATATCATGCTGGCGGCCTTCATCATCATAACCATCAACATGGTCGTGGACATCCTCTACGCCGTGCTCAACCCCAAGATCCGGTACGACTAGACATGAAAGTCAGATCCCGCAGACTGTCCAGCTTTCTCAACGACCCCCCGGCCATGGCCGGCCTGGCCATCATGGTCATCTTTATCCTGGCGGCCCTGCTGGCACCGGTGATCTGCCCCCAGAATCCGTATAACCTGGAGGAGCTGTCCCTGGACAACTTCCTCCTGCCGCCCATCTGGATCGACGGCGGCAAGGCTCCCTTCATCCTGGGCACCGACGACCAGGGAAGGGGGATTTTCAGCACCATCATCTACGGCTGCCGCACCTCCCTTATCGTAGGGTTCGTGGTGGTCACCATATCTTCACTGGTGGGCGTGTTTCTGGGGCTGCTGGCAGGCTACTACGGCCGCTGGCTGGACGCCCTCACCATGCGGATGGCAGATACGGTCTTTTCCTTTTCAACCACCCTGCTGGCCATTCTCCTGCTGGGAGTGTTCAAGGAAAGCGGACTTATAACGGTAATCGCGGCCATCTGCATCGCCGACTGGGTGCGTTACGCCCGCACCATGCGGGGAAGTGTGCTGGAGGTAAAGCAAGAGGCCTATGTCATGGCCGCCAGGGCCGGCGGGGCCGGCGACCTGCGCATCCTGTTCCAGCACATTCTGCCCAATGCCATCGCCCCCATCCTGGTGGTGGTGGCGGTCGACCTGGCGGTGGTTATCATGCTCGAGGCCACCCTGAGCTTTCTGGGCGTGGGTGTCCCGCTGACGGAACCTTCCCTGGGCATGATGATAGCCATCGGCAAGAACTACATATACGCCGGAATGTGGTGGATGATAGTCTTTCCCGGTGCCGCCCTGATCATGCTGGTGGTGGGCATCAACCTGTTTGCCGACTGGCTGCGGGAAGAACTCAATCCCAAGATTCAGCGCAATCAATAAGAACCGGCCCGGCGGGGACGGTCTCTTACCGGTCTTTGAGCCAGTCTGCCGGTGCCTGCACGGCCACCACTTTTCCACGGGCACATACCTGGCCGTTGGCCGTGACGGTCACTTCAACGACGGCCTTGCGTCCTTTGAGCTCGGTAACCCGGCCGCGCAGCTCCAGGGGCGCGTCGATGGAGGTCGGCCGCAGATAGTCGACGTGCAAAGAGGCCGTGACGTAACGCAGCTCGGGCTCGCTGTCCATGGGCCGGCCTTCGGCCGCATAGGCCGCTGCAGCTGCCGTTCCGGTACCATGGCAATCGATCACCGAGGCAATCAGGCCGCCATAGACATACCCCGGCACGGCGGTATGATAGGGCCGGGGCTGAAAACGGCATACTGCCTGGTCTCCGTCCCAGTAACTCTTGATCTGCAGCCCGTGCTCGTTGAGTCTGCCGCAGCCGTAACAATGGCTGGAATGATCGCGGTACTGGTCCTGAATGGCGATTTGTTCTGGCATTCGGCCGCTCCTTTTTGCTTGTTTGCTGAAAATCAGGCTCCGCAAATTTTTTCACGGTCTATGGAGGGCAGGCGCTCCACCAGGGCCCTGATCTCCGGTTCGTCCTCCAGCCAGTGCCGCAGGCTTCCCAGCAGGCTGGCGGCATAAGGACTGCTGGAGCCATCCGAAAGACGGTAGTTTACCCACAGGCCATCTTTGTAGAAATTTATCAGGCCGGCTTCCTCCAGGATCTTGAGATGCTTGCTCACCGTAGACTGGGCCAGGCCAAGGGCCTCCCGTATTTCGCACACACAAAGAACCCGGTGCTGTAGCAACTTGAGAATCTTGACCCGGTTGGGGTCAGACAGGGCTTTCATGATCTTGATGAATTCTCGCATGCCGCAACTCCTGATTTTGACCGAACATATTGAATAAAAACAAACTTGTCAAAAACATTGGCTGTTCCATGGTGCTTTTGATTGTCATCGACGGCCATATGTGTGATAGAATTATTTTTCGAATACAGCCCGCATGACCTGAATATTAAAGCATGGGGCGAGACAAAAAAAAGGAGCCGGGGCATGAAGAATTCATCTGCAGGCGGAGCCGTTATTCTGGGGGCCTTTCTCTGTGCGGGGCTCACCATTCTGGGCTATCTGGTGGCAGGCGGTCTTGCCGGAATCCGGGTTCCGGTCCGCACCGTGACCGTCAAGGGCCTGGCCGAACGGGAAGTCCGTGCCAACCGCGCCATCTGGCCCATGACCATCGTCCGTACCGACAACAAGCTGGACAGCCTTTACCGGAATCTTGAAAAAGATCTGGACCGGGTAACTTCTTTTCTTAAGGCAAGCGGCTTCGGAGATGAGGAAATCACTGTTTCGGCTCCGACCATCGTGGACAAGCAGGCCCAGGGCTACGGAGACACATCGAAACTCAAATATCGCTACTTTGCCCGCAGCTCGGTGACCGTCTTCTCCAACAAGGTGGATGTCGTGCGCCGCACAATGAAAAAACTGATGGTGCTGGGCAAGGCGGGAATCGTATTCGGAGGTGACCGGTACGAAAACAGGGCCGAGTTCGTCTTTACCGATCTGAACGCCATCAAGCCGGAAATGATCCAGGAAGCCATTGCCAACGCCGGCAAGGTGGCCGAAAAATTCGCCCGCCACACAGGCAGCCGGCTGGGACGGATCAAGCGGGCCAGCCAGGGCCTGTTCACCATCACCGACCGCGACTGCAATACCGCCTGGATCAAGAAGGTAAGGGTGGTAACCACCATCGTTTACGAGCTGGTGGATTGACAACGAACAGCTTTGCGGTCAAAAAAATCGGTCCCGGCCGAAACTACTGCCTTTCCGCCGGCAGGACAAGGTTCAGAACGACCCCGGTGATACCGGCCAGACCGATGCCTCCCAGGGTGAACTTGCCCAGGGGAAAGGCCATGCCGCCGATGCCGAACACCAGGATCAGGGCTACTATGGTCAGGTTGCGCGGCTTGGTCAGATCCTCGCCGGCCCTTACCAGGGTATTGAGACCAACCACCGTGATGGCGCCGAAGAGCAAAAGCATGATGCCCCCCATGACCGGAACCGGAATCGTCTGCAGAACCGCCCCCACCTTGGCCACGAAGGCCAGGCCGATTGCGAAGATGGCGGCCCAGGTCATTATGCCGGGATTGTAGACCTTGGTAAGGGTTACGGCCCCGGTTACCTCAGAATAGGTCGTGTTGGGAGGCGCGCCGAAAAAAGCGGCAAAAGAAGTGGCGATGCCGTCACCCAGCAGGGTGCGGTGGATGCCCGGATCTTTCAGAAAATCCTTGCCGACCACGTTGCTGATGGCCAGAATGTCGCCAAAGTGCTCGATGGCCGGAGCTATGGCCACCGGTACAATGAACAAAACGGCCTCTAAGTTCCATTCCGGAAAGACGAAGTCAGGAACGGCGAACCAGGCCGCCTTTTGCACGGGGGCAAAATCGACCAGCCCCATGGCAAGCGATACCAGGTAACCGATGGCGATGCCGCACAGGATCGGTATCAGCTTCAGCAGACCGCGGCCCAGCATGGTGACGGCGATGGTGGCCACCAGCGTGATCATCGATACCGGCAGGGCCTTGGCCTGGGGAACCAGCACGGCGGCCCCGTCGCCGGTCTTGCCCAGGGCCATGTGAACCGCCACCGGAGCCAGGATCAGACCGATGACCATGATGACCGGGCCCACCACCACCGCCGGCAGCAGCCTGTCCAGAACTGCCCGGCCCTTCCACTTTATCAGCAGGCTGAGAAGCACGTAGAACAGGCCGGCGGCCACAAGCCCGCTGAGAGTGGGAGCCACGCCCCAGGTCTTCACCCCGTATATTATGGGCGCGATGAAAGCGAACGATGATGCCAGAAAGATCGGAACCTTGCGCTTGGTAATGAACTGAAAGATCAGGGTGCCGGCTCCGGCGCCGAAAAGAGCCACATTGGGATCGAGGCCGGTCAGAAGCGGCACCAGCACCAGCGCGCCAAAGGCTACGAACAGCATCTGGGCACCGACAATACTGTCTTGAATTCGGAAACTGTAATCAGCGCCGGAGTTGGCCATGGGTCCTCCTTGTTGCGGGTCCTGTTTTAATCTGCCGCCCGGCATGCGAACGCAGGCCTTGCACCGGCGACCGGATGTCATATAAACTCATGTTTGGCGGCCCCTCAGGATTGCGATCCCCGGACCGGCCGGAGTTGGCTCTGGTCTATAATTGTAAACCGCTGACGTGTCAAGGTGTTTCCACTATATGTAGTGGCGGTACCGACTGATGGCCCCATATATTCTGGAAGACAGAACGAAAGGAGAAAAAGATGCCCATAACTTCGGTGCGCTGGCTGGAGGGTAAGACCTTTGTGGGAACCGATTCGCGCAACCATTCGGTGGTTCTGTCGGGAGACGATCCGCCCCGGGGCGTCAGCCCCTCGGAAATGCTGCTGGTTGCCCTTTCGGCCTGCACGGCCTATGACGTGGTCGCAATCCTGGCCAAAAAAAGGATTCAGCTCCAGAGCCTGGAGGTGATCGCCGACGGCAAAAGGGACGAACAGCCGCCCTGGCCTTACCGCAGCATCCATCTGACTTACCGTTTGAAGGGCAGGGGACTGACCGACAAGGCGGTTTCCCGGGCCATAGAATTGTCCGAGCAAAAGTACTGTTCGGTTTCGGCCACCATCCGGGGCGTGGCCCAAATAACCACGTCTTACCAGATCCTGCCGGAATAGATTTCAGACGGGCCTTCGGGATGACGGTCTTGCGCCGGCGGTTTTTTTTATGATAGTTTGAGTTGGGCCGATATTTGGAGTAAGGACTACCGGGCAAGCAATGGATGAAGCGATCAAGAAACCTGACATGCTCAATGTTTTGAACAGATCACAAGGCGGAGCATTTTTTTCAGCACTTGCCGTGCTGGTTCTCTGCCTGTTGGGGACCTGCGTGCCGGGATCCGCCCGGGCCGACATCTATCTTTACATCGACAGTCAGGGGGTACTGCATTTCACAAACACCCCCACGTCATCGGACTACAAACTCTACATAAAAGAAAAACCGAAATCCACCGTCAAGGTGGCCTCCCTGCGTTCGTTCGAGCAGATGATCCGGGAGGCGGCCGCCCGGCACGGCATTTCAGCCAGCCTGATCAAAGCCCTCATCAAGGTGGAATCAGAGTTCAACCCCCAGGCCGTCTCCAAGAAGGGGGCCCTTGGTTTGATGCAGCTCATGCCGGAAAACCTGGCCTCCCTGCAGGTTGAAGACCCTTTCAATCCCCGCCAGAATATCATGGGGGGGGTACGTTACCTGAAAACGCTGCTTAAACGTTACCGGGGCCGGGTCCCCCTGGCCCTGGCCGCCTATAATGCCGGTCCATCTCTGGTTGACCGCCATCAGGGAATCCCTCCGATAAAAGAAACCGAGATGTTCGTCGAAAAAGTGATGAAATACTTCTACCTTTTCAAGCGCAAGGGATCGTAACCCGCCGGTTCCGTGGCGGGACCGAAACAATTTGGTCCGGAGACAGACTGCAAGCGGCTTTTATCTCTTTGACAAGCGCCGTTACGGCTTGGGGCTTCCTTCGGCAAAAACGCTATGGCCGGGGTGCCCGGTCCGGCCGAAACCAACCTGCCGAAGGCCGCGGCCCAACAGAGGTGAATGTGAAAAAGCTGGTCTTTGTCGGCGGCGGACACGCCCACATGGAGATTCTGGCCAACCTTGACCGGATGGTCGGGCAAGGATACTCGGCCGTTCTGATCGCCCCCGGCCCATATCACTATTATTCCGGCATGGGACCGGGCATGCTGGGCGGAACCTACCGGCCCGATCAGATCCGTTTCAACACCGGAAAGATCGTCCGGAAGGCGGGGGCTGTCTTCGTCAGGGATTACGCTGCCCGGATAGATCCGGACCGGAAACGGGTTTACCTCGGATCGGGAGACTGGCTCGCATACGATGTCCTGTCGTGCAATGCCGGCAGTCAGGTTCCCGTCGACATGGTTTCCAAAGGCGATGACGGCGTATTTACCGTAAAGCCCATCGAAAGACTACGGCAGCTGCAGGCTGAAATAATCCTCCGGGCGTCTGCCCGCAGAATCAGGATCGCCATCGTAGGCGGAGGCCCCTCGGCCGCCGAAATCGCCGGCAACATCTGGCAGCTTGTAAAAACCCGGGGCGCAAAGATGCCGGAAATCGTGATTCTGGCCGGCAAAGGCTTGTTGAGCCACTTCGGCAGGGGCATCCGTCAAAGGGTTATCTCCCTGATGCGCCAAAGAAAGATTCGGATAGAAGAAGGAGAATATGCCCGCGCCGTGTCCGGGACAGGAATCACGACCGGTTCCGGCCGCAGCCTGGCCTGCGACCTGGCGGTCCTGGCAACAGGCGTCCGGCCGGTCTCCCTGTTCAGAGACTCCGGCCTGCCGGTCGGCCCCGACGGCGGCCTGCCGGTAAACCGCTTCCTCCAGTGTGCCGCATATCCCGATATTTTCGGCGGCGGGGACTGTATTTACTTCGAACCCATGCCCCTGCCCAAGCTGGGCGTGTATGCCGTGCGCCAGAATCCGGTTTTGCTGCACAACGTTCTGGCGCAACTGGAAGGCCGCCGCCTGAAACCGTTCGTTCCCGGCAAAAGATACCTGACGATTTTCAACCTGGGAGGAGGAATCGGGCTTTTCAACAGGGGAAAGCTGACCTTCGGCGGCAGGCTGGCTTTCCGGCTCAAGGATTTCATCGACCGCCGCTTCATGGCCAGATACCGGGCCCTGGAGTAAACCACCGCCTCCTTCGGCGGTCATGGCTTACTCGAAAATCACTTTTTCGTCTTCCAGGAGCCGGCCGGGACCGAGAAAGACCGGCCGGCCGGTATTGTTCTCCAAATGCACCTGTCCCTTGCACACCACAGCCGGCCTGAAGTGGATATCGCCAACGACCGTCAGCCGGCTGCAGTGCACCAGGCTGGGTATGGCGTCACGGAAACGGGCCTCCATGTCGTCGATCCGGCCGTAATATCTGCTGTCCAGCGAAATCATTATCCGGCCCAGCTTGCGCTGCGGGTTGCTGACCAGGGCAAGGTCGGAATCGAAAAGGTAGCAATCCGATCTGACGGCAAGCAGGTCGGGACACTTCTTGACCGGCAGGAACCGGCTTTCGGGAACTTCGACCGCCCGCGCGCCTTCGAAAAGGGCGATGGCCGCCCCCATGGCCGTTTCCAGCTGGTAGACCGGCGGACTGTCCGGATCCCTGGGGTCGATGTTCTTGGGATTGAGAATGATCGGCAGGTAAACCGCTCCCTGCTCCCGGATCAGCCCCTGGAGGGCCTCCAGGTCGATCCAAAGAGAGTTGGTATTGAAATAGCGGTAAAGGCCGATATCCTGAAAAGCCTCCCGCTCCCCGGGGGGGCACTGGGCTATTTCGCGCAGCAGCAGACGCCCGTCTTTCGACTTTGCCAGATGGCCGCCTTTCATGTCGGCCGGCGTGCGGCGGGCAACCTCCATGATGAAGGGAATGCTTTCAGTCGCCATGTAGCCCAGCAGGCGCGCGTCAAAGGTCGCCCCCAGATTGTCGGCATTGATCACCAGGGCGTAACGGATGCCTTCGGAAAGCAGTTTCGCCAGCATCCCCGAAGTCTGCAGGGCGGTATAGATGTCGCCGTGGCCGGGAGGATTCCATTCCAGCTGCCGGTTTTGAGGCCAGCTGGCCGGTGAAAGGTCGGACCGCATAAGCTTGGGAAACTTGTGCTGTAAAAAACAATCCGCCCGCACCCGGCCCCCGAAGGCTTGCAGTGCTTTGAGCGTGTCCTGGTGGGTGTTGAAGCTGTTCATCAGGGCCAGCCGCAGGTTGAGACGCTGAGCCCGCCGCAGGATGATTTCCAGGAAAGTAAGGCCGTCTTTTACTTCCAGCAGGGACTTGGCGCAGGTAAGGCCCATGCTGGTGCCCAGACCGCCGTTGAGCACCACCATGACGGTCCTGGGAATTTCCTTTGTTCCACGCTCTGCAAAATCCTCCAGCTGCTCCAGGCGGGGAATATCGCGGTCGTCAACCGGTTCGATCTCCCTGTCGCTTATCAGGCCGGTTGCACCTGCCACCACCTGCCTGTAGTAATGGCTGAAAGTCTCTATGGCCACTTCCGGCAACCGGTGACGGCGCATCTTTGCCCGAAACGCCTCCAAATGATCCTTCGTGCCTGCCTGCTTCACCTTCCCGTATCACCTCCGGCCGGGTCCTTATCAATCTGTTTCCTGCTTACTGCACCGGCTCAGTCCATCCCATGCCGTCCGGGCTCCGCCCGTACTGGATATCCATGATGGCATCAAAGAACTTCCGGGCCACCGGCCCGACCTTGCCTTCACCGATGGTGATAACCCTGTCTTCGTATTTGAGCTGGCCCACCGGCGAGATGACCGCAGCCGTGCCGGAGCCGAAAATTTCGGTAAGCTTCCCTGCTGCATGGGCCTCGAAGACCTCGTCGATACTTATCTTCCTCTCTTCGACTTTCATCTTCCAGCTCCTGGCCAGCCTTATCACCGAGTCACGGGTAATGCCGGGTAAGATGGAACCGCTCAGTTCCGGCGTGACGAGAACATCGTCGATAACGAAAAAGATGTTCATGGCGCCCACTTCCTCCACATAGCGCTGCTCGATGGCGTCCAGCCACAATACCTGGGTGTAGCCCTGGGCGTGGGCTTTTTCGCCTGCAAGCAGGCTGGCCGCGTAATTGCCCAGGGTCTTGGTGTCTCCGACCCCGTTGCGCACGGCCCGCACGTGCTCGCGGGTCACCATGATCTTGACCGGGTTGAAGCCTTCGGCGTAGTAAGCACCCACCGGTGAAAGGATGATGAAGAACCGGTAGGTGTGGGAAGCCCGCACGCCGAGAAAAGGATCGGTGGCAATGATCGTGGGCCGGATATAGAGCGAGGTTCCCGGGGCCGCCGGAACCCAGTCTTTTTCGAGCTTGATCAGTTCCTTCAACGCCTCCAGGGCAAAGCCCTCATCCACTTCCGGAATGCAGAGCTTGCGGCAGGAATAGTTGAGGCGCTTGAAGTTTTCCCGGGGCCGGAACAGCTGGATGCCGCCTTCCTTGTTGCGATAGGCCTTGAGCCCCTCGAACACCCCCTGGCCATAGTGCAGAACCATGGTTGCCGGATCCATGGACAGGGGACCGTATGGTTCTATGCGCGGATTATGCCAGCCCTTGTCCGGAGCGTAATCCATATTGAACATGTGATCGGTGAAAAGCGTGCCGAAACCCAGCTTGTCGTCCTCGGGTTTGGTCTTGTGCTGATCGGCCAGGGTGATTGTAAGCTGCATGGTTTTCCTCCTGGATATAAAGCTTAACTTTGCAACGGCGGTTCTGAGACTGCCTCAACAGGTTTGTAATCCGTCCTGATTGCCCCGTCACGTACCCGGGGCGGAACAGACGACCATGTCCATCTGCGCGCAAATGTCATCGGCAATACCATTGCCGCCCAGTTCCCGCAGGTACATGCGGCCGCTGACGACGATGGTGGGTGACAGCAAACGCCCTCCGCAGGCCCGGCCCCGGTCGTCGAAGGCCACGCCGTGGACCCAGACAAAGGGAGCATCCTGCCTCCAGGCCATGCCGCCGTGGCACGCCGCCAGTTCGAACAGTCCTTCTTCGGTATGGGTGACGTAAACCTGCTGGCGATGATCAAAAGTGCCCACGGTCAACTTGCTGCACACTCCGGAAATCCAGAATGTTCCGGCAGACGGCCGATATTGCCCGCACAAATCCTCCAGGGTCCGGATCAGGTCGCGGGCGGGCGGCAAGGACCCCATAAAACATCGTCCGGATTGTGCTTCGATCAAGGCCATGTCCGTCTGCTCCCCGGGGCGCGGAAAACCGAAGTTCAAACGCCCGATTCGGGTTCAAGTTAGCATAGAAAGCAGTAAACTACCACCCAAAAGGGGCTGGCTCATGGTCATGGGCCGGGTACATATCTGAGGTGGATTCCGAAATCAATGGCCAGGGCCAGGCAACAGGATACCGCCGGGGAGATAAACCATGCCAGCAGGATATGTTTCAGGGTCCCGGCGCTGACCGTGTTCATCCCCTTGACCAGGCCGATTCCCAGCACGGCTCCGATCACCGCCTGGGAGGTGGAGACAGGCACCCCGACGCAGGTATACAGGTGGACGGTGACGGCCTGTGCCAGGACGACCACCAGGGCCGAAAACGGATCCAGACGTACCAGTTTATTGCCAACGGTTTCCATCACCGGCCGGCTGAAAGTGATCACGCCCAGGGCAATGGCGAAACCGCCGATCAGGGCCGCCTGCATGGTGTCCAGCAGGCCGGCGCCGACAAACACCGCCGTCACGTTGGCCACGTTGTTGGCCCCCAGGGCATAGGCTCCGTAAGCGCCGGCAACCAGCATGGACCAGCGCAGGATCTGGTCGGCCTGAAATATATTTACAGGCGCCCGGTTGTACCAGTAGCCCAGGAAACGGTAAATCATTATGGCGCACAGCGCCCCTCCGACGGGAGTTCCCAGCCAGCAGGCCCCCACCTTGCCCAGGCCGGCCAGGTTCAGCCGGCCGTTGAGCAGGCCGATACCGACAATCGCTCCCACCACGGCCTGGGAGGTCGATACCGGAAGTCCTAAAACCGTCATCAGGGTCACCGTCGCCGCCGCCGCCACCGACACCACCACGGCCTGATCCAGATTCATGCTGGTCAGGCCCTTGAGGGTTTCGATCCCGAAGCGGCCGGAGACCGCGGCCCCCAGAACGACGAAAACGGAAGCCACGGCCGCGGCCGTGCCGAAACGGATCATCCTGGAAGAAACCGCGGTTCCGAACACATTGGCCGCATCGTTGGCCCCCAGGGACCAGCCTAAAAATATTGCGCCGGCAAGAGACAGCATTCCGGTCATCTCCGCTTAAGGAGGGTCAGACCCTTCTTTTCATGCTCAGGATGTTGATGAATTTCGAAACCCGGTCGGCCTGATCTGAAATCCGCCCTATCTGGGCCACCAGGTCACGGATAAGGATCTTTTGGAAAGGATCCAGGCCGGATTCGAACAGCCCGGTGATTATCTTGCGCTCCATGTGATCGCAATGACTTTCATTGGTGTCGATGGTGTTGGACAGGGCCCGCAGCCCTGCATCTTTCTTGAAAAAGGCGCTCACCTGGCTGATTACCAGGTCGCAGCACTCAAGGCTGATACGGATCAGCTCCTTTATGTCCGGCAGCAGGAAACCCGGCAGCCGCAACTTCTGAGTCTGGATCATATGGAGTACGATTTCGAAGACATGGGGGATCTTATCCAGCTCCTGAAGCAGTTCCACTATGTCGCCGCGCGAATCGGGTATCAGGGTGTCGCCGTACATCAGATCGTTGATCTCTTCCCGCAGGTCGTCGGCTCTTGATTCGTGCTTGTGGGTCTGCTTGAGGTAGAATTCGAAATCCTGACAGATTTCCTCATGCAGGACACACCCCTGCATTGCTTCGGCAAAACTTTCCCGGCAGCGGCCGAGGGTCTCGACGTACTTGAAGATCAGTTCCATCAGCCGGTTTTCTTTCCTGAACAAAAAGGAGAGCATGACTTTCGACTCCGTATCATATTCAGTCCAGCCACCACGGGCCTGCGCTTAATATCGCCCGCGGCCTGCCGGATTACAAGGGATAATTATCGGGCTTCCGGCAAGACATCACCCGAGAGGGTCTTGCATGGTTTGACATATAAGGTTTGCTCGGCTATGTTCGGCCGAACACAATCAAATGGAAAGGTGTGCTCATGATTCAATTCGACCAGGACCAGGCCGCCCGCATCGATCCGGTCCGCCTGGGCTATGAAAGCAAGTTCAAATTCCGCTGTCACCCCGGGGTGAGCTGCTTCACCAAGTGCTGCCGGGAAATAAACATAATCCTGACACCTTACGACATCATCCGCCTCAAAAAGCGGCTGGACCTGAATTCCACCGAGTTCCTGGCTCTGTATACGGAGCCCCACATCCTGGAAAAAACAGACCTGCCGGTGGTCACCCTGCGGCTGATGGACGACCGGCAGCAGTCATGTCCCTTCGTGCGGGACGACGGCTGTATCGTGTATTCCGACCGGCCCACCACCTGCCGCTACTACCCCCTGGGTGTGGCTACCTTGCAGCATAAAGAGGGCGCCGACGACGAAGGATTTTTTTTCTTCGTCAACGAGCCCCACTGCAAAGGCTTCGAGGAAGAAAAAGAATGGACCGTGAACCAGTGGCGCAAGGACCAGGGGGTCGACATTCACGATGAGATCAATGCCGAGTGGACCGATCTTGTGGTCCGCAAGCGTTCTTTTCCTCCCAACATCAAGCTGACCGAACAGGCCAAGCAGATGTTCTTCATGGTGAGCTACGACATCGACAAATTCCGGCGTTTCGTATTCGAAAGCACTTTTCTGGAAAAATTTTCCGTCGACCGGCAGGCCCTGGATGAAATCAAGACCGACGACGTGGCCCTGCTCAAATTCGGTGTCAAATGGCTCCAGGACATCTTTTTCAAGCGCAGCGATCCTCACCGGCAGGCCGCCGAAACCGCCGCCAAGCAAACAGAAAACTGATTGGGAAACAGCCGCAAAAAGCCGCCCGCCAGGCATCCCTGACGGACGGCTTGGCAACGGTTTCCCGCGCTCCGGGTCAATATTCCGGGTAGATCAGATCCCTGTGCAGACTTTCATCGGCCAGCCGGGCTTCGATATCGACACCGAAAAACTCGCCTGCCGGCCCCAGGATATCCGGATTGGCTGAATGTACCTGCCTGGCCGCCGCGAGCACCTTTTCCAGGCCCTTGGCCGTCATTTTGCCCAGGGGCCTGCGGCAGGGACCGGCCGGCATTCCCAAAAGAGCCATCAGGGTCTTGATTGGCAGGGGATTGCGCGCCCGGCACATTACCTCGCCGGCAGGGCTGCTTTCCGCCGTTTTAACCACCACCAGGTTGAAAAGCGGGTCCAGATCCTTTTTCAGGGCCTCGGCCCCCTGCAGGTCTCCCATGGCAATGGTTTCAACCATCCGGGCAACAGCCCCCGGCGCGACATTGCTGATAACCGAAATCACCCCGGCCGCCTTTATGTCAGGGTCGGTCATCATGGTGTAGGTCAGGGCGTCGTCCCCGGAGAAAATATTGAAATCGGGACCGCAGCAGCGACGGGTGCGCTTCATGTTTTCCAGGTCTCCGGTCGCTTCCTTGACTGTGTCTACGTTGGAATACCGCTGTGCCAAAATGGCCAGGTCTTCGGGCAAGAGCTGGGTACCGGTTCGCCCCGGAATGACATAAGGAATAACCCTCACGCCGGGGTAGGCCTCCGCAATCGGCGCCACGTATTCCCTTCTGATCTCAAGAGAGCTCGGCCCGTTGTAATAAGGATCCACCAGCAAAACCGCATCCACATCATGTGCAACGGCGTGCCCGGTGGCCTCCAGGGCCTCGGTGGTGTTGTTGCTGCCTGTGCCGGCTATGCAAAGACAGCGACCTTTGACCCGGCCGGCCACTATTTCCACCACCTGGTTGTGTTCCTGCCAGCCGAGGGTGGGGCTTTCACCTGTTGTTCCAACCGCCAGAATGCCGGTTATGCCGTTTTCAATCTGGAATTCGACCAGCCTTTCAAGACCCTGCCGGTCTAGCTGGCTCCCGTCTTTGACAAAAGGCGTTACCAGGGCCGTATAACATCCGGCTTTCATCATTCCCCCTTTTTCAATGCTCTAGGTTAAAATTCGCAGCGGGCCGCAACCCAAAGATGCCGGTCACACCTTGATGCGCGGGCAGGCAATGCAACCTGGTGCATGCGCCACCCGCAGTGCCTCCTGGGTTCCGGGCGAGAGGATCGCTTCGAGGATAGCTGGAAGTATCATAGTAAGGAACAAAACTCCTTGCTGGATTTTCTAACGAATAAAAGAGGATAGCTTTTATGTCAAGTGAAATGTCCCAAAATTTTCAACAGGATGACAAGTTGTTGGTTTTTGCTTGACAACGGCAGATGCCCATATTACCGGTCTATACTTTAAGATTATCAGGAAAAATGCTCGCATCCCTGACGATTCAGGAAAAATTTTGCCAAGGAGCTCAAATGCCTGTAGCCAACAACGTCGACGAATTCATAGCCAAACAGCGGGCCGCCATAGCCTCGAATCCGGAATGCGGCACCTCCCACTATAATCTCGGAGTAGCCCTGCTGGGCAAGAAACAGTACCGGGAGGCCGAAAAGCATTTCCTGGAAGCTGTCGAGTGCAGCCCGGGGCTGGCCGAGGCCTACGTTCAGCTGGGCGGACTGTGCCTGCGCAGGGGCGATCTGGAAGGCTGCCTGGACTGGAACAAGAGGGCGGTCAAGGCCCGCCCGGGATTTTCCGAAGGCTGGGGCAACATCGGCTTTGTCCATATGCAGCGCGGAGAGGTGGACGAAGCCATCAAGGCCCTGAAAAGGGCCACCGTGTTCAATTTTCGTTTCATTCAGGCCTTCACCACCCTGGCAAGCGCCTATCTTCTGAAAGGAATGATCGAAGAAAGCATCGAAGCCGGCTTAAAGGCCATCAAGCTGGAACCAAAATTTGCCGTGGCCCACAACAACCTGGCCATCGCCTACCTGGAAAAGGGAGACCTGGAGCAGGCCCGCCAGCATGCCAAAGCCGCCCTGGACCTTGGCTACGAAATCGCTCCCCAGATTCTCAAGGACCTGGGTCTCCAATAGCAAATGGCCCCAAGCTCTCAGACCGGCTGCCGGGACTCTTTTGCCCGGCATTTCGATTTTTTTCTCGAAACCGCCTCCCTGCCGGTAAAAGCCGGCGATGCCATCTGGGCACACCCCCTGCCGTGCGGCCCGGACCCGGCAACTGCCGGGGATCGGACCCGGTCCGTGACCTATGGGCAACTGTTCCGGGCGGTGGCGGATTTTCTGAAAAACACGGTCTTTCGCCACAAACCCGAGTTGCCGGCCGCCCGGCCGCAAGCAGACCCGGTCCGCATTCTGCTGGTCAAGCACGGGGCCTTTTATCATCCCTGCCGTATCGAAGCCGGCCCCGGCAGCCGGCCCCTGGTCGTCAACGTGGCCGTCTCGCAACCCGGGCGCAACACCATCGACAGCGAATTCAAATCACTTGCCCGGCTGGGCAAGACCCGGGCGGCCGGTTTCGTGCCGCAGGTCTACCTGCTGGGCCGCGGACGCTGCTCGGAAGGCCATGAACTGCCGATGTTTCTCGGCCAGTGGCTGGATGGATTCCGGGAATTCCATCTCGGCATTCATAACGGCCGACAGGAGGCAATGGTCTGGAACCCGGACGGCTCGCGGCAGGTGCTGGCGACAATACAGGTCCGGGAAATAATGCGCCAGGCGGCCTTCATCCTGGCGGCCTGTTACGATCCGATCTCAATGGAGGCGGTAAGCGGGTTTCATCACGCAGCCGGCGATTTCGTGGTCCGGCCCGGCCGGGGAGATTGTCTGCAGGTCCGGCTGATCAGCATCCGGGATTACCGCCCCCTGGCAGGCCCGCCTGATCAGGAGGCAGACCTGCAGACGATCCTGGACGGATTGCTGGTGCAAATGCTGAAAACATCCCTGCAACTTCGCCTGGACCGCCTGGACGGTGTCGGCGGCTACGCGCTGTATCCGTCCCGGCTGCTTGACGCATTCTGGGAGGGCTTTGCCGAAGGTGTAGCCTGGTCCCTGAAGGACCTCGGGATACCGGCCGAACTTACCTCGGTCATGGCAGATTATTTCCGTAATCATTCGCTGGACGACTGGATGGAAATTTCCGGCCGGTGGCTGCAGAAATTTCCGGCCGGCAGTCCCGAACGCCGGCTTCTTGAAACAGATCTTGAAAACCATATGACCTGCCTTCGGAACGCCGTTAGCAGATGACGCCGCATCCAGGATAGGAACGGGGAACAACCACACAATATAGCGTTCAGAACCTGGGTGAATACAAAATAGTGTGTCAGCGCCGACTCCGTGTCTCCGGCCGGCCGAAACCCTTAAGGGCCGGGCTTTTTTGTTGACAAGTGGCGGTAAAAATTTTATATCTGCGCCTTGCATAACTGTTTGCAACGTCAGCAAGTAACTGTAATCCCTGATCCTGATCCGGGGGTTAATTTGGATGGCTGAGGCTAAGGCCCCGCGTTTCGAGCGTGGTTTATTCCGCAACGAACCTAACCCGTTTAAGGTATAATTGAAAGCCGATTCAAATTGCGAGAGGAGGTGAAACACCCCGCACAAAATTCTGCATCAGGTAGGTTGATCATCTTTTATTAATCGAATGGAGGTAAAACGATGGCAAAACATGAAACCCCTATGTTGGACCAGCTTGAATCTGGGCCATGGCCGAGCTTCGTTTCAGACCTGAAAGCTCTGGCCGAAAAGCGGGCCAAGAACGAAGAGGGCATTGAGTTTCAGATTCCCACCGACGTCGTTGACGATATCCTGGGAGTACTGGAACTGTCCTACAAGCACGGCCGGACCCACTGGAAGCATGGCGGCATCGTGGGTGTCTTCGGTTACGGCGGTGGAGTCATCGGCCGTTACTGCGACCAGCCCGAAATGTTTCCGGGGGTGGCTCACTTCCATACCATGCGCGTCAATCAGCCCGGCGGCAAGTTCTACACCACCGATTACCTGAGAAAGCTCTGCGACCTGTGGGATTTCCGCGGCAGCGGCGTCTTGAACATGCATGGAAGTACCGGAGACATCATCTTCCTGGGAACCACCACTCCCCAGCTGGAAGAAATTTTCTACGAATTGACCCACAACCTGCACCAGGACCTGGGCGGCTCGGGCTCCAACCTCAGAACGCCTTCGGACTGTGTCGGCCAGGCCCGTTGCGAGTTTGCCTGCTACGATACCCAGGACCTTTGCTATGACCTTACCCAGGAATACCAGGACGAGCTGCACCGTCCGGCGTTCCCATACAAGTTCAAGTTCAAGTTCGACGGTTGTCCCAACTGCTGCGTGGCATCCATTGCCCGTTCCGACCTTTCATTCATCGGCACCTGGAAGGACGACATCAAGATCGACCAGGAAGCCGTCCAGGCTTATATCGGCGGAGAGCTGAAACCCAACGCCGGAGCCCACAGCGGCCGGGACTGGGGTCCTTTCGACATCCAGAAGGAAGTCATCGATCTTTGCCCGACCGACTGCATGTGGATGGAAGGCAAAGAGCTGAAGATCGACAACAAGGAATGCACCCGCTGCATGCACTGCATCAACGTCATGCCGCGCGCCCTGCGCATCGGTGATGACCGCGGGATCACCATCCTGGCCGGTGCCAAGGCCCCCATTCTCGACGGCGCCCAGATGGGAACCCTGATCGTTCCGTTCATCAAGGCTGAACCGCCTTATACCGAGATCAAAGAAAACGTCATCGAGCCGATCTGGGATTGGTGGATGGAAGAGGGCAAAAACCGCGAGCGCCTGGGCGAATTGATGAAGCGTCAGGGCCTCCAGAAAATGATCGAGATCCTGGGCGTAGAGCCTGATCCGCGGATGGTCCAGGAACCGCGCTCCAATCCGTACATCTTCTGGAAAGAAGAAGAAGTGCCCGGCGGCTGGAAACGCGACATCAAAGAATTCAGAAAATACCATCAGAGATAGGAGGGGACAACCATGGCATTCATTTCCTCAGGATACGATCCCGACAATCCGATGAAAGACAGGATTACGGACATCGGACCGCGCAAATACGATGAGTTTTACCCTCCGTTCATCGCCAAAAACAAGGGTAAATGGCTCTATCACGAAATCCTTCAGCCGGGAGTGCTTGTGCACGTTTCGGAAACCGGCGATGAAGTCTACACCGTTCGCGTAGGCGGCGCCCGCCTGATGACCACCATGCTGGTCCGCGAAATCTGCGAAATTGCCGACAAGCATTGTGGCGGCTACGTCCGCTGGACCACCCGTAACAATGTCGAATTCATGGTCGACAGCAAGGAAAAAGTCCAGCCTCTGATCGACGATCTGCAGAGCCGCAAGTTCTCCGGCGGCTCTTTCAAGTTCCCGGTTGGCGGAACCGGCGCCGGTGTGACCAACATCGTTCACACCCAGGGCTGGATTCACTGCCACACCCCGGCAACCGACGCCTCCGGTCCGGTCAAGTCGGTCATGGACGAGCTGTTCTCCGACTTTCAGAACCACCGCCTGCCGGCCCACGTGCGGGTTTCTCTGGCCTGCTGTCTGAACATGTGCGGCGCGGTGCATTGCTCCGATATCGCCATTTTGGGCTACCATCGCAAGCCGCCCATGCTGGACCATGAATATCTTGACAAAATGTGCGAAATTCCGCTGGCCATAGCAGCCTGCCCGACGGCCGCCATCAAGCCGGCCAAGGTCGAGCTGGAAGACGGCACCAAGGTCAACAGCGTTGTGGTCAACGAAAGCCGCTGCATGTTCTGCGGTAACTGCTACACCATGTGCCCGGCCATGCCTCTTGCCGACAAGGAAGGTGACGGAATAGTGATCATGGCCGGCGGCAAGGTGTCCAACCGGATCAGTGCTCCCAAGTTCTCAAAGGTCGTAGTGGCCTTCATCCCCAACGAACCGCCGCGCTGGCCAACCACCGCCAAGGTGATCCGCCAGATTCTCGAGGTTTACGCTGCCGATGCCAACAAGTACGAGCGGCTGGGTGAATGGGCCGAAAGAATAGGCTGGGAACGGTTCTTCGAAAAATGCGAGCTGGACTTCACCCATCACCTGATAGATGACTTCCGTGATCCGGCCTACTATACCTGGCGCCAGACATCACAATTCAAGTTCTAGATTAACAGGCGGGCGGGGGATCTTTCCCCCGCCCGATTTCATCCTTCACGGAAAGGGGTTTTAAAATGGCTTTGGATTACGAAGAATCAAAACAGAAAATCATCGAGGGACTGAAGAAAAAGCTGAAGACGAAGTCGAAGTTTTACTTCAATGACCTTTCCAAGATCCTCGGTGCCAAGCCGCGCGAAGCCAAGAAAATAGTCAACCGCATGGTTGAAGAAGGCTTGCTGGAATACTGGTCCAGCGGCAGCACTTCCATGTACGGCCTTCCGGGGACCGGGAAACAGGCCGCTGCTGAACACGAAGATTAATAATTATCGCTCTTTCATCCGCAGGATCCTTGAACCAGGTTCAATCAATCGCTCAGCCCCTGCCTTCGGGCATAATTATTGCCGCCCTGAGGGGAGGTTCGGGCAAAACAATTTTCTCAGTCGGGATAATCGCAGCGCTGAGGAACCGGGGCAGGCGTGTTGCACCTTTCAAAAAAGGGCCGGATTATATCGACGCCGGCTGGCTGGCTCTGGCTGCCGGCCGGCCTTGTTATAATCTGGACACCTTCCTGGTCGAGCCCGACAAAATTCTCGCCTCCTACCATTACAACAGTCAAGACTCTGATTTTACGGTAATCGAGGGTAACCGCGGCCTCTACGACTGTATTGACCTTGAGGGCGAAACCAGCACGGCGGAACTTGCCAAGCAACTGGGGCTGCCGGTAATCCTTTGCCTGGATGCCACCAAGACCACCCGCACCATGGCCGCCGTGGTGAGCGGATGCCAGCAATTCGACCCCCGGGTGCCGATTGCAGGCGTCATCCTCAACCGCGTGGCCGGCCCGAGACACCGCAAAATCCTTACCGACAGCATAGAACGATTCTGCCATCTTCCGGTGGTGGGAGCCGTGCCCAAACTGAAAGCCGGCAGCGCTTTTCCCGAACGGCACATGGGCCTGGTACCGACACCGGAACACAGCTGGGCCCGGGAAGCAGTGGATCAGATCGGCGCGCTCGCCAAGCGCTATCTGGACCTTGACAAGATCGAAGACCTTGCTTCGGACAGAAAAACCACTGCCGGCAATATCGAGACCCTGGAAATTCATGACCGGGGATTGCCCCTGTCAAAGACGTGTTCTGAGCACCGTAGCCGGACTGCCCCCCGTTGTCGCATCGGCGTGCTTCGTGACTCGGCCTTTCAATTTTACTATCCGGAAAACCTGGAGGCCCTGGAATGTTACGGCGCACGCCTGGTTTTTACAAGCCCGTTGACAGACAAGACATTGCCGGATGTGGATGCCTTGTATATCGGTGGCGGTTTTCCTGAAACCCACGCCGGCCAACTGGCCGCCAACACAGATTACAACCGGCGCATCAAGCAACTGGCCGATCTCGGCTTTCCCATTTACGCCGAATGCGGCGGGCTGATGTACCTGGGAGAGGCTCTGGTTCTCGAAAACCGGACTTTTCCGATGACCGGCGTGTTGCCGATCGTCTTCGGTTTTTCCCGGCGTCCCCAGGGGCACGGATACACTGTTTTCCGGGTGCAACGCCCGAATCCTTATTTCAGGCAAGGCACTGTCCTCAAAGGTCACGAATTCCATTATTCCACCATCGAGCAATGGAACGGCCGAGCCGAAGACCTGGCCTTCGACATGCAGAGGGGAAACGGCATTGTCCAGGGTAAAGACGGTCTTTGCCATAAAAACGTTCTGGCCACCTACAGCCACATTCATGCCCTGGGAACCGACAACTGGGCTCCGGCCCTCGTAAGGGCGGCCATAGAATTCAAGCATTCCTGACCTTCATCTGCCGGCGTCTTTGATCTCCCAAGCCTTGTTCTGACAGCCGCCGGTTGCCGTGGCAGCTGACACAACGCAGGCTGACCCGGGCGGGGGTCAGCCTGCGTCCGAAAACGACAAGGCCCGGCAGGCTGTACAGCCTGCCGGGCCTTGTTTCTGCAGATAAAACTTGTTTGGGCCTTTTTTTGTCTATTTTTTCTTTTTCTTGGGATGACAGCCGGTGCATTTCTGCGGGGCGGCCTTGGTTTTGTGCTTTTTGTTGTAAGCCTTGTGACAGCCGATGCAGTTTTTGTGCAGGGCATTGGCGTGATAGGCCAGCTTTTCCTTTTTGGATTTACCCTTGGCCTTCTTGCCTTTCAGCTCACCCGGCTTGTTGTGGCAATCGAAGCACTTTTTAACCGTGTCACCTTCCTTCAGGTCGTTGCGCGGCTTGCCCTGGTCATCGTGGTGGCATTCACCACAGGCGAGTTTGTGTTCTTCCACATGTTTTTTATGGGTGAATTTAACCGGCCCTTTTTTCATTTTGTAGGGAGTGTGAATGCCGATAACATCAGGCATGCCGGCCGCAATGGTGGTAGCGGCGGCAAAGGCAAAGGCGCAACCAAATACGAGCAACGTCAAAAGCAAAGTCCTAGTTTTCATAAAACCGATTCACCTCCTTGTCTTGAAATTTTAGCCATAACCCCGACACTTCTTCTATCAGGCGTAAAAACAGGTGTCAACGCTTATGATTCAGACAGCTTTTCATATTTTTTCAATATGTTCCGCTGTAAATTACACTTCCGGCAGGCCCGCAAACCGCCCTTTGCGGCAATTTTTCCTTTTTACGCACAACAGCCTACCGGCTGTCCCCCTGCCCGGAGGTCTCGCCGCTTTCCTTGTCCTTTACCCTGGGCCGGCCGAAAATCCGCGCGCCGATGATGCTGATTTCGTAAAGCAGCATGAGCGGCAAAGCCATCATTACCTGGGTGACGACATCGGGCGGGGTGAGAATGGCGGCTCCGGTAAAAAAGAGCAATATGGCATACTTGCGGTTTTTCTTCAGGAAATCGACATCAACCAGACCCAGCCGCGCCAGGAAGGTAATGACCAGAGGCAGCTCGAAAACCAGCCCGAAAGCCAGCAGCAGCTTGGAGGAAAAACCGAGGTATTCCTTCATGGAAGGCATGGGCCGGATGGTTTCGGTGGCAAATCCGAGAAAGAACTTGAAGCCCCAGGGAAAAACGACGAAATAACCGAACAGGGCCCCGCCGACGAAAAAAAGAGTCGAAAGCAGCACGATCGGCAAAAGAAGTTTTTTTTCTTTATCATAAAGCCCGGGAGCGACGAACATCCAGAACTGGTAAATTATTACCGGCGAGGCCAGGATGAGACCGGACAGGAACGACACTTTGAGAAAGGTGAAAAAGGCTTCCGGCAGCCCGGTGTAGATCAGGGCCTGGCCGGGTTTCATCACCTTCACCAGGGGGGCCACCAGGATTGCGAAAAGTTTCTCCTTGAAACCATACGACAGAACGAAACCCGCGCCGACAGCTATAAAACATACCAC
>Ga0256835_1000062_pt1 | contig 88585 bp, 70 predicted proteins | sample PIR30metaG_FD_185972 | JGI IMG/M metagenome (GOLD analysis project Ga0256835, IMG submission 185972) | Hydrothermal vent microbial communities from East Pacific Rise, Pacific Ocean - PIR-30 | ecosystem: Environmental > Aquatic > Marine > Hydrothermal vents | place: Pacific Ocean: East Pacific...
ATAGCGATTCTGATCTTGGCCATTTGGTAAAATCCTCCTTCACCAGAAGATCGCGGCTAACGCGAGAATTTCTAAAATATACATTTATTGTCCGGAATGCAACCCTGGGCGGGCAGTGTAAAAGCCGGCCGGGATCAACGTCGGCGATGGGTGGGGCTATGCTGGCTGGGCTGCCGGCACCTGTTGACAGATGGACGCACTTCTGTTTCCGGCCATTTCTTCCAGCAGGTGGTCGAAACGCTGGCGCCAGCGGTCCAGGTCTTGAAGCTCCATGGCATAGGGCTTGATGTAGAAGCGGTTGTTATTGTGGTAGTGAAAACCGTCGCTTTCCCAGAGCCGGCTCAGGTCTATGTTTTTTGTAAAAAGACCGTCCTTTAGAGCCTGGTCGAAGACCGCGGTGCCGTAGAACGGCATCAGGTTGGTCACATAGACCTCGTCCAGGCCGAGTTGCTGAATCATGCGGTAGGTGGCCTCCAGGCTGGCAGGGGTCTCTTCGGGCATGCCGATAATGAAATAGGCTTTGAGGTAAAGATGGGGATATCTGCGGGCGTATTCCACCACCCGGAAGATCTTTTCCCGCGGCAGGCGTTTGCCCATGACTTTGTTGCGGATGAAGTCCGAGCCGCTTTCGATGGCAATGGCCCCGCGCACCCAGCCTGAAGCAACCATGGCGTCTATTATCTCTTCGTCCAGGTGGGCCGTGCTCAGGCCGTTGGGCGTTTCGTACTGGATATTGAGGCCCCTTTGAATGATCTGGTGGCAGATAGAGATTATATGTGATTTGTTCAGATTGAGGTTGTCGTCCATGAAGCTGAAGTGGTTTTGGCCGTAACGCCGGTAGAGCAGCTCGATCTCGTCCACCACGGCTTTGGGTGAGCGGGCCCTGAATCGTTTGCCCATGACCTGGTACATTGAACAGAAGTTACAGCGGTTGGGGCAGCTGCGGCTGGAAAGCAGAGGAACTGTTAGCTTGAAATCGAGACCGCGGGGATTGTGCCAGTGGCTGGTGTCGTGTTCGTATTTGCCAAAATCAAACAGGTGATAGGCCGGCAGGGGCAGGCTGTCCAGGTCCTTCAGGTAGTGCCTCTTGGGTTGCAGGACGATTTTCCCATCCTGGCGCCGGCCAAGTCCATCGGCAGCGACCGGTTTACGACCGGCTGCCAGTTGGCGGGCCAGATAAACCGCCTGGGGCTCCCCCTCTCCAATGGCAACATAGTCGATTTCAGGACAGTTTTCCAGGATCTGGCGGGCAAATACCGTCGGATGCATCCCTCCCACCACGATGGGAAGCTGCCGGCAGTGGGCCTTTACAAAGCGGGCAATTCTGCGCACCGGCCTGAACTGTCCTGAAAAGAGACACCCGATGCCGACCATCAGGGGCCGGTCTCCGGCCAGCCTGTCCAGCAGCGGTTTTTGCCACCAGTTGTCCGGCCATTCTGGATTGTCCCAGGGCCGAAAGGTGTTCAGATCGAAAATTTCAGGTTCGAATCCGGCATTTTCCAGCGCCGCTGCCAGGGAGAGCAGAGACTGGGGCATGACGAATTCCTTATTGGGCAGGTAGTCCAGGGTGGCCGGGTTGATCAGCAGGATACGCCGGCCGGCGATGCTTTTGCCGGGCATATTTCAGTATCCTCCTTTGGTGTTGACTCTTCAGGCCCGGCGTCCAGATCATCCAGGTGCATCAGGTAGGGCAGATCACCGTCCAGGGCGTGCAAAAGGCTTCTGTACAGGGGGTCCCGGTCCGGCCTGAACGTTTCGATGGACCTTGCCATTTCTCCCCATTGAATGTCGTCCGGCATGGGATCCAGGGACACAAGGGGCTGGTCAGGCAAAAGGGAACAGGGTATCCGGCTGGCTTCGAAAAACAGATAGGCACAGGCTCTGGCCCGCATGGTTGCTGTTTCCGGCAGGGGCCGTGGAAAAGCCAGGGATTCCAGAGCACTGCGGTAGGCTGGCACTGCAGGTGGATCGATGGTGAAACCCAGGCCGCTGTAGGCGCTTTTACCTGCCAGGACGCAGGGCTTGCCGAAGACTGCGGTTTCCAGGCCTGCCGTTCCGCGGGCGGTAACCACGGCGTCGGCACAATCCAGCAGGCCTCCGGGATGAAAGTCAAAGGGGCAGCATCCGATGTTGGTCGTTGCGGCTGCATGGGGGGCGGCGAGCTCCAGGGCATCGTGCCGGCCGGTATATACCGATGCAAAGGGATGTTCCTTGACGATCCAGTTGACTCCGGCGATGCTGGCCGCCATTTCCAGCGTTTCACTGAGCCATTGGAAGTAATCGTCGAAGAGCAGAGGCCCCATCATGTGGGGTGCGTCGGTCATGGTGTGAGCCATGATGAAGACAACCGGCAACCGTGGATCCATCCCCAGCCGGCCGAGCAGCCGGCTGCGGTCGTAAAGCCTGTATTTTTCGCCTTTCACCAGGGTATGCTTGTGGGGCTTTTGTTCCCGGTAATAACGCCTGACGATTTCATGGCCCCGGTTGGCCATTTGGCGGCCCCGGGTCCGGAAGAGGTATTCGAAATGTTCCGGGGTAATCCGTGCTTCGTACTCCGGAATTAACTGCCCGGGACGGTGGACCCTGGCGATTACCGGGCTGGAGCGACCGTGGTGGGAGATTACGGTTGCGCCGCATTCCAGGGCCACCCTGGCCAGGATGCCCCAGCGCAGATAGGCCAAGTGATCCACCACCAGGTAGGCTACCCGGTTGTTCCGGAAAAGACTCTTGAAAGCCTTTATCAGGGATGCCGCCCGGTGCAGATGCTTTTCCAGTTGCAGATCGTATTTTTCTATGGTGGGCTGCCGTTCCCAACGGACATATTGATCATAGATAAGGTCCCCAACGGGCAGTCCATCAATTCTGGCAGCCAGAATCTGTTTACGCAAGGTGTGACCCTGCGCCTGTCGCAGCCTGTCCTGTATCATGGGAGGATGGTCTTCAGGTTCCAGGTGACAGTAGCTTTCCATTTTGAAAGAGGCGGCCAGTTGCCTGTGCAGCTGCTTGTAATGGCCGTCTATACCAACGGCCATAATGGGACAGCCGAAGCGATGCTGGAGGTATTTTGCAATCAGGCCATTGCGGACCTTGTTGGTGGGATCGGGGTGGAGGAAGGAAGTCAGGATATATCCCTGCTCCGGCCGGTGCTTCCTGTCCGGGAGGGGATTTTTCGACCATAGACGGCTGTTTTTTTCCAAGAACAGGCGCGCGTTGCCGCAGACAAACCACGAGACGGCCTGTTTCTTGAATTCACTTGTGTTCGCTATGGCGGCAAGGACCCTGGTCAGGGAACCTTGCCGCTGGTAGAGATTGCGCCATTGCGGGAGCCGTTGTTTGCCCGGATCACCGGGCAGCAGGGCGCTGGCGGCGATTTCCACGAAGGTGGCCTCATCGCTCAAAAAGCCGTCCAGGTCGATATCCTTTTCAGGTGTTCCCAGATCCTTTTCCAGGGCCAGGAGAAAATCTACGGCCGCCTGGCTGCCGGGGTGGTTTTTAAGGTACTCAAGGCAGAGGCGGCGGGCCTGACCGGGCTTGTCCCAGGCGGCAAGGGCGGCGGCCAAATACCTGACGACCTCCCAGTCTTCAGGAGACCTACGGTGTGCTTCCCGGAAAAGGGTGACGGCCCGCAGGATTTCACCCATCTGCCAGCAGATGCGGCCGGCTTCCAGGCAGGCGGCGGTATTGCCCGGTTCCCGGGCAATGGTTGCCAGAAGCCTGGACAGATGCTCCATTTTCAGAGCCAGGCCGGCCCTGAGGTCAGCTCTGTTATCAACGTAAGATTCAGACGGTTGCCGGTCGGCCACAGTTGCCATCCTTTAGTTGGGGCTTATCAGTTTGCAGCCGCGTAGTCTCTTTTCCGACGCAGCCTTAGCATACTGGCCATTTCACTTTCGTAGATCCGCTTGATGCCGTCTCCGAGGGCGGCTTCGACAATCCGTATATCGCGTACCAGGCGGAATAAACCGGTGCTTTCCACCGATGCCATGTGATCGCTGCCCCACATGTGCCGGTCCAGGGTGACGTGACGTTCAACCAGATTTACTCCCAGTGCCACGGCTGCATATGTGGTCTGAAGTCCGACTTCGTGCCCTGAATAGCCGATGGGGCAGTCGAAATGGTTCTTCAGGGTCGTGATCATTCCCAGGTTCAGTTCCTGTGGCGGACATGGATAGGTGCTGGTGTTGTGGGTTATGATCAGGGGCGAGTGCCTGATCAGCGACACCGCGTGTTCAATCTCTTCCCAGGTGGACATGCCGGTCGACAGGATTATAGGTTTACCCCTTTGGTCCATGGCCTTTATCAGATCGTCGTCGGTGAGGATGGCCGAGGCCGCCTTGTGGCATACCGGATCGAATTGATCCATGAACTCCAGGGAGGGCAGGTCCCAGCAGGAGGCAAACCACATGACGGGCTTTTCCCGACAGTAGCGATCTATTTCTGCATACTGATCCATATCGAATTCCAGGTGCCGGCGGTAATCGAGATACGACATGACTCCCCAGGGAGTTTTGCGCATCACCTGCTTTTGGTCTTCGGGAACACAGACGTCAGGATCTCTTTTCTGAAACTTGACCGCGTCGACACCGGCTGCAGCGGCCACGTCGATAAGTTTCTTGGCGATGCCCAGATCGCCGTTGTGGTTTATTCCGATTTCGGCCACGATGAAGACCGGATGCCCCGGCCCTACGCGGCGGGTACCGATCGTGACTTCTGATTGCATTGTATCCCCCTGGATTCTAACATGATTTGTGCCAATTCAGACAACACCCCCCTGCCCCCGGCCGTGTCCAACACAATCTGAGCCGCTTGCCTGACCAGCAGATGGGCATCGGCGACCGCCACCGCCCAACCCGCCGACCGGAGACATTCCAGGTCGTTGAGATCATTGCCGGCGTATATGATGCAGCCAAGATCGAGGCCACGGGCGGCAGCCCATTTTTTCAGCGATGTCAGCTTGTTTTCCGTGGCGATGAGGCATTCTACATTCAGCTTGGCGCACCGCTGACGAACCACTGGATTTGCTTCCGAAGACAGAACCAGCAGGTGATAGCCGGCTTCTTTGAGCATCTTCAGTGCCAGACCGTCACTCCGGTTGCAGCGTACGCTTTCCCTGCCATCGGCGTCCACCCAGACAGAGTTGTCTGTCAGGACTCCGTCAAAATCCATGACAAGGGCTTTTGCTTCCGACAGTGGCCCATATGACCGTCCGACAGGCTCCTGGTTTGCCAGCAGCATTTCGGCAACCTGCAGGTCTAGTGGCGTATCGATGTCTATGCTGCGGTTTTCGGGCACAATACAGGCAACCATCTTGCCGAAAAAACGATGGCGGTACTGTCTGAATTTCACGGTACGCATGGCATAAACGGCACCGGTTTCCCGGAATTGGGTGGTGATCTCCTGGCGCATGGGCCGGTGGCGGTGATCGTGGTTCAATGCCGAGAAAGTTCCGTCCTTTTCACGGGTCCACAGAAAGCTGTGGGAAGGCGTTACGGTGAAGGCCACGTCTGCCCCGCAGTTTTCGAGTTTTTCGATGGTGGCATCGATATCCTCGGGCGTGGTCAGGGGGGACGTACACTGGACCATGAGGGTGATTTCCGGAACAGGCTCTCCGTTTGCTTCCAGCTGGTCCAGGACGTGGCAGAGGGCCGATTCGGACGGTTCCAGGTCACCGCTGAGGGCTGCAGGTCTCATTATCACCCGCGCACCCCAGGCTCCTGCTGCCGAAGCAATCTTGTGGTTGTCGGTCGATACCACCACCTGGCTGACATGGCGGCTGGCAAGACAGCTGGAAATGGCATGAGCCACAAGGGGCCTGCCGGCCAGCAGGCGGATGTTTTTCAACCGTATTCCCTTTGATCCTCCCCGGGCGGGGATGATGGCGATGGTTTTCATGGCTTTTCCACGTAGCTTGGAACAGAATTGAATGACAACTTGGCCAGCCGCAGTCCCTGCTGCCGGACAAACTGGTCAACGGCCCTGGTTTCTCCGGGGAAAGTGCCGTAGTCGTCAAGTACGATCAATCCGCCCGGCACGACCAGGGGATAGAACGTCTCCAGGGCCACGGCTGCCGGTCGATAGGTATCGGTGTCGATGTGCAGCAGGCTGATCCGCAAGTGGGTGTTGGAAAGAGCATATTCCGGTACGGTCTGGACGATGTCGCCGGCCACAAGTTCCACGTTGTCGATTTGCTTGGCTTCCAGGACCCGGTAGAGTTCCTCGACAGAGAGACTGTTGGGGCCGGCCGCAGCAACGAAGCGCTCAACGTAGGCCCGTTCTTCAGGGTCGTCGGGCATCGGAAAGGTATCGAAGGTGTCGAAACCGATGATCCTGCGGGACAAAGGAGTTTCCAGCAGGTTCCTGAAGCTTGCCCAGCGTATCAGGGAGGCACCCTTGAACACCCCGCATTCGACCACTTCACCGGGAAGCCCTATGATTTTCTTGTACAATTCGTAATGGGCCAGCAGTTTTCCTATCCTCGAAACGGGGCTTGTCAGGTAAAAACCGTTTTCGTGGTCGAAACTTTTCTGCGGATCGGGATTCATGCCGCCTCCAATGGCTGTGCCGGCAAAATGCCCGGATCGAGGCTGAGCCCGGCCATGGCCTGACGGAAAGAGAGCCTGTAAGCCGGGCTTTGCAGGACGCCTTTGTAAAGCAGGTGCCAGACGGCAACAGGATCGGACAGCCCGAGCTCGGCAGCTTTTAAAGTTTTGTTGTTCCGGGAGTATTTTCGGATGATTTCACCCACCCGGCTCTCAACGCGGATGGTGTTTGCCCAGCGGATGTTCACCAGCCAGAACCCGTTTTCCGGTCTGAAGCGCAAACCAGGGTTTACCTTGAGATCGAATTCGGGCCACGAAGTGGTTTGTTCCAGCCCGATCGCGGAGGCCAGCTCTCCGGGAGAGGGCTTTATTCCGGCAGGAGAATCCATCAAGGGATCGGCGGCATCCATGCTGCCGTTGTGTCCCAGGGCCGACATGCGGCATCCGCTGAAGCACAATTCTATCCAGGCACACTGCCGGCAGGCAGGGTGGCGCAGTCCACCCTCGTGCCATGTTCGCATTTTCTTGTAAGCTCCGGAGATTCCGATTTCAAATACGTTGCCGTACCCCCGGGCCTCGTGAACACAGCAATGGGCTGTGCCGTCTGCGTTTATGCTCATGCGGTGGCCGGCCTGGGCCGGGCATCCCCGGCCAACGAAATCAATGTATTTTTCAAGATCTTTCAGAAAGCAGAGGGGGTACCCCACCAGGGATCCGATCATGATGCCGGTTGCATCCCGGGCGGCGATGAGCTGGTCCAGGCTGCGCCTGAGCTGATCCGGGGCCAGCCGGAATACTTCCTGGTCGAGACCTTTAGGCGGATTTAGCGGCGGAACCACCCTGGTGGCAAAGATTTTCTGGCAACCGAGCCGGTGGGCCAAAAGGGCGGTCTCATAGACCTGGTCCATGTTTTCCTGGTTCAGGATCATATTGGCACTGACCCGGATTCCGGCTCTGCGGGCGGCGGTGATACCGGCAAGGATCCGGGCATGGGCCCCTTTTACCTGGACCAGGGAGTCATTGGTGGCCGGGTCGAAGGAGTTCAGGCTGGTCAGGATATGGTCGACGCCGGCCTGCCGGAGACGTTCCAGCCTGCCGGGCGTGGCTGCCATCAGATTTGAATTTACCGAAATCGACATGCCCGCGGCCTGCAGCCTTTCACAGGCGTGAACCAGAACCCGGAAATTGGACAGCGGTTCACCGCCGCTCAAAACCACGTGAAAGACGCCGCAGGCTGCCATCATCTCAACAAGGGCGTCGATCTGTTCGCAGGACATGGATATGATGCGATTTTTGTCAGGGCGCCAGAAGTTGTAGCAGTGGCGGCAGCTGGCGTTACACTTGTCGGTGATTTCGAGGTTGATGGTGGTCGGTGCTGAAAAAACTCTGCTGTAAATTGTATCCATCGTTGCAGCCCACTCCTTTCAGTTGGGGCAGACACGGCTTTCGTCAGCCGACACAAACTGCGTGGTATCTGTCGGCTTTGGCTGGGAAAATAGGACAGCAAAAGGCATACCATAGCCCATGCGCTTATTATTTTAGAAAAATCAGTATGTTAATTCTGGGGAGACTTGTTTGGGGGCCAGATGGTCAAATTTTTGACTGGAGCAGGTATGATACTTTGGCAGTAACGGGCGGGAGTAATCCTGTTTGCTGTTGAACGTTTTTAACCTTCCTTTTTTTCGGAGTGGCAGTTTACCATCCTGCAGGCGGCAGTAAAAGAGGTTAGGAACAAATAGAGAAGCAAGCCCCCCCAGAGCAGTTCCTGCCTGTGGCGTGGAAGTGCGGCCAGCAGGATGGTCCAGGCCAGCAGGAAGATCACCCTGGGTGCCCTTGGCATGATTCCGCTGCCGGTCTTCATGCCGAGGGATTCGGCCCGTGCCTTGGCATAGCTTATCAGGAAGGTGGAAGCCATCGAGGCCATGATCAGCAGGCCGGCTGCCAGGGCATACCGGCCGGGCCAAAAAAGAACCCAGAAGCCCATCAGGTAGAAGGTGTCGGCCAGCCTGTCCATGCATGAATCTAGAAAAGCCCCCCTGGCGGTGCTTTGCTGCCACCTGCGGGCCGCCAGGCCGTCCAGTGAATCCGCCAGGGCCGATAACAGGATGACGCCGCCGCCGGCCAGGGGATGGAGCCGGAACCCCAGGGGGGCCAGGGCCGCCAGCAGGGGGCCGGCCAGGGTGAGCTGGTTGGGACCCAGGCCCGATCTTTCAAGATGGCCCAGGATGAAACGTTCAAGCACCAAATAGTACAGCTTGCCGGCAGAACTGTTGCGCAGGTCCATGGCGATTTCCTGGTTGCAGTGATTTGTCGAAGTTCACGACACGTTGAAAAAAGACGGCAATAATATAATCAATTTTGTTTTCTGACGCAAAGATTCTGCTAAAGTAGCGAGCCGGCCGGCCGATGTACGGAACAGGAGGAACAGCAAAATGGAAATGCTGGTAGGCAGAACGGCTCCGGTGCATGACGGCACCGGACAGAAAAACAGGCGCCGGCCCCGGAAAAAGCCTGCCAAGGATCATCCTTCCAGGCGGGCCGCCGGTTCCGGCCGGCCTTCGCCCTGTGTGATCGTCCACCTGTCAGGACGCAAGGGCGGCGGGCAGAGCGCGGCCTAGGAACCATCGACGGCCTTGCCCGGCCCCTTGGCCAGCATGCGGGCGTGCAGCCGCCTGGCCCGGAGGCAGAATGCCTCCAGCTTGGCCTCGACAAGTTGCGGAAAAGCCGCCCCGTCGCTTTCTATGGCCAGAAACGGCAGGTGCGTATTTCCTTCCAGTATCCGGGACAGATCGTGTCCGTCGCCGGAGGCCCGGATCTTGTCTTCTGCCGTCATGATTTCCGTCAAAATAGCCTCTGACAAGCGGTTGGGCATACATCCGAAGGGCCCGATGGCAATCACCCCTGCTGCCGGGGTCACGACTTCCCTCAATGCGCTGCCGATGGTCAAAACAGCCTCTCCCCCCAGCCGGGGAGACAGGTAAGGCCGGGCGGCGGCGATTATTTCGTCCACTTTTACCGGCTCGACGGGCACCAGTCCGCACCCGGCCAGAACGGCCTTGATCTGCCGTTCGTCGCTTTGCATCGTCCGCTGCTTCAGGCGGTCCTTTATCCTCTGGGACAGGTTGCGGGGTGTGTCGGAAAGGCCGTGAATGATTATGTGATCGGAATAATGGATCCACTCGGCAACCGGAGCGCAGATCACGGCAAAGCCCTTTTCGGCCAGTCTTTCGGTCAGATACCGGCGCGACAGGTCTTCCCGCCTGACGAAGATCTCACCCACCAGGGCTATCAGGGGCACTTGGGCAGGCGGTTTTTTCAAAGGTATCCTGGAAAGCTGTTCGGCACATCGTGAGAGCGTGGCCAGCAGCCCGTCCCATTGTCCCTCTTCCAGGCGTCGCAGTACCTTTTGCCACAGCCGGTCAAACAGCCCCATGGCCTGATCCTGCCGGCGGGCATCGGCCAGGAGCATGGCCCGGATGTCTTCAAAGACGTCGGACACCACCACGGCCCACCAGGCCCTGCGGTGGAAAGCCGTCGGCAGACCATGGTAGCCGTCGTCGGAGTTGAGACTGAACAGGGCTACGTCGGAAACCCCCAGCTTCTTTATCAGGTTCTCCATGAAGACCGAGTACTGGCCGAACCGGCACGGCCCGGAGCCGGTGGGCATGAAGTAGACCAGGATTTCGTCCGCTCTCTTTTGCCGCCCGATATAGTCGAGCAGGGTGCCGGTGGTCAGGATCAGGGGCAGGCATTCCTTGCAGGAACAATGGGCCCGGCCCAGCTTGATCATTCTATCGTCCTCGGGCACGTAATGGACGGCATTGAACCCGGCTCCCCTGAAGACACTTACTATGGCCTGGCTGGAAAGTTTACCCATGGACGGAAAGAGCACAGTGACCCGCTCATCGGTCATGGGAAGACTGTTTCCCCCGGAGTCGGTGACCATCAGGCGGTTGTTTTCCATGCTGGTCCGGGCCGGTCTGAAAGCGGGGCCGGCTGATTTTTTCCCGCGCCCCCGGCGGAGTCTGCGCCAGGCCCGGACGATGTCCCAGAAGGCCTCGATGCGTGTTTCCAGGCCGGCATCGGCCGTGTGACTGTCCAGTTCCAGGGTAAGTGACGGCTTGTCGCCCATGATCTGGCGAAAGTATCCCAGCAGGAAAGAGTCCGGACCGCAGGAAAAGTTGGTGATATAGACCGGAAACAGCTGGGGATTGTTCCTTATCAGATGGGTGGCGGCCAGGATCCTTTGTCCCATGCCCCAGTACATGCGCTTGCCGGTGGGCAGCCCGTCGGTTTCCAGAAAATCCATCGGCAGAACCAGGATGCCGCGGGTGGCCAGCTTGCGGGGGATGCCCATGTGGGCTTCTTCCGCCAGGCTGTTGTAAGGCCGGCCCAGAATCACCACCGCGCATTGTTCGGGATTCTGGGCAAGTTCTGCCAGAATAGCGCTTCCCCGGCGGAGCATTTCGGTCCGGCAGGCTTGCATCTGGCCGGCGGCCAGGTCGAAGGCCCGCGAAGCCCTGGCCCTGGAAAACCCCATCTGGCCGGCTGCTTCCAGCATGGAGGCGCGGGCTCCCCTGATTCCCCGGCTCATGTCCAGGCAGGGGTTCAGGATGCGGGTGCCGTTGGCCTTGAGCTCTTCCAGTTCCCTGCGGAAAGCGGTCTGGAGATAAAATGTTTCTCCCTGGACCAGGGGACAGACGTATGAATAGCGGAGGCCGTTGAGGGCCGGCACTGATTTGAAATGGGGCAGGAAGATGAAATCCGGCTTTCCGTGGTTTTCAATGAGGTCGGAAAAGAAACCGTGGGCGAGTTCGGCCGGGTAGCAAAAGGGCGCCGAGCGGCGGTCTCTGCCTTCGGGCAGGCAGGCGGAGGCCAGGACCGGCTGAACTCCCAGGGCGCTGAAAAAATGAGAGTACAGGGGGTAATATGTGTTTACCAGGAAGCTGCGGTTGATGCCGACGGTAAGGCCGGTATTGCCTTGCGGGTCTGTTTGCACCCCGTATTTTTCGAAAACCAGTTTGCGCCGCAAGGCTGTGAAGTCAAGTTCTTCGGAGCGGTTCCTGACCTTGCGCCGCAGGTTTTCGTACCGGTTGCAGGCCCCTCCGAAAGGATAGGTCCGGCCGTCGATCCGGATGCGGGCTATGGTGCAGCGCCGGTCGCAGCCGGACCGGTCTGCCCGGCAGGTGAAGGAACGGCCGTATTCGACCTGCCGGGCAGACAGCTGGCGCAGGTCGAAGTTTTGCTCCGCGGCCAGTCCGGAGGTGATCCGGCGGTCGGCCTCCAGGGCCGCGCCGAAGGCGCCCGTCAGGCCCGGCTCCGGCGGCACCACGATCGGCTTGCCGCACAGGGCGGCCATGGCCAGGGGAACGGCCCGGTTGTAGCAGACTCCTCCCTGCATGAAGATTTTTTCTCCCACCGGGCGGTTGCCCTTGACCCGGTTGTCGTAGTTCATGCAGATGGAATACACCAGGCCGGCCACGATGTCTTCGCGGGCGACGGCTTCATGGATGGCGGTTTTTATGTCCGAGGCGATGAAAGCGGCGCACTGGTCGTTGAAGTTGGGGGGCTGCCGGGCCTCGAGGGCCACGGGGGCGATCTTCTCAACGGGCAGGCCCAGGGTCTCCAGGGCCGATTCTTCCAGGAAAGAGCCGGTGCCGGCCGAACAGGCTTCGTTCATGGCGTAGTCGGCCGGAACCTTGTTGATGATATAGGTGTATTTTGCGTCCTGACCGCCGATTTCGAAGATGGTGTCGACCCGGGGGTCGAAAAAGACCGCGGCCGTTGCGTGGGCGATTATCTCGTTGATCACCGTCTCGGTCATGGCGTGCAGGCCGGCTATCTGGCGGCCCGAGCCGCAGACTCCCAGGGCGACGATCGATACCTGGGAAGGGGCTGTGCCGGCCTGCTCGATCTGTTCCAGCAGGCTGCGGTAACACAGGCGCGAGGCTCCCACCGGGTCGCCGTTGGTGCGCAGATAGACCGAGGCCAGCAGGCTTTTGTCGTCGCGGCGGACAAGGACCGCCTTGGTGGTGGTGGACCCCACGTCGAGGCCGAGCAGGCAGACGTCTCCGACCCTTATCCGGTCGCGACGCATGTCCTTGAAAGTAACCAGCCTTTCGGCCTCTTTCAGGGGAGGGAGGCGGTCGAAACTGGAGCTTATCGGTCTGAAAAGATTTTCTGTTCCGGGAAAAGGTGCGGTCCGGTTCTCCAGTGCCCAGAGGGCGGCTCCCAGGGCTTCGAAATAGGGGGCCTGCCGGGGCACCAGCAACCCCGGAACGGCCCGGGAAAGGTGGTCGACCATCATCGGGTTCTTGGAAGTGCCGCCAACCAGCATCAGGTCGTGGCGGGGCACGTTCTTGAGCAGTTCCATGATCTTGGAGGCCATCATCTGACACAGGCCGGCGGTGACCTTTTCCTTGGGCACGCCCTTGTTGGTGGCGTGGGTGCAGTCGGATTTGCAAAAGACGGAGCAGCGGCCCGAAACCGGGTAAGGTTCTGTTTCCACCGCCCACCGGGCCGCCTGCTCCAGGGAGACGTTCATTCTTTTTAGTTGCTGAAGAAAGAATTCCCCGGTTCCAGATGCGCACTTGTTGCCGGTGATGACGTTTGTGACATGGCCCTGCCGGTCCATCACATAGACCATGAAGGTTTCCCCGCCGGCGGAAATCACCGCCGGGCATGGCTTGCCCTCAGGTCTTGTGAAGCGGAAGGCGTGTTCCAGGGCCTCGGGCTCGGCAATGGATGTCAGATTCAGGATGTGCCGGAATTTGCGGCCGGTGGCGGCCACGCGTTGGTATCGGTTCAGGTCGATTTCCGCCAGGGCCTTGAGCAGGGTTCCGCGGGGATCGCCTTCATGGGGGTGAACCCGGTGGTAAATGATTTCCGGCCTGCTGTCGGCAGCCTGTTCAGGCCCTCTGATGCCGGCCAGGGAAACCGAGGAGGCACCCATGCAAATACCCAGGCAGTTCAAAGCTTCACCCATTTCAGTCCTCCAGATGCCTCTTGCCCGGCGCTTGTCATAGACGCCGAGCATTGCTACACTTTACTTGAGGTTTCCGGAGCGTTCAAGCTCCAATCTGAATTGAGCCTTTCAAATTTCGGCCAGATGTTTACTGGCTGTTATGTCAACAAGTTACACATTTGGTTCCGGCACTGGTGGTTACACCCGCAGGTAATGCGCCCCATAGCTTTTTAAAGGCCGTGAATTTCCGGTCAGGGTAGGGGCCGGGCAAAACCGTTTGTAAGATTCGAGACAGGAGAACACAAGACGATGCGTGCGATGGTGATGGAAAAAGTGGTCGATCTGAAAGATTGTGACACGCCCCTTACGGCCGCGGACCTGCCGGTGCCGGTGCCGGCAGGATCGGAAATTCTCATAGAGGTGGCTGCCTGCGGAGTATGTCACACAGAGCTGGACGAGATCGAGGGACGGATTCCGCCGGTATCTCTGCCCATGGTCCTGGGACACCAGGTAGTGGGAACCGTGGTGGAACTGGGTCCGGAGGCAACCGGCCTGGAAAAGGGCCAAACGGTGGGGGTGGCCTGGATCTACTCGGCCTGCGGCAGGTGCGATTTTTGCCGTTCGGGCCTGGAGAACCTTTGTCCGCAGTTCAAAGCCACCGGGTGCCATGCCCACGGGGGTTACGCCCAATACATGAAGGTCGGCGCGGCCTTTGCCCATCCGATTCCGGAAGGTCTGACCCCGGTCCGGGCCGCGCCCCTGCTGTGTGCCGGCGCAATCGGTTACCGCAGCCTGTCGCTCTGCGGCTTTGAAAACGGCAAGCGCCTGGGCCTTACCGGATTCGGGGCCTCGGCCCACCTGGTGCTGAAGCTTGCCCGCCATCTTTATCCTGACAGTCCGGTCTACGTTTTTGCCCGCAATCCGGCCGAACAGGATTTTGCCCGCCACCTGGGGGCAGTCTGGGCCGGGCATACGACCGACAGGGCCCCGGAACTGCTTGACGGCATAATCGATACCACTCCGGCTTGGCTGCCGGTGGTAAAAGCCCTGGCCAACCTGAAACCCGGAGGACGGCTGGTCATAAACGCCGTGCGCAAGGAGGCCGGCGACAAAGCCTGCCTTCAGGACCTGGACTGGACCGACCATCTTTGGATGGAAAAAGAGATCAAGAGTGTCGCCAACGTAACCTGCGCGGATGTCCGCCGCTTCCTGGAACTGGCCGCCGCGATACCGATTTTGCCGGAAGTCCGGACCTATGAACTCCAGGAGGCCAACCGGGCCCTGCTGGAACTGAAACGGCGGCAAATAAAGGGGGCCAAGGTCCTGGTCATGAATCCCTGACTTGCTGGCCGGTCAGGGTGGCCAGAATGTTGCGCATCTGGTTGAGCTGACGGGTCATCAGAAAGATGATCCAGAACAGGGCGCTGCCCAGGATGCCGACAGCCAGGTAACAGAACCCCACCACCAGTTCCAGGGGCAAGCCCTGGCTGCCCCGGGCCGCGCCGGCGAGTGTGCCTGCCTGGACAGGCTCCAGGGTGGCCCAGGATATCAGGGCGCCGATTATTCCGGCGATCAGGGTGGCTATTCCGGCGGCCGGCAGCCAGCGGGGTGCTTCGCCGCGGTCAGCGGGAAGATTAGAGTATGGCCCGGCTTCCGGCCCATGGTCTGTCATCCGGGAATCGTCATCAGCGTCCCGGTGATTTTGCTGACTGCCGGCTGAAAGCATTTCGTTGATTTCTTCGATTTCTTCCTGCCGGCCGGTTCCAAGTTCTTCATCGTCCGGGCTGCCTTCACCCAGGGCCTCCTGCCGGACGGTGGCTCTCAGGGCCTTGTCGGAACTTTCGGCCAGTACGGCCATGGCTGCCGGCAGGCCCTGTTGCATGGATTCAGTCCCGGGCTGTCCGGCGTTGTTCGTGCTTTGATCCTGTGCCTGTTCCCGGGCGGCCTGTTCCTGCCACCGGCGGCGCAGCTCTTCCAGGAATATTTTCCGCGCCCGCTCCAGGGTGCGGGCTTTTTCTTCGCTTTTGACCCGGCCGAGCATTTTTTTACGCAGCCGCTGCTCCACCCTTTCCCGCGCCTGCCTTAGGGTGGATTCATCCAGGGGGCTGGGCTTGCGCAGCAGCTTCGGAATCCGGCCGGCGAGCCGTTCGCTTTCATACTTGGCGTATACCACCCCGCAGGCAGGGCACTCGGTGGGAGGGACAAAGGCATTGTCTTTTGGTTGTCTTTCGTATCCGCACTTTGGGCAACGCATGCTTCTTCCTCGATTACGGGATTGTTGGTTTCAAAAAATACGCTGAAGATAATATGCAATATACATACCATTCGGGTCGAGGTTTTGGGTGAAATTATTGCTTTTAGAAACACGCCGTTATGATTGACCGCCATGGTGATTGATGGTACTTTTGTACACGCAAGTGCAAAAATGTTTACAAGGGGACAATGATGGACCGTTCCAAAAGGGACAACCGTTCTTTCCGCGGCGTGCTCCAGTCCGGTGACGGGGTGATCGTGCGCGTTTTGGAAAGAACCTCCGGGAAGATAACCTTTGAGACCGCCTTCGGGCTTTCCCGGCACATGATCAAGCGCTTGAAGACCCATCCCGAACACCTGGTCTTCAGCGAGCGGTCGCGCATAGCCCGGCTGGGGATCAGGATTGCCGGCAGCCATCCGGTATCGGCCGGTCATATCCGGGGCGACTCCCTGGTGATCGTCCAGCAGGCCACTTCGGTCATATCGGGTTACCCCGGCCTGGGCGAGCTGGGCGATTTTTTTGACGTCGGCCTGCCGGTGGGCCGGCTGGTGTTCTGCGATCCGGAGGCCCTGCTCACCTCCGAGCGGGTTCTGGAGGCCATTGAAAGGGCCGAGCTGAAGCTGCCGGCCTCCACCTCCATTTCCAGTGACGGCAGCATCGTCATCGCACCCCACAAGGTTGTATGCAGGTTGCGCCATCCCATCGACAAGGCCACAATCGGCCGGATCCTTTTCCACGAAAACGGCCGCCAGATGCTCAACCGTTTCCAGGTCAGGGAGGCCGTGCCGGCGCTTGTCATACCCCCCGGCCAGGGAGTTATCACAACCTGCTCCATGTATCTCAACGAGCACTATGTCGTTTTGCAGAGCGGTTTCGCCCTGGGGCGCAACCTGCCGGCCACGGTCCTGGACCCCATCAAGACCCGGGGGGTGAGGATCTATCTTGAGATCGTAAACGGCTCCGGCCAGCCCATCGTCAATCCCCTCATAGCAGCCAGGATATACGGGGCGCCCAAGGGGAGGCGGCGCGAGCGCCGCAGGGGCCGGCCTGCCTCCCACGGCCGCTACAGTTTTGCCCAGATGACCGGGCTGGCGGGGCGGCTGGAGGCCCACAGGAGCAAGACCTGTTCCTTCATCGACAAGCCGGCGGCCGTCATCGAACCGGGCCCGGACGATCTGAAAACGGCCCGGATCCTGGTAAACGGGCCGGACAGTCCCTGCGGGCTCGCCCCTTCGCGCTGCGCGGTCGAACGCCGGAATTATTCCGTCAAAAGCGCCTGCGCCCATGTCTATGCCACTTCCCGCATCGATCCGGACAAGATCGGCCGTCCGGCGGTGATAGTGCTGCGCTATTTCCCCAACCTGCTGGAACACCGGGACATAATCAACCTTGCCTGCCGGGGCAAGGTTGAAGCGCTCTATTTCTACGAGGCTTCCTGCGAGCACGGCCCCTTCCTTTCCCAGGAAGACCACGGCCGCCTGCTGGAATACCATGCCTTCGGCCTGCGGGTTTACTGGGTATGCGGCCTGAACAACCGGATCATGGTCCATACCATCCGCGACGGCAAGGGCTACTTCGTGGTGCCCGAGCGGCTGGCGGCCTTTCACAAGTCCATGTTTTTCGCCTTCTACGGCTCCACCCTGGCCCTTTCCAGGGAAGGCCGGCAGCGGCTGGGGCGGCTCATGGACGCTTTGGTATCTTTCTGGGGCCGCAACATCGGGATCGTCACCGGCGGCGGCAGCGGGGTGATGGAGGTGGCCAACACCATGGCCCGCGAGCGGGGCATCCTTTCGGGGGCCAATTTTCTCGACATAACCGATCAGCCCATGACCACCGATGTGGATTTCTGCCAGGTCTTCCAGGACACCTGCCGTCACAGCCGCCAGAAATGGTTCGAGATCGCCTCTTTCCCCATTTTCAACGTCGGCGGCCTGGGTTCCCTGGAAGAGCTGGGGATAACCCTGTGCAACATGAAGCTTTCCATAATGGAACAGGTGCCGGTGGTGCTTTTCGATACCGAAGGTGACCGGTGTTTCTGGCGTCCCATGCAGGAGCAGATCGAAACCATGGTCCGTTTCGGCCGCGCTCCGGCCTGGATCAGGGATTACCTGCTGATCACCGACGATCCCGGGGAGGTGATCAGGGTCTACCGCGACAGGCTGCACCTTTTCTGACGGCCGCAGATGCTTGTATGCCGCCGGGGTGATGCCGGCCCGGGTAAAGAAAACCGATTTCGGTTTGATCCCTGCCCGCAGGCAGGTGTATTATTGAGCCATGATCCGTACGGCAAGGAGAATGGCCGGTCAATTTTTATGATGGCCGGATTGCCGTTGGCCGCCCGGTTGGGGTTTGCAGGCCGAAATAGCTGACTGTGCCGACAGCGGTGATAGCGCGCCGACAGCGGGCTGCGTAGCCGTGGCATATTGGGAGAAGAGCCGATGGAAAAGAATGAAAAACCTGATTTTGAGCTTACCGAAGAACAGGGCCAGTTGCTTGTGAAACTGGCCCGCCAGAGCCTGCTGGAGCGTTTCGGCCGGCACGCCGAGCTGGAGGACCTGGAATCCCGGCTTGACGACCCGGTCTTTGAAAGGCGTTGCGGGACTTTCGTTACCCTTACCATCGATGGCAACCTGCGCGGTTGCATCGGCACCCTGGAAGGTTACGAACCCCTGAAAGACGGGGTCAGGCGCAATGCCGTCAATGCCGCGTTCCACGATCCCCGTTTTGCGCCCCTGAGCGTCCACGAGCTTGACAAGGTGCGTATCGAAGTCAGCGTACTGAGCGAGCCCCGGCCCCTGGAATACAAGGACGCCGATGACCTGCTGCGCAAGCTCAGGCCGGGCATCGACGGGGTGATAATCTCGAAAGGGCGCGCCAGCGCGACATTTCTGCCCCAGGTCTGGCAGCAGCTGCCCCGGCCAGAGGAGTTTCTTTCCCACCTTTGCATGAAAGCCGGCCTGCCTGCCGACCAGTGGCGCAAGGGCGACCTGGAGGTGAAGGTTTACCGGGTGCAGTATTTTGAAGAGCCCCATTAGCTCGTGCCGGATCCCGGCCCGAGCCTGCGTTCATGAAAAAATCCCAAGCCGGCGGACAGGAAACCGGCCCCGGCATGAAGCCGTCGCCCTGCTGCAGCCGTACGGAAATAATTTGAAACTTGCCATTATGTGTGTTATCTTTACCAAAATTTATAAGGCTGCAGCCACTTATCAGGCCTGCGGCCCGGGCACCGAATGATTTTGCAGTCATACCCGCCGCTGTTTCCCGCCACGTTTGTATGACGGTCGAAATTGTTTCTTGGTTGGCTTGGCGCGCCCAGGTAAGGCGCGGCTATGTGAGGGCGGAATATATTTCGCCCCCGGGATAATCTTTAAAGACAAGGAAGGCAATTCAATGAAATCGTATCGCGCGTACCTGGCCGTGGTGGCGTGTTGCCTGTTCGTGTTTGCCCTGGCAACCGGAGCGGTTGGTGCGGATAAGAAGGCAGATAAAAAAAAGGGAGAAAAGAAAATGACGGTTGAAGAAGGAAAGACCATAGGTATCGAGTACACTCTGACCCTGGACGACAAGCAGGTTGTGGACACCAACGTCGGTGGCCAGCCTCTGACCTATGTTCAGGGTTCACATCAGATCATTCCGGGTCTGGAAAAGGCCCTGGAAGGCATGACCGTGGGCGATACCAAGCAGGTTACCGTGGAGCCTGACGAGGCTTATGGCCAGGTCATCAAGGAGGCCATCATCGAGGTCGACAAGAGCCAGATGCCCGAAGAACTGTGGAAGGTCGGGGCTCAGGTCCAGGCCCAGGGCAATGACGGCCGCATCCTCAGGGGCAAAGTCGTCGAACTGAAGGAAAAGACCGCCCTGGTCGATTTCAACCATCCCCTGGCTGGCAAGACCCTCCATTTTGATGTCAAGATACTGAGTATTCAGTAGATTTTGCATATCACAACTGCCGGGGCCGGCTTTTGCCGGCCGCCGGCAGCCTCTTTTTGATTCCCTCCGTTTGTCCGGCGGACATCGGCAGGCTTGACTCCTGTCTCCGGTTCTGCTGGGATAACAGGTATTCCGGTTCCAATTCTGATTGCTGCATCTCTGCTATCGTTGTCCGGGGGCAGGCGTATGATTTTGATGTCCCGTTTCAGCCGGGCGGCAGCCATTGTCGATGGCCTGGAGGCCTCTCAAAGGCGCAGGCTGGAATCGGCCTGCCGCAGGATTCAGAAGGCACAGCAGGCGGTTTTGCTCAACGGTGCCGTCTATCTGGAGTACTGCGGCCGGGTTTGCCGGGGACTGTGCTGCCGCAACCTTAGAGTCGATGAAATCGTCAGCCTTTACGATTTCATCCTGGTGCTCGCCTCTGCCCCGCAGATGGCGGACCTGATTGCCGGGTGCGCCCGGGCCGCCCGGGGGCTGCACAACGCCGATTGTGTCTTTCTCAAAGACGGCCGCGGGCCCTGCCTCTTCCCGGAAGACCTGAAACCCGAGCGTTGCATTGCAAGTTTCTGTTTCAACACCAGGCTGATCCGGCGCGAGCTTTCCTGCCTGCGGACAAGTTTCACCCGTCTTGTTCTGCTGGTCCGGTGGTGGAGTCTGCTGAGACTTGGACGGCGGTGCCGGGTCGACAGCGGCGGCCTGAGCCGGCTGGAAGGGTGAAGAAAAAGGCCGGGGCCAAAGAGATGTTCCGGTGCGCTCCGGCCGTCGGTGATCAGTCTTCTTGCAGGGCGGCGTGGGCTGCCGCCAGCCGGGCGATGGGTACCCGGAAGGGCGAGCAGGAGACATAGTCCAGCCCCAGCTTGTGGCAGATGGCGATGGAGGCCGGATCGCCGCCGTGCTCGCCGCAAATGCCGCATTCCAGCTCGGGCCGCCGCCGGCGTCCCTTGCTCACCGCCATGCGCATCAGTTCCGCCACGCCGTCGGCATCCAGGGTCGCAAAGGGATTGTCCGGCAGGATGTGATTTTCCATGTATTCGATCAGGAAGCCGGCCTCGGCGTCGTCACGGGATATGCCGTAGGTCGTCTGAGTCAGGTCGTTGGTGCCGAAGGAGAAGAATTCGGCATACTCGGCGATCTGGCCGGCGGTCAGGGCGGCCCTGGGCAGTTCGATCATGGTGCCGAAACGGTACTCTATCTCCATCTGTTGTTCTTCCATCACCTTGCGGGCCTCCTGTTCCAGGGCGGCCCGCTGGACCTTCAGCTCGTTGGCATGGCTGGTCAGGGGGATCATCACCTTGGGCAGGACCTTGACCCCTTCCCTGGTCACCTGGCAGGCGGCCTCGAAGATGGCCCGTACCTGCATGGCGGTAAGTTCCGGTATGTGGATTCCCAGGCGGACTCCCCGCAGGCCCAGCATGGGGTTTTGTTCCCGCAGGGCCTGGGCCCGGCTGCGGATTTTCTCCTTGATCCTGATCTGCTTGAGCAGGCTGTCGATTTCGGCCATGTTGTCGGCATGCTTGATGCGCAGCTTGAGGTCGGCCAGGTCGGCCATCAGTTCCACCAGGTCGGGCAGAAACTCGTGCAAGGGAGGATCGATGAGCCTGATGATCACCGGCAGGCCGTCCATGGCCCGGAACAGGCCGGCGAAATCTTCCCGCTGAAACGGCAGCAGGGCGTCCAGGGCCTGGCGGCGCTCCACCGGCAGGTCGGCCATGATCATCTTTTGCACCAGCGGCAGGCGTTCGGCCTCGAAAAACATGTGCTCCGTGCGGCACAGGCCGATACCCCGGGCGCCGTACTCGCGGGCCCGCCGGGCGTCTTCGGGATAATCGGCATTGGCCCAGACTCCCAGGCGACGGATCGAATCGGCCCAGTCCAGCAGCTTGATCAGCCAGGGGTCCTTGATGTCCGGTACCAGGGTATCAAGGCGGCCCTTGAAGACTTCGCCGGTGTTGCCGTCGATGGAAATCCAGTCCCCCTCGTGGATCTCTGCTCCGCCGACGGTCATCGTCCGCTTGCGCAGGTCGATTTCCAGGGCGGCAACCCCCACCACCGCCGGCTTGCCGAACTGGCGGGCTACCAGGGCGGCGTGGCTGGTGCGGCCCCCGCGGCTGGTGAGGATTCCCTTGGCCGCCAGCATGCCGTGAACGTCGTCCGGCTTGGTTTCAGGACGCACCATGATCACGTCCTTGCCCTCGTCCCGGGCCCATTGCTGGGCCAGGTCGGCTTCGAAGGCCACCTGCCCGCAGGCGGCTCCGGGAGATACGTTGAGCCCCTTGGCCAGCATCAGGCCCCGGCTGCGGGCCTTCTGCATGGCCTTGGGGTCGAACTGGGGATGGAGGAAAAAGTCGACCTGTTCGGGGCTGACCCGCCGGACGGCCTCCTGCCTGGTGATCAGGCCTTCTTCGGCCATGTCGACCGCTATGCGCACGGCCGCCCGGGCCGTGCGCTTGCCGTCACGGGTCTGAAGCATCCAGAGCTTGCCGTTTTCGATGGTAAACTCCATGTCCTGCATTTCGCGGTAATGATTTTCCAGCTTGCGGGCTATCTCCTGCAGCTGCTCCCATACTTGGGGCATGTCCCGGGCCAGCTCCTGGATGTCCTTGGTCATCCGGATGCCGGCCACCACGTCTTCGCCCTGGGCGTTGATCAGGTAGTCGCCTTCGATCTTGGGCTCGCCGGTGGAGCCGTCGCGGGTCATGGCCACGCCGGTGGCACTGGTGGAGCCCAGGTTGCCAAAGACCATGGTCACCACGTTGACCGCGGTTCCCATGTCGTGGGGGATGCCGGCGGCGTTGCGGTAGTCCACGGCCCGCTTGCCGTTCCAGCTTTTGAAGACCGCCTCGGTGGCCATTTTCAACTGCTCGCAGGGATCCTGGGGAAAGTCCACCTGGGTGTGGCTGCGGAAGATGGTCTTGAACCGGCCGGTTATATCCTTCCAGTGCTCGGCCCCCAGCTCGGCGTCACTGTCGACCCGGGCTGCGGCCCGCGTTCTGGTGATCACCTCTTCGAAAGGTTCGTCGGCAATACCCATGACCACCGATCCGAACATCTGGACCAGCCGGCGATATGAATCGTAGACAAAGCGCGGATCACCGGTCAGCCTGATCATGGCTTCGGCCGTCTCGTCGTTGAGACCGATGTTGAGGACCGTGTCCATCATCCCGGGCATGGAGAACTTGGCGCCGGAACGGCAGGACACCAGCAGGGGATTGTCCGTGCCGCCGAACCGCTTGCCGGTGGCCGCCTCGATTTTTTTAAGGGCCTCCAGTTCCTGCTCCCACATTCCGGGCGGAAATACTCCGCCGCCTTCCAGGTAGGCGTTGCAGGCCTCGGTGGTGATGATGAAACCAGGAGGGACCGGCAGGCCGATGCGTCGCATCTCGGCCAGGTTGGCTCCCTTGCCGCCGAAAAGGCCCCGCACGCCTTCCCAGTCGCCTCCCACGTATTTTTCCGCCTGATCGACTTCTTCGAACAGATAGACCCACTTCTTGGTTTCCATGGTCAGTCCTTTCTTCAATACGTGAGCACGAAAAATAACACCAGTCCCGGTTGCCCGGCGGTTGCCGGCCGATCATGATTGCCGGAACCGGGCAGGGCGGCTTTGTCCTAGACCAGGGGGAGATACCGCTTGCCGTCTGACAGGGAAATATGAACAACGGGAACAGAAAGGCGCTCAAGAATCCGGAAGCCTGCCTGCAAGGTGAGACTTCAGTATATCCGAAATCTTGTAAAAATTAAAGCCCCGGATCCGATCCGGTTTTGACCTGCCCGGCCAAAAGTGGTAGTTGTAAAGGCCGGAGATTTTTGCAGTAACATAACCAGGGAGCGATTCGAATGCCCGCACGGCGATGCAAGGCCCTGATCGGAATCACCTGTTCGCGGATGGTCGGCGCCGCCTGGAGCCAGCTTTCCAAAGGCCATTTCATCAATTACACTCTTGAAGCCTACGGCCGGGCGGTCGTTGCCTGCGGCGCGGTACCGGTCCTGGTGCCGGTGGGACAGGTCACCGCCGGGCTGGAGTTGATCCTGGACCGGATCGACGGTCTGATCCTCAGCGGCGGCCCGGACGTCCATCCCCGCCATTACCGGGCCATGCCCCTGGCCGGGCTGGCGGACGTGGACGACGAGCTGGACCGGATGGAGCTGGAGCTGGCCCGGCTGGCCCTTGCAAGGGACATCCCCCTGCTGGGAATTTGCCGTGGAATCCAGATTCTCAACGTTGCCTGCGGCGGCAGCCTGATCCAGGATATCGGCAGCCAGGTTCCGGGGGCTTTGCTGCACAATCCGTCCATAGACAAGAGGGTGTTGAGCCATACCGTCAGGATCGAGACAGATTCCCTGCTGGGCCGGATCATCGGCGCCGGGGAAATCTGGGTCAACGGACGCCACCACCAGGCGGTGGACAAGGTGGCCCCGGGCCTGACGGTGAGCGCCGTTGCGCCGGACGGGATCGTGGAAGCCGTCGAGGATTCCGCCCGGCGTTTCGCGCTCGCAGTGCAGTGGCATCCGGAAGGCACCTGGAAGAGCGATCCCCATTGCCTGAGGCTGTTCGAAGCCCTGGTTGAAGCCTGCGGCTCCGGGTAGATTCCGCCCGGCCGGTATGGGCGGCGGTGCAGACACTTTGATTTTCAACAAGGAGGTTTGCCGGAATGGATTTTTGGGACGATGTGCAGTTCGCCAACCTGACCCCGGACGAGGTCGCCACCATCAAGGCCCTGGAAAAGAAGCTGGGTGACGACATAAGGCTGGTGGCGGTCAGGAGCAAAGCCGTTCTGTATGTCCTGGAGGCCAAGATGGCACCCAACCAGTGGTTGCGGGTCGACCGGGCCTATCCCCGCATAGAAAAGCTCAAGGCGTATTTCAGCCAATACGAGGCCGCCAAGGAGTCCAAGGCGGCTCTCAAGCGTTTTCTGATCAACAACAGGCTAAATCTTCGCAAGCGGCCCATCCGCATCCGCCAGATCGTCGATACCGAGGCCGGAAACTGACGGCCCCGATATCCGCCTTCAGAAAAATCCCCGGGGGCGGTTTCCAAAATAGTCCCGCAGAACGTCATAGTAAGTCCTGATCCGGTCCACGTACTGGACGGCCTCTTTGCCCCGGGCATATCCATGGGGCAGGGTGCGGTAGTATTTCTTTTGCTGCAGCAGGGGCAAGACGTCCCTGATGGTCCGCCAGGTATCGGCCGGTTTGCCCAGTCTGGCTGCCAGCAGGCGGGCGTCCTGCAGATGCCCGAAGCCCAGGTTGTAGGCCGCCAGGGCCAGGTAGGTGCGGTCCGGTTCCGGCACTTTTTCCTCGATCCGGTTGTGAAGCCGGGCCAGATAGCGGGTTCCGGCAAAGATCGATTCCCGGGCCGCCATCCGGTTCTTGACCCCCATGTCGCGGGCCGTGTCCAGGGTGAGCATCATCATTCCGCGCACTCCGGTGAAGCTCCGGGCGCGGGGGTTCCAGTGGGATTCCTGGTAAGACTGGGCGGCCACCAGCATCCAGTTCAGCCCGTACCGGGCGGCCGCCTGTTTGAAATATTCGATATATCTTGGCAGGTGGCTGGAGATTTTTTTCCGGAAACGGACCAGATCCACGTAGTCGAACCGTTCCAGATGACCGTAGTAGTGTTTTATCAGGCTGCGGATGAGATCGCCGGTTTTGGGCAGGGCAAACCAATGCTTTACAGCCTGCTGCAGCCGGTGATTCTGCCGGCCGATGGCCCAGCGCAGCTGCTGGGCCGGTTCGAGGCTGAAATGGACCACCAGCTCGGGATACAGCCAGCGGTTGCTGGTGAAGGTGTTGGATTCGACCACGGTGAGATCTGCCGAGCGTTTCTGCACAAGATCCAGCAGGTCTTCGGAGCTGTAACTGGAACGCAGCACCCAGCGGGCCGAGGGCACCTGGCGTTTCAGTTTTTCCAGGGCCTCCTGCCTTGCGCTGCTGGGGGCATACCAGATGCTGCGGCCCTTGAGGTCTGCCGGCCGGGTAACATCGGGCCGGCCGCGGCGGCCGATGACCTGCTGGTTGACATCCAGGTAGGAAGGGCCGAGATAGACCAGCTTGGCCACCCGGCGGCCCAGGGGAAAACCCGGGGCCAGGATGTCACCCCGGCCGGTGGCAAGGGCCGTGATCATGTCCTCTTCGTCTTCCCGGACAACCACCTTGAGACTGACCCCCAGATGATCGGCGAAAGCTTCGGCCAGGTCGTATTCGAAACCGGCCGGACCGTTCGGGCCTTCAAAATAGGTGGTGGAGCTGTTGCGGGTGATGAGCTTCAGGTATCCCCTGGCCCGGATGGTTTCCAGACCGTCGCGCATGGCGTCGCAGCCGGTCAGAACGAGTATGGCCGAGGCCAGCAGTGCCGCGCCGGCCAGCAGGGAGGTTATGCCGCGTTGCAGGACCGGCCCCATGGCGAGCCCCGGCAAGGACAGGCTTTTTTGTGACTTGTTTTCTCTCATGCCCGGCTTGACGGTCTCTTGCCGCCGGTGTCAGGTTCGGGTTTGTCCGTGCCGGCAGCATATCCGGCATCCAGGATGATCCTGGCATCTGCCGCCAGGCAGCCGTCCGGGTTGCACAGAACCGGGTTGAGATCTATGGATTCCACCTTGTCGGCCATTTTGACCAGCAGCTTGGAAAAGTTGAGCATCAGTTCCACCAGGGCTTCCCTGTTTACCGGACGGCTGCCGCGGAAGCCGTTGAGCAGATCCCTGGCCCGCAGGCATTTGATCATCGAATCCACGTCCCGGCGCTTCAGGGGAGCCATCCGCAGGGCGGTGTCGTGGTAGATTTCCACCCCGGTTCCTCCCATGCCCAGCAGGACGACCGGGCCGAACTGGGCGTCGATCTTGCCGCCCACGATCAGCTCCAGGCCCCGGCCCATGGCTTCCACCAGCACCGCCTGGCATCCTTTGATGCCTGTAAGGCGGTGGTAGGCCTGTTCCAGCTGGGATTCATCACCGATGGGCAGGATCACCGCCCCGGCATCCGACTTGTGAATCAGAGTGATTCCCACCGCCTTGGCCACCACCGGAAAACCCAGCTTTTTGGCGGCGGCCACGGCCTGCCGGGCCGACTGGACCACCCTGCCGGCCGGGACGGGGATACCCGACAGCTTTAGGATGCGCTTGGCATCCGGCTCAAGCACCCAGCCGTAAGGCCTGGAGTCTTCCAGGATTTGTCTGATTGCTTTTTTCAGCATGGCTGGCACCTTCTCAGGGCTTCCAGCATCAGCACGGCCCCTTCGATTGAGTTTGATACCGGAACCCGGTTCAGTTCGAAACCTTCGATCAGAATGCGGTATTTTTCCACATGGGGGACATAGGCCACCATGGGTATGTCACGGTCACGGTTGACGTGGCTCAGCCGCGCCCCCAGGTCGGACGAGATGCCCGGAGAATAGGGCAGCAAAGAGAGCAGAACGGAGTCTATGTCGCTTGATCCGACCAGGCCGTTGGCCGCGGCGATGAAATCGTCGTCCCGGGCGCTGCCGGTAAGGTCGACCGGGTTGCCCAGGGCGGCTATCTCGCGGATGGAAGGCGACAGTTTCCGGCGGATAAGCTCCCGGGTCGCCTCGTCCAGGGGCGGAACCTTCAGGCTGTGAGCGTCGCAGGCATCGACGGCCAGCACACCGTGGCCGCCGCTTACGGTTATGATGCCCACCTGCCCCTCGATGGCCTGTTTGTAACAGCTCAGGGATTCGCAAAAGGAGATCATCTCGTATTCGTTGCGGGCCTCCACTATGCCGTGTTGAGCCAGTACCTGGGAAAAAACGGCGTAATCGCCCGCCAGGGACGCGGTGTGGCTGGATACCGCCCGCTTGCCCCGGCTGCTCTTGCCGGCTTTCAGGACCACCACCGGTTTGGGGCACTTGCGGGCGAGCTCGACGAAGGTGCGGCCTTCACCCGGCCCGAAGCCTTCGATGTAGAAAGCGATGACCTCGGTTGCCGGATCGCGCGCCAGGTAGCGCAGCAGGTGGGTTTCCCGAATCAGGGCCTTGTTGCCGATGGATACGGCCAGCGAAAGCCCGATCCCCTGGCCGACGAACTTGACTATCTGGTCCACCAGCACTCCTCCGCTCTGGCTTACCAGGGCCACGTTGCCCTTCACGGGCCGGACCAGCCTTTCCCCGGGCAGGAAGAAGGTGTCGAAGCGGTCGGGCACGTATATCCCAAGACAGTTGGGACCGATGAAAGGGAAACCGGCTTCCCGGGCCATGGCGGTTATCCGGTCCTGGAGATCCTGCCGTCCGCTTTCGGCAAAACCACCTGAAATGACCGTGGCGGAGCCTGCCCGGCAGGCGATACACTCCTGGATTATGGACGGAACGTGCCGGGCGCGGGCGGCTATCACCACGTGGTCTATCCTTTGGGGCACCTCGGCCAGGCTCCTGTAGACCGTGTCTTTCAGGATGCGACCTCCCCTGGGATTGACCGGATAGACCCTGACCGGGTAGCGCAGGCTGAGTTTGTTGAAGATCACGTTGGCCGGGTGGCTGGAATTGGTAAGGGATACTCCCACCACGGCCATGGTTTTGGGAGCGAACAAGGGTTTGAAGTCTGTTTTCATGCCTTCTCCGATGTTGGAGACCCGCAGGTTGCTACGGGTGATAACCAAAACGTATTACATGCCGGCGTGAGGGTCAAGAAAAGGGCAGCCGCGGTGGCTTCAGCGATAGGCGCCCGTTTCCAGGGCCTCGAGTTTTTCCAGCAGCCGGCGGGCGTTGGCGATGTCGCGGCGGGCCTTGTCCAGGTTGGGATTGAGCCGCAGGGCGGCCTGCCACTGCTCTATGGCCAGTTCCAGCTCTTCGTTGAGAAAATACTTGACCCCGTTGCGGTAGTGGGTTTCGGCGGCGGCATTGAGCCGCAGCTGGGCATCGTTGATCAGGACGGCGGTGTCTTCGTAGGCCGGGTCGATGGTCTCCAGCACGGCGATGGCTTCCTGGTCCTTGCCCTCGGCCAGCAGCTGGTTGGCGATGGCATAGTTGATCGCATCCATCAGGGACTTGGCCGCCTGGTTGCCGGGCTCCGAAGCCAGAATCTCCTCCACCACCGTACGGGCCTCCAGGTAGGCTCCTTCTTCCAGGCGGGTGCGGGCAAGCTTGAGACGGTCGTCCATGGCCTGGCATTTCAGGTTCTCGCGGGCCCGGGCCATGGCCTTGTCGCGGCCCTTGAAGCCCGGCCGGACCCGTTTGAGCCGTTCCAGGGCTTCCCAGAACTGGCGGTGTTTCATCAGCTCGGCGGCCTGGCGGAAGTAGATCTTGTCGGCCAGACAGCGGGCCTCCTTGTAATGGGGGCTGCCGGGTTCGATCTGGCCTATCAGGGCCAGGGCGCCGTCAAGGTCGCCCCGGGAAAATTTTTCCCGGGCTTCGATGATCAGCTGCTCGATGGCCCCGGGCGGCCTGAGGTATTCAGCCGGCAGGGTGGGCAAGATCAGGACCTTGCCGGGAAAGATGGGCCGGCCGGGATCCAGGTCGTTGAAATAGGCGATTACCGGTGCCAGTTCGGCGTCCTTGTATGTCCTGTAGGCGATGGTGCTCAGGGAATCACCTTTTCTGATGCGGTAAGATACCTGTTCCTTGCGGTGGAGCCGGTTTTTCAGATAATCCAGCGCTCCGCGGTGATCGGGCCGGTAGCGCAGGGTCGTCAGGAAGTGGAGCCGGGCGCGGGCGAAATCTCCCTGCTGGTAGGCGTTGACGCCCTTGGCAAAATGCCGGCGGGCCCTTTCGCGGGCCGTTTTTTTCAGTTTCCTGATGGCCTTTTCGGCCGTCTTGTCGCCGGCTTCCAGGCGCCGGACGGCCTTCCACAGCAAGATGGCCTCATGGAGGCGGTCTTCTTTTTCCTTGGCCAGTGCCAGGTCACGGTAATGCTGGGCCGGAGAGGCAATGGTGGCTTTCAGCCTGGTCCAGGTGGAGCTGCACCCGGCCGCCAGGCAGGCCAGGCAAACGGCGACTGTCAACGGCAGCAGGCGTTTCATCGCAACTCCAGGGGTTCGAAGACCTTGAGGTTCTTGGCGAACTGGGTGAGGTCGTAATGTCCGTAGATCATGGAGCGCCTGACCTTGAAATTGTCGACAAAGAAAGGATTGCTGCCGCGGTTCAGGGTGAAGCCGGCCCGGTAGCCGAATTTCTTGGCAATGGCGATCACAAGATCGTTGGTCTTGCCGAAAGGATAGGCCAGGTAGCGGCAGGGTGCGCCGATGTTTTTCCGGATCAAAGCCTTTGATTGCCCCAGCTCGCGGTCCAGGTGCCTGATATGATCCTGGAGGCCGGCCTTGGGAGGCAGGCGGGTAAGGTCAGGCAGGCTGAGGGTCTGGGATTGGACTGAAATGCCATGGCCGGCCATTTCGCGCAGCTGTTTCCATGTCAGGGCCTTTGGCGCTCCGATAAAGTCGGTGTAGATGAAAACCGTGGCCGGGAAACCGTATTTTTTCAAGATGGGATAGGCGATATCGTAGACCGAGCGCCAGCCGTTGTCGAAAGTGATCACCACCGCCTTTGGCGGCAGCCCGCTTTTCATTTCCAGATAGTCCATCAGGCGGTCGATGGATACCGGGTGGTAGCCGTTGTCCCGGAGGAATTTCATCTGGCGTTCAAAGGCTGAACGCGGAACCACCAGCCGGCCGGACTTTTCCCCGGCCAGTTTCAGATAGGCCAGGACCGGCACTGTCCGGTAGCCTTCGGGGACGAGTCCGCCCGGATGAAGGTCCTTGCGGGCAATCACCAGGGTGTCGCCGGGGACGGCCCGGCTTACATTGTTCAGCGCCGCTATCTGCCACCATTTGCCGGAATCGCCCAGGTAAGTGGCGGCAAGGGATCGCAGGCTCTGGCCCTCTGTCACGGTCACCAGGAAGAAATCCGGGGTCTTGATCGGGGCCGCGGCCTTCGGCCCGGCAGCCGACATCCGGCTGCATCCTGCTGCCGCCGTCAAAAGCGCGGCCAGGCTCAGGATGATCAGCAACAGGGCCCCGGCGGTGGCCGCCGGCCTCGATGATGGCGGCCATGGCCGCATTCTGTCAGCAGACGATTTCATATACCTCTATGGGATCAGCCTTGCCCTTTACGTTGTGCCGGCCAAGCGAGACCACCTCGATTCCCGGCGGCAGGCGTTTTTTAACGGCCTTGCTTATCACCACTTTACCGGGTCCTGCAAGGGAGTTGAGCCGCGAAGCGATATTTACGGTATCGCCGATGACGGTGTATTCCATCTTGTCGGCCGAGCCGATGTTGCCGGCCACCACATCACCGGTATGGATGCTGATGCCGGCCGAACCCATCAGCGGGTTCCGGCCGTGTTTTTGGCGGCCGAGCTCTTTTTGCAGGGCCACGGCGCAACGGACGGCCCGCTGGGCGTGGTCTTTCCTGAATATCGGGACACCGAAGACCGCCAGGACGGCGTCACCGATGAACTTGTCGACGTAGCCGCCGTATTCGATGATCACCGCCGTGACCGCTTCCAGGAACTGGTTGAGCCATTCCACCACCTGTTCGGGAGGCTGGTTGGCTGCAATGGGGGTGAACTGGCGCACGTCTATGAACAGAACGGAAGCCTCGTTGCGGCTTCCCTTGAGCCATGTTTTTTCCGGGTCGGCCAGGATCATGGCCATTATTTCACTGCCCAGGTACTTGCCGAACGACTTCTGGGCCATGGCGTTTTTCCACAGTTCTTCGCTCATCCGGTTGAAGGCCGCTGCCAGGTTGCCCAGTTCGTCCTTGCGCTTCAGTGGGACCTTGTAACGGTAATTGCCCCTGGCGATCTGCTGGGTGGCCTGCACAAGCTGGTTTATGGGCCGTGAAAACCTGAAGCCGAACATGACGGCGATCACCAGCCCGACAAGGACCACCACCACGGTTATCAGGATGACCGATATTCGCTCTTTTTCGATCAGCTGCTTAATGAAATCCAGGGAAACCCCGACATGTACCTGCCCCAGGAATTTACCCTTGAACTTTATGTCCCGTCCCAGGTCGAGCAGGTGTTCGCCCGATATCCCCTGGTAGGCATAGTAGACGACCTCCCCTTTTTTCTGCTTGGATCCCGTGATCCGGGGCGGTTGATAGACCCGCCCGATCCGGTCCACGTTGGTGTGGGCCTTGATCACCCCCTGGGTGTCCACTATCAGGGCATAGCGCAGGCCTTCAACCTTGGTCGCTTCCCGGATCAGGGTGTTCAGCCCCAGGACGTTGTCTTCCAGCAGGGGAATCCTGGCGTTGTTGGCAAAATAGTTCAGGCTGACCGTGCCCATCCTGACGGTCTGCTCGTAGAGTCTTGCTTTCTGCTGATTGAGCACCACCATGCTCAGGGTCAAAATGGTAAGGACGACGATGAAGGTGGTGGCCACCGACAGCTGGAACCAGATCGGTATCCGGGGATAGGGCAGGTGGTCGAAAAAGGTGCCGTGCTTTTCGATCACCTGCTGGTGGATGTTGTCCGAAAGGGTGCTGACGTTGATTTTGTACTCGTCGTTGATGGCCTTGACGATTTTTTCTTCGGTGGTGTATCCCAGCTGGCAGATGACCATTCCCAGACGAACCATCCGTCCGTCCTGCATCAAGATTTCACGTTGGGTTTCAAGGGCTTTTTCAAGCTGGTCGTCTGTTATCAGGCCCCGGCGCTTGAGCAGCTCACCGATGAAGATGTCCTGGCGCACCACCTGCTTGCGGTGTCTGAATCGGCTCAGACTCTGGAAAACGGCTGGTATGGGGAATTTGAGTTTCGGCATGGCGGCGGCGAGATTCTCCGGGAGTGCGGCATTCTCCGCGGAAACATTCTTACAATTTATATAAAGATAACCTCTCAATGTCAAAAGCTAATTTTGGCGGCGGGGTTTGACCTTGGCCGGTAATGCTTATCTTGTAACAGGTGAAGCCGTTGCGGGCGCATTGATTTCAGGTTTTTGGCGGACTTGGCCGCCATGGCGAAAGAAAGAGCGATGACACAGACGCGCACTGAAAAAGACAGCATGGGGCCGGTCCGGGTTCCTGAAAGCGCCTACTACGGTGCCCAGACCGCCAGGGCCCGGCGCAACAGCCTCGGCAGCGGCCTGCGGCCGCCGTTGGGCATGATCCGCATGCTGGCGCTGATAAAGGGATGTGCGGCCCGGGTCAACCGCGACCTCGGCCTGCTGCCGGACGACCTGGCCCCGGCCATCACCGAGGCCGCCGGCCAGGTTGCGGCCGGCAGGTTCGATGACCAGTTCGTGGTGGACCTTTTTCAGACCGGTTCGGGCACCTCCACCAACATGAATGTCAACGAAGTGATCGCCGGCCGGGCCAACGAGCTGATCACGGGCCGCCGCGGAGGACGCAAGCCGGTTCATCCCAACGATCATGTCAACCTGGGCCAGTCCAGCAACGACGTCATCCCCACGGCCATTCATCTGGCCGCGGCCGTCGCCATCCATCGGGATCTCCTGCCGGCCCTGGCCGGCCTGCTGCGCAGCCTGAAGTTAAAGGCCGGGCAATTCGAAAAGGTGCCCAAACTGGGCCGCACCCACCTCCAGGACGCCCTGCCGGTTTTCCTGGGCCAGGAATTCGGAGGTTACGCCCGCCAGATGGAGCTTGCCATCCTCAGGGTCAAGGACCTTATGCCCAGGCTGCGCGAGCTTGCCCTGGGGGGCACGGCCGTCGGCACCGGCGTCAATACCCATCCCGACTTTGCCCGCCGGACCATAGAGGCCCTGACCGCCAGGTGCGGCATCCGTTTCTGCGAGGCCCGCAACCACTTCGAGGCCCAGGCAAGCAGGGACGCCCTGGTGGAGACCGGCGGCTGTCTGAAGACGATTGCCGCCGGCCTGGCAAAGATGGCAAACGATATCCGGCTGATGGCTTCAGGCCCGCGGGGCGGCCTGGGGGAAATCGAGCTGCCGGCCCTGCAGCCCGGCTCGTCCATGATGCCCGGCAAGGTCAACCCGGTCGTGCCGGAGATGGTGATTCAGGCCGCCTACCAGGTTATGGGCAATGATGTCACCGCCACTTTGTGCGGCCAGGGAGGTATCCTGGAGCTCAACACGGCCATGCCCCTGATGGCCCACGCCGTACTCCAGTCCATAGATTTGCTGGGAGCCGCCGCCCGGATTTTCGCCACCAGGTGTATCGACGGCCTCAAGGCCAATGAAGAGATCTGCCGGCGATATGCGGAAAAAAGCACCGCCCTGGCCACTTTGCTTGTGCCTTACATCGGCTACGACGCGGCCGCCTCCCTGGCCGGGCAGGCGGCTGAAAGCGGCAAGACCGTCCGCCGGGTTGCCCTGGAGGCCAAAGTCTTGCCGCCTGAAAAAATAGACGAATTGTTCGGTGCGGTTATTCCGTCCGCTGGGGCGGCAGCCGTGAAACAGACCCTGATCGCGGGTCATCCAGACAACAGGAGGTATGCCATGTCGTCAGAAAAACGCTATCGCATAGAGGCCGCCTGCCCGCAGTGCGGGTGCAGCTCGGTGAGCCATTTGAGCAAGGAAGAGATCAGGAAGCGCTTCGGCGACGTTCCCAACGTCGAACTCGAATGCAGCGCCTGCATGCACAAGTACACCAAACCGATGAAAGAGGCCTGCCCGGAATGGGACAAGGAGTGCCGGATGGAAAATCAGTGATGCGCGTGCTCAGGTTTTCCTGCAGCGTGCCTATCGCCGGTTTTTCCAGAAACAATAATACTTTTCAAACCGGACTAAATTTATTATCAATTAAGTTGAGCGCTTTGCAAGCTTGCCTCAGGATTGCAGGGCGCGTTGGCAGCCCGGACGTACTCCGGCCGGCCGGTCCCTTGCAGATCCGGGGACGGTCAGGCCGGATGCGGCGTGACCGGTGAACTTTTTGCCAAACCGTCAATCAAGAAAATGTAGATGTAGAAGGAAAGGAATTCCCATCATGTACGATTTCAACGCTGATGACATTTTTCAGATTGCACAACAGCTTGAACGCAACGGGGCGGCTTTTTACCGCCGGGCCGCCGAATCGGTCCAGGACCGGGAGGCAAAGCAGTTTCTGTTGAAACTGGCCGCCATGGAAGACGACCACGAAAAGACTTTCCAACAGATGCGCCAGGACCTGACGGCCGGTGAAAAGCAAGCCACCGTCTTCGATCCCCGGGACGAATCGGTGGCGTACCTCAAGGCCCTGGCCGACACGCGGGTCTTTTTTGAAAAGGACCTCGATACTTCCAGCATGGAAGCCATTCTCAAGGATGCCATCACGGCCGAGAAAGATTCCATCGTGTTCTACCTTGGCATGAAAGAGGCCGTTCCCCGGGAAAAGGGCAAGGCCCGCCTGGAAGATATCATCAAAGAAGAAATGAGCCATATCCGTCTTTTGAGCGGGGAATTGGCGCGACTGAAAAAATAAAGACCGGGGCCGGGCAGCCGCTGCGGCCGCCCGGCCGACAGCCGTTTTCAAAGCTTGTACGTTTCAGACAATCAGTCTGCCCTCTAAAGCAAGTTCTTCCATCGCCTGTCGATTTGCGATTGTAATCCATCTGCCCCTGACGTTGATCATACCCTGGTCTGTCATCTTGGAAAAGATGCGCGAGAGGGTCTCGGGAATGGTTCCAAGCAGGCTGGCCAGCTGCCCCTTGGAGATCGGCAGCCGTACCTTGTCGCTGGCGTCCTGTTCGGAGCACAGGTAAAGCAGATAGGCCGCCAGGCGGCCGGGGACCTCTTTCAGCGAAAGATTTTCGATCTGGACGGTAAATTCGCGCAGCCTCCGGGACAGCACCGCCAGCATGTTCATGGCCAGGGAAGGGTGAACGGCCAGGAGGCGGGCGAAATCACGGCGCGGAAGGAAAATCAGCCGGCTGGCCACCAGGGTCTGGGCGTTGGCCGGGAATTTACCGCCGGCAAACATGGGCACTTCGCCAAAGGGCTGGCCGGGGCCGTAGATGTGCAGGATCTGTTCCTTGCCGTCTATGGAGAGCTTGAAGATTTTGACCTTGCCCTCGGCGACTATAAAAAAGCCCCTGGCGGGATCGCCCTCGGTAAAGACAGTCTGGTTGCGGGCAAGGCGTTTTTCTGTGGCGATGGCGGTGATGGCTTCGATCTGGCCCGGAGAAAGGCCGCTGAAAAGAGGGATGGAGGAGATGACGGCAAATGTCTTGTCCATGGATGCTCCAGCTGGATCTCGGTCCGGTGGCGGTCCGGCGTTTGACGACGGTTCAGGCATTTGTTTACGGGCCCAAAATCAGACATTTTTTGATTTAAGTCAAGGCAAGCCGGGAAGGAGGGTGATAGAAACTGACCCATGATCAGGAAAAATAAACGTTATTTCGTATTCTTAACTTAAAAACCGATAAAGGAGGATTTCATGTTTTGTTTTCAGTGCGAACAGACGGCAAAAGGAACCGGGTGCACCAAGGTTGGTGTCTGCGGCAAGCAACCCGATGTTGCGGCGCTCCAGGATCTGCTCATCTACGCCATCAAGGGACTTTCCCAGGTGGCCCTGGAGGGCGCCAAGGTGGGAGTCAAGGACAGGCAGATCGACAAGTTCACCTGTGAAGCCACCTTTTCCACGCTGACCAACGTCGATTTCGATCCCCAGCGTTTCGTGGAACTGATCAACCAGTGTGTCGCCCTGCGTGACGATCTGAAGGAAAAGGTCAAGGCGGCCGGCGGCAAGGTGGATTTCAGCCAGGGCCCGGCGGTTTTCACGCCCGCGGCTACAAAGGAAGAGATGGTATCCCAGGGTGAAAAAGTAGGGATCATGGCCGATCCGGATCTCAACGAAGACATCCGCAGCCTGCGCGAGCTTATCACCTACGGCCTGAAAGGGGTCTGCGCTTATGCCGATCATGCCCTGATCCTGGGCCAGTCCGACGACACGGTCTACCAGTTCATCTACGAGGCCATGGCGGCCACCCTGGATGACAGCAAGACAGTCGAGGACCTGGTGGGCCTGGCCCTGAAGGTGGGCGAGATCAACATCCGGGCCATGGAGCTGCTGGATGCCGGCAATACCGGGACTTATGGCCATCCGGTGCCCACGGCCGTTCCCCTGGGAGCCAAGAAGGGCAAGGCCATCCTGGTTTCCGGTCACGACCTGCGGGACCTGGAGCTTCTGCTCCGGCAGACCGAGGGCAAAGGGATCTACGTCTACACCCACGGCGAGATGCTGCCCTGTCACGGTTATCCGGGACTGAAAAAATACGAACATTTCTACGGCCACTACGGAACCGCCTGGCAGAATCAGGCCAAGGAGTTCGACAAGTTTCCCGGCGCCATCATCATGACCACCAACTGCATTCAGAAACCGCGTGACAGCTACAAGGACCGGATTTTCACCACCGGCCTGGTGGGCTGGCCCGGAGTGACTCACATCGCCGACAAGGATTTTACGCCGGCAATCGAAAAGTCCCTGTCCATGGAAGGTTTCACCGAGGATGTGCCCGGCAAGCAGGTGATGGTGGGCTTTGCCCGCAACGCAGTGCTGGGAGTGGCCGACAAGGTTATCCAGGCCGTCAAGGACAAGGCCATCCGCCATTTTTTCCTGGTGGGCGGCTGTGACGGTGCCAAGCCGGGACGGGATTACTACACCAAGTTCGTCGAGCAGGTGCCTTCGGACTGCATCATCCTGACCCTGGCCTGCGGCAAGTTCCGCTTCTTCGACAAGGACCTGGGTGACATCGGCGGCATTCCCCGGCTGCTGGATGTCGGCCAGTGCAACGACGCCTACTCGGCCATCAAGATCGCCTCGGCCCTGGCCGATGCCTTCAACTGCGGGGTCAACGACCTGCCCCTGTCGATGATAATCTCCTGGTACGAGCAGAAGGCCGTTGCCATCCTGCTGAGCCTGCTCCACCTGGGAATAAAGGATATCCGCCTGGGACCGAGCCTGCCGGCTTTCGTAAGCCCCAACGTGCTCAAGGTTCTGGTGGAAAACTTCAACCTCATGCCAATCAAGACACCCGAGGAGGATCTCAAGGCGATTTTGGGATAATCGGGATAAAGGGGTAAATGCAACTGCAAGCGGATCGCGGGCGGCAGGACGGCCAAGGCCTGCCGCCCGCCTGAAAACAGGAGTAGGGCCATGAAATGCCCAGGACAAGACACCCAATACTGGAAACCGGGAGCCATCTTCGAAGTTCCCTGCCCGCAATGCGGCAAGCCGGTGGAGTTTTTCAAGGACGACACCCAGCGCAAGTGCAATCATTGCGGTCATCGTTTCGTCAACCCTCAGCTTGATTTCGGTTGTGCCGCCTATTGTAAATTCGCTTCCCAGTGTCTGGGCAATCTGCCGCCGGAACTGCTGGCCCAGAAAGAAGACCTTTTCAAGGACCGGGTGGCCATCGAGGTCAAACGGGCCCTGAAAACCGATTTCAAGGCCATCGGCCGTGCCGTGCGCCGGGCCCGCCATGCCGAGCAGATCGGCAAGGGACTCCAGGCCAACATGGCCGTTGTCCTGATGGCCGCTTACCTTATGGAGCTGGACAGCCCCGGATCTTCGGACAAGGCCCGCGAAATTCTGAAAGCTCTGGCCGCCCCTGAACCCATGGTGGACCAGGTATGCCGGATTCTGGAAGCCATGGGCCGGGCGGAGGATACCGGCCTTGAAGGTCAGGTGGTTTCTGAAGCCGACCTGATCGTAAAATGGGAAGATAGTCTCAAGGAAGGCAAGCTGGACGGAAAGTCACTGGAGAAGTTGATCGGCGAGAAACTGAAATCCGATGCGGCCCGGCAACAGGCCCGCAGCCTGCTGCACAACTGAGGCCGCTTGCGATAAAAGGCCGGGCATTTCTGACCACAGGGTCCGGCCGGATGAGGTGATTATGAAGGTAAAAAGGAAGATAATCGAGATCGACGAGGAAAAGTGCGACGGCTGCGGCCAGTGCGTCATAAGCTGCGCCGAGGGAGCCCTGGCCATCATCGACGGCAAGGCCAAGGTCATCTCCGACAACCTTTGTGACGGCCTGGGGGCCTGCATCGGAGAATGTCCCCAGGGGGCCCTGAAGATCATCGAGCGCGAGGCCGAAGAGTTCGACGAAGAAGCCGTGGAAAAGCACCTTGAATCCGGTGCCCCGCAAAAACCTGCCGAAACCCTGGCCTGCGGCTGTCCTTCCACCGTGATCCAGGAGTTTGCCCCGGCAAGCGCCTGCCAGGCCGCCAATGCGCCCACCGAGTTTTCCGACCGGCAGTCCGCCCTGGAACACTGGCCGGTCCAGATCAGGCTGGTTCCGCCCACGGCCCCTTTCCTCAAGGGAGCCGACCTGGTGGTGGTGGCAGATTGCGTGGCGGTGGCCTATCCAAACCTGCACCGTGATTTTCTGAAGGGCAGGGCGGTGATGATGGGCTGTCCCAAGTTCGACGACGTCAACGAGTATGTCGAAAAGTTTGCCGAAATCTTTGCCGCCGCCGGTATCAGAAAGCTTACCGTGGTGGTCATGGAAGTGCCCTGCTGCAGCGGGCTGCCCATGATCGTAAAAAAGGGGCTGGAAAAGGCGGGGGTGGATATGGCCCTGGAAAAGATGGTGATCAGTACCCGCGGCAAGATCATCACCCGGGACCGCCTCGCCTGATATTCCGGCACCGGGGTTACCGGTCGTCCCGCGTTGGTGTGGGGGCGCGTCTTTTGGAAAACAGAGGGCCGATTCAGGACGGCCGGTTTCCTCGAACATCATCCGGAGAGCTCAAAGAAGATGTCTCCCATTGCCGCCGGAATGGTCGCCAGCACTCTGGCAGGCCTTGCCACCGGAGCCGGTGCCCTGCCGGCCTTTTTCATGAAGGATATTTCCGACCGCCTTGTCAATGTCATGCTGGGGGCCGCCGCCGGGGTCATGCTGGCGGCGACCTCTTTTTCCCTCATCGTTCCCGGTATCGAACACGGCGACCGGCTCTGGCCCGGCTCCGGGGTCTGGATCGTGATCGGCGGCATGCTGGCAGGGGCGGTGTTCCTGGACAGGATCGACAACTGGCTGCCCCACGAGCATTTCGTCATGGGCCGCGAAGGGCCGGACAGCCGCCTTAAAAAGATCTGGCTTTTCGTCATCGCCATTACCATTCACAATTTTCCCGAGGGTCTGGCAGTCGGGGTTGGATTCGGAACAGGTGACACCGGGGCCGCCACCGGGCTGGCCATCGGCATCGGCATCCAGAACATGCCCGAAGGCCTTGCCGTGGCCCTGCCCCTGCTGGGCCTGGGCTACAGCCGCACCAAGGCGGTGGCCATCGCCACTCTCACCGGCCTGGTGGAGCCGGCCGGCGGCCTGCTCGGTGTCACTGCCGTGACCGTCTTCCACCCCCTGCTTCCCCTGGGACTGGCCTTTGCCGCCGGGGCCATGCTGTTTGTCATCAGCGACGAGATCATTCCCGAGACCCATTCCCGGGGCAAGTCCCGGCCGGCCACCTTCGGGGTGATGATCGGTTTCGTTATCATGATGGCCCTGGACAACCTGCTGGGGTGAGGCTACATGGGCGTTAGTTTTAAACACACCACGCTTAACAGTGGCGGCCATGAACCAATTCGCCCGGATGTGACGAACGATTTAATACGAGACAAAAGACCCGGCGCTTTCCATGGAAGCAGATTGGGGTCTATTTCATATGCCGTGCGGGTGGTGAAAATGTTCGGATCGGAAATGCATGCATGAAAGTCGTCACAAATAGTGCTGTCCGTCTTGAAGTACTTTGCCAGTGAAGACAGCAGCAGCCCGGCTCGGTCGACAGATATATCCCTGGTGCCGTCTAACGAAACATCGAATGTTACGACAAGAGAGCCGTCAGGCCTCAAGACTCTCAGGAACTCTTTTATTATCTTTTCATAATCGTCCGTATGCTCAAGAACGGAAATGCAGTAAACTGTGTCAAAGGATTTGTCTTCATAAGGAATGTCGCTCAAATTGGCAGCCGAAAATTCCTCAATTTTCCCCCGTCCGGTCTTTATATCGTCAAAAATGGCAGATAGTGTCCTGTCGTAATCCAGACAATGAAGACTCGCATTGAGACTTTCATTCAAAAAATACGGGAAAAAGGTGACCCCTGATCCGGCATCCAGAATTTTCAGCCGAGGTTTGCGCCGGGCTTGTTCCCGGACTTTGGCATATACGAAAGGATATTCCCATTGCCGGCTCCATTGATGGAGCGGATCAGCCACCCATTTTTTCATATAGTCTTCAAGAACGCTTTTGTTGGACGACAGAAAATTGTCGGAATATTGCTCCATGGATCTAAAAAAGTCTGATTCCAACAGTGCTTTATAATTCTGCACTGATGGTATGCCGTCGGGAAGATCGGGAAGATCTTTCATTTAGATTACTCCCTGGAAGCTTTTTACCTGTCCGGTGTCATGGTGTCTGTGAAAAGATGTTTCAGCCGCCGGTGTCGCCCTGCCTGCGGCGATCGGCGAGCTGAAAAGGCGTCGCAGGCGAGGTCCCTGCGACGCGCAGTGAGACGAAGATATCGGAGACTTTGTGCGAAGCAATCAGTCTTCCTGCAGCTCTTTTATGTTCGCGTAGTAATCCAGCGCTTCCGGGTTTGCCAGGGCGTCCTTGTTTTTCACCGGCAGGCCGTGGATCACGTTCTTGACGGCCAGTTCCACCTTTTTCATGTTCAGGGTGTACGGTATCGCCGGGGTTTCCAGGATCTTGGCAGGTACGTGCCGGGGCGAGGCGTTGGCCCGGATGGTTTTTCTTATCTTGTCCTTCAGCTCGTCGGTCAGCTCGTGGCCGGGAGCCAGCTTGACAAAGAGGATAACCCGCACGTCGTTTTTCCAGTTCTGGCCCACAACCAGGCTGTCTTCCACTTCTTCGAGCTGATCGACCTGGCGGTAGATTTCGGCGGTGCCGATGCGGACACCTCCCGGGTTGAGGGTGGCGTCGGAGCGGCCGTAGAAGATTACTCCTCCGCGCCCGGTGATTTCGATGTAGTCTCCATGACGCCATACACCGGGATATACGTCGAAGTAGGCGGCATGGTATTTTTCGCCGTCCGGGTCGTTCCAGAAATAGATCGGCATGGACGGAAAAGGAGCCGCGCAGACAAGCTCGCCCCGGCGGCACACCACCGGTTTGCCGTTTTCGTCGAAGGCCTCCACCTTCATGGCCAGGCCCCTGCACTGCAGCTCGCCGGCATAGACGGGCCCCATGGGATTGCCCAGGGCGAAGCAGCCGTTCAGATCGGTGCCTCCGGCAATCGATGCCAGTTGCAGGTCGGACTTGACGTGCCGGTAAACGAAACGGAAGCCTTCCACCGACAGGGGAGAACCTGTCGAAAGCACGGCCCGCAGGGGGGCGAGATCGAATTCTTCGGCCGGCTTGAGGCCGGAATTCATCAGGGCCGCGATGTAGCCGGCGCTGGTTCCGAAGACGGTTATCTTCTCCTGTTCGGCCATCTCCCACAGGGCCCGGGGAGAGGGGTGAAAAGGATTGCCGTCGTAAAGGACGATGGTGGCCCCCACGGCCAGGGAAGAGACCAGCCAGTTCCACATCATCCAGCCGCAGGTGGTAAAATAGAAAATCGTGTCATCGCGCTTGAGATCGGTGTGCAGGACCAGCTCTTTCAGGTGGTGGATGAGAATGCCGCCTGCGCTCTGGACCATGCACTTGGGAAGGCCGGTGGTGCCCGAAGAGTACATGATGTAAAGGGGATGGTCGAAAGGCAGCTGGACGAAATCGATTTCAGCCGGGCTATCGGCCGCGCAGAAATCGTCGAAGAGCACCGCCCGGTCGATTCCGGCGATGTCAGGTTTTTCAGTGGTGTAAGGCACTACTACCAGCTTTTTGACCGAGGCCAGCCGGGCCGTGACCTGGGAGATCTTTTCCAGGCTGTCCAGCCGCCTGCCCTTGAAAAAGTAACCGTCGGCGGTGAACAGTATCTTGGGCTCGATCTGGCCGAAACGGTCCATGACGCCCTTGATGCCGAAATCCGGCGAACACGACGACCAGGTGGCACCGCAGCTTACCGCCGCCAGCATGGCGATGATGGTTTCGGGCATGTTGGGCATGAAGCCGACCACCCGGTCACCAGGCTCTACCCCGGCCTGTCTGAGAGCCTTGGCCAGCCCGGCCACCCGGGCGTACAGCTCGGCGTAGGTCAGGCTGCGCCGGATTTTGTCCTCCCCCCGGAAGATCAGCGCCGTCTGCTCGTCGCGGTAGCGCAGCAGGTTCTGGGCGAAGTTGAGCCTGGCTCCCTCGAACCACTTTGCCCCGGGCATCTTGGTGATGTCGTCGATGACCCTCCGGTAACCCTCGGAGTGGATGATGCCGGCCTCATCCCACCAGGCGGCCCAGAATTCGGGTATGTTGTCGATGGACCACTGGTAGAGCTCGGGGTATTGACTGCAGGCCTGGTTGTACCTATGGTTTACCAGGTTTATGAACTTGAACATGTTGGTTGCGCGGACTTTCTCTTCAGACGGGGTCCATAGCAGTTCGGCCATTGTCTGATCTCCTTGGCTGGATTGCGGCCGGCTACGGCCGGGAAAAACCCGGTAACCAAAGTCCGTGGCCGGCATTTGGAGGTAATACCCGAAGCGGGTAAATCGGACCTGAATCGAGCGTTTTGGCGCTTTGTGGAAATTGAAATTCCTTCTTTTCAGGTCAGATTCAGTCTCTGAAGGACAGGTTAGCAAGAGAGGATTTATTTTTCAATCTTTGATGGATCGGAAAACACATGCACTACGAAGGCAACATAATCAGGCCTCCCAGCGAGGCCAACAGTATCCTGCTCCAGGTGACGGTGGGCTGTTCCCGCAACAAGTGCACCTTCTGCGGCACATACATGGGTGAGCGTTTCAGGATCAAGCCCGACAGTATCATCATGGAGGATATCGATTTTGCGGCCCGATACTGCCGGCGCCAGCACCGGGTCTTCCTGTGCGACGGCGACGCCCTGATCATACCCCAGAAACGGCTGATGCATATCCTGGACAAAATCAGGGAGAAACTGCCCTGGGTAAGCAGGGTCGGGGCTTACGCCAATGCCAAGAGCCTCAAGATGAAGACCGACCGGGAGCTGGCGCAGCTTAGGGAAAACGGGCTGGGGATTCTCTACATGGGCCTGGAGACAGGTGACGATGTCACCCTCAAGGCCATCGACAAGGGGGCCGGCGCCCGGACCATGATCGATATGGGCCGCAAGGCCCGGGCCGCCGGAATGAAGCTGTCCCTGACGGTCCTGCTGGGCATTGCCGGCCCCGAGCGCTCGGAGATTCACGCCCGGGAAACCGGACGGGTGATTTCGGCCATCGATCCGGAATACGTGGGCGCCCTGAGCCTGATTCTGATTCCCGGCACCCCCCTGCACGCCGACTGGGAGGCCGGTCGCTTCAGACTCCTGGAGCCCATGGAGATGCTGGCCGAGCTGCGGACCATGATCGCCCATACCGATATGAGCCGGGGCCTGTTTCACGCCAATCATGCTTCCAACTATCTGCCCATCAAGGCCCGCATGCCCAAGGACAAGCAGCGGGTGCTGGAGCTGATCGACCAGGCCCTGGAAGGCAGGATATCGCTGAAGCCTGAATGGATGCGGGCCCTCTGAGTTCCGCCTCCGTTTTCCGGTGCGCCCTGCGTCAGGAGCACCGGTTCGGCCCGGAGCCGTCCAGGGCCCGGCGGACAGCCTTGCCCAGCGACCGGAGGGTATACGGCTTGCGCACGTAGCAGGCGGCTCCCATGGCCAGGGCTTTTTTTACCCGCACCGTCTCCGAGTATCCGCTGGCGATGATTGCCTTCTGGCCGGGATTTGCGGCCAGGATACGGTTGTAGGTCTCCAGGCCGTCGATGCCGGGATCCATGATCATGTCCAGCACCAGAAGATCGAAAGCCCGTTTTGCCGCCAGGGCCACGGCCTTTTCGCCGCTTTCGGCCTCGAACACTTCATAGCCGAGCCTTTCCAGTAAGCGGCGGCCAAGCAGGCGCTGCTGGTCCACGTCGTCCACCACCAGCACCGTCTCGTTGCCCCTGAAGGGCTCTATGTCGGCCTCGGCCCCGGTTTCCGGCCTGCCGCGGCCGGTGACCGGAAAGTAGAGCTGAAAACAGGTTCCCTCACCGGGACGGCTTTGCAGGTCGATGAATCCGTCGTGGTCCTTTACCGTAGACCAGACCACCGCCATCCCCAGGCCGGTGCCGCTGCGGCCCATGACCTTCTTGGTGTAGAAAGGTTCGAAGATTTTTTTCAGATCCTCGGCCTCGATGCCCACACCATTGTCTTCGACCTTCAAAACGGTGTAGGTGCCCGGCGGAATGATCTCGTAGCCTTCCAGCGGTTTTTCCAGTTTCCGGGCGAAGGTTTCCAGAACGACCCTGCCCTTGTCGGCCGTGGCCTCGAAGGCGTTGGCCACCAGGTTCATGACGGTCTTGGAAAGATGCACCGGCGAGCCGATGATGTTGCCCTGGTCCGGTGCGAGCCGCTGGATGAGCTCGATCCGGGGGTATTCCGAGCGCAGGCGGCAAAACTCGGGGCTGGACAGATAGTCGCTGATCACCTGGTTGAGGTCGATGATTTCGGCGGCCGGAACACTGCGGCGGGCCAGGGTGAGCAGGTCCTGGACGATGGCCGCCGCCCTTTGGCCGGCCTGATGGATCATCTCCAGCGGCTGGTGCAGGGGGCTTTTGCTGTCAAGGTCCATCAGCAGCAGTTCGGGATAGGTCACCAGGCCGCCGAGGATGTTGTTCAGGTCGTGGGCCACGGAGCCGGCCAGGGCGCCGATGGCCTCCATCTTCTGGGCCCGGGACAGTTTCTGCTCCAGCTCCAGGCGCCGGGCCTCCTCCTGCTTGCGCTTTTCGATGTTGATGGCGTGGATCACCACCGCCGGCTTTTCACGGTAGACGATGGCCGTGGCCAGGGTTTCGAACCACAGGGGGCGGCCCGATTTGTCCAGGTAGCGACATTCGAAATGGGCGCCGTTGCGTTCGCCCTTGAAGATGGAGTTCATGGTTTCCACCACCCATGGGCGGTCGTCCGGGTAAACGAAATTATCGGCCGGCACCTCGGCCAGGCCCTGGCTGGTATAGCCAAGATCTTCCAGGACCTTGTTGTTGGCATAGACGATGCGGGAGCCCTGGATGACGGCGATGTGGGCCAGGGCATGCTCGCTCAGCACCCGGTAGCGTTCCTCGGAATCCCGCAGCTCGGACATCATCTGCCGGATCATCCGCTTGTCGTTCAGCAGGGCCTGGACCATGACGTTGAAGGCTTCGGCCACCTGGCCGATTTCATCCCGGCTCGTGACCTCGACTTTTTCCAGATGCCCTTCGGCCACGTTGCGCGCCCCGGCGCTCAGCCGTTTCAGGGGCAGGTTGATCCTTTTTTGAAAGAGGATGAAAACCGTGCCGATCATCACCAGCACCACGCCGCTGATTCCCAGGGCCAGGATCTGGCTGGCCAGGACGATGGGAGCCTGAAAGTCCCTGTCGAAGATGAAACTGACTATGTGCCAGCGCCAGAAGGGAAAATAGCGCGAGCAGGCCATGATCGGATTTTGTCCCAGGGTGGCGTGAATGACCACCGCGTGATGCTTCTCGAACTGGTCCAGGTCCAGCTGGCCGGACTCTATGGGGATGGATGAGGCCACCAGGCGGCCTTCCTGGAGAACCATGATCTCGATGTCGACAAAGGTCCGGCTGATGCGCTTGATTTCCTCGAGGGCCTGTCGCCGCATGCTGCTGTTGACGCCGGGATCGGCCTCCATTCTCAGCGACAGCAGGTCGTCCAGGCGTTCTTCGCACACCGTAAGGCTCATTTCCACCGAGTGGACCAGGTCCGAGGCGGCCCGCTGGCCCAGCATCCTGGAAAGAGGAGGGGTCAGCAGCCTGAGAGAAACCCAGCCCGCGGCCGTGCCGGCGACAATCAGGGTCAGCAGCATGGGGGTTACCAGCCGGCGGCCGAAAAGCTTCCCGATTCTTTTCATGGCTTGGCGCTTCCTTTCGCGGGCGAAAAAACCGCCCTGGCGGTGCGCAGTCTGGTGGGATAGACGATCTGTTTGCGTCCCTTTTGCCACTGGATCAGCAGCGGATTGTGCCCGATCTGGCGGCCGCGGTGATCCACCTTGAACCGGCCGGTTATGGTCATGGTGTCCCTGGTGCGGATGTAGGCGGCTATATTCTCCTGGTCCAGGGAGCCGGTCTGTTGGATGGCGCGGGCCAGGATCTGGCATGAGGCATAGGCCGAGGCGGCGTGGTAGGTCGGCATGGTGCCGGTGTAGTGTTTGAAATCCTTTACGAACTGCTGGCTTCCGGGATACGGGAGGCGGGGGTCCGGCTCCCATTGGGATGGGCCGAAGACGCCCTCGGCCAGGGGTCCGACCTTTTTGTAGAAATCACGGAACACCGGTGCGATGGTGAAGGCCATGGAGTTGAAGCGCCCGGTTTGCCCGCTCATGAACCTGCAAACGGCATAGGTGTCCGGAGGATACAGGCAAAAGATCATGCCGTCGGGTTGAATCTCCAGGGCCTCTGCGGTCAGTCTCTCCAGGCTTGGGAGAAACCCCTGGAACTTTCCGTAGAATACGATCCGGATCCCGAACCGTCCGGCCCAGATCCTGGCCCCGGCAGCCGCGGCCCTGGCAAAGGAGGAATCTTCGTAGACAATGCCGGTGGTCCTGAACCCGTGGCGGGCCAGGATGTCGAGATACCCTATGAAGTAGCGGTCGGCGGTGGCATAGATTCCGAAAACCCGCTTGTATCCCCGGTTCCAGATTTCAAGGCCGGAGGCCGCGCAGGCTGCCAGCACGTAGCCGTTTTTTTCGGTCACCTCCGATGCGCTCAATGTAAGGGGCGTTCCGTAGGGAGCCAGCACCAGGTCCGCCCTGTCGCGGAAAATCAGCTTTGAGTACAGGCGGCCGCATCTTTCCGGCTGGCTCCGGTCGTCGTAGAAAATCAGTTCCAGACGGCGGCCCAGCAGGCCGCCTCCGCGGTTTACCTGGTCTGCCCACAGGCGGTAGGCATTTTGAAGCATCAGGGAGGGGCCGGCATACTTGCCGTTGACAGACACGGTCGCCCCGATCCTGATGGCCGGAGGCCCGGCTTCGGAGCTTTCAGCCCGGCAAACACCAACTGCCAGGCACAAAAGGATCCCGGCAGCCAGAAGTAAGCCGAAGCTCTTTGCCGGCAAGTGGCGCTCATTCTGGTAGGGATTCATGAATGAATTAAATCAGGGGCCGGCCGTGGTGTCAATGCCGGAGATGGTCTTGCCCGACAGGTCGGCAGTTGCCGGGGCGGGGACCGAAAGCTGCGGCCAGCTGCTCATACTTCAGGGCCGAGCCGCCGAAGATGTCCAGGGCGCTGCCCACGGTGAAATCTACCGCGCCCCGGCCCAGCTCTTCTATGAGCCGGATGTCCTCTATGGAGCGGATGCCGCCGGCGTAGGTCACCGGCCTGCCCGACCAGCGGCCCAGCAGCTTCACCAGGTCGTTTTCGATTCCCTGGCAGCGGCCTTCGACGTCCACCCCGTGGACAAGGAATTCGCAGCAGAATCCGGCCAGCCGGTCAAGTGTTTCCGGGGTGACCGGCAAATCGGTGAAGGTCCGCCAGCGGTCCATGACCACCCAGTAGCGGCCGTTCCGGCGGCGGCAGCTCAGGTCGATCACCAGATGCCGGGCGCCGATTTTACGGCCGAGCGCGGCAAGCCTCTGTCCGGAAAACCGGCCGCCCGGAAAAAGCCAGGATGTCACGATGACCGCCGCGGCTCCGGCTTCCAGCCAGGCGCCGGCGTTGTCGATATCGACACCCCCGCCCACCTGCAATCCCTGCGGCCAGGCGGCCAGGGCCTGCCGGGCGGCCTCCTCGTTGCCCGGTCCGAGCATGATGACGTGGCCGCCGGTAAGGCCGTCGTTGCGGTAGAGCCGGGCGTACCAGTCTGCGGAACGCCGGGCCTCGAAGTTGACCCGGACCCGGCGGCCGTTTTCCAGGGTCGCTCCCACGATCTGTTTTACCTTGCCCTGGTGAAGATCGATGCAGGGCCTGAATCGCATGGCTTGCTCCATGGCCTGAAAAAGTGTTTTCCGTTTTGGCGAGCCAAATTTGAAACGCTCAACCCAGGATTGTGTCGGCCGGGTATCGGCCTGGAGGCTTTATGGCATCGCCCCGGCCCCGGAGGCAAATATTTTTTGAGGGCAAAGTCCTTGCATCGGGCATCGAACCATTGTATCACCGGGCCAAAATCACAATTATCGTCCTGTCTGCAAGGAGAAAATCATCATGACCACTGGAAAGTCAGATCGGCCCGCCGGCCTGGAAACCCGCTGTGTCAACACCATTCGCACCCTGGCCATGGATGCCATCCAGAAGGCCAATTCAGGCCATCCCGGAGCTCCCATGGGCCTGGCCCCGGCCGGGTACGTTCTTTTCACCCGCATCATGAAACACAATCCCGGAAATCCCGACTGGCCGGACCGGGACCGTTTCGTTCTTTCCGGAGGCCATGCCTCCATGCTGCTCTACAGCCTGCTCTATCTTACCGGTTACGGACTGACCCTGGACGATATCAAGCAGTTTCGCCAGTGGGGCAGCCGGACCCCGGGCCATCCCGAGTACGGACTGACCCCCGGCGTGGAGACCACCACCGGCCCCCTGGGACAGGGATTCGCCAATGCGGTGGGCATGGCCATGGCCGAGGCTCACCTGGCAGCCCGTTTCAACCGGCCTGATTGTGCCATCGTGGACCATTTCACCTATGTTGTCTGCGGCGACGGCGACCTGATGGAAGGTGTCAGCGCCGAGGCCGCTTCCCTGGCAGGCCACCTGGGCCTGGGCAAGCTGATCTGCCTCTACGATTCCAACCGGATCTCCATCGAGGGTTCGACCGAAATTACTTTCACCGAGGACGTGGCCGGCCGTTTCGGGGCATACGGCTGGCAGGTGCTCCGGGTTGAAGACGGAAACGACCTGGATGCCATCGAGAAGGCCGTCCGGCAGGCCCGGGCCGAAGCGGACCGTCCTTCGCTGATCGTGCTGCACACCCACATCGCCTACGGCAGTCCCAACAAACAGGACAGCGCCGAGGCCCACGGCGCCCCCCTGGGCGAGGAGGAGGTCCGCCTGGCCAAGCAGAACCTCGGTTGTGACCCCGAGGCCGAGTTCGCCGTGGACCAGGACGTGCTGGAACATTTCCGCAAGGCCCTGGAGCAGGGCAAGGCCCGTGAAGAGGCCTGGCAGGCCGGCTTCTCCCGATACAAGCAGCGCTGGCCCGAGCTTGCCAACCAGTGGGTCGATGCCATCAGCGCCTTTTTGCCCAAGCACTGGCACAAGCAGGCCCCGGTCTTTGTGCCGGACGACGGCCCCCTGGCCACCCGGGCCGCCTCGGGCAAGGTTCTCAACGCCCTGGCCAGGAATATCACCACCCTCATGGGCGGATCGGCCGACCTGGCCCCTTCCAACAAGACTTACCTCGAAGGTGAGGACGAGTTTCAGAAGGGCAGCTACCACGGCCGCAACATCCGTTTCGGAGTGCGCGAGCACGCCATGGCGGCCATCATGTCGGGCCTGTTCCTCCATGGCGGTATCCGTCCCTACGGAGGAACCTTCCTGGTCTTTGCCGACTACATGCGGCCCGCCATCCGGGTGGCGGCCCTGATGAAGCTGCCCCTGATCTACGTTTTTACCCACGATTCAATCGCCGTGGGCGAAGACGGCCCCACCCACCAGCCGGTGGAACACCTGGCGGCCCTGCGGGCCATCCCCAACCTGGCGGTGATCCGGCCGGCAGACGCCAACGAGACCGCGGCTGCCTGGCGGCAGGCCATCGCATCGGCCAACCGGCCCACGGCCCTGATCCTGAGCCGCCAGAAACTGCCGGTCCTGGATCCGGAACTGACCGCCGGCAAGCTGGAAAAAGGGGGCTACGTGCTGCTGGATTCCGAAAAGGACCCGGAGGCCGTCATCATTGCCACCGGTTCCGAGGTCCATATCGCCCTTCAGGCCTGGCAAAGGCTGTCGGACCGGGGCCGGAGCATCCGGCTGGTCAACATGCCTTCCTGGGAACTGTTCGAGGACCAGAGTGAGGGCTACCGCAGGAAGGTGCTGCCTCCGGAAGTCACCGCCCGGGTCGTGGTGGAGGCGGGTATATCCATGGGATGGGAACGTTACGCCGGGCCAAACTGCAGAATCATCTCCGTGAACGGTTTCGGCGCTTCGGCTCCCGGCCAAATCGTGATGGAGAAATTTGGTTTCACGGCCGATACGGTGGTGGAAGCGGTTTTGTCCCTGATCGGAAAGTAAAAAGTAAAACTTATAATCGAGACTGAAAACGCTCAATCCGGGTAAAAGATGGGCAATGCCTATACCGGCATAATCACCGCCAACCTCAAGCGCCTCTTCGGCGACGGCAGCCGCGATTCCGCGGCTCTGCTGCCGGCCGCGGTCCGCGACGGCGGGCTGGAATTCAGGGCTTTCGGACAGGACTGCCGCCTGGCACCGGACGGGGTCTTTTTCGACGGCCGCTCCGATGATGGTCCCCGGGCCATAGTGGTCACCCTCTACGCCCTGACGGCGGCGGCCGATCCCTGCCGGCTGGAACCTTTCAGGGCCTACACCGAGTTTGCCGACACCATGCCTTACGCCGGGGCCTTCACCACCCACAGCGAGCAGCCCCTGGTTCCCCTGGTGGAGGCACTCGGGCAAGCCCGCAGGAAGGTGCTGGAGATCTTCGGCGGCCGTGACGGCCGGCAGATCACCGGAGGCGATCTTTCCCTGATCGTCTATCCCCTGCCCAAGGTTGCCCTGTGTTACGTCTGCTACCTGGCAGACGAAGATTTTCCGGCTTCGGTCAAGTGCCTGTTTTCCGGCAATGCCGACCGGTTCCTGCCGCCGGACGCCATGGCCGATCTGGCCGAATACACCACGGCCGCCATTGCCCGGGTGCTGAAAAAAGCCTGACCCGCGGTCGTTGCCCCGGCAGGTGATGTTTCAGCTGCCGGCCAGGGCTTTTATTTCAGCCGGCCGGTCCTTGATGCCTGCCTGCTCAACGTCGGCGGCCAGGGCTTCAAGGGCGGACCTGATCACGGCAGTCCGGGGCCGGGGAGAGCCCAGCTGGGCCTCGATGGTGCGGATATCGGCCACGGCCGCGGCCAGCAGGTCGAAATCGGCACCACCGGCCAGGTCGGTCTTGACCTTGGCCAGCAGGGCTTCCAGAATGATGCGGCCGGCCTCTTCCAGCAGCGGACCTTTTCCCAGGCCGGCGGCGGCCTGTTTGTCGTCATCGGCCTTGACCAGCTCGGCGCCCTCCGGAGTAAGGGATATCCCGCCGGACAGGGTCCTGATTTCGACCAGGCCCCTGCCGATGAGTTCTTCCGACAGCCTGCCGGCGTCGGCTTTTTCAAGGCCCATGGCCTGGCCCACGGCCGCTGTCTCCACCTTGGCCGAGGTATTGCCCTCTGCCTGGCGGTAGAGTTCTTCCATGAAGCGCTGCTGGTTTTCACTCAAGGGGGGTTGTTCAGACATTGGTTTTTCCTTTGGCTGGATGATAAAGGATGATGGCTTCGCAAACAGTCCGATATCTTCGTTGCGCTGCGCGTTGTCGGGACTGCGGCGTACTATCAGTACGCCTCGTTCCACAACGCTTGCGACGCCTCGATCTCGAACTCTTTGCGAAGCCATCAATGCATTCCGGGTTCACAAAAAACCGGACCGGGGCCACCGACACCGGTTATGGGCTGTCATTGAAGATATAATTTGCAGCCCCGGTCCAAAAGTCAAGCCGCTGAGCCTTTCATGTTGTCCCTCCAAGTGATAAGAACTGGAGGGGAAGGGATGTTTTTAACCCATCGATGCTTATATTGAGAGCTTGATTATGGACTCTTTTTTCGAAGTGATCGGAATAGAAGACGCGGTTGCCATGGCCGGCCGTTTTGAGCCTGTGGCAACCGAAGAGGTGGCCCTGGAAGAGGCCTGCGGCCGGGTGCTGGCAGACAATGTGCTGGCCGATGTCGATATTCCCGGCTTCGACCGGGCCACCATGGACGGCTACGCCCTCAAGGCCGCATCGACCTTCGGGGCCTCGGAATCCAGCCCGGCCTTTCTGACCGTGGTCGGTGAAGTCAGGATGGGAAAGGCGGCCGATGTCGCGGTGGGGCCGGGCCAGGCGGTGAGGATCGCAACCGGGGCCATGCTGCCGCCCGGAGCCGACGCGGTGGTGATGATCGAGCATACCGAGCGCCTGGACGATACCGCCATCGAGGTCTACAAGAGCGTGGCGCCGGGCCAGCACGTGATCGAGGCCGGCGAGGACGTGGCCCGGGGCCAAGTGGTGCTGGCTGCCGGCCGGCGGATCAGGCCCCAGGAGGCAGGGATACTGGCGGCCGCCGGTTGCCGGCAGGTCACGGTTTTTTGCAGGCCGCGGGTGGGGATAGTTTCCACCGGTGACGAACTGGTGGACGCAGGCCGGGTTCCCGGACCGGGCCAGGTAAGGGACATCAATTCCTACAGCCTGGCCGGGCAGGTCATGGAGGCCGGAGCTTTGCCGGCAACCTTCGGTATTGCCACAGACGACCCCAAGGACCTGGAAGAAAAGTGCCGCCGGGCCCTGGAAGCGACCGACATGGTGCTGATATCCGGCGGCAGCTCGGTTGGCAACCGTGACTTTACCATCCAGGTCCTGGAAGGGTTGCCCCAAAGCCGGATCCTGGTTCACGGTATTTCCATCAGCCCGGGCAAGCCGACCATCCTGGCCAGCTGTTCCGGAAAACCGGTCTGGGGCCTTCCCGGCCACGCCGTCTCGGCCATGGTGGTCATGGCCGCCGTGGTCCGTCCCTTCATCGACCGCCTGGCCGGGCTGGACAGCTCCGGGCAGCTGGTACCCACGGTGACGGCCCGGCTTGCGCGCAACCTGGCCTCGGCCCAGGGAAGGGTCGATTTCGTGCGGGTGAGGCTGCGCAAGGGCGCCGACGGGAGCCTGGAGGCCGTGCCGATCCCGGGAAAGTCCGGCCTGATCAGGACCATGGTGGAGGCCGACGGGCTGGTTGCCATCGGGCAGCATTCAGAAGGCCTGGACGCCGGCACCATGGTGAATGTACAGTTGATCTGAAAGCGTGAAGGCAGAAGGGGAGGCCGAATTGCAGTCCGAGACCAAGCGCAACGTATATCTTGAAATGATGCCCCTGGAAAAGGCCCGGCAGGTGGTGATGGAGGCCTTTGCCCGACTGAAGGTGGCCGGCAGCCGGGAAAAAGAGAGTGTCGATGCCGTGGGGCGGGTCCTGGCCGAGCCGGTGGTGGCCCGCCTGTCATCACCCGGCTTTCACGCCGCGGCCATGGACGGGATCGCCGTCAAGGCCGCCGATACCTTCGGGGCCCGGGAGACCCGTCCCAGGGACCTGGAGGTGGGCCGCCAGGCCTTTTTCGTCAACACCGGCCAGGTGTTGCCCGAAGGCAGCGACGCGGTCATAATGATCGAGCACGTCCAGCAGGTGGACCGGTCCACGGTGAGGATCGAGGCCCCGGTCTTTCCCTGGCAGAACGTGCGCAAGATGGGCGAGGACATCGTGGCCACCGAGCTGCTGTTTACCCGCAACCACCGGGTGACTCCGTACTGCGTGGGAGCCCTGCTGGCAGCCGGTGTTTTCCGGGTAAAGGTGCGGCCCCGGCCCAGGGTGCTGATAGTGCCCACCGGCTCGGAGCTGGTTGACTGGCGTGACGATCCCGATTGCCGGCCCGGCCCGGGCCAGGTCCTGGAAAGCAACTCCTGGATGCTGGGCAAGCTGGTGGAAGCCATGGGCGGCATTTTCCGGCGCCACGATCCCGTGGGCGACGACGTCGAAAAGATAAAGGCCGTGGTCCGCCAGGCAGTGGAAGGCGACTTCGACCTGGTCATGACCATCGGCGGGTCGTCGGCCGGCAGCCGCGATTTCACCCGGCCGGTGGTGGAGGCCCTGGGCAAGGTCCTGGTCCACGGGGTGACCATGATGCCCGGCAAACCGGTCCTGGCGGGGCAGGTAAGCGGCAAGCCGGTCTTCGGTATGCCCGGCTACCCGGTTTCGGCCATCATTGCCTTCGAACAGCTGGTCCAGCCCCTGCTGGCGTCCATGCAGTACCTGGAACCGCCCGGGCGCGGGACGCTTGAAGTTTTTCCCACCCGCAAGATCCCTTCCAAGCTGGGAGTGGAAGAGTTCGTTAGGGTCAAGCTGGGCCGGGTGGCCGAAAAGGTCGTTGCCACGCCCCTGCCGCGGGCTGCCGGCTGCATCACCAGCATCACCGAGGCCGACGGCATCATCCGCATCGGGCACAACAGCGAGGGCGTGGAGGCCGGCAAGCCGGTGACGGCCGAGCTGCTGCGGCCGGAGGATGCCGTTGAGCGGACCCTGGTGGTGGTGGGCAGTCACGACAACACCCTGGATGTGCTGGCCGATGAACTGCGGCGCGGCAGCCGGCCCTTCAACCTGTCTTCCAGCCACGTGGGGTCCATGGGCGGGCTGATGGCCCTCAAGCGGGGTGCCTGCCACCTGGCGGGTTCCCACCTGCTGGACACCGAGACCGGCCGGTACAACCTGCCGTACATAGAGCGCTTCCTGGCCGGCAGGCCGGTGCGGGTGGTTCACCTGGTTATGCGTGACCAGGGATTGATCGTGCCGGCCGGCAACCCCAAGGGGATTTCGGGCATCCGGGACCTGGTGCGGCCCGATGTCCGTTTCGTCAACCGCCAGGCAGGTTCGGGCACCAGGATTCTGCTGGACTACCGCCTCGGTCAGCTGGGAATCGATCCGGAAAAGATCGACGGGTATGGAAACGAGGAGTTCACCCACATGGCCGTGGCTGCCGCCGTGGTCAGCCGGGCCGCCGACGTCGGCCTGGGGATCTGCGCTGCGGCCCGGGCCCTGGAGCTGGACTTCATTCCGGTGGTGACCGAGCAGTACGACCTTGTCATAGATGCCCGTTTTTTTGACACGCCCCCGGTGCAGGCCCTGCTGGAAGTTATCGGCAGCGAAAGCTTCCGCAGCCGGGTACGGGCCCTGGGAGGCTATGATACTTCCGAAACCGGCAAGATTATCTTGTAAGGAAACGATATGTACCGCCTGCTGGACCATACCGCCGACCTGGCCGTGGAGATAACCGCTTCCGACAAGGCCGGCCTGTATGCCGAGGCGGCCCGGGCCCTGGTGGAGCTTGCCTGCGGCCGGATGCCCGCCGGGGCGGCCCGGGACAAGCCGGTTTGCCTGCGGATCGAAGGCCTGGACGAGGCCGACCTGATGGTCAACTGGCTGCGGGAAATCCTGGCCCTGATCAACGTGGAGGGCAGGGTGCCGGTGCAGGTCACCGTTTCCAGCCTTTCAGCCACCGCCCTGGAGGCCGAAGCGCAGCTTGTGCCCCTCGATCAGGCCGGCGGCATCGTGAGCGAGATCAAGGCCGTCACCTACCACCAGGCGGTGGTGGAACGGGCCGGGAAAAACTGGCGCGCCCGGCTGGTCTTGGACACCTGATCCGGGAGCCAGGGCCAAAGAGGGTACATTGATGAACCTTGAGCAACTGGACGATTATCGCTGGCGGATACCGCAGTCGGGGAAGATGCGGGTACCGGGGCTTGTCTTTGCGGGCAAGCGGATGCTGGAGCAGATCCGCCGGGACCAGGCCCTTGCGCAGGTGGCCAACGTGGCCCACCTGCCGGGTATCGTCAGGGCCTCCCTGGCCATGCCGGACATCCACTGGGGTTATGGATTTCCCATCGGCGGGGTGGCGGCCTTCGACTGGGACCGGGGGGTGGTCTCTCCCGGCGGGGTAGGCTACGATATAAACTGCGGAGTACGCCTGGCCCGCACCAACCTGGAGGCCGACACCATCAGGGGGCGGCTGCGCGACCTGGTGGACGCCCTGTACCAGGACATCCCCTGCGGGGTGGGCAAGGGCGGTCCCCTGAAGCTTTCGGTGAAGGAGGAGAAAAAGGTGCTGCGCTCCGGCAGCCGCTGGGCCGTTGAAAAAGGATACGGCACCGCCGAGGACCTGGAGCATACCGAAGACGGTGGTTGCCTGGCAGGGGCCGATCCCGGGCTGCTCAGCCCGCGGGCCCTGGAAAGGGGCCGCAGCCAGCTGGGAACCCTGGGTTCCGGCAACCATTTCCTGGAAGTGGGCCGGGTCGACAGGATCTATGACCCGGAGGCGGCCGCGGCCTTCGGCCTTTTCGAGGGCCAGCTGACCCTGATGCTCCATTGCGGGTCCCGCGGCCTGGGCTACCAGGTCTGCGACGATTTTCTGGCCTCCATGACCCGTAACGTAAAGTCCCTGGAGGTAGAGCTGCCCGACCGCCAGCTGGCCTGTGCCTACATCCGGTCCGAGCCGGGACAGCGCTACCTGCGGGCCATGGCCTGCGCGGCCAACTACGCCTGGGCCAACCGCCAGCTGCTGCTTCATCGCTGCCGGGAGACATTCCAGCGGGTGCTGGCAATGGGTCCGCGCGATCTGGGCATGGACCTGGTCTACGATGTCTGTCATAACATAGCCAAGAAGGAGCAACACGTGGTCGGGGGAAAGAAGATGACCCTCTGCGTCCACCGCAAGGGGGCCACCCGGGCATTCGGTCCCGGCCATGCGGCGCTGCCGGACGATTATCGTCCGGTGGGCCAGCCCATATTGATCCCCGGCGACATGGGCACGGCTTCATACGTTCTGAAAGGCACGGCCAGGGCCATGGAGGAAACCTTCGGCTCCAGCTGCCACGGAGCCGGCCGGGTCTTAAGCCGCAAGGCGGCCAAGAAAAAGAGCAAGGGCCGCTGCATCGCCCGCGAATTGGAGGACAAGGGAATCCTGGTGCGCTGGACAGGCCGCTTCACCATGGCCGAGGAGATGCCCGAGGCCTACAAGGACGTCTCCCGGGTGGTGGAGGTGATCCACGGTGCCGGTATCGCCCTCAAGGTGGCCAGGTTGCGGCCATTGGTAGTGGTCAAGGGCTGATTCTGGCGTCGCAACAAGCCCGATATCTTCGTTGCGCCGCGCGTTGTGGGGACTGCGGCGTACTGCCAAGTACGCCTCGTCCCCCAACGCTTGCGACGCCTCGATCTCGAACTTGTTGCGACGCCAGACCGGCTATCTGGTGTGCAATTTTTTCCAACCTGGAAAGTGGTGGCAAGTCCAATTACCGTCCAGGAAGTATGTGAAGCAACGGCCACGGGCTGCAACTCTCTGAGGCTCCCAAGGGGCCGATGTCGCGCTCCACGGCCGGGCTGAAGGCAACGCGAGGTATCCAGGGTCATGCCCCTTGACCGGCAAGTAAACAAAGAATTGTGAGAGGTTTTTTGGTTTGAACAATTATTATCTGCTGGCCCTTGGGCTGGGAATCATCCAGGGCCTGACCGAGTTCTTGCCGGTGAGCAGCTCCGGTCACCTGGTCCTGTTCCAGAAGCTGTTCGGGTTTAGCCAGAATGAGCTGTTTTTCGATATCTGCCTGCATGCCGGCACCCTGGTTGCCGTGGTGGCCGTTTTTTACCGCTCCCTGGGACGGATGGTCAAGGCCGTGGCCGGTTTGCCGGCAGCGGTTTCAAACGGCGGTGACATCAGGGCCGCCCTGGCCAACAACGAAGACCTGCGCCTGGTATGGCTGATTTTCTGGGGCAGCCTGCCCACGGCGGTGATCGGCCTGCTCTTTTCGAAAGTGGCCGAAACCCTGTTTTCCAGCGTCCTGCTGGTGGGGCTGATGCTGATGGTTACAGGCGCTCTGCTGTGGACCACCCGCAGGCGCGGATCAGGGGGACGGCAGGTTGTCCGGGTGGGCATCAGGGACGCCCTGATAATCGGCCTGGTCCAGGGAATCGCCATCGTGCCCGGCATATCACGCTCGGGCTCGACCATTGCCGTGGCCCTGCTGCTGGGAATCGACCGCCGGGTCGCCGGTCGTTTTTCCTTTCTGCTTTCGCTGCCGGCGATTTGCGGGGCCACCCTGCTGGGGTTCAGGCAGGCCGCCATTTCCACCAGCATGCCCGCCGGGCCGGTGGTTGCCGGCACGTTTGCGGCGGCGGCAGCAGGTTACCTGGCCCTGGTGTTTCTGCTAAAAGTGGTGGACGCCGGCCGCCTGTACCGTTTCGCTCCCTACTGCTGGGCGGTTGGGCTGGCAGCCATTTTGATGACCCGAATCTGAAACGCTCGCTTTAGGGAGCTTGTTTTGAACCGAACCGGCCCGGCGTCCGTGCGGCGGCCGGGCTTCAACCAGTGAAAGGAGGGGTTGATGCTGAATCCCGAGATTTTCAGGCAGTACGACATCCGAGGAATTGCCGGCAAGGACATGGACGAGGCCGACGTGGAAAACCTGGGCAAGGGGATCGGCACCTTTCTGGGCGGCCGGGGCAAGCGTACCATCGTTGTGGGCCGGGATTGCAGGGTGAGTTCTCCGGCCTATGCCGGGGCCCTGATAAAGGGGCTGAATGCCACCGGGTGCCAGGTGATCGACATCGGTGTCTGTCCCACCCCGGTTTCGTACTTTGCCATCCGCCACCTGGAGGCAGACGGGGGCGTCATGGTCACCGCCAGCCACAATCCGCCCGAGTACAACGGGTTCAAGATCTGCTCCGGCCTGGACTCTGTCTGGGGCGAGCAGATCCAGGAAATAAGAAAGATCATCGAGAGCGGAAAATTCGCCGCTGGAAGCGGAGGATGCCGGAGCCGGGATGTCCTGCCGGCCTACAAGCAGTACGTGATCGATAACATAAACCTGGCCCGTCCGCTCAAAGTGGCGGTGGACGCCGGCAACGGAACGGCCGGCATAACCGCCGTGCCCATCATGGAAGCCCTGGGCTGCGAGGTCGATTCCCTTTATTGCGAAATGGACGGCACTTTTCCCAACCACGAGGCCGATCCGACGGTGGCGGCCAACATGGCCGAGCTGGTGGAACTGGTCAAGAGCAAGGGCCTGGACGTGGGGTTCGGTTTCGACGGCGACGGAGACCGGATCGGGGTGGTGGACCGCGACGGCCGGATGATCTATGGCGATCAGCTGATGATCATCTTTTCCAGGGAAATCCTGAGCCGCAAGCCGGGAGCCACTTTCATCGGCGAAGTCAAGTGCTCCCAGACCATGTACGACGACATCGAGAAAAACGGCGGCCGGGCCATCATGTGGAAGACCGGCCACAGCCTCATCAAGCAGAAGATGAAAGAGGTCAAGGCCGAGCTTGCCGGCGAGATGAGCGGCCATATCTTTTTCGCCGACCGCTATTTCGGTTACGACGACGCGGTCTATGCCGCCTGCCGCCTGCTGGAGATCCTGGCTTCCACCGGAAAGAGCCCCGGCCAGCTTCTGGCCGATGTTCCCAAAACTTACAACACTCCCGAGATCCGGATCGAGTGCCCGGACAGCATCAAGTTCGACGTGGTCCGCAAGGTGACCGAATATTTTAAGGCCCGCCAGAAGGTGATCGACATCGACGGCGCGCGGGTGCTCTTTGACGACGGCTGGGGCCTGGTGCGGGCTTCCAACACCCAGCCGGCCCTGGTGCTGCGTTTCGAGGCCCTTTCCCCGGAAGCCCTGGAAAGGATTCGCGCAACGGTCGAAGCGGCCCTGGAAAAGATCAAGGCCGATTTTTGACCGGCAACCGCGGGGAAAGGACCAGTTGACTTGACCAGGGTTGCCACCGGCCGGATTTTCGGCACCTTGTTTTTCTCTCTCCTGGCCACCATCACCGGTGTGGGGATCGTGGTGCCCCTGCTGCCGGTCTATGCCGGCAGGCTGGGGGCCGGCGGCTTTACCATCGGCCTGATCTTCGGGGCCTTTTCCCTGTCCCGTTCGTTTCTCCTGCCCCTTTTCGGCCGGCTCTCGGACAAAAAGGGGCGCAAGCCCTTCATCGTTGCCGGCCTGCTGGCCTACGGCCTGGTCTCGGTGGCCTTCATGCTCTCTTCCACGGTGAACCAGCTCATAGCCGTCCGTTTCGTTCAGGGGGCCGCCTCGGCCATGATCATGCCCGTGGTCCAGGCCTACATCGGGGACATCGCCCCGGCCGGCAAGGAAGGCCGCTACATGGGCCTTTTCAATGTTTCCCTGTTTTGCGGCCTTTCCCTGGGACCGGTGCTGGGCGGGATGATAAACGACCGTTTCAGCCTCCAGGCGGCCTTTGCCGCCATGGGCCTGCTGGCCCTGGCAGGCTGCGGGCTGAGCTTTTTCTGCCTGCCGCCTGTCGCCAGCGAGGCCGGCAGGTTGAGGCAGGCGGCTTCCTGGAGCTGGCGGCGGATAATCAGGGACAAGACCATCGCCGGCCTTTTCGTCTACCGCTTCATGTATACCGCCTGTATCGGCGTGATCTGGGGTTTTTTGCCGGTGCTGGCCGATACCCGTTTTCACCTGTCCAGTTCCCGCATCGGGGTGCTGGTGATGCTGGGGGTGCTGGTGTCGGGTCTGATCCAGGCTCCCATGGGATACGTGGCCGACCGGATAAACCGCAAGGGACTGATGGTGGCAGGCGGTCTGGTGGTTACGCTGTCGCTGGCACTTTACGCCTGGGCCGACACCTGCCAGGTCCTGTTTGCGGCCAGCGTTCTTTTCGGCCTTGGCGGCGGGGCCGCCATGCCGGCCCTGATGGCCATTGCCACTTACAAGGGACAGCAATCGGCGGCCATGGGGTCGGTCATGGCCGTCCTGACCGTGGCCCACAGCCTGGGGATGCTCTGCGGGGCCCTGATGGCCGGGGTGTTGATGGACTGGCTGAGCCTGAGTTATGCCTTCGGCATGGGGGCGGTCATGATGGCCGCCGGAATCGTGGCCTTTGTCGTTTTGACGGCCAGAAGGCAGGTGCCGGTAGATACCCTGCCGTTTATCGACGGGTGAAAGGTTTTGTCATGCCGGTCTTTCGCCAGCAGCAGATCGTTGCCAACCTGAAGCGCCGGGCAAAGGTGCTGGCCGCCGTGCGCCGTTTCTTTGCCAAAGAGGGTTTCCTGGAAGTGGAAACACCCAACCGGATTCCGGCCCCGGCGCCCGAGGCCCATATCGAGGCCGAGCCTTCCGGAAGCTGGTACCTGCACACCTCTCCCGAGCTTTGCATGAAAAGGCTGCTGGCCGCCGGCTACGGCCGGATCTGGCAGCTTTGCAAGTGTTACCGCCGCAGCGAACGGGGCCGCCGTCATCTTCCGGAGATGACCCTGCTGGAATGGTATGCCGCCGGCTGGGATTACAATGCAATGATGGCCTCAACCCGCGACCTGGTGAGGGCCGTGATGGATGATGCCTGCGGGGGCAGCCTGGTCTGCCGGGGACGGCGGATAGACCTGGAAGGTCCCTGGCAGGAGCTTACCGTGGCCGAGGCTTTCAGGCTCCACGCCGAAGTTTCCCCGGAGCAGGCCCTGGCAGACGGCCGTTTCGATGAGGTAATGGGCCTTGTCATCGAGCCCCGGCTGGGCTGGGAGCGACCCGTCTTCCTGAAGGATTACCCGGCCGAGCTGGCCTGCCTGGCCCGCCTGAAAAAAGACGATCCTGCCGTGGCCGAGCGTTTCGAGCTTTACATCGCCGGCCTGGAGCTTTGCAACGGTTTCAGCGAACTTACCGATGCCGCCGAGCAGCGCGAAAGATTTGCCGCCGAGCAGGAGGCCCGAAAGGCGGCCGGAAAAGCCGTCTATCCCCCGGCCGAGCCTTTTCTGCGGGCCCTGGAGGACATGCCGCCTGCGGCCGGCAACGCCCTGGGCATCGACCGCCTGGTGATGCTGGCCTGTGACGCCGACGCCATCGACCAGGTGGTGGCCTTCGTTCCCGAAGAACTGTAAAATCCTGCCGGGCAGAATCACGCACGGCCCGGCCTCTGCCTGACCGGCCGTGGCTTTTGGCCTTGTTTCAGCGCCAGAACCCTGCCGCCCGGCGGATAGATTCGCGGGGTTTGAGGATTTCGAAATGCCGGCCGTCTTCCCGGTAACCGATCACCTTGGGCACCTGGCGGCTGTTGTAGCGCGACCACATGCTCAAAGTATAGGCCCCGGCATCGTGAATTACCAGGTAATCGTCCCTGGCAACAGGCGGCAGCCAGATGCCTTTTCCCAGGATGTCGCCGGCAAAACACAGCGGCCCCGCCACCCTGTAAGGCACATGGTCCCGGCCGGACTTCAGGCTTCCGTCCGGAGCCAGGACACTTATCTCGTGATGCCACTGATCGGCCCGGTAACACTTGCGCAGGAACATGTCGGCCCCCACATGGATCATGGCGATCTTTTCGTCCCGCAGATGCTTGACCGCTTCCACCCGGCTGGCCACCCAGCCGGCGTTGGCATGCACGTAGCGCCCGAACTCGGTTATGAGGATAAAACGGCCGTCGAAAAGTTCCGGGCAGCTTTGCTCCAGAAGGCGGGCATATCGTTTGACGGACGGTCCGGTCTCGTCGCGGCGGTAGGCGACCGGCAGCCCGCCGCCGATGTCGAAATACGATACCCGGCGGCCGGTGCGGGCCTCGATCTTTTTCACCAGCTCCAGGACGGCGGCCGTGCCCGCGACCATCATCTCCAGGCTGCAACCCTGGGAGCCGATGTGCAGGTGGACTCCGGTCAGCCAGGGGTGGTCTTCAAAGGCCCGGATTATCTGCCGGTTTTCATCCCGGAGAGGGACACCGAACTTGGAGTCGGCGGTAGCCACGCTGGTATCGGCTATGCTGCCACGGCCCACCTGGGGATTGATCCTGATGCCCACGGGACAGGGGGGCGGGCCGTCACCCAAAAGCCCTTTCATCATGCCGAGCTCTTCCCAGGAATCAAGATTGATGCTGACCCCGGCCCTGAGGGCGTAAAGCAGGTCGGCCTCGGTTTTTACCGGCGAATCGAAGACTATGCGCCCGGCCGGCAGGCCTGCTTCAAGGGCCATGAACAGCTCCGGGCAGGTGGCCGCTTCCAGACCGGCGCCCAGCCGGGCCAGCTTCTCCAGTATCCGTGCCAGGGGATTGGCCTTGACGGCCACCGCGTGCAGGGTGCCGGCCGGGAAAGCCTCCACCACTTGCCTGAACCTGTCTTCCAGAAAATCCAGGTCGTAGAAGATTGCCGCCGAATCTTCGGGCTCCAGCAGGCCGGGCTGGCCAAGTGCCCGGGACAAGGTAGAGCTGATCTGTAGTTGGGTCAGTTGCTGTTTCATATTGTCAGGTTGAATGAAGTTGGGCGCTGAGGTTCTTTATCGTTTTTTCGTATTGCGGGTCAAACCCTATCCCGTCTTTGGGCGGATTGGCAACCGGCGGGCATGTCTAAAAATTACAAATATGTCGTTACAACCGAAAAAAACAACCAAAATGTAAAATATTCCCCCGGACTTCTCCATCTCCCCATATGGTGACTGTATCTACAACAAGGTGAAATAACTGTGGTTTATTGTATATTGGGTTAAGTGGTACAAAATATGCTCTTCCTGTGGTTCAAAACTGCAAGGAGGAAGAAGATGATCGCAGCGGAAAACCGCATTTCAAGGCAGCAGTACAAAGGGGAGTCGAAAGCTGAATCTTCGGCCGGCACCGTCTGGAAGGCCATGGGCCTGGCGGTGTTGTTCTGGGCCCTGGGGCAGACGGGAGGCTTTGCCTGGGCCGCCGGGAAGGCGGAGGTGGACACCGGGACCACGGCCTGGATGCTTATTTCAACAGCCCTGGTGCTGCTGATGGTTCCGGGGCTGGCCATGTTTTACGGCGGCCTGGTGCGGACCAAAAATGTGCTTTCCACCATGATGCACAGTTTCGTCTCCATCGCCATCATCGGCGTCTTGTGGGTGGTATGCGGCTACAGCCTGGCCTTCGGACCTTCGGTGCTGGGAGGTTTTGTGGGCTGGAATCCGGACTACCTGCTGCTCAAAGGCATCGACGACACCATCGTCAACGGGGTGCCCGAGTACGTCCTGGCCATGTTCCAGGGCAAGTTCGCCATCATAACCCCGGCCCTGATCTCCGGGGCCCTTGCCGAAAGGGTATATTTCAGGGGCTACAGTCTTTTCATCGTCCTGTGGTTTTTGCTGGTCTATAGCCCCCTGTGTCACTGGATCTGGGCGGCCGACGGATGGCTTTACAATGCCGGCGCATCCGGGGTGATCGATCTTGCCGGCGGGCTGGTGATCCATGTTTCGGCCGGGGTCAGCGCTCTGGTGGTGGCCCTGTTTCTGGGCAAGCGCCAGGGGTATCCGCGGCTTACCATGAATCCCAGCAACCTGGTGATGACCATGACCGGCGCCGGCCTGCTCTGGGTGGGCTGGTTCGGTTTCAACGCCGGCTCCACGGTTCAAAGCGGGCTGGACACGGCCCGGGCCCTTACCATGACCCAGGTGTCGGCCGCCAGCGGGGCCCTTGCCTGGACCGTCATCGAGGCCCTGATTTTCCGTAAAGTGACTTCGCTGGGTTTTGTCTCCGGCATCCTGGCCGGGCTGGTGGCCATCACTCCGGCCGCCGGAGTGGTCAGGCCGGGCGGTGCCATCATTCTCGGGGCACTGGCCTCCGGTGTCTGTTACCTTGCCATCAACCTGAAGCTCAAGCTGGGCTACGACGACAGCCTGGACTGTTTCGGGATTCACGGGGTGGGCAGCGGTCTGGGAGTATTGCTGCTGAGCTTTTTCATCAGGGACAGCTGGATGGAGGCGGCCGCGGCCAAGGTTGCCGGCTGGAGCGCCTTGAACCAGTTTCTGGTGCAGGCCAAAGCCATGGCGGTTACCGTTGCCCTGGCAGCGGCGGCCACCTTCCTGATCTGCCTGGTGGTGGAAAAGACGGTCGGGTTCAGGATCGATCCCCAGCAGGAACTGGAGGGCCTTGACAGATCGCTGCACGGTGAAAGCGGTTACGGAATCATGCACCCCGAGGCCCGGATCTAAAATTTATGCCCGGGTCGTCGGGTTGCATTGTATACGCAGGTTGAGTGCTGGCATGTCCCGGAAAGGGGGCACCCAGTGTTGCAGCTGCAGGCGTCTGTCTTGCCGGTCAGGTTTCTGTAAAGCGAGCGAGCCATGAAAAAGACCGCCGTTGCCACGATCAACCCGACTATGATCATATCGTACATTGTTCGTCTCCTGTCAGATACCCAGGCCCAGGAGCCTGCCGCCCAGATAGACACAGGCGGTGAGCACGTAGGCCAGGGCGGTTAGTCCCCCCAGCTGGAAAAGGGCCCATTTCCAGGAATTGCTTTCCCGGCGGGTGATGGCGATGGTGGCCATGCAGGGTGCGCTGACAAGGCAGAACAGCATGATGCAGAAGCCCACCAGGGGGGAGTAGTTGTTTTGCAGCTTGGACCGCAGGCTTTCCGATTCCTCGTCCGCCTCGCCCACTGCATAGACGATGCCCATCTGGGCCACGAAGACCTCCTTGGCGGCAAAGGCGCCGATCAGGGCCGTGCCGATCTTCCAGTCGAAACCCATGGGCCTGAGCAGCGGCTCCATCAGGCGTCCGATCCGGCCGGCGATGCTGCTTTCCAGGGCCGCCTCGGCCCGGCGGTTGTCGATTTCTTCCAGCAGGGCGGCGGCTTTTTGCGGCTCGGACCGGAAACTGTTTTCAACCATCTGGCGCTGTTTTTCGAATTCAGCCTGCTGCTTTGGCGACAGGCCCGGGAAATTGGTCATGGCCCACAGGACGATGGAAATGCCCAGGATAACCGTTCCGGCCTTGCGTAAATACAGCCAGCCCCTTTCCCACATGTGCAGCAGGACGCTTCTTACCGTCGGCAGGCGGTAAGGCGGAAGTTCCATCACGAAGGGAACCGACTCTCCCCTGAGGATGGTCGATCTAAGCAGCTTGGCCGAGGCAATCGCCAGCAGGATGCCGATCATGTAGATGATCCAGAGCATGGGAGCGTGCCAGGCCTTGGGGAAGAAAGCCGGGATGATCAGGGCGTAGATGGGCAGGCGGGCACCGCAGCTCATCAGCGGCACCACCAGCATGGTCACCAGCCGGTCGCGCCGGTTTTCCAGGGTGCGGGTGGCCATGATGGCCGGCACCGAGCAGCCGAAGCCGATCAGCATGGGGATGAAGCTCTTGCCGTGCAGGCCGATCTTGTGCATCAGCCGGTCCATTATGAAGGCCGCCCGGGCCATGTAGCCGGTGTCTTCCAGGATGGCGATGGCCAGAAAAAGCAGCAGGATGTTGGGCAGAAAGATGACCACCCCGCCCACCCCGCCGATGATGCCGTCGGTGACCAGGGACTTGAGCACGCTGTCTGCCGGCCAGAGGGTGTCCACGGAAGATCCCAGCCATCCGAAAAATTCCTCTATCCAGTCCATGGGCGGATCGCCGATGGTGAAGGTAAGGTAGAAGACAAGGTACATCATCGCCAGGAATACGGGCAGACCCAGGACCCTGTTGGTCATGACCGCGTCGATGCGGTCCGAGATGGTGTGCCGGATTTCGATGGTGGAACGGACCGCCTGCTGGCAGGCTCCGGATATGAAGCCGTAGCGCCGGCCGGCGATGACACTTTCCGGGTTTTCACCGGTCCGTTTTTCGATCCGCTCCCGGCTCTGATCCACCCGCTCCAGAAGCCGGGGCGATTTTATCTGCGAGCGGATTTCCTTGTCGTTTTCCAGCAGCTTCAGAGCCAGCCAGCGGGGGTTGTATTTGGGGCCGGAAAAGCCGCTTTGCCGCAGCAGGTCTGTGAGTTTTTCCAGCTCGGCTTCAATATCCGGGCCGTAGTCTATGCGGCCATCGCTTGCCTGCGGACCCCGGATGCTGGCCCGGCAGGCCAGGTTGCCGCCGGATTTTGGCTGCGCTTCGGCGCAGTCCTGTTCCCGGGCGGTGGCCACCACGGCCTCCAGCAGCTGCTGCATGCCGTGGCCCTTGTGGCCCACGGTTTCGACGATGCGGGCCCCGAAAAAGCGGGACAGCTTGTCAAGATCGAACTGATAACCCCTTGCCCGGGCCTGATCGCTCATGTTGAAGACCAGCACCAGGGGCACTCCCAGCTCCATGAGCTGGACCGCCAGGTAGAGGTTACGCTCCAGGTTGGAGGCATCGATGATGTCCACCACCACGTCCGGCTTTTCGTCGATGATGAAGTTGCGGGCCACCACCTCTTCGGCCGAGTAAGCCGTCAGGCTGTAGGTGCCGGGCAGGTCCACCAGGTGGATATCGACCCCTGCGTGGCGGCAGCGCCCCTCCTTGCGCTCGACGGTCACCCCGGGGTAGTTGCCCACGTGCTGGCGGGTACCGGTCAGGTTGTTGAAGATGGTGGTCTTGCCGGAGTTGGGGTTTCCGGCCAGGGCAACGGTGATTTTCGGTCGCATTGGCTGCTGGTCCTCCTTTTTATTTCATTAAGGCTCATAAAGTTAGGCATACCTAAATCAGGGCTCAAAAAAAATTCCGCCCCCCGCGTGTCAGGACGGCCGTAAATTCCGGCCCGCATACCGTCGCGGGCGCCGTCCGGCGCTGGTGGCCGCTTTCATCAGACCACCATGATCTTCTGGGCCATGCCCCGGCCGAGCACCAGGCGGCTGCCCTTGACAGAGACGATGAAAGGGCCGTGCAGGGAGTTGGAGACGACTTCCAGCTCCGATCCGGGCACAAGCCCCATGGCGGCCAGCCGGGCCTTGAGGGCCTGACCCGCCTGGACGTTGACGAAGCGGACTTTTGAGCCGGCTTTTACGGTTGCAAGTGGCATGATGGTTTCTCCTTATTCCTTCTATCGGGCATTCAGCGGGGTCACGTCGATGCCGTCGGCTTCTTCTTTGCGCAGGGACAGATGGTAGCCTTTGACCTTGATGTCGATGGGATCTCCCAGGGGCGCTATTTTCTCCACCTCGATCAGGGCCCCGGGGACCACTCCCATCTCGATGATCCTGCTGCTGGCCTTGCCGGCGGCAACCCGGTTGACCTTGCATTTGCCTCCGGGCGGGATGTCTTTCAGTTTGGTGACAGGCATCTTTTTCTTTCCTCCTTGGCGTTTCTTTTTTTTTACCTCCTCCAGGGCCTGGGCGATGCATTTTTCACAGTTTTCCATGGCGCTGTCGTAGTCGCAGTGGTAGCCGAAGCCTGCTATCCACTTGGATCCGCCCCGGGGACAGACCTCCACGAACTCGGCAAACTGGATGAAGCGTTCCAGGATCACCCCGGGGATGGAATGTTCCATTTTGCAGGCCGCCTTGTCGGCCACATCCTGTTCCACGGCCAGGACCTTGACGAAAAAGTCCCGCAGCACCTCGTGGCGCCGGATGACGTCCCGGGCTGCCTCTTCCCCCTTGCCGGTCAGGGTTACCAGGTCGTAGGGAGCGTAGTTGACCAGCTTTTTCTTGGCCAGCAGGCGCAGGGCGCCGGTTACAGACGGGTTGCTGACCTTGAGGCGCCGGGCGATGTCCTTGGGCCGGGCGGCCCGTTTTTCGGCGATGATGTGAAAAATGGCCTCCAGGTAATCTTCCAGGCTGGCGGTCAGGGTTTCGGCCGTGGTCATAAGTTAACCTCCACACAAAAAGTTAGTCATACCTAAAATACATCTCACACAAATCTTGTCAACAGATTTTTTGCCGGAAATTTTCCGGCCACCTTGCACGGCCAATTAGAAGATCGATGGTTCGCTCATGGTAACCGAAATGCTGTAGCGGAACACGCTTGAAAGCGTAGCGCGTTTTGCAGAGCAATTTGGCACTGTTCATTCTTCAAAACCAAGATGATGGCCATTGTACCATCGGCTAACTATCGAGGACCGGCGGATGCGATCCTGGCCGGCGGCCGCGGGATAAGTCTTCTTTACGGCTGTCAGGGAAGCTTACGGTCGTTTATTCAAAGCTATGAAATACAGAAGCAGCAAAAATGGACAGGAAAACACAAGCAGGAGGATCGCTGCGGCGATCGTAAACTGCACAAGGTAGAACAGACGCTCAAAAAACCAGTTGAAAGCCGTGTAAACCCAGGCAGGGATTATTCCTACCCAATCGGCAATACAGATGGCAATTCCCACCACGGGCCCGATGCCGAACCAGAAAACAACGGATATCCTGTCTGCTTTGGTCATAAAGCAATTATTATCATTACCCGCATATATAATCTACCCTCAGTCTGCGCCAACCATTATTGAAAAAATTGAATTTACGGCTTGACTTCAGGAGAGTGCGCGAATAGAAATTCGTAATATGAATATGGGTTCGTATTTCGATTCAGAATTCGAGCAGGAGCAGGAGTTCGGAAAATGGAAAATCAGCCGGTCAGCCGCAAGCAAAGGCGCTTGCAGCAGGAAAAAGAAGAGATCATGGATGTGGCCTTCAGGCTTTTTTCGAAAAAAGGCTTCCGGGCCGTCACAATGCAGGAGATCGCCCGCCAGAGCGAGTTTTCGGTGGGCAAGCTATACAGCTTTTTCGAAAACAAGGAGGCACTCTACCATGCCATCGTCATGGACAAGGTGCGATACCTGCACCGCAAGGTGATGGCCGTCCTGGACGGCGGCCGGGACATCGTTGCCACCATCCGGGAAGCCATGAGGACCAAGTTCGGCATCCTGCTGGCCAATCGGCAGGGCCTGCGGATTTTCATCAACGAGTCCCAGCGGGTTCTGCTGGGACTGGGGGCCGGGCTGCAAAAACCCATCAAGGAGCTGCACCAGGACGCCCTGTCCCGCATCGAGAACCTTTTTGCCCGCGGCATCGAACAGGGCCTATTCCGGCCGGCCGATTCCCGGCTCTACACCGTGGCCCTGGACGGGATGGTAAACGGACTGTTGGTGGAACAGGCCGAAAATCCCGAGCGGCCGCCCTTTGACATCGATTTTCTGCTGGACACCTTTTTCCGGGGCATCGCCCTGCCCGAAGGAGAGAGCCATGAAAGCAACTAGGATCGCCTGTTGTCTGGTACTGGCAATGTTCCTGCCGGCCTGGAGCCTGGCGGGGCAGAAACAGGTTCCGGCTGCAGCCGGCCGGCATCCGGGACACCAGGCAGAATCGTCCCTGCAGGAGCCGCTGACCGTTGACCGGGCCGTGGAAAGGGCCCTGTCCAACAACCACCTCATCCGGGCGGCGGCGGAGCGTTCCAGGGCGGCTGTCGAGGCCCTGGGAACGGCCAGGTCGGATTTCTACCCCAAGCTTGTGGGCACATACCGCTACACCCGTCTGGGGCAAGAGCCGTTCATGTACTGGAACGCTTACGTTGTGAATCCGGCCACCGGGACCATCACCGGCACCCGGCAAGTGGAGGCACCGGTGGGCACCCTGGACAACTTCCACTGGGACATATCCCTGATCCAGCCCCTTTTCACAGGTTTTGCCCTCCAGAGCCGCTACGCCATGGCCAAGACCGGTAAGGCCCTGGGGCGGGTGTCTCTGGCCCGGGCACGGGCCGACATCGTCTGTCAGGTCAAGGTGGCCTTCAGCCGGGCCCTGCTGACCGAAAAGCTGGTGCTGATAAGCGAGGCGGCCGAAAAGAGTCTCAGGGCTCACGCCGAAAAGGCCCGGGCCTTTTTCGACCAGGGCCTGATTCCTTACAACGACCTGCTTCAGGCCCAGGTGGCCCTGTCCGAAGCGACCCAGCAGAAGGTGGAGGCCCGGGCCCGGGCGGAAGTGGCCAAGGCAGCCCTTGTCAACCTGCTGGCCCTGGATGATGATCAGAGCCTGAAACTGGCCGAGCTTTCCGAAGACCTGGCCGCCCCGCCGGAGCCGGACGAGCTGATAAGCATGGCCGCCGCCAGCCGGCCCGAGCTGGAGGCCCTGCGCCTGGCGGTCAGGAAGGTCGAGCTGGCCATCGATATGGTCAACAGCAGCAACTATCCCCAGCTTTCCCTGGTGGCAAGTTACGGCCAGGACGGCCGAAACTGGCGGGCGACCGACAATCCCCACCGCAACTCCTACAACTCCAGTATCAGCATCCAGGCCCGCTGGACCCTGTTTGAAGGCGGAAAGACCCGCAGCGAGCAGGCCCGCCTGAAGCACGAGAAAAAGGCCCTTTTGCAGCAGCAGGAAAACGCGCGCCGGGCCATCGCGCTGGAGATAAAAGACGCCCTGGCCCGGGTCAAGACCGCCCGGACCAACGTGGACACGGCCCGCCAGGCCCTGGCCAAGGCCAGGGAAAACCTGCGCATAACCAAGCTGCGCTACGACCAGCAGATGGCCACCTCCACCGATGTCCTGGACGCCAGTACCCGCCTGACCAGGGCCAGGGTCGGCTTTTTCCGTGCCATCTACGGTTTCCACGCCGCCCGGGCCGAGCTGGAGCGGGCGGTGGGCAAATCACCCCAGACCAGGAGTGAAGATCATGCCGGCTGAAAAACGACAGACCGAGGAAAATGGTTCCATGGATACGAAGAAGAAAAAGGGCCGGACCGTGGCCGTGGGCCTGATAGTGGTATTCGGCCTCCTGGCGGGAGCCAACCTGTACCGGGGTTTCAACCGCCGGCAGGCTGCCAAAAAGCCGGTGGAAGCTGTGGCCGTCAAGGTGGCCCGGGCCGCCGTGCGCCGGGTGGACCGCCAGATCGAGCGCACCGCCGACATCGCTCCCGCCGAGCAGGTGCTGGTGCTGAGCAAGGTGCCGGGTAAGGTCATCGAGCAGATCCTGGTGGAAGAGGGCCGGCAGGTTCGCAAGGGCGACCTGATTGCCGTTTTGGAACAGGACCTGATAAAGGCCCGCCTGGACGAGGTGCGGGCCGAGCTGGCTTCTGCCAGGGCCGGCCTGGCCCAGGCCGAGGCCAGGCTGGCGGTTCTGGCCCGGGACCGGCGGCGGCTCAAGGCCCTGCTGGCGGAAAAGGCCGTCTCGCGTCAGAAGGTGGACCACATCGAGGCCGAGTACCGGGCCGCATCGGCGGCAGCCGATCTTGGCCGGGCCAGGATAGCCAAGGCCAGGGCCGTGCTGCGGCGGCTCAAGGTCCTGGCGCGGGATCACAATATCTGCGCGCCCATCGACGGGCTGGTGATCAAACGTCACCTGGACCCGGGCAACCTGACCGCGCCCGGGGTTGCCCTGGTGACCCTGGCCGATATCTCCCGGGTCAAGGTCGTTACCAGCGTGGCCGAAGACGATCTTTCCGCAGTCAGCCCGGGTGTGCCGGTGACGGTCCGGACAGACGCCTGCAAGGGCCGGGTTTTCAAGGGCAAGGTCTTTCTGGTGGGCGCCACCGTCGATCCGGCCACCCGCACGGCCAGGATCGAGATCCGCCTGCCCAACGCCGACGGCAGGCTCAAGCCGGGCATGTTCGCCCACGTGACCATCCACCTGCCGCCGCGCAAGGCCCTGGTGGTGCCGGCCCAGGCCCTGGAACGGGTGCCGGGCACCGGCCGGCCTTTCGTCTATACCGTGGAAGACGGACGGGCCGTTTTGCGTAACGTTACCGCCGGTGCCGTCCGCAAGGGCCTGGTGGAGATAAAGGCGGGCCTGGAAGCCGGGGTCCCGGTGGTGATCGAAGGCCAGCAGCGGCTGCGGGACGGGATGCCGGTCAAGGTAATCAGCCGGGAGACAGTCGCCGGTTCCAAGGAGGCGGGAAAATGAAGCTGTCCGAGTTTTCCGTGCGCCAGCCGGTTGCCGCCATCATGCTCTTTTGCGCCCTGGGCCTGATCGGAGTCTGGTCCGCCCTGCAGCTCAACTTCGACATGTATCCGGACATCGAGCCGCCGGTGGTCTCCATCATAACCGTCTGGCCCGGGGCCAGCGCCTCGGACGTGGAGTCCGAGGTTACCGAGAAGATCGAAGACTACGTCAACGGGGTCAGCGACCTGGACACCCTGACATCCAAGTCCCTGGACAACCTTTCCATCGTGGCCTGCCGCTTCGACTGGGGCACCGACCTGGACGTTGCCAGCAACGACATCCGCGACAAGCTGGAGATGGTCAAACGGCTGCTGCCCGAAGGGGCCGAAAAGCCGGTGCCCTTCAAGTTTTCCAGCGCCACCGCCCCCGTGCTCTACATGACGGTGACGGCCGAAAAGAACCGGGCCCGCCTTTACCATTACGTTGACAAGGTCATCGGCGACAGCCTAAAGCGGGTTGCCGGGGTGGGCGGCATCATTATGCACGGCGGCCTGCGCCGCAGGTTCAACGTCTATTTCGACCGGGCCGGGCTGGAAGCCTACCACCTGTCTTTGCCGGCGGTAAACCGCATTCTGGCCGCCGAAAACCGCAACATCCCGGCCGGCAGCATCAAAAGCGGCACCCAGGACTACTTCATCCGCATCCCGGCCCGCTTCAAAACCGTTCAGGACATGGAGCAGGTGGTGGTGGGTGTCTTCCAGGGCCGGCCCGTCCATCTCGGGGAGGTGGCCAGGGTGAGCGACGATTTCGAGCCTCTGATCCAGAAAGGCTGGGGCGACGGAAAACACGGCATGGTTGTCATGCTCCAGAAACAGGCCGGCCGCAACACGGTTGAGGTTCTCAAGCGGGTCAAGGCCCGGCTGAAAAGCCTTGAAAAGGAACTGCCCCCGGACATCAGGATCAACATAACCACCGACAACAGCCACAGCATCATGAACTCCCTGCGCAACCTGCGCACCTCCCTGCTGTGGGGCATCGTGCTGATCGTGGTGGTCAACATCGTCTTTCTGCGCCGCATGCGCACGGTGGTGATCATCGCCCTGATCATCCCGGCTTCCCTGATCGTCGCCTTTATCGCCATCTACGCCTGCGGATACACCATCAACCTGGTGACCCTCATGGCCCTGGCCATTGCCTCGGGCATGGTGGTGGACAACGGGATCGTGGTGCTGGAAAACATCGTCCGTCACATGGAGCAGGGACAAGGGGTGATCGAGGCCGCCATGGAAGGGGCCGCAGAGATGGGCCTTGCCATCACCGCCTCCACCCTGACCACGGTGGTGATCTTCGTGCCCCTGATGTTTCTCACCGGGTTGCCGGGAATCATCTTCCGGCCCCTGGGATTCGTGCTCACCGTGACCCTGCTGGCCTCCCTGCTGGTCTCCCTGATGCTCACCCCGGTGCTGGTATCCAGGTGGGTCACCGGTACAGAAAATTCCGGCCGGGGATTTTGGGGACGCTTTTACCAGGTGTCGGAAAAGTGGTTCGTGGCCCTTGAAAATGCCTACCAGCGCCTTTTGCAGTGGACCCTGGCCCACGGCCGGACCACGGTGGTTCTGGCGGCGGTGGTCTTTGTCAGCGGTCTGACCCTGCTGCCTTTTCTGACCACCTCTTTTCTGCCCAAGGTCGATAACGGCGATGTGCGCATCCGTTTCCGCCTGCCCGAAGGCACCCGTATCGAGCAGACCGACGCCATGGTGGAGCTGCTGCTGAAAAAGATCCACCAGGTGGTGCGGCCCGAGGAAATCCTTCATATCCAGGCCTACGACGGCGAAGACAAGGAAGGCTACGGCGTGGCCCTGGGCTTTGACCAGGGTCCCAACATCGGGTACGTGAGTGTCAAGCTGGTGGACCGCGACAAGCGCAGCCGCAGCTCAAACGAGATAGCCGCGGCCCTGCGGCAGGAAGTGAAAAAGATTCCCGGCCTTGCCGGCATCGAGGTGTCGGTGGAAAGCATTACCGCCGCGGCCCTGAGCGGAGGGGCCCGGCCGGTGAGCGTCGAGATCCAGGGCAGCGACCTGGAGCAGATCATCGCCTACGGCCGGCGCCTCAAGGCCGGAATGGAAAAGATTCCCGGCCTGGTGGACGTTGTCATCAGCCAGCGGCCGCCGCGGCCCGAGCTGTGGGTGGAGATAGACCGCACCAAGGCCGCCCGCCTGGGACTTAACACCGCCGTTATCGGGGCCACCCTGCGTAACTATTACTACGGTTACGAGGCAAGCAGTTTCCGGGACGGCGGCGACAGCTACGATATCTTCACCCGCCTGACAGCAAAGGACAAAGACCGCCTCGATGCCCTGGCCCTGGCGCCGATCGTGACCCCGGCCGGCAAGGTGGTCCCGCTGTCGGCCGTGGCCCGCATCGTGCGCGGATCGGGCCCCATCGAGATCCAGCGCAAAAACCGCCAGCGCCTGGTCAAGGTGGAGGCCGATCTTTACGGCCTCAGCCTGGGACAGGCCAAAGACCGGATCGGACGCCTGCTGAAAGCCGGTCCTGCGCCTTTGGGCACCACGGTCCGTTTCGGCGGCGATATCGAGGAGCAGAAAAAAGCCTTCCGGGACATGACCATCCTGCTCTTTATGGGCATCGGCCTGGTCTATATGCTGATGGCCTCTTTGTTCGGCAACCTCAAGGACCCGCTGATCGTCATGTTCTCGGTGCCCTTTGCCTTCACCGGCGTACTATACGCCTTTTACCTGACCGGAACTTCCCTGGGGATCATGTCCTTCATGGGGGTGATCATGCTCATGGGAATCGTGGTCAACAACGCCATCGTCCTGCTGGATTACACCCACCTGCTGCAAAGACGCGGACAGGATGTCTACCAGGCGGTGATCCGGGCCGGGCGCAGCCGCCTGCGTCCGGTGCTGATGACCACTCTGACCACGTTTTTCGGCATGCTGCCCATGGCCGTTTCCAGGGCCGTGGGAGCCGAGGCCTGGAACCCACTGGGCATAACCATGCTGGGCGGACTTTCGGTCTCCACCCTGGTCAGCCTGGTGCTGGTGCCCGCCATTTACTACATGCTGGAGAAAAAAAACTGAATCGGGTGTTTCAGGCCCGCCGCCAGCGCGTCTTGCCTATCCGGCCGGGTTCGGGAAGCGTTCGGCACGGGAAGAGAAAGCGTGCAGTTGAGGAACTATTCGGAAAAACCGTAGTGATAGGCTTCGTAGACCGTGGTGCCGCCCAGCAGGGCGTCGATCTCGGCCTGGACCTGCTGGCGCTGCCGGCTGTTTAACCAGGCCTGCCAGTGATCGGACGACTGCCAGGTGCTGATGACCATGAACTGTTCCGGGTCGTCCAGGCTGCGCAGGGTCTCGCCGGAGATATAGCCCGGCTGGTCCATGGCCAGGCTGCGCATCTGACGAAACAGGGGGATCATGCGGCGGGCCTTTTCGGCCGGAACCTTGCGTTTTATGAATATTTTTACCGCCATGGCCGCCTCCTTCGCTGGTGGTTGCCGGTATGTCAGCCGGTCTGCCGGTCCCCGGGTATCACCCGCAGGGTGAGGCCGGTGCTGGGACAGCGCAGGGGAAAACGCCTCCAGATGGCGTTGGCCTGGGCCGCCCTGATCATGTTGGGCCATCCGAAGCAGCCCCGGCACTGGTTGCCGCTGGAAACGCAGGGCGGGGTACCGCCCCTTTGGATTATCTCGGTCCTGTAAACTGGTCTGGTCATTGTTAGTCTCCTGTGTCTGACTGAACTTCACGCTTTTTTGTAACTATACTCCGGTTTGAAGCCCGGTTGCAAACCCTAATCCGGACAAATTTGCACCCCCTGCTTCAGGCGGGGTTGAAATGCGCCCCCGGATTGCCTAAGATGGTCGCGTTCGTGGATTTTTCATCCGGTAATCTTGCAAGGAGGTGGATTCATGCAGGTTCTGATCCTTTACTATTCCAAGGGCGGCAACACCCGCAAGCTGGCAGAGGCCATTGCCGAAGGCGTCGGCTCGGTCGATGGCGTAAGCCCGCTGCTGAGACACACCAGGGACGTTACCAAAGAGGATTTCGTGGCCTCCGGCGGTGTCATCGTCGGCTCGCCGGTCTATTTCGGGGTCATGGCGGCCGAGGTAAAGAAAGTGCTGGACGATTTCGTTTCGGTCCGCAAGAAGATGGAAGACAAGGTGGGCGCGGCCTTCACCACCTCCGGGGATGCCACCGGCGGCAAGGAGACCACCATGATGTCCATCATCCAGGCCCTGCTGATCTACGGCATGATCATCGTGGGCGATCCCATGTCGGCCACCGGGCACTACGGCACGGCCTGTGTCGGGGCGCCGGATGCCGGAGCCTGTGAAAACGGCCGCAAGCTGGGCGCCCGGGTTGCCGCGCTGGTCAAGAAGCTTGCCGGTTGAGAACCAGAAGGAGGGTTGGCCATGAAGATAGAGATCAGGAAACCCCGGCCCGATGAACTTGAAAAGAGCGGCGTTTTTCAATGGCCCGTCTGGGAAAAGGAAGTGTCCAGCTTTCCGTGGCGTTACGACGCCCCGGAGCAGTGCTACCTGCTTGAAGGCCGGGTGGAAGTGACCACCGAAGACGGCCGGAAGGTGGAGTTCGGGGCCGGCGACTTTGTCACCTTCCCCGAGGGCCTTTCCTGTACCTGGACCATCAAGGCGCCGGTCAAAAAACATTACCGGATCGGCTGAAGGCATGCGGGCCGCCTGCGCCGGCCGGGACCGAACGCCGCCGCCGGTTGCCGCCTGATTGGGTTCCCATGAAAAAACATCTCCGACTTTCGCCTTTTCTGTACCCGATCCTCTACTTCGGGCTGGTCATTATGACGGGAACCTTCCTGCTGCAGGCCCCCTTTACCCATCCGGGCAAGGTCCTGGGCTGGACCGACGCCCTTTTCACCGCCACCTCGGCCACCTGCGTCACCGGCCTGGTGGTGGTGGACACCGGCAGTTTCTTCAACCACTGGGGCCAGGCCATCCTGCTGGTGATGATCCAGTCCGGCGGCCTGGGCATCATGACCTTCACCGGCCTGTTCTTCTATCTGCTTCACCGCCGGGTTTCGGTCACAGACCGGGTGGCCGTGGGCCAGAGCCTGCTGCACGACCCCACCTTCAGCCTGGGCAAGTTCCTGGGGGCCATAGTGATCCTGGCCTTCGGAGCCGAGGCCGCCGGTGCCGTTGTCCTGCACCTGGCGGCACCTTCTTCTTTCACCCCGTTCAGCGCCCTTTTCCACGCCGTATCGGCTTTCTGCAACGCCGGGTTTTCCCTCTATTCCGACAGCCTCAGCGCCTGGCGGGGCAGTTTGTTCATCAACCTGGTATTCATGGGCCTTATAATTGCCGGCGGCCTGGGCTTTTCGGTCCTGATGGAGCTTCTGGCCAGGTTCTGGGCCGCTGTCAACGGCACGTCCGGGCGTCTCAGCTGGTATTCGGTCATCGTTCTCAAGACCACCATTTTCCTGATCGTGGCCGGCTGGCTGGCCATCTTCCTGGCCGAGTACTGCGGCAGCCGCTGTCTGCCCGCCGGCCAGCAGGCCCTGGCGGCCCTGTTCCAGTCGGTCACCTGCCGCACGGCCGGTTTCAACACCATGGACATCGGCCGGATGACCAACGTCTCTTTGATGATCATGATCGTGCTGATGTTCATCGGCGCGGCACCTGGATCCTGCGCCGGCGGCATCAAGGTGACCACCTTCAGAGCGGTGGCGGCCTTCATCTGGGCCCAGGCCCGGGCCAGCCGCCAGGCGGTCATCGGCCGCTTCGCCCTGGACCGCAAGACCCTCAACAAGGCCATCGTGCTCACCGCCACCGCGGCCCTGATCATCCTGGCAGGCACCCTGCTGCTCAACATAACCGAAGGCGGGGACGTGCCCCATCCCCGGGCCAGAGGGATGTTTTTGGAGATCTTTTTCGAGGTGGTCTCGGCCTTTGGCACGGTGGGCCTTAGCACCGGGATCACGGGGGGGCTTTCGACGGCCGGCAAGCTGACCCTGACGGTGATAATGTTCGTCGGCCGCCTGGGGCCGATCCTGTTCTTTTCGGTCCTGCAAAGTTTCAAACGCGAGCGTTACTTCAACCTGGCGGAAGAGAGCCTGCTCATCGGTTGAAGCACGTTTTACAAGGAGGCCGTCTGATGGCTGGCAAGCTTCAAATAGGGATAATCGGCTTGGGCAAATTCGGTTTTCGTTTCGGCAAGGCCCTGGTGGACCTGGGACACGACGTGGTGGGGGTGGACACCGACATGGACCGGGTCAAGATGGCCCAGAACATTTTCACCCAGGTTTACCAGGCCGACGCCATCGAAAAGCAGGCCCTGGAGCAGATCGGCTTTGCCGACATGACCCACGCCCTGATCAGCGTGGGCGAGTCCATCGCCGCCAGCGCCATGATCTCAATGTACCTCAAGGAGATGGGGGTTCCCTCGGTCTGGGTCAAGGCCATCAACGACGACCACCGCAAGCTGCTGCTCAAGATCGGAGTGGACCGGGTGATCATCCCCGAGTACATGGCCGCCAAGGAGTTTGCCCACCGCCTGGCCGTGCCGGGGTTCATCGAGTACCTGCCCTTTGACCGCTCCATGGCCTTAAAGGAGCTGACCGTCAAGCACTGGGCCGGCAAGACCCTGAAGGATCTGGATCTTACCAACAAGTACGGCATCCAGGTCATCGCCATCAAGGCCGACGGCAGCCGCCGCCGCTTCCGCTTCATCCCCCGGGCCGACATCCCCCTCAAGGAAGGCCAGGTCCTGGTGGCCCTGGGCAAGGCCGAAGTGCTGGGCCAGGTCAAACCCTGAAGCATGCCGGCCGCGGCCGCCTGCCAGGGGGCAGCCCGGGCAGATCATGGTGATAAACGTTGCGGTCTGACATCCGGGGTGGCTTTGCCCGGGGCTGTCGCAGGAAAGGGGATCACATCCTGTGAAAGATTGAGATTACGGGAAAGTCAGGGCCGTTTTTCCTTGAATTCATCGGCCTGGCGGTCCTGAAGGAATGCCTGGCCGAATCGTTCCATGTCGGCCTGTTCATACCATTGCAGGCCCTGGCGGCGGCAGTTGTCGCAGGCCTTGGCCGGTATGTGAACCGCCAGGATCCGGTTGCCCGCGTCCGAGCTGGAATCTATCCGCAGGGCTCCGGGACAGTTGTCGCACACGATGATCGTCTCTTCCTGGGTTTCGAAGATGTTGTCGGTGTCGTAGAAGATCCGGCGCCGGCGCCTGCCGCAGTCTTTGTTAATGCGCATATGGGCGGAATTCAGCCGGCGGTTGCGCCAGTTTTCCAGCACCAGGCTGCCGATTTCCCTTATCCTGGCAGACAGGTTCTGATCCTGGCGCATTTTCTGCGGATCGTAGTCAGGCTCGCGCACGTTGCTGTAGTCCAGGCCGGCCATGGCCAGGATGATGCCGGCATTGACATAGGGCAGGGCGCCTTCGATGGAGTAGCCGCCTTCCAGAACGGCGATGTCGGCCCTGAGCATGGCGGTCAGCTCGGCGTAGCCCCGGGCCGAAAAATTCATGTTGGTGATGGGGTCGGAGTAGTGGTTGTCCTGGCCGGCCGAGTTGACCACCAGGTCGGGCTGAAAGTCTTCCAGGATCGGCAGGACGACGTCTTTGATGACGTGCAGGAAGCCTTCGTCCCCGGTATGCGGCGGCAGGGGGATGTTGACCGTGGTTCCCACGGCGTTGGGGCCGCCCATGTCGTTGACGAATCCGGTCCCCGGATAGAGGGTGCGGCCGTCCTGGTGGATGGAAATGAACAGGGTGTCCGGATCGTGCCAGTAGATGTCCTGGGAGCCGTCGCCGTGATGGCAGTCGGTATCGACGATGGCCACCTTGTCGATCCCGTAGGCCCGGCGCAGGTACTCGATCATGATGGCCTCGATGTTGACGTTGCAGAATCCCCTGGCGCCATGAACCACCCGGCAGGCGTGGTGGCCCGGAGGGCGGACCAGGGCGAAGCCTTTTTCCACCTTGCCCTCGGCAACGGCCATGCCGATGGTCTTGGCCCCGCCGGCGCTGATGAAATGGGATTCGGTCATCACCGCCCATGGATCGGGAACGCAGAAATGGACCCGCTGAACGTCCCTGATGGTCACCAGGTCGGGCTTGATCTCGATGACGCCGTCTATGTCCAGGATGCCTTCCTCGAAAACCTGGTCCTGGGTGTAGAGCAGGCGTTCTTCCCTTTCCGGGTGGGTGGGGCTGATGGCCCAGTCGAAGGCCGGGAAGAATACCAGGCCGGTTTTATGCTTGGCTTTGAGCATGGGCTTTCGGGCTTTCCTCCAGGTTTGGCCAACCTGTCACCGCAATGATCACAGGTCGTTGGTCATGGTTTCGCTGACCGGGTCGTAGCCATGGATCAGTCCGGGCTTGACCTGTACCTTGATGCGTATGTTCTTGCCGGTGGTGGTGAATCCGCGCACCATGTTGAACTGGCTTGCTTCGACCACCTCCATCTCCAGGTGGTCGGGATTTGCCCCCCGGCGCAGGGCCTTTTCCCGCAGCAGCTCCAGGGCCAGCTCGATGGCCTGCTGTTTTGTGAAATCGTGGGCTATGTCGCGGGTAAAATGTTCACCCGGAGCCGTCGCCACCCCCAGGGCGGTATCGACGAAAAGGGTCAGTTCGCTGGTTGTCCTGGCCAGGGCGCAGCCGATGGCGTTGGCCACCTGCCAGCGGGGAACGACGCTTACCGGTCCGTCGAACAGTTCCTCCAGTTTCTTTGCAAAACACGGGGCCGGGCCTCCCAGCACCAGGATGTGAGCCGGCCTTATCTGCTGGCCTTCCCACAGCTCGTGGACCGTGTAGACCGGCTTCGAATTGATCCGGTCCACCATGGCGGCCGCCGAATCCAGGATCTGGCGGCAGGCGGCGGTGAAAACGATGTCGGCTGTATCGTCGGCTTCCAGGCCGAACTTCCGGCCCAGTTGAGCCATGGCCCGGCGGGCTTTTTTTGCATCGCCCTCTTTGGACAACCCCAGGGTGATGAAGGCGTCGGTGGGAGTCGGTTCCGGTCCGCCAAAGGCCATGGCCGTTCCGGCCCGCCGGGGACCGATGATAGGCTTGCCGTCCCGGATGCGGATGACGCTGTCTCCGCCGACACCTATGGATTCTGTCAACAGGGAGCGGATAAGGGTCTTGTAAGGCCCGATCCGGATTCCCCGGGGGGCCAGCAGGGGCACTCCGTCGATGAGAATGGCCATGTCGGTGGTGGTGCCCCCGATGTCCAGCACCAGGCAGACGGCGTCCTTGGGGGCAAAGGCCACCGCGCCCATGACGCTGGCCGACGGGCCGCTGAGGATGGTCTGGGCCGGATGGCCTATGGAAGCCTCGAAGCTCATGTTGCCGCCGTCGGGCTTGAGGATGCGGATGGGCACGTTGAGGCCCTTGGCGGCCAGGGATTTCCGGACGGCTTCGAAAAAATCCTTGTGCACGGAGTATACGGCGGTGTTGAGATAGGTGGTTGCTATCCGCCGCGGAAAGTTGAGGTGGCCGGAAAACTGGTGGCCGCAGAATACGTTCTCGAACCTGTCACGGATCATTTCCGCAATGGCCAGCTCGTGTTCCGGGTTGCGGACAGAAAACTTGGTCGCCACCCCAACCTGGGTTATGCCCCGGCGGGCCAGGCTGCGGGCAGCCTCCCGGACCTGGCCTCTGTCAACAGGAGTGATCTCCCGGCCCCTGTGATCAAGGGCGCCGGCCACGATGTGGTAATGGTCGCCCGTACGGAAAAGTTCCGGATCCAGTCCCGGGCCGCCGGCCACGATCATGCCCACCGGCGGCACCTTGTCCTGGATGATCATGTTGGTGGTCAGGGTGGTGCTGAGCACCGCCCGCCGCACCCGCCGCGGGTCTATGCCCTCGGTTATACTTTCGAGCCCGGCCAGTACGGTCCTGAAAAGATCGGAGCTGTCGGTGGGAATCTTGACCTGTTTTACGGGCCCGCTTTTTCCCAGCAGGACCGCGTCGGTATGGGTCCCGCCTACATCGAGGCCGATGATCATCGCAACCCCCGGGGTGGATGGGTGACAGACAGTGCAGGCTAAAACCTATTCAAAAGATGATCTTTTGTCAATCGCTGAATGACAGCCCCTCAGCTGCCGGAAGAACCCACCCGGCGCCAGTTTTCGGCCTTGTATATCCAGGGGTGGTCGGTGCGCCACTTGCGGTGCATCCACAGCCAGTGGTCCGGCCGGCGGCGGATCATCTTTTCGATCACCAGGTTCTGGCGCAGGGTGAAAGATTCCACCGTGTCGTCCGGGCTCCATTGAAGGGGAGGCAGAAAGACCAGCCGGTGGGACCCGGTCCAGCCCCGGCGCAGGGCGAACATGGGCACGACGTCCAGGCCGTACTTGCGGGCCAGGGCCGCCAGGATGGGCAGGGTGGTTGTGGGGCGGCCGAAAAAGCGGCTTGGAACGCCCTCTTTCAGGTTGGCCTTCTGGTCGGCGAAGATTACAAGATCGCATCCGGACCGGAGCTGTTTGATGGCCTGCCGCAGGCCGGTTTCCTTGTAGAGGATGTTGACCCCGAAACGGCTGTTGTAGGCCACCCGCTCTTTTTCCAGCAGGGGATTGTCGATGCGCCGCACGATGAAAGTAAGGGGCCCGATCCTGCGGGCATAGGCCAGGTGGGCGTATTCCCAGTTGCCGAAGTGGGCCGAGAGCAGCAGGACCGGCCGGCCGCCGGCCCTGGCCGCTTCCAGGTGCTCCAGGCCTTCGAACCTGACTTTGTCGAGGAAGGCGGCGTCGGTTTCGGGGTGAAAGTACCTGGCCCTGGCCCATTCGGTGCCGATCATGCCCCATTGCTGGAAGTTGTTGCGGGCGATCCGTTCCAGGGCCTTGTCGGGCAGGCTGTGGCCGAAGGCGAACTTGAGATTGGCCAGGGTCATCCTGCGGTGGTAGGCATCGGCCCGGTAGGCCAGGCAGCCCAGGCTGCGGCCGAAAAAACGCCAAAGGCCTCCGGGCACGACGCGGGAGATGGCGCAGAGGCCCAGGACGGCCTTTGCCACCACCTGGTCGGCGATTTGTCTGTCAACACTCATGCCGCCGTTTTCCCCCTTGGCCAGGGCGTTTTTTCCAAAACCGCCTGACGACGGTCAACCGGCTCTATCCCACAAAGTGAGGAGGCTGACAATATTTTTCTTAACCGGTTTTAAGGTTGACTGCGATTTCGGTTCTGGGATAAGAGAATGAGTTTATTTGCCCAGGGCCGCAGCCCTGGCCGGATACAGAGGTGGCTTGCATGATTCAGTTGATACGCGGTTTCAAGGACATCCTGCCCGGTGAAGTCGAGCTTTGGCAGTGGATCGAGCAGTGCGCCGCCGGGCTGCTGGAAGACTTCGGCTTTTCCCAGATCCGGATTCCCATCATGGAAAAGACCGAGCTTTTCGCCCGCAGCATCGGCGAAGATACCGATATCGTCGAAAAGGAGATGTACACCTTTGCCGACCGCAAGGGCCAGCTGCTCACCCTGCGGCCCGAAGCCACCGCCTCCATCGTCCGCGCGTACATCCAGCACAAGCTGTACGCCACAGATCCCGTGCGGCGGCTGTATACCATCGGTCCCATGTTCCGCCGCGAGCGGCCCCAGAAGGGGCGCTACCGCCAGTTTTACCAGATAGACGCCGAGATTTTCGGCGTGGCCGAGCCTTACGTGGATGCCGAGCTGATCGTCATCCTGGCCACTTTGTGCGACCGGCTGGGCGTGAGCGACATCACGGCCAAGGTCAATTCCCTTGGCTGTCCCGAATGCCGGCCGGCTTTCCGCCAGGCCCTGACCGCCTTCCTGGACCGGGTGGCCGGCGATCTTTGCGGCGACTGCCTGCGCCGCCGCCGGCGCAATCCGCTGCGGGTGCTTGACTGCAAAGTGCCCGGCTGCCGGCAGGCAGTTGCCGGCGCGCCGTCTCTGGCCGACAGCCTCTGTGATGACTGCCGCCGGCATTTCGATACGGTCTGCGATCTTCTGGCAGGCCGGGGCATCGCCTTTCAGGCGGACAAGAACCTGGTCCGGGGGCTGGACTACTATACCCGCACCGCCTTCGAGCTGCAGACCGGTGCCCTGGGCGCCCAGAGCGCGGTTGCCGGCGGCGGCCGTTACGACGGCCTGGTCAAGGCCCTGGGCGGGCCTCAGGTTCCGGCCATCGGCTTTGCCATCGGCTTCGACCGCCTGGCCGAGATCGTGGCCCGGGTGAGAAAACCGCCGCTTGCCGGCCCGAAGGTGTTCATCGCCGCTCTGGGCACGCGGGCCAGGGACCTGGCGTTCCAGTGGCACCTGGACCTGGCGCTGGCAGGAATCACCAGTGCCATGGAGCATGGCCAAAAAAGTCTCAAAAGCCAGATGAAGCGGGCCGACCGGCTCGATGCCGCCTTCGTGCTGATCGTGGGCGACAGCGAACTTGAGTCCGGCCGCCTCATTTTGCGCAACATGGAGACCAAAGAGCAGGAAGAGATCGAGCTGGACCGGGTGACCCAGAGCCTGGTCCGCAAACTGAAGTGAACAGAAAGGAGAATTCGCCTTGGCTGACATCCTGGCTGACATGCGCAGAACCCATCATTGCAACCAGTTGGGTAAGGAGGACATCGGCAGGGAAGTGGTCCTGATGGGCTGGGTCCAGCGCCGCAGGGACCACGGGGGTGTGATTTTCGTCGACCTGCGCGACAGGGAAGGCATAACGCAGGTGGTGTTCAATCCCGAAGTCGACTCCCGGGTACATGCCAAGGCTCATGCCCTGCGCAGCGAGTACGTCATCGGTGTGCGCGGCAAGGTCGATCCGCGGCCGGAGGGCATGGTCAATCCCAAGCTCAAGACCGGCGCCGTCGAGGTGACCGTCACCGAGCTCAAGATCCTAAACCGGGCCGAGACCCCGCCTTTCCTGATCGAGGATCAGGTGGACGCCTCGGAAACCATCCGCCTGAAGTACCGTCACCTGGACCTGCGCCGGCCGCGGATTCAGCGCAATTTGCTCTTGCGCCACAGGGCCGCGGCCGCCGTGCGCCGTTTTCTGGACGGCCAGGGATTTGTCGATGTCGAGACTCCTTTTCTTACCCGCAGCACGCCCGAAGGGGCCAGGGACTACCTGGTGCCCAGCCGGGTCAACCCGGGCCGTTTCTACGCCCTGCCCCAGTCTCCCCAGATCTTCAAGCAGCTGCTGATGGTGGCCGGCCTCGACCGTTACTATCAGATCGTGCGCTGCTTCCGGGACGAGGACCTGCGGGCCGACCGCCAGCCGGAGTTCACCCAGATCGACATGGAGATGTCGTTCGTGGGCGAAGAAGACATCATGGCTGTTTCCGAGCAGATGATCCGGGAAGTTTTCAAGCAGGTCCTTGACATGGACCTGGATCTGCCTTTCAAGCGCCTCACCTATGACGAGGCCATCGGCCGTTACGGCCTGGACAAGCCCGACACCCGCTTCGGGCTGGAGCTGGCCGACATTTCGGACATCGTGGCCGGGGCAGGGTTCAAGGTCTTTGCCGAGGTGGTGAAAAAAGGCGGTATCGTCAAGGCCCTCAACGCCAAGGGCTGCATCGGCATGTCGCGCAAGGACATCGACGATCTCACCGACTTTGCGGCCGTTTACCGGGCCAAGGGGCTGGCCTGGATCAAGGTGCGGGACGACGCCTGGCAGTCGCCGATTGCCAAGTTTTTCACCGACGCCGAAAAGGCGGCGCTTGCCGAGCGCATCGGCATGGAGCCCGGCGACCTGGTCTTTTTCGTGGCCGACCAGCCCAAGGTGGTCAACGAGGCCCTGGGCCATCTGCGCAACCACCTGGGCCGCAAGCTGAACCTGATCGACGAAAAACAGTTTCAATTCGTCTGGGTGACAGAGTTTCCCATGTTCGAGTACGACCCGGACGCCCGGCGTTACGAGGCCCTCCATCATCCGTTCACAGCCCCCCTGGAAGACGATTACGAGCTGCTGGAGACCGATCCTGCCCGGGTCCGCTCGCGGGCCTATGATCTTGTGCTCAACGGCTTTGAGATCGGCGGCGGCAGCATCCGTATCCACCAGATGGAGATTCAGCGCCGGGTATTTGCCGCCCTGGGCATGGAGCCTGAGGCTTACGAGGAAAAATTCGGCTTTCTGCTGGAGGCCCTCAAGTCGGGTGCTCCGCCCCATGGTGGAATAGCCTTTGGCTTCGACCGCCTGGTGATGCTGCTTTGCGGCCAGGATTCCATCCGGGACGTGATCGCCTTTCCCAAGACCCAGAAGGCGGCCTGTCTGCTGACCGATGCGCCGGCGCCGGCATCCCCGGCCCAGCTGGACGAGCTGAACATCAGGGTGCGCAAGCTGGCCCCGGCCGGAAGTGCAAAGTAAGTTCAAGGAAAACCGGGGCTAAGGCAGCCTCCGGACCCGCAGCGGCGCCAAAATTTCCCTTGACAATTGCGGGTCTCTCTTTTAAAAGACAACTTTCTTTGAGCCGATCCCCGGTAGCTCAATCGGCAGAGCGGGTGGCTGTTAACCACTAGGTTGTAGGTTCGAGTCCTACCCGGGGAGCCAAAAAAAGATCGCCCTGTCGATTTTGTGAACCGGCGGGGCGTTTTTTATTTTTTTGAAGAGACATGAGCCGAGAGTGGTATGTATACCTATGCGACCGCAGGGGTCAGTTATACACGGGCATAACGACTTCGCTAGGTCGTCGTATGCGTCAGCATGGTGCGGAGTTATTGTATTTTGAGCGATATTCCGACAGGCATGCAGCGGCCCATCGAGAGAGGCAGATCAAGGGCTGGCGCAGGGAGAAGAAGTTATCATTGATAAAATCAGGTCGGTGAGCTTGTCCTGAGCGTCAGCGAAGGAAGTCCTACCCGGGGAGCCAAAAAAAGATCGCCCTGTCGATTTTGTGAACCGGCGGGGCGTTTTTTATTTTTTTTGAAGAGACATGAGCCGAGAGTGGTATGTATACCTGTGGGGTGACAGAAAATATGAGAAATTGATTTTGGCTGGTTTTGGGGCCTTTTTGTGGCACTTTTATGAAACGTTTTAGGCACTTGTGAGGAACTCTAAGTGCGAATTTTCTCATATTTTTTGTCACTCTGTAGGTGTCTCGTTGAGACAGATTTTTGACAGAAAATATGAAAAATTTAGTCCCACCTAAAACAAATATAACCTGTCGGACATTCTAAATATATTTTTCAGAAGGTGTCAAATAAAGTGCGAAGTTAACAAGAATAATTCTCATTAACTTCGCACTTTCTTTAATTGGCTGACTATTTAAGTGCGAAGTGACATAAATATATGTAATATTATATAGTTAAAAAGGTGACAATAGGTTGGACCAATAGAAAGTGCGAACTAAGTGCGAAGTGTGGATAAAAATAAAATGACCACCCGGCCGGGTGGAATTTCGGCCAGGTGGCCTGTAAAGAAGGTGCGGCGGGCTGAAAAAGTTAGTAAATCAGCTAGAAAAAACGCCAGGTGTTTGGGTGAATATATGCCTTATAACTAGCTAAATTACTAATACGAGTAAACCGGAAGGTGACTCAATAATATATAACATACTGAATCAACAATGTAATAAAATTTTTCAAAAATTTTAGTGAAACGATTCGATAAAAAACAAAGAAAATAGTAAGGAATTCAGTTTACATATTAGAAGCGAAATTAATAAATTCTTTCCCCCGGGTTCGACAGTCATAGGTTAACGAAAGTGGTTATTGATAATAATAACAGGACATAACGCGGATCGGCAAAAACCGCGTAGTGCCTATGGAATTAGGCGGACAAATCGACTTTTAAAACCTTTT